>Ga0210408_10001571_pt1 | contig 23714 bp, 23 predicted proteins | sample IncBWH4MmetaG_FD_155471 | JGI IMG/M metagenome (GOLD analysis project Ga0210408, IMG submission 155471) | Forest soil microbial communities from Barre Woods Harvard Forest LTER site, Petersham, Massachusetts, United States - Inc-BW-H-4-M | ecosystem: Environmental > Terrestrial > Soil >...
TGAAAGTCTACGGCTTAAATCAACGGTTAGCGGCAATGTGGAGCGACTTTCAGGCAGCAGATTGGAAGTTCCCGGAATTACCACCCCGGGCAATTCTAAAAACGATTCATTTTGATAAGCGTTGGCTAGATGACTTTGAGCTTAGGCGTGCCCAGTGGTTATGGGAACGGCGACCCGCGCTTATACTCGGGGAAGATTGGCGGACCTACGCTCTGGTTATAATTATCGCGCTTTCACTACTCTTAATTCCGGTTTGGGGAGTCGCTCTTTCGGGTAGTTGGATAATGATTACGTTTGCTGGAATCTTCCGGGACATCGTTCGGCTTTCGCGTTGGCGCCGAGACTACGAGTCAAGCGTTGCCCGCCTGGTTCGAAACTTGGAAGACTAGCGTACCGTCTCGCATATAATGGTGATGTCGTCCGGCGGTCGCCCGATGAGTTGGCTGTTTTCAAGGCGGTCCGAGGCGGACTGGCGGTAAAGCGCCGAGCAACTTCGCCGGCGCGGTAGGGATGCGCTCCCGCGCGGGCCGCCGTAGATTGTCCGATAACGACATCGGGTGCAGCGCCTCTGATCGTCGATGGTTTCCGGCGCGTCCGGCGCAGCACGTTCACAGAAGGCGCAATAATGGAAAGGGTCGAATACCATCGGCACTCGCGAGCGCGCATGGCAGAAACGGCAAAAGACGCGTCGAGACATCCAGCGCCGGACGCGCCGGAGCGCATCGACCATCGGAGGCGCTGCACCCGACACGATCATCGGACGTGCTGCCGCGGATCGCGCGGGAGCGCGTCCCTACCGTGCCACACGTTGCGAAAACGCGTCGAAAATGTGCCACGCCGGATCGCGCCGACGGCCCATTTTGAACGCAACGACGTCACCATTACATGCGAGACGGTACACCAGGGCTTCTTCGCCGAGATGCTTTCTATAAGCCCGCATAGCGGCTCCAATCCAAATTGCCTAGCCCATTGGTTTGGCAATAATCACGGCGGTCCCATCCACAAGGCCGGGCGGGGGACTGGTAATGACTTGATCCGATTCCGACAGACCTTGGGAGATTTCCAGTTGCGATCCTAGATCGCGATTAATCGCAATTCTTCGGATCTCGACTGTGCCATTCGGATGGACCACGCCAACAGCGGGTTTTCCCGATGCGAAGAGCAACGTTCCCGCCGGGATTGTAAGGTCACCGTTCTTACCCTCGATCTTGAGAGTTACCTGGACATAGGCACCCGGGAAGAGCTCGCCTGTTTTGTTGGGCACTTCCAGTTCAGTCAACAGTCTTTTGGCCGTCGGGTTGATCGCCCCGGCCGTCCCCACAACCCGCGCCGCAAATTTTCGTCCCGCATCCTGTCCGACCGTAAGGTCAGCCTCAGCGCCTACTTTCACAAATTCCGTGAACGGTTCTGGTACGTCGACGTAGACACGTAGCGGCGAAATCCGTGCCATCCGGAAAAGTTGGGTTCCAGAACCCAAGGGGATGAACGCACCAATATCCGTATTTCGCGCCGTCACAATTCCGTCGAATGGAGCCCGGACGATCTTAAACGCTTCAAGGGCCTCCAGTCGGTTAACGTTAGCTTGGTCTGCGATTACGGTAGCTTGATTTTGTCCATAGTTGTCGGCTGCAGTGTCGAAGTCCTGCGCCGCAATGACGTTTCGCTGAAAAAGATCCTGGAAGCGCTGGTAAGTTACTTTCGATAGATCACGCGTTGCTTGTGCCACCTTGAGCTGAGCCTGCGCTTGCGCCAGCTGCGCATCGACCTCAGGGGTATCGATCTCGGCAAGAACAGCGCCGGCCTTGACCTCAGCCCCGATATCAAAATACCACTTCTGCAGATAACCACTGGTCTGGGCAAATATTGGTGCGTCAGTGTATGGCATTGTCTGACCCGGTAACTGAAGTGATATTGCCTCGATGGCCCTTGTCGGATGGACTACATGCACGATGGTGCGCGCCGCTTTATCCGTGAGCTGCTGAACTTCGAGGGTCCACGCGTTCCGGGAATAGATTCCCAGTACAGCAACGCCGATGAATAGCGCCCCTCCGGCGAAGAAGAAGAACTTGAGGTTTTTCTTGATCTTCTTTTCAGCTTTACCGGATGATTCGCTACCTCCAGTTTTCTTTGAGGTATCCCCGGTCACCGTTATTTCTGAATCGTCATTCATACCGAGATCTGTTAATTTATTTAACCTTGCATTTGGGGACCACTAACCGGCTCTGCGGAGGATTTGCTCGTTTGAAATTTTCTCCCTCTTCTAATGATCATGAAGACGGTCGGAACAAAGAACAGCGTAGCCCCGGTGGCGAAAATCAGGCCTCCAATCACTGCCCGACCCAACGGAGCGTTTTGCTCGCCGCCTTCTCCCAGGCCTAATGCCATCGGAACCATTCCGATGATCATCGCCAGCGCCGTCATGAGAACCGGCCGGATACGAGCATAACCAGCCTCGAGCGCTGCCCGGTAGGCGTCATGATAATGTTCGAGCTGCTCATTGGCGAAGGTGACCACCAGAACGCTGTTCGCCGTAGCTACTCCCATACACATAATCGCACCCATTAGGGCCGGCACACTCAAGGTCGTGCCCGTGACGAACAGCATCCAGAGGATCCCGGCGAGCGCGCAGGGGAGAGCCGTGATGATGATGAACGGTTCGGTCCAGGATTGAAAATTCACCACCATCAGCAGGTAGACCAGCACCAATGAAAACCCTAATCCAAGATAGAGGCCGATAAATGAGTCGTGCATGGTGCTGACCTGCCCTCGAAGATAAATGAAGCTTCCTCTGGGCAGGTTCTTTTTGGAAGCATCGATCAACTTCTGTACGTGATCGGCAACGTAACCCAGGTCCTTGCCGTCGACGTTACCGTAAATGTTGATCACCGGTCTGATATTGTAATGATCAATGACCGGGAACGTGTTGCTGCGCGAAATTGGGGCAACATTTGCCAGAATCTGACCTTGTCCGGTACCGCCAAGGATGGGCAGATTCCGCAAAGCGTCGAGAGAATTCATGTCAGACTGCGGCACTTGAGCGTTAACCTGATAGCTCACCCCGTTTGTCGGATCGACCCAAAAATTCAGGGCATTTTGTTGCGATCCGGCCAGCGCGCCGAGAACAGTGTTTGCTACGGATTGCGCGTTAATGCCAAGGATCGACGCCTTCGTGCGGTCCATCGTAATGTCCAGCTCAGGTGCATTATTCGGCTCCTGGATCCGGAAATCCACGGCACCAGGGATCTTACGAATCTGGTTCATGAGATTGTTCGCGAACTGGAAGTTAGCCTCTTGATCGGCCCCGATAACCTGAATATCGATGGGGGCCGGCAGCCCAAAGTTAAGAATCTGGGCAACCATATCGGCCGGTGGAAACCAAACACCAATCCCGAGAAAATCGTGCTGCATGCGGGTACGGATCGTCCTGATAAATTTATTTGTCGGATCGTGATTTTGGTTAAGCGAAACCAGAATGTCGCCGTCCGCGGCACTCATCGTTCCGGTATTATTATATGAGGTGTTGATGCCGCTATATGGAATCCCAAGGTTATCGACAATCCCCTGCAGTTGGTTGGCGGGGATGACTTGGCGGATCATCTGTTCGATCTGATCCACCGAGCGAGCAGTTTCTTCAATGCGGGTGCCGGCTTTCATCCGAACGTGCATATCGAATGCTCCGGCGTCGACCGAAGGGAAGAAGTCCTGCCCGAGAAAGGGGAACAAAGCCGCGGTGACCACCGTAAAGCCAAGGACAATCGCAACGAGCTTACCGGCGTTTCGCAGCCCGAGACTCAGCAGATCCCGATAACCTTCTCGGAATTTGTCGAATCGATTTTCAAACCAGTGGTGGAAATGGGAGAACCAGGCAAAAAGTGGAAACGTCTTCCTCTTTTTGCCCTGGTCTGACGCTTTATTGTGCGTTTTGATCCAATACATCGCCAAAGTCGGCACCAGCGTTCGCGACAGGATATAGGAGGCAATCATGGCGAAGATCACCGCCTCTGCCAGTGGCGAGAACAAGTATTTTGCGACTCCGGAAAGGAAAAAAATCGGAACAAAAACGATGCAGATGCACATCGTGGACACCAGGGCGGGGACGGCGATCTGAGCTGCGCCATCGCGAATTGCGTCCAACGTGGGTTTACCTTCGGCCAGGTGCCGATCGATGTTTTCGATCGTCACCGTCGCATCGTCGACCAGAATGCCAACCGCCAACGCGAGTCCTCCCAAGGTCATGATGTTAAGCGTCTCTCCGATCGCACTCAGCACCGCGATCGAGGAAAGAATCGCCAGAGGAATCGAGATCGCGATGATGAGAGTGCTTTTCCAATCGCCCAAAAAGAGGAGAATCATGATCGCAGTGAGACACGCTGCGATCACTGCCTCTCGGACTACTCCATCAATAGCGCCGGTAACAAAAACAGATTGGTCCGAGAGCATTGAAACATTCAATGTCGGCGGTAGAGTCTGCTTCAGGTCCGGTATTTTATTTTTGACACCCTGTACGATGTCCAAGGTTGAGGCATTACCGGTCTTTTGAATATCAAGCATGGTGGCTCGCTGGCCGTTGAAACGAACAATGTTTGTTTGAGGAATGCTCCCATTGACAATGTTCGCCACATCTCGAATGTAAATAGTCGTGCCGTTCGGCAGCGATTTGATCGGAATAGCGTTGAGCTTCTCAATGGTGTCCGGGCTTGAGTTCAATCCGACCAGGTATTCGAAGCGACCGATTTTCTCAGTGCCGGAAGGCAAAGTAAGGTTCTGCGCAGTGATCGTGTTTACAACGTCGAAAGGCGTCAGACCATAGCCTTGTAAAGCCTTATAATTGAGGTCGACCTCCACGAATTTTTGCTTCCCTCCGTACGGGTAAGGAACAGACACGCCGGGTACGGTGATGAACTGCGGTCGAACAAAGTTCAGTCCTAGGTCATTGAGCTGTTGTTCGGAGAGACCGCTCAAACCGACTCTGAGCACCGGCACGTTAGTGGCGCTGTAGCTAAGGACCAGCGGCGGCGTGGTGCCGCTTGGCAGTTGTCTTAGAATCGCTTGAGAAACCGATGTAACCTGTGCTATTCCTCTCGGCACGCTGGCGGTGGGTTGCAGATAGATTTTCACCACTGAGATGCCGAACAGGGATTCCGATTCAATATGCTCGATGTTGTCGACGGTCGTGGTCAGCACGCGTTCGTAAACTGTGGTGAGATGCTCCTCCAGATCCCTCGGAGACATCCCCGCAAAATTGAAGATTACTGAAATGACCGGAATATTGATCGACGGAAAGATGTCCTTTGGAGTGCTCAAGATCGAAAGGACACCGGCAATTAGAATAAAAATTGCCAGCACTATGAAAGTATAGGGTCGTCTTAATGCTAGGTTTACAATCCACATTTGATGCTACTCCTTCACGTCTGCTTTGGGTTCAGGATTTTTACGGTCATGCCGTTCGCCAGGCTGTCTGAAGGATTCACGATCACCTGGTCTGTCTCCGATAATCCTTGCGAAATTTCCAACTTATCTCCGAGATTGAGGTTGATCGTGATTTTGCGAATCTCCACCTTACCGTCTGCGTCGACTACTCCCACAGTTGCACCTTCCGACCGGAAGAGCAGTGCGTTGGATGGGATCGTCAGAATACCGGTGTTATCATTGACTTGCAGCGTGATCAGAGCATAGGCGCCCGGAAAGAGTTCACCCGTTTCGTTGGGTACCTGCAGTTCGGTCAGTAGTGTTCGGGACGTTGGATCGATCGCTCTTGCGGTGTTAGTCACCTGTCCCAAAAATTTCCGGCCGGGGAACTCATCCAGAGTAAGATCTCCCTCGGTGCCGATTTTTACCATTTGGGCAAAAATCTGGGGCACGTTGACATAAACGCGTAACGGCGAAGTCTGCTGCATGCGAAAGAGCTGGCTGCCCGAGCCCGAAGCGATGTAGTCTCCGATATCAGTGTTTCGTGCTGTGACAATACCATTGAACGGCGCCCTGACGATTTTGAATGCCTCGAGCGCATCAAGCTGATTGATGTTCGCCTGGTCTGCCATTACGATCGCCTGGTTCTCGCGATAGGTGTCAGCCGCAGTATCAAAATCCTGTACAGCAATGACCTTCCGATTGAAAAGGTCCTGGTTACGCCGATAGGTGACTTCCGCCAGGTTCAGGGCGGCCTGTGCCACTTTGATTTGAGCCTGCGCTTGGGCCAGCTCTTGATCGACTTCGGGAGTGTCGATCTCGGCAAGAACATCACCGGCTTTTATCTTAGCTCCAATATCAAAATACCACTTTTTCAGGTACCCACTCGTCTGAGCAAAGATCGGCGCGTCAGTATAGGCTTGCGTTTGTCCGGGCAGCACAGGAATCGTGATCGAAGCCTTCTGGGGGTGGACAACGGCGACTGTCATCCGGGCGGCCGGCTGCGAACGCTGTCGGACTGCTTGTGTTCTCGAGGACCGTACCTCAACTCCAATAACGACAAGCGCAATCAAGACGACAGCTCCAGCTAGAAAAGGGAATTTTATCCTTCTTTTCCGCGCAATTCGTGGAGCGGACTTGTGTTCCTGAATTTCAACTGTGTCCAAGCTACTGTGGCTCATTTTTGCTTGTTTTCCGGAATCGAATCCGATTCCACGTTAGTCGAATGCTTGGCGACCATCATCAACAGCAACAACCCTCGAAGCACATCGAACTCGATAAATCGTTTCATCTAGCGCCAGACCCTCCTGCCTCGTATCAGGACTGTATAATTCATTCTTTTGATGTTCTATCAGCGGACGTGATAACTTCGACCATCGCGGTCCGCGCGGTTTTCTTTCCTACCCCGCCGCCGCGACTGGCTCCTCGATTATGCTGCGATGCTTGACGCCAACCCAGGGCGCCTTCCACTCATCGGAGTTCCTTCCCTGATCGCTCAGCGATAAATTGTAGGAAACCCAGAACAGTGACCGACAGACCGCCACCTCGTGTTCGTCACGCGGCGTGTAAACAACCATCACACCGGGCGGCACCAAACCAAAGCTGCCAGAAAAATGAGGTTCTGCCCATCCCCTAACAATGGCCCAATGGGCGCAGCTCAAAGGCAACGTAAGATAAATCGTTGGCGCACCGAACAGAACTCTCCCGAACTCCCTTCCGGTAATGAAAACAGCAGGGTCGTCGGTTGCCACCTCTTCACCTACCTGTAGAGAAACCAGACCCAAACTGCCAACCGGCAACGGACCCGCTTCGATATGCGGCCATGCTATCACCTCGTCAACCAGGCGACGCAGTTCTCTATCATCACCGTGGTCGCCGCATTGAACGTGGAGTGGGCCACGGATTGTAATCGGTCGCTTACCCCGCCTATTGGGAAGACTAGGAGAAATGCTGATAAGATTTTTTGCGCTTCTGAAACTATCCATATACTAGGTTCTTTCTCGCAGCTCAGCCGAATGGTTGCGGCGAAACGTAACATCGGTCTTAAAGCAGTTCTATGCTTCGGAAGGAGGTTTCTCTATGGCTCGATCGAGCTAGCCTGCATCGCTCACAAATCCTTAGAGATTCGTGAGCGATGCAGGCTGTGGCAGCAGAATTCCCCGGCTGCGCCGAAAAATTCTACTGCTTTTAGAAGAGAAGCGTTTTAAACAGCTTGTTTCGATTTATTTATTTTCAAAACCTGCTCTTAGACAGGCGCGCAGCGCCTGTTTAAGAGCTTTCTAACCCGCAATGAGCTCGTCGATTCTTGAAGCGTGCGATTTTTGCGGGTTAGTTGCTTAAAGCAACGGCAATCTTACCAATCTGATCATTCGTCTCCATGTAGCGATGCGCGGCTGCATATTCATTTAATCCAACGAAGACTCGATCGATCTTTGGTGGAAAGAGTCTTGATGCCAGACCGTCAGAAATGAATTTCTTTGCGCGTTCGATTGCTACGTATTTCGCTTGAAGACCAAGTCTAGGATGGCCGGTGAAATCAAAAACCCGGAAACTGCTATGGACCTTGATGGCCCTCAGGAAGCATGCACCAAGAGGCAGCAGGGTCCCGTATTCCATTGCCCCAAGCTGTCCGTAAACGATCACGTGGCCGAATCTTTTTGTCGCCCATATAAGCTCTTCGAGTCCGGGGCCGGCTACAGCGTCGTAGATCACTTCCGCGCCGAGCCCTTCAGTCAATTCGAGAATCGCTTCTTGGACATCCTCACGGCCGGCGATAATAACTTGATCCGCTCCGACTCCGAGCAAAGCTTCCTTCTTCGCCTCTGAACGCGTCACAGCGATGCTTTTCGCACCGATGGCTTTCGCCATTTGAATTGCGGCAATTCCCATTGAAGAGCTGGCGGCGGTGATGACCACGTATTGATCCCTTTTGAGATCAGCGAGCTCCAGCAACGCGAAGTAAGCAGTAAACAACCCTGTGTTTACCGCAGCCGCTTGCACCGGTGTCAGGCTTTCGGGATATACAATGAGCGCGGTCTCAGGATAAATGATTGTCTCGCCGTGCGCTGCGTAGTCCAGTAGTGATACGGCCGGGAATGTGGAAACACGGTCACCCACCTTAAGCGTTTTGACTTCGGGGCCTACCGACACCACAACACCCGCGGCTTCGTATCCGATTTGCGCAGGAAATTCAGGTTCTTCGAAATATGAGCCCGCCCGCCATAGAAGATCCAGCCGGCTTACAGCAACCGCTTGCACCCGGACTAACACTTCATTCTCCTTTAATTGCGATAGCTGGATTTCGTCGATCCTTAGCACGTCCGATCCGCCCGTCTTGTAGAAACGAATCACTTTGACGGTCTCATTCATGAAAACACTCGATTGGTTAAGTTCAGTCGAACATTACCTCCATTGAATTCTTCCGGCTATCGCGCGAACTGATGCTTTAGAATAGCTCTAAAGGGCTATATATCTTGGGTTTCCTGCGGTCGCGCGGGAGCGCGCCCCTGCAGTCGATATTACGTCTGATCATTTGCCCTCGACAGCTGTCCTGGGTGCTGGCAGGGTGTGTTGTTTATTCAAAAGAGCAGTGCCGATCAAATTATGAGCTCCTCCGCCACATCTTCGGGTAAAGAAATAAGGATCCTGATCGCAGACGATCATCCGGTGGTCCGCGAAGGAATAATGACGATCCTGGCGCTACAGAAGGATCTGAAAGTTGTGGGTCAGGCTCGGGACGGGGAGGAGGCTTGCCGGCTCTACGATGAGCTTTCTCCGGACATACTCATGCTCGATCTTCGGATGCCGAAGAAAGATGGTCAGGAGGTTGTGACCGAGCTGATGTCCCGAAAGCCGCGGCCGCGAATCATCGTGCTGACCAACTCCGCAAAAACAGAAGACCTGCGGCGCGCGCTAACGGCGGGAGCGAAAGGTTATCTCTTGAAGGGAGCAGAACCGCGCCAGGTCTGGGATACCATTCGCGAAGTTTTTGCCGGAAGATCTTCGTTACCGCATGACGTCGCCGCGCAACTCGCAGACTCCATGGCGCAACCGCAACTCTCCCAGCGCGAGCTTCAGGTTCTCAAGCAAATGGGTCTCGGCAAGAGCAATAAAGAAATCGGTCAAATCCTTTACATCAGTGAGTACACGGTGAAAAGCCACGTGAAGGTTATTTTGAAAAAGTTGAATGCAATTGGCCGAACTGAGGCGATCGCGATCGCGTCTGAACGCGGGCTGATTAATATCGGATAGGTGCGAGCAGGATCGCGCGGTAGGGACGACACTCCTGCGCGATCCGGCGTTGCACGCCTCGACGCCATTTCCGCTTCTGCCCTGCGAATCCGCGCGCGTTAGCCTTTCTTGCCTTTGCAACTTCCTTGGACGCGCGGTGCCGGATCGCGCAGGAGCGCGTCCCTACCATCGCAATGGCGGATCACGACTCCTGTCGCGTACGAGCCCGGATGCGCGCTAGGCACGCGCTCCCGCGCGATCCGGCTTTGCACATCTCGATGCCATTTTCGGTTCTAGTGTACCGTCTCGCATTATGCGAGACGGTACACTAGCTCGATCGAGGCAATAAGAACCGCTCTTGCGAATCATGGCACGAGCCCGAGCTCGATGCTAGCGTTGAGAAACTTAATACTAACACTGAAACGACCATGAGCATCGTCGGATTGAGCGAAGTAATAGATGTAACCGAAGAATTGCGTGAGGTGGAAGTGCGCGAAATACCCTTCGGAACTTTTGCCGGCAGTCTAACTCGCCTGCTAGTTTTGCAAAACGGGGACTATCCCGCTTTGGATACTGGTGATCAGGGAGGCGGCCAAAACTGACTCAGCTAGAGCGCCGGAAGAGCAATGTCAAGAAGCATTCCACCGATCTTAGCTTGCGTCGTTGCTTGCATCGCGCTGAGCGCGTTCTCCGTCGCCGAACCTCTGCACTATCGACTTGCCAGCGACCCAGCCCTCCGCGGTAAATCTAAAGACGGGCAGTGCATGGACTATGCGATAGCCCTCTCTTCGAGACTGGCCGCCCATGGCATTCACGGGCGACTAATCTTTTATAGATGGCACCTCACTAACAGCGACATCCGGGGCAGCCACGTCTTTGTCGAGTATCATTTACCCGACAACACAGAGTGGATAGTTGATAATGAAATCCCTCACCCGCGACCAGTCCCGGTCGACTCGAGTCCGATGCAAATGGTCTTCCTTTTGAGCAACACGCAATCCGCTCCCGTGGAAGTGGAGCTGCAGGAAAGGTTGAATCGACTGAGTTATTTTTGACACTGAATTATTAATCTTTTGAAAATGAACATCGAAACAGTTAAGTGCGATAACATACCGTTGCCGATTTCGAGGGTCGGTCTCGGAACCTGGGCAATTGGAGGTTGGATGTGGGGTGGAAGCGATGAGGCTGAATCAATAAAGACAATTCAGCACGCCGTGGACATAGGAATTAATCTGATAGACACCGCCCCGGTGTACGGATTTGGTCATTCTGAGGAGATTGTCGGAAAGGCTTTGGCGGATGGAGGGCGCCGCGACAAGGCAGTACTGGCAACTAAAGTGGCCCTGGAATGGGTTGACGGGAATGTCTACCGCAATTCGACACCGGAGCGGATCCGCGAGGAGATAGAAGATTCCCTGCGCCGACTTCGCACCGACCGCGTCGATCTTTACCAGGTACATTGGCCGGACCCGCTTGTCCGAATCGAAGATACTGCCGAGACCTTACTTGAGCTTCAGCGCGAGGGTAAGATTCTCGCGCTCGGCGTAAGCAACTTTTCGCCAGAACAAATGGATGCTTGGAGACGTGTTGCACCGTTACATAGCACCCAGCCGCCCTACAACATCTTTGAGCGCGAGATCGAAAACGACGTTCTGCCGTACGCTCTGGAACACAAGCTTCTGGTCCTGTCCTATGGCGCCATTTGTCGCGGCCTGCTGTCGGGCGGAATGAGACTCAATCGAAAGTTTGACGGTGACGATTTGCGGCTCAAGGACCCGAAATTCCAGCCACCGCGCTTTATCCAATACTTGAAAGCAGCCGATAGGCTGGGTCAGCATGCCTGGGCGAATCACGGGAAGAGCCTTCTTGCATTCGCGATCCGTTGGATTCTTGATCGGGGAGAAACTATGACCGCTCTTTGGGGCGCCCGAAATGCCAGTCAGCTTGACGCAGTGGAGCAGGCTTTCGGTTGGAAACTGTCCAGCGTCGATTATGCTGAGGTCGATAGAATTCTTCGCGAAACAATTAAGAATCCGGTCGGCCCCGAATTCATGGCTCCGCCCCCGCGCGAGCCGGTGGCCGCCTAACCCGCAAAAATCACGCCAATACCGAAGCGACGAGCTCATTGCGGGTTAGAAAGTTCAAGCTTTTGCCCCGCACCGTAAGCGAAGGCTCCAGCCTTTGGCATCTCGTGTAAGCGAAGGCTCCAGCCTTTGCCCTCGCGTAAGCGAAGGCTCCAGCCTTTGCCCTCGCGTAAGCGAAGGCTCCAACCTTTGCCCTCGCATTGCAATGGAAGGCTCCAGTCTTTCTCAATTGTCCAAAAGGACAAATGGTTACTAAAGATTGCCTAGTCTGATTGCGAAACGATCGGGATTCTCGACGACGAGCACGAGGACGACTCCTCAAATTCGGAATTCTCCCCGATGCAGGCTATTTACCTTCCCTCTCACCGATTGGAATATAGGACGCCAGCGGTTCGCCCACGTAAATCTGCCGGGGACGGCAAATGCGTCCACCTTTAGTGGCGTTGAGTTCGCGGTAATTCGCAATCCAGCCAGGCATGCGGCCAATTGCGAAAATCACCGTGAACATCTCCACTGGAATCCCGATGGCTCGCATGATGATGCCGCTGTAGAAATCAACGTTTGGATAAAGCTTGCGCTCGATGAAGTACGGATCGTTCAAAGCGGTTTGTTCCAGCCGGCGAGCTATATCCAGCAGCGGATCGCTGACCTGGAGTGTTTCCAGCAACGTGTCGCATTCTCTCTTGATGATCTTCGCCCGTGGATCGTGATTTTTGTAAACACGATGACCGAAACCCATAAGCCGGCGACCGCTCTTCTTGTCCTTGGCCGCTGCGAGGAAGCGCGATCCATCGTCACCCTCCCGGCGAATTTGTTCCAACATTTCGATTACCGCTTGGTTTGCACCGCCATGAAGGGGTCCCCAAAGCGCACACACACCCGACGAGGTGCTCGCAAACAGATTGGCCTTGCTGGACGCCACCATCCGCACCGTAGAGGTTGAGCAGTTCTGCTCGTGATCGGCATGGAGCAGAAAAATCAAATCAAGAGCGCGGACAACCTGCGGCTTGAGTTCGTAATCGCCGAAAGGCTCGGAGAACATCATGTGCAGGACATTTGCCGTGAATTTGTATTGCGGTTTGGGGTAAATAAACGGAAGCCCGCGCGATTTCCGGTAGGCAAACGCAGCGATGGTGCGAACTTGAGAAAGTATTAAGGCGGTTTCGTCGTCGAAGTTCTCTGCCTCCTGAGGCGCAAGGAGTTCCGGGTAGTAGCAACCGGCCGCGGTGATCATCGAAGAAAGGATTGCCATCGGGTGAGCATTGGACGGGAATCCCTCGAAGTGAAATTTCATATCTTCGTGAATCAACTGGTGTTTTGTCATCAGGCCGGAGAAGCGCCTGAGCTCGGCGTGCGTGGGAAGTTTTCCGTAAATGATCAGGAACGCAGTCTCGACAAAGCTCGATCGCTCGGCCAGTTCCTCAATCGGGATACCGCGGTAGCGAAGGATCCCCTTTTCCCCATCAATGAAGGTGATGGCGCTCGTACAGGAACCGGTATTCCCGTAACCGCTGTCGAGGGTGATTAAACCGGTTTCGTCTCGAAGTTGACTAATGTCGATTGCCCGCTCATTAGCGGTCCCGGTAATCAGAGGCAATTTCGCATGGTTGTCATCCCAGTACAGGTCAGCATATTCACTCATAGATCGTTGGTTCTCGCGGTTAAGAAAAATCAGCGCTGTCTCAAGCCGAAACACAAGCTTCGAATTCTGCAAAGAAACAAGAGCATTAAACGGGCAGCGTACGAAAATCCTGACTCAAAAGGCCAGATTCCATTTGGAATGATGGTTAGACAAGGAATTAGGTCGAGGCTCGGTCACGATCCGCGCGGCCGTAGAGATGGGGCGCAACGGAAGAAAACTAAGAGAATTGAACAGAAGGCAGCAAAGGAAGCAAAGAGAGATCAGAAATTGGGGCTTTGAACGTTGATCATTCGCTATTTCGTCTGTGAGCGCGGACTGTGGCGAGCCCGGCCCGTTGAGCCGACCTGCGCCTATCGCGTGAAATCACAACTCAACTACTCCGGAGCGACCCTTGGCGCATATTCCCTACTCAAATCTTTGCTTCCTTTGCTGCCTTCTGTTCAAATTCTCTTCTATTCCTTCTGTGATTTCAGCAGGGATGGCCTGATGTTTATGGGCGTAGATCCTGCCGGCCCAGCCTTCAAGTGCTGGACGCGCCGCGTCTTCTTTAGTAGGAAGACCAAAGGACAACAAGCTTTAGCCAACCAACGGAATGTTGATTCTTCGCCTATCCACTATGCTTTTAGGTTATGAGTGCGCTACTTTTTGATAAACGGTGCGCCGACGGCGACCAGAATGTGCAAAACCGAATTGCCCTTAGCGATGAACGAGATTTCGAGCGGCTCCTGGAGAGTGCTCTGCCTCTGGTCCGGCCACTTGTCCGTCATATAAAGCGGAGCCTGCCGCGCAATATTGAAGCCGATGAGCTGGAAAATATTGCGGTAGCCAGCTTGCTCGCCGCAGTGCGCGATTATCGCGCTTCGCAAGATGGCAATTTTATCGGTTACGCGGCAACCCGAATTCGCGGCGGCATTCTGGATGAGCTTCGCCGAACAGACTAGGCGCGCAAACTCGGCGATGCGCCGGTCGCCCGTGCGGGTATTGACTCCTGGGGGCACCCCAAGGCGTTGAACACCATCACGGTAGCCTCGACAATTTCCGGGCCAATGCCGTCACCGGCAATTAACGTGATCGCCTTTCTCTGCGGGTAACCCGCAAAAAATCACTCTCTTTAACCCAAATTCCGAAATTTGAAATCGTCCTCGTCGTCGTGCTCGTCCTCGGTGCATTGGGATTCCGGGTTAGGTAAAGAGTCGCTCCAGCTATCTCCGCGAGGCTCCGGAGCCGAACGCGCTACTGAATCGACCAGAGCGGAAACGACTGTCCTTCTTTCAATCCAGGATCAAGGTGATAGATGAGATCTAATCGGCCATTCTGACAGGAGCCCATGAGCGGTTTGTTTTCCCCGAACTTCAGCGTGTTGAATGAGCCTCGATATCTCCGAAGTACGATCCGCACCACGATGAGGTGTTTGTCCGCTTGCTTACCGACAGCAACGACTTTTGCTGGAATAAATGTCATTATCGCCCTTTCAACTCTGCCTTCTCCGGAGCACTCGAAACATTTTTCGCTCGGACGCATGACCTTCTCCAATATCCTTTTCGAACAGTTGCCTCACCTTTTAAGTATGGCTAAGGGTGGTCGCTCGCGGACCCTCCAAACCGATCTCACGCCGACAAACCGGGTGTTCGGCAAAATGAACTTTTTCAGCTGAAGTTCCAGATGCCGGATAGGAAAGCGTTCCATCAAACTGTCGCCTATATCTGACAGCAGCGTTTCAAGCAACCGGGCTTTGTTTGACTCCGCGACCTCCTCCACTGCCGCGGCGACGCCGGCGTAATCGACGGTTTTTTCAAATTCATCGTTCAACTCTCTAAATTTGGGTTCGATCTGGAACCGAAGGCAGACAACCAGCCTTTGAAAACACTCCTGCTCTTTTTCGGAAACACCGATTTTGCTCTTCACTTCGAGGTCGGCAATCTCGATCCATTCATCGGGACAATTTTGTCCAGCCGTTTCCAATACCCTCTGCAGATTGCTAAAATCCCGAATGATCAGATCCGGGTTGCAAGCGGCGAGTTTTTCGACCGGATCGAAGCCGGTCAATACGGCCACGGCCATGACACCCCCATGCCGGGCAGCCTCCATGTCATGGACCATGTCTCCGACGAAAAGAGTCTCAGCTGGATTGAGACCATTTTCGGCGAGAAGCGAATGGATGGCTTTCGCCTTGTCCATTACCCCAACATAAGCGCGGGTGAAGAATGGTCGGATTCCGTGGCGCGCAGCCTGATACTCAAAGTGGCTTTCCTCAATCGTGCTTAATACGAAAAGCCGCCGCCCGGTTGTCGTTGAGAACGCACAGAATTCGGCGACCCCGGGAAACAGCTTAATCTGATCCCGATAAAGTGCGAAGAATCGGTGATAAACGGTATCAATCTGCGTCAGCGGGACTCCTGGCAGGAACCGCTCATAAAACGTTGTAAACGGCAAGGCAAACTTTTGCCGATATTCTTCTTTGGTAACCGTTGGACACCCAAAATCCTTCAACACGGAATTCGTTGCTTTTATCACTGCATCGAGATCGTCAACCACCGTGCCGGACCAATCCAAGATGATGTTTTTGATCATAGGCGGAATTGCTACCTGGAGAACTGATTCGAGAACTCAAGGACTCGAGGACTCGAGGACTCAAGAACTCGAGAATTCGATGAAGATTGACGGCCGTCGGCTGATCGTTGCTTCTTGAGTTCTCGAGTCCTTGAGTGCTCGAGTTCTTGAATCCTCTTGCCCTGCTTATCCTAAGCGAAACCGGAGTTCCTTGATCAACTTGCCGCCGAAGCGTCCTTTCAACCTTGTCAATATCAGCGCTTTCCACTGCCGATCGAGCTCGTACAACACTGTTGGTTGAAGGACGTTCACGATCAGAATCCCCTGATGCAACTTGGTCGGCCGGGAGTGTCTCGCGAAAAAATCGCCGACGATTTCAACCCACGCAGCCACGATTTCCTCCTGCCGCAATCGGCTTTCAAGCCCCAGCTTCGGTGCGAGTTGATCAAGCACTTCACGGACAGAGACGGTCCGATCAACTTTTTCGTCGGGCTCGGGTAAGCCACGCCATTCTTCTATGACGCGTTTGCGAAACGAGTGCCTCATAAAGCAGAAGGGCATTCCAGCTTAGACCGTGGAGTGCCCAATCCGAATACCAGCTACTTCGGCCTTCCCGGCGCTGCTTTAGCCATCGCCGTCGCTACCAATTGCTTCGACGGGACATCCCTCCATAGCCTCTTTGCACAGTGCTTCTTCATCCGGGTTTTCCGGTTGCTTGTACACAAAAGAGTGACCACCGTCATCGTTGCGCGTAAAATTTGCCGGCGCCGTCTCACGACAAAGGTCGCAATCGATGCATTGATCATCCACGTAAAAGCGCCCAGCAGCATTCTGCGGATACTTATTTGCAACGTCAGCCATATTTTACTCTCTTATCTCCTTAGTGATTGCCCAGTGCGGCTCTCGCAGATCAGTCTTTCCGAAAATTCTTCAAAAGCCCGCTAATCTAACGAACCGATCTGAGACTGCAAGTCTCAGATCGATCCATCGGCAGAAGTTCCGAGGTTTGTAGGTCCACACTATCGCCTCGCCCCGCGCAAAACGCAAAAAAAACAAAACGCAGGAATTGGATTCCGTCGAAAAAACGCGCTGAAGGGGTTGCCGAGCCTATGATAGGGACGCGCTCCCGCGCGATCCGCGGCAGGACATCCGATGGTTAACACCGTGCAGCGCCTCTGATCGCATGCGCGTTCCGGCGCGTCCGGCGCAGCACATTCACAGACGCGTTCCAGACCTGCGACGCCGGACGCGCCGGAGTGCATCTACCATCGGAGGCGGTACACCGGACATGACCATCGGATGTGCTGACGCGGATCGCGTGGGAGCGCGTCCCTACCGCCGACACGCCGATACGTTTCTCCCTCACGCCGACACGCCGACCCGCCGACACGTTCCCCCGTTACCCTTGGACAGCGTGCAGAGAAGAAGTAAGGTTTCATATGACTCATCAGCCGACGCTGCGCCCGAAGGAAGGTTGGCATGTTCTGCATCTCTTTTATCACGTCGATTACGGCCAATGGCAGTCGCTGACTTCTGAAGAAAAACTTGTCGCAAAGACGAATTTGTCGGCGTCGGTCCAGGAGGCTAGGTCTCTAGGATCCACCCAGCTTTTGACCTTCGCTATTGTCTCTCCTAAGGCGGATATCGGATTCGTGCTTCTGACCGATGATCTTCACACCGCGAACAGCATCGAAAAGAAGCTCACCCTGTCCCTTGGAGTCGAGACCTTGAATCCAGTGTTCAGCTTCTATTCAATCACCGAACGCAGCGAATATACAACCAGCGAAGAGGACTATGCCGCGACCTTGATCGGCGAAAAGGGACTCTCGAGCGGCTCAGCCGAGTTCGAACAAGCAATGGCCGAATTTCGGGAACGGATGAAGAAATATCTCCGGGACCGCCTTTATCCGAACATGCCTGATTGGCCGATTTTTTGTTTTTACCCTATGACGAAGCGCCGAAATGCCGGCCAAAATTGGTACGTTCTTCCTTTTGAAAAGCGAAAGGAACTGATGCTCGGACATGGCCGCATCGGGCGCCAGTACGCCGGACGCGTTCGTCAGCTCATCACAGGTTCCACCGGTCTGGATGACGCCGAATGGGGCGTCACTCTGTTCGCCCATGATGTTTTCGACATCAAATCCATCGTGTACGAGATGAGATTTGACGAGGTCAGCGCTCAATACGCCGACTTTGGAGAATTCTACCTCGGCCTTCAGCTTCCGCTCGATGAGTTATTTCAAAGGATCCAATTGTAGATGAATGAGGTGAGAGTAGATGAATCGGTAGCTCAGGGAAAAGTTCAGACCCTTCGAAAACTCCTTCGCCGGAATGCTCCGCTCCTGATTGCCTATTCGGGGGGAGTCGACAGTACTTTCCTTCTCGCTGAGGCTACCGGGACGCTGGGCAAACGGGCCCTCGGTATCATCGCCGACAGCCCAAGTTTACCGCGCAGTTCACTAGCGAGCGCAATGACGACCGCCAAAAGCTTCGGAGCCAACGTGGAAGTCATTGCTACTGCTGAGCTCGATGACCCGCGGTACTCCAGCAATCCAGTTAATCGCTGTTATTTTTGTAAACTTGAGCTCTTCACAAGAATGGAGCAAGTCGCGGCTGAACGGGGATTCGCTGCCTTGGCATACGGAGAAAATGCGGATGATGCATTCCAGTTGCGACCCGGCGCTGACGCCGCCCGGGAATTCTGTGTTTTGGCGCCTCTTCGAATCGCGGGTCTGACCAAGGCAGAGATTCGTTTGTTATCGCGACATCACAGTTTGCCGACCGCTGACGTCCCGGCGCAACCTTGCCTAAGCTCAAGGATACCGCACGGAACGGTCGTTACCAGCGATGCCCTTGCGATGATAGAACACGCCGAAGAATACGTCCGCTCGCACGGGTTCAGCGTCTTTCGCGTTCGTTACCTGGTTCGCCCGGGTGATCAACCAGTGGCAAAGCTACAGATTGCCCCGGTTGAGATGAAGAAGTTTCCTTCCCTGGAAAGGGATATCCAGGAAGCGCTTCGCGCGATCGGATTTCGCGATCTAGTTATAGACCCGGACGGTTATCAGGCGCCGGCTGCCCTGCGGGAGCAGGGTGAGAAGTGAGAAGTGAGAAGTGAGAGGTGAAGCGGCGTGCACCGAACGGTAAACGCTATGGAGAAGCCGGACCGGATTGAAATCTGAGCAACCTGACTCGGACGCTAGCTCGGCAAAGCTGAGGGCGTTCGGAGCCGCAAAGTTGTCGTGCAGGTCGTCAGTGCGTTTGTCGCAAGCTCAGCATCCGCCCCCTCACCTCCGGCCCCCGCCTCTCACTTTTCACTTCTCACTTCTCACCTGTCACCCCCCTCACCTCTCCCCGACCTGCGGGATCCGAAATATTTGTTTTGATCCAGCCGCGTCTTTGAGTTATTGACTCACTTCCCCTGTTCCAAAGGCAAGGCCTGCGTCAGTGGTTTAGTATGCACCCGATGATCTCAACTATCCTGTTCTTAGCTCAGCAAACAGCTGGACCCACTACTCCTCCGCAACCAGATCTGCTGCAGACTCTTCTGCCTTTTCTTTTCATGGGGGTTCTCTTTTATTTCCTCTTAATCCGTCCGCAACAGAAACGGCGGAAACAGCATGAGCAGCTGTTGGCGAACCTGAAGACCGGAGATAAAGTCGTCACCAGCAGCGGCATTCACGGTTTGATCGCAAACGTAAAGGAAACGACCTTCCTCCTCAAGGTAGCCGATAACGTAAAGATCGAGGTCGACAAGAGCGCAGTCGCTGGGGTCGAAAGATCGGCCGAGCCCAAGGCGGCCGCTTCCGAGGCAAAACCGACCGCTTAGCAGGGCGCTATGAACGCGACGTTGACCTTCTTTTTTGGCCTATTCGTTTTAATCCTCTTCGCCTGGTACTTTCTTACCGATAAAGAGCGCACCAAGCGCTGGCTTGGCACCACGTTAGCCCTGCTGCTTTGCGCCTTTTCGATCGACGCGTTTTTGCCCTTCGACCAGAAGATTCATCTCGGACTTGATCTACAGGGCGGTACCTCATTTCTCGTGCGGCTGGTGCCGCCTGTCCTGGAAGAAGGAGGTAAACCGCGCCCAATCACCCCGGAGATGCAGGAGCAGGCTGTCGAGGTCATCAGGAAACGTGTAGACGAATTTGGCGTCAGCGAGCCGGTTATCACGAAAGAGGGCACTGATCACATCCTTGTTCAGATTCCAGGACTGAGCACGGCACAAGTCGAAACAGCTCGGCAGCAGCTGCAAAAGGTCGCGAAACTGGAATTCCGACTCGTCCATCCGAATAGTGACCAACTTGTTCGTCAGATTCAGGCCGGTACAGCCTTTACCCCACCGGGCTATGTGATTCTCACCTCGATCGAGCGTCGAAGTGGACAACCCGAGAAACTGTTGATCAAACGACGCCCTGAGCTCACCGGTCAGGACGTTGCCAGCGCGCGCCCTGTCTTCGAGACACGAGGTTATGAAGTCTCGCTTAAACTCACCAGAGCGGGTGCTGAAACGTTCCGCCGAGTTACGCGAGACAACATTAATAATCGGCTCGCGATCGTTCTCGATAACGAAGTCGTGTCGGCTCCGACCATTCAAAGTGAAATTCCGAACGGTGAAGCGGTCATTACCGGGAATTTCACCTCCGAAGAGGCCAGGAACCTCGCGACCGTTATGGAAAACCCACTCCAGACACCGGTCGCAATCGATGAAACCCGAACCGTTTCGGCGACGTTGGGACAAGACTCGATCTTCCGCGGTATCGCGGCGGGGCTAGCCGGGCTTGCGGCGACGTTGATTTTTGTGCTGATTTATTACCGTGCTGCGGGGCTGGTAGCGTTCTTCGGTCTGGCCGTGAACGGCGTCCTGCTATTCGGTGCGATGGCTCTCTTCGGATTCGTCCTTACCCTGCCGGGTATCGCAGGAATCATTCTGACGATTGGTATGGCGATTGATTCCAACGTTCTGATTTATGAACGTTTGAGAGAAGAACTCGAGCACGGCAAGAGTCTCAGACCAGCAATCGAAACAGCATACAGGAAGGCATTTAGCGCAATCGTCGACTCGAACCTGACGACTTTGTTGAAGGTTGCCATTCTATTCTGGCTCGGCTCCGGGCCCGTCAAAGGGTTCGCAATCACCCTTACGATCGGCATTATAGCCTCGATGTTTTCGGCGCTTCTGGTCACGCGCAACATCTTTGGGTGGGCGGTCAAGCTTAACCTGGTTAGGCGCATCTCGATGCTGCATTTGATCAAATCCAAGAGTTTCGACTTTCTGGGCAAGTGGAGGCCGGCTTTGATCGGGTCGGTGATTTTCCTGGCGGCTTCGGTCGGAGCTTTCGGCTTGCGAGGAAGCAGCATGTTCAATATCGACTTTACGGGCGGTGATTTCCTGCTTGTACGATCAGCAACAGACCTTTCTGACGCACAGATTCGAAGCCAGCTCGCAAAGATGGGCTTGGGAAATGCAGTTATCCAACAGGAGACCGGCCAGCAAAAAGGCCAGGTCGCACATTTTATTTCAATTCGGTCGCCGTTCGGTACTGCGGACAAGATCGCGAACCAGTTGAAGCAAGGATTTCCAGCTGCCAATCTCACCGTCGAACGGTCGGAAGGGGTTGGCCCAGTTATGGGTACGCAGTTGGCAACAACTTCCCTCTTCGCACTCGGGATCGCGATCTTAGGTATCTTGGCTTATGTGACCATCCGATTCGAATTCTCGTTTGCCATCGGGACGATTGTGGCCATGCTCCACGATCTGGTCATCACTCTCGGCATTTTCGTCATGGTCGGCCGGGAATTTTCGCTGGTAATGGTCGGCGCAATCCTGACGGTCGCCGGCTATTCGATCAACGACAAGATCGTCGTGTTCGACCGCATTCGCGAGGGACTCCGTTCAGGGCGAAAAGGCTCGATTCAGTATTTGATGAACGCAAGCATCAACGAGACCTTGAGTCGAACGATCCTTACGAGCGGCGTGACTCTGATTTGCATGCTTTCGCTCCTGTTTTTCGGCGGTCCTGTGCTCGCCGACTTCGCATTCACCAATGTAATCGGAGTGATTGTTGGCACGTACTCTTCCATTTTTATCGCTGCGCCGATTGTCCTCTGGTGGTCCAATCTCCGAAAGGGGAACCTGAGACTCGAAGTATCCAAACCTCAAGAAACCAGCATTAAAGGTAAGCAGGTTGCCGCAAAGCCGGTTCCGTAGCGGCCTCCGACGCATTCCTGCGCAACGGTGCAGGTAGGGACGCGCTCCCGCTTGATTCGCGGCAGGGACGTCCGATGGTCATGTCCGGTGTACCGCCACCGATGGTAGATGCACTCCGGCGCGTCCGGGGTTGCCTGTCTGGAACGCGTCTTTGGACGTGCTGCGCCGGACGCGCCGGAACGCGTATGCGATCAGAGGCGCTGCACCGGATGCTAACCATCGGACGTTCTGCCGCGCATCACGCGGGAGCGCGTCCCTACCATCGCACGACGGCATCTAATGATGGGCGCTGCATTTCTCGACGTTGGTTTTTTCCGGTTCAATTCGGAATTGGATTTAAATTTGGAAGTTTTTCGGATCAGAGTCATTCAAGCTCTGCTGTGAAGAATATCGGTCCTCGGTTTTGCTTCTGGCTGTGTACCCCAAAACGCGAAAGGAGAATTCTCGCAACATGGAAGTGGATCTGCTACAACATCAAACAATGCACTAAGCGCTCAATCGCGCGATCATCATTTTCTCCATGTCGACCATCAAGGATGTAGCTGCCCTAGCGGGAGTTTCTTATACCACTGTTTCTCACGTGATTAATAAGACGCGCCCCGTGAGCGATAAGGTGCGTAGTGGGGTCGAGGCTGCAATCCGTCAATTGAACTACGTGCCCAGCGCCGTTGCTCGATCGCTGAAGCATCAGGAAACATTCACTATTGGTCTGCTGGTATCCAATAGCACCAATCCTTTTTTCTCGGAGTTGGCACGCGGCATCGAAGACACCTGCTACCGCGCCGGTTATTCAGTGATCTTATGCAACTCGGATGATCACCCCGAACGACAGCAAACTTATCTCCGCGTTCTGCTCGAAAAACGTATCGACGGGTTGATAATCTGTTCCGCAGGCGATGACCTGGGTTTAGCGGAACATGTTCGGGAAGCTCAGGTGCCGATTATCATCGTCGACCGTGCGGTCAAGGGAGTGACTGCCGATCTCGTACAGGTTGATCACCTGAAAGGAGCTTACCTCGCGACTCGGCATTTGCTGGAGCTGAAGCATAAATCGATCGGCTGTATCTCTGGGCCTCCTGATACCGCCGTTAGCATCGAGCGATTGAACGGATATAAAAAGGCTCTGGCGGAAGCGGGTGCACCCTTTAGATCTGAATGGGTGGTTATGGGAGATTTTACTGCCGAAGGCGGGTATAAGGCTGCCCGAAAGTTGCTAAAAAGGGCGGAACTAACAGCCGTGTTTGCGTGCAACGATCTCATGGGCATCGGTCTGCTGCGATTCGCAGCCGAGCACGGAATTCGCGTACCTGGCCAACTCTCAGTGATCGGCTTCGACGGCATCGAACTGAGCCGGTACTTCTACCCGGCTTTGACTACTGTCGGCCAATCCATTCACCGACAAGGCGAGATCGCTGCGAGCGCGCTTCTCGAGCGCATCCGCAGGGGTGGCGAAGGTCGAGTTCGCCGAATACTGATAAATCCGGAGCTTTGGGTGCGTGAAACGACTCTTGCACCGTCGCAGTTTGTTTTGAGTAGGCACGAGTAAGTGTGCCGGCGCGGTAGGGATGCGCTCCCGTGTTTGGGCCGG
>Ga0210408_10001574_pt1 | contig 23677 bp, 14 predicted proteins | sample IncBWH4MmetaG_FD_155471 | JGI IMG/M metagenome (GOLD analysis project Ga0210408, IMG submission 155471) | Forest soil microbial communities from Barre Woods Harvard Forest LTER site, Petersham, Massachusetts, United States - Inc-BW-H-4-M | ecosystem: Environmental > Terrestrial > Soil >...
GGACTCGACCGCGATCTGGGCGGTCTCGCGGTCGCGGATCTCCCCGACCATGATCACGTCGGGGTCGGCGCGGACCATCGAGCGCAGGCCGGTCGCGAAGGTGAGACCGACCTTGGGCGAGACCTGGACCTGGGTCAGGCCGGCGATTTCGTACTCGACCGGATCCTCGACCGTGATGATGTTCTTCTCCGCGGTGTTCAGGCGCTGCAGCGCCGCATACAGCGTCGTGGACTTGCCCGAGCCGGTCGGGCCGGTCACGAGCACCGCGCCATGAGTCTCGTTGAAGGCGCGTTCGAAGCGCTCGCGCTCGGGCTCGGCCATGCCTAGCTTGTCGAGCTCGACCACGACCGAGTCCTTGTCGAGCACGCGCAGCACGAGCGCCTCGCCGTGGACGCTCGGCAGCGTCACCACACGCAGGTCGACGTGGCGACCGTCGACCGCGAGGCCGACGCGCCCGTCCTGGGGCAGCCGGCGCTCGGCGATGTCCAGCTCGGCCATGATCTTCACGCGCGAGATCACGCCCGCGGCCATGCGGCGCGGGACGGTGGTGACGTCCTGGAGGACCCCGTCGATGCGGAAGCGCACGCGCAGCTCGCGGCCGTCGGGGGCGAGATGAACGTCCGACGCGCCTCGCTCGACCGCCTGGGCGACGATCTGGTTGACGAGCTTGACGACCGGGGCGTCCTCGGCGGTCTCGTGCAGGTCGACGACCTCCGCTACGCCACCCTGCTCCTCTTCCAGTTCATGCGAGTCGGAGACGACGTCCTCCAGGCGATCCAGGCGCGAGATCAGGCCGGCGATGTCGTCGGGCGGAGCGACCGCGACGCGGACCTCGTAGCCGGTCATGATCGCGATGTCGTCGACGGCGAGGACGTTCGCAGGGTCGGCCATCGCCACCAGCAGCGTGCGCTTGTCGGCGAACGCGACGGGCACGGCCTGGTAGCGCTTGGCGGCGGTCGTGGTCACGAGATTGGCCGCGGACATGTCCACGGAGAACGCGCCGAGGTCGAGGTAGTCCAAGCCGTAGCGCTCGGCCAGCGCGCGCGAGAGGCCGTCGCGGGTCAGCGCCCCGGCGTCGAGCAGGACACGCTCGGGCGTCGTTCCGAGACCGCGCGAGCTCTCGACCGCCTCCTCGACCAGGCCGCGCGAGGCGAGACCCATGTCGACGATCACGTCGGTCAAGAAGCGGGATGAGGAACCACGGCGGCTGGGTCGGGTGATGCCGGTCCACTCCCCCGATTGGCGCATGGCCTCTTCGGACACCACCTCCTCGGGATCGAGCGCGGGCTTCAAACCGCCGGGCTGCTCCGATATGTCCTCGTCGTCTGTCGTTACGGGCGTCTCGACCTCGACGACCGGGTCCTCGGGAGCATCGACGCCCTCGTCCATGCCGAAGATCGCGTGCAGGTCCGGACCCGCCTGTCCTGGCGCGTCGCTCATCTCGACCGCGTCCGGGCGGTGCTCGACCCTGCCGCAGACCGCCGATCCCTCGGCCAAGCCCCAGCCCGGAGGTCGCGTGGGCGCAGATGCTCGTCGCTGGTCGGACTAGTCCAGCGCGCGGCGCATGACCTCGAGCGACGGCCGCACGCCCGTCCACAGCTCGAAGCTGAGGGCGCCCTGGGCGAGCAGGATCTCCAGCCCGTCGACGGTGCGGGCGCCGTGGGACCGAGCGGCGGCGAGCAGCGGAGTGGGTGAGGAGCGGTAGACGAGATCAACGACATGGGGGTAGCTACCGACTTGATCGAGCGTAACGGCGAGGAGGTTGAGCCCCTGAGCCTCAGTGGCCGACTGTTGGAGGCCGGCGGGCGCGGTCTCAAGTCCGACGGATGTGCAGTTGACGAGCAGATCGGCGGGCTGCGCGGCGGTCACGAAGCGCGCGCCGAGATCGCGCGCGAGCGCGGCGGCGCGCTCGGGCGTGCGGTTCCAGACCGACACCTCGCGCGCCCCGGCCTCGCGCAGCGCCCAGACGACCGCGCGCGCGGAGCCGCCCGCGCCGAGCACGAGCGCGCTCATGCCCCGCGGCGGCACGCCCAGCGCCGCGATAAAGCCGGGAGCGTCGGTGTTCTCCGCCGCGATCGCGCCGTCGGAGGAGAACGTGAGCGTGTTCGCGGCGCCGATCGCGCGTGCGGCCTCACCGGCGGTGTCCGCGAGCGCGAGCGCGGCGTGCTTGTGCGGAATCGTGACGTTCGCCCCGACGAAGCCGGCGCCCGTGAGCGCGCGGACCGTCTCGATGAACCGCTCGGGCGGGACCGGCAGCAGCTGATAGCGCCAGTCCACCATGCCGAGCGCCGCGAGCGCGGCGTTGTGCATGGCCGGCGAGCGGCTGTGCGCGACGGGCCACCCGAGGACCCCCAACCTCCGTGGCGTCATACGCCGGCCGATCTTTGATCGGTCGCGATGCTCGCCGTGCAACCAGCTGCGTCCGGCGTCTGCCATCCGCGGTCCGGTCCTCCCAAATCGCGTCATTTCCGCTTGCAAGTCGGGACGCGACCGCCGTTGGCGGCGAGCGCTTCGCGGTAGGCCGCGACGTCGCGTTCGAACTGGGCGCTGCTGGTCGAGAACACCTGCTCGCCGCAGCCGTCGGCGCCGGCGACGTAGTACAGATAGCCGACATGCGCCGGGTGCGCGGCGGCGTGGATCGAGGCGAGACCGGGATTGTCGATCGGGGTCGGCGGCAGGCCGCGGTGAAGCCGGGTGTTGTAGGGGGAGTCGAGCGCGAGCTGGGCTGCGGTGAGCGGGTGGGTGTAATCATCGAGCGCGTAGCGGATCGTCGCGTCGATCCCGAGCGCCATGTTCAGGTGCAGGCGGTTGTAGATGACGGCGGCGACCTTCGCGCGATCGCCGGACAGCTGCGCCTCGCGTTCGACCATCGAGGCGACGATCAGCAGCTCATAGGGAGTGATGTGCAGCTCGCGCGCGCGGCGGACCTCTTCGTCGCCGAAGCGTTCGGTGAACGCGATCAGCTGTTCGTGCACGAGCCGGCTCGCCGGGTCGCCGCGGTAGAGGTCGTAGGTGGCCGGGAACAGGAAGCCTTCGAGGTTGGGTGTGCTCGACGGCGCGCCGTAGTGGGCGGGGCTCAGCAGCGACGAGCGCTTGGACGCGGTCAGGTAGCTGCCGGTCAGGCCGGCGGCATGGGCGCGAGCCGCTATCTGCCGGCGCGTTTCGCCCTCGGGGATCAGCACCCGCACGACGACCGGCGCGGCGACCGGGGGCTTGGCGCGTGTGGTGCGCGTGAGCTGTTCGATCGCCAGCCACACCGCGCCCGCGACCAGGACGAGGGCCAGCACGGCCAGCGCCCGCGCAAGCGGCGAGCGTCCGTGTCGAGGCGACACGGGCGGGACTCCCGGTGGCGGCGGGGACGCGGCGAGCTCCCGCTCGGGGATCGCCGGCAGCGGGATCTCCGCCACCTGCGGAGCGGTCGGCGGCGGCAACGGTGGCTGGGACGCAACGTCGACCGTCTCGACCACCGGTGCGGGAGCCTCGAGCTCGCTCGTGGCCGGCGGCGGAAGCGGTGGCACAGGCGAGTCGAGGACCGGCGGGATCGGCGGCGGTGGCGACGGTTCTCCCGCTCGGTCTCGAGCAGCGCGCCGCCGTTCGCGCTCGGCGCGATCGCGCTCGCGCTCCTCGTCGGTTCTAGTGTCGCGATTCAAAAATTCGGTGAGTGTTTGCCGAGCGGATGGTCGTGATCTGACGTTCGATGGCGGCGGTCTGCGTGCTGGTAGCACGTGGGCCGACGACGGCGGGCGTCAGGCGCGGGCAGACGCCGGGAAACGCCATCGAATTTTTCAATCGCGACACTAGGCACCCTGGCGCAGCCTGGCGTGCAGCCAGCTCTCGAGCATGTGAGCGGCCGCGCGGGAGTCCTCGCCGGCGCGGTGCGAACCCTGATCCTGGCGGGCGATGTGGGTGGTGTAGCGCTCGTCGTGCAGCTCGACGGGGATGCCCTCCCCCAGGCGCAGGGACAGGCGTCGCGCGAACTCGCGGGTCTCGCGCGTCTGGTCGGAGTCTCCTCCGCGCAACGACACGGGCAGCCCGACGACGACCCGCTCGACCTCGCGGTCGCGAATCAGCTCTTCGATCTCGCACAACCCGCTCCGGGTGGCGGGACGGGGGATGGCCTCGATCGGGGTGACGATCGTGCCCGTCGGGTCGCTGAGCGCGCAGCCGCAGCGCGCGCTGCCATAGTCGAGGGCGAGCACGCGACTCACGATCGCAGCGCCTCCTCGATCGCCGCGCGCGCGGCGAGGAGCGCATCGTCGAGCTTGTCGGGGTCGCGCCCGCCGGCCTGGGCGACGGTGTCGCGGCCCCCTCCGCCGCCGCCGACGATCGCTGCGGCAGCCTTGACGATCGCCCCGGCTTTGACGCCTCGCGCGACCAGCTCCGGGGCCACGCCCGCCGCGAGATGCACGCGTCCGTCGACGGTCGTGCCGAGCACGATCGCGGCCTCCTTGAGCCGACCCCGAACGTGATCGAGGATCTCCATGAGCGCGTGCGCATCGGGCGCGTGGACGGTGGCGGTGAGCACCGCAGCGCCCGCGACGGACTGGGCGGACGCGGCGAGCGCCTCCACGTCGACCGCCGCGCCGGCCGGACCGGCGCCCTCGCGCACGGCGCGCTCCAGCTCCCGGCGCTCTGACTCGCGGGCGCGCAGGGCGGTGAGCGCATCCTGTGGCCGGGCGCGCAGCTCGGCGGCGATCTCGCCGAGCAGGCGGTCGTGGTCGCGCAGCAGCTCGGCGGCGCCGGACCCGGTAAGCGCCTCGATGCGGCGCACGTTGGCGGCTGAGGAGGTCTCGCTCACGACGTGAAACACGCCGATCTCGGCGGTGGTGCGCACGTGGGTGCCGCCGCACAGCTCGCGCGAGTAGGAGCCGTCGCCGACCTGGACCATGCGCACGACCTCGCCGTACTTCTCGCCGAACAGGGCCATCGCGCCGAGGCGCCGCGCCTCCTCCAGGGTCGTGGAGATCGCGCGGACGGGGTCGCCGGCCGCGATCCAGGCGTTGACCGCGTCCGCTACGTCGCGCAGCTCCTCGGCGGTGAGCGCGCCGGTGTGGGTGAAGTCGAACCGCAGCTTGTCGGGGCCCACATAGGAGCCGGCCTGGCGGACATGGCCGCCGAGGCGCTCGCGCAGGGCGGCGTGCAGAAGATGGGTGGCCGTGTGGTTGCGCTCGGTGGCGCGCCGCGCGGCGTGGTCCACACGCGCGAGCACGGGCTCCTCGGGCGCGAGCGAGCCCTGCTCGAGGGCGACCTCCAGCGCCTGGTCCTCGCCGAGGCGATAGACGTTCGTCACGCGCCCCAGGCAGGCGCCGGTGGCGCATTCGATCGTGCCGGTGTCGGAGACCTGGCCGCCGCCGGCGGGGTAGAACGGCGACTCGGCGAGCTTGACGAGCATGTTTGCACCGGGGATGGTCGCCGCGACGGCCTCCGTCCCGACTCCCCGGGACGCGGCGGAGGCAGCCCCGTTCGGGGCGCCGACCAGGGCAATGGCTTCGACCGTGGTCTGCTGTGACTCGGTCTCATACCCGGTGAAGCGGGTTGGTCCGACGGATGCCGCGAGCTCGCGAGCTCGCTCGCGAGGATCGGCGCTGTCGCCCTCGTGCGCCACCGCGCCTGCGGCCGCGGCTCGGGCACGCGCGCGCTGAGCGTCCATCAACCCCTCGAACCCCTGCTCGTCGACGCCCAGCCCGCGCTCGGCCGCGAGCTCGCGCGTCAGGTCGAACGGGAACCCGTAGGTGTCGTGCAGGGCAAAGGCATCGGCCGCGGCGATCGTTTGCTCCCCGGTGTCCAGCGCGCGGGCGATCAGCTCGTCCAGCAGCCCCGTGCCCTGCTCCAGGGTGTGCCCGAACGCGTCCTCCTCGGATGCCAGCCAGCGCTCGATCGGATCGCGCTGGTCGAGCAGCTCGGGGTAGGCGCCGGCCATCAGCTCACGTACGACGGTGGCGTAACGGAGCAGGAACCCGGGCGCCATGTCCAGGCGTCGCGCCTGCAGGATCGCGCGGCGGGTGAGGCGACGCAGGACATAGCCGCGGTCTTCGTTGGAGGGGACGACCCCGTCGGCGATCAGGAACGACATGCCCCGGGCGTGGTCGGCGAGGATGCGCAGCGCGCGGTCGGCGGTGGAGTCCTCGCCATAGCGGCGAGCAGAGAGCTCCTGGCCGAGGTCGATCAGCGGCTGGAACTGGTCGGTGTCGAACACCGAGTCTCGGTCCTGCAGGATCGCCGCCAGGCGATTGAGGCCGAGGCCGGTGTCGATGTTGGCGCTCGGCAGCGCCTGCAACCGGTCGTGGGGGTTCTGGTCGTACTGCATGAACACGAGGTTCCAGTACTCCAGAAACCGCTCGTTCTCGCCGCCCGGCAGGTCGTCGGCGGCGCCGAAGGAGAGGCCGCGATCGATGTACAGCTCCGAGCACGGCCCGCTGGGCCCGACCGGGCCGGCTTCCCAGAAGTTCTCCACGCGCGAGCACTCGACGATCCGCTCGCGCGGGACGCCGACGCCCAGCCACAGCTCGATCGCCTCCTCGTCGGGGCCGAGCCCGAGCTGCTCATCGCCGGAGAACACCGTCACCCAGATGTCGTCGGGGTGAAACGAGAACACTTCCCGGGACAGATCCCACGCGAACCGGATCGCCTCGGCCTTGAAGTAGGCGCCGATCGAGAAGTTGCCGAGCATCTCGAAGAACGTGAGGTGGCGCAGGGTGCTGCCGACGTGGTCGATGTCGGGCGTGCGAAAGCACTTTTGACAGCTCGTCAGCATCGGCGCCGGCGGGTCGGCGCGGCCGAGGAAGTAGGGCTTCAGCGGCTGCATGCCCGCGGTCGTGAGCAGAACCGTGCGGTCCTCGGCGGGCGGCACCAGCGACGCGGACGGGATGCGCAGGTGCTCGCGCTCGGCGAAGAAGCCGAGAAACCGCTCGCGAATCTCATCCGAGGTCATCGCGATGATGTTAAAGCGATCGTGCCGTGACCGACGATGAGATCCCCCATATACAAACACGCGATCTGGCCCGGGGCGGTGCGCTCGGCCGGCTCGAGCAGCTCGACCTCGATCGCGGGGTGCTCGCCGGCCGCAGCGGGAGCGGCGAGGCGGCAGCGCAGGCGCGCACCCCGGTAGCGGACCTTGATCGCGTCGACGCGATCACCGTCGCGGTGGAGCGTCGCGTCTTGGACGCGTACGGTCGAAGTGAGCAGCTCACCGCGCGCACCGACGGTGACGGTGTTCGCAGCGTGGTCGGTGCCCAGCACATACAGCGGCTCGCCCGCACGGTCCAGGCCAGGTCCGGAGCCCAGGCCACGGCGCTGCCCGACGGTGACGGTGTGGATGCCGGCATGCTCGCCCAGGAGACGACCGTCGCGGTCGAGGATCGGTCCGGGGCGCACGGCCAGGCGGCCGTGGCGGACCAGGAACTCGGTCCGGCGGGTGCCCGCGAGGAAGCACAGATCCTGGGAGTCCGGGCGGCGCGCGACCGGCAGCCCGGCGCGCTGCGCGATCGCGCGCACCTCGGGCTTGGTCAGCTCGCCGAGCGGGAACCGCATGCGCTGCAGCGAATCGGGTGAGAGCGCGCTCAGCGCGTAGCTCTGGTCCTTGGCCGGGTCGACGGCCGCCTGCAGCAGCGGTCCGAGCGCTGGCTCGGCGCGGTCGATGCGCGCGTAGTGGCCGGTCGCGAGCGTCCGCGAGCCCAGCCGGGTGGCGAGGTCGAGCATCGCGTCCAGGCGCACCGAGCCATTGCAGCGCACACAGGGATTGGGTGTGAGGCCGGCCGCGTGATCGGTCAGCCACGGTTCCACGACGCCGGCGCGAAACTCGGCGCGAAGGTCGATCGAGAAGTGCGGCACGCCGAGATCGTGCGCGAGCGCCCGCGCGGAGCGGACGGCCTGAGCGGAGCAGCAGCTGAGATCGCCGTCGTTGTCCGGGTCCGACCACAGCTCGAGCGTGACCGCGACAGTCTCCTCTCCGAGCTCGGAGACGAGCAGCGCGGCGACGGCGGAATCGACTCCGCCGCTCATCGCCACGAGCGTGCGCTCTGCCACCGGGGCGAGGCTCGCCTGGCGCAGGGCGGAGCCGAGCGCGCGATGCAGCGCGTCGGCGGCGAGCTCGGCGGCGTGGCGCTTGGCCGGGATCAGCCCTCCGAGCTCCTCGACGATCGTCTCCGGGGCGATCAGGGCGGCCTCGAGCAGCGGGATGTCGCGTCGCAGCAGGGCGACAGTCGCGCTGCCGGCGGCGATCGTAGCGCCGCAGCCGCTCGCGTCAAAGCCGGCGTCAAGAATGCGACCGTCGGGGCTGTCGGGATCCAGCGAGAGCGAGACGCGGATCAGATCGCCGCATGCCGCCCCGCCCGCGGCGCCGGTGTGCGCGCCCGCGGGAGCGTGTCCGCGCGCCAGCGGTCGTTCGAGATGCTGAGCCAGGCCCGTGGCGAGGGTCACCTGGTCGAGTGTAATTCAGGAGTGACGCGATTCGGCGACGGCCTGTTGGATCGCGAACGCGTCGTTGAGCCCCGTGAGCACCGTCGTGTGGCCGTGCGGGTTGACGATCAGTAGGGTCGGGGTCTGAGTGACCTGTACGGCGTGGGTGATCGTGCCGAACGCCCCGACCTGGCTCGCGGATGCGTAGTGGACGGCGATGCGGCCGCCGAATGCGTGCTGGACCGCGGGAAGTGCGTCGTGGACGGCGACATCCTCGGAGCCGTGGCTGTTCCAGAGCAGGATCAGCACAGTCTTTCCCTGGCGCAGCTCGTGTTCGACAGGTGCCTGCATGTTCGGCGCGGCGGCAGCGTGCTTGGCCACCGGCGAGGAGCCGTGGACGGGAGCGGGGGTAGCGCCCGGATGCGCGGCTGTGCGGGCAGCGGCGTGGCTCGCGGCTGAGGGAGCTGAAGCGGTGGCCGAGGACGGAGCGGACGGTTCTGAGGTTTCCACACGATGGGCTTCGCGCTGGGACAGAGCGACGGCGCCATGCGCTTTGTCGATCGCCCGGGTCAGGCCTTCGACCCCGGGGGCGGCGCCGTGGTAGATGTGGGTGGGCGCGGCGGCAGCTTTTGCCTGGGCCGCGGCCGAGGGGGTCGCAGGCGCGCTCGAGACGGCAGGGCTCGAACCCGAGCCGCCGCCGGAGCTGGGCCTGCGGGCGTGCAGCGCGGCGAACCACACGAGCACGAGCAGCGCGAGCGCGACGAGCGCGATCTGGTAGGGGCGGGACAGCTGGGTCATGGGTCTAGGCCCTGTGTCGGCAGATATCGCGTTCGAGTTGAACGGCAATCTCCGCGATGGACCTCCCACGCCGCCCGCTCGGGCCGCTCACAGCTGCGGTGACACGCAACGAACGTACGAATCGCCCGCCCAGCACCGCACGGCGAGATGCCGCGCCGGCTCCGCCGTCCATACGAGCCCGACACATGAGCCCAGCCGACCGTGGAATCAATTACAACGAGCGCAGGCCACGCAGGACGGCGTGCACCACCGCGTCTGCGGCCACCGTCTCCTGCCCACCGCCGAGCATGTCTTTGAGCACCGTCTCACCGGCGCCGAGGATCGCCACGTAGCGGGCGTCGAGCGCGTCGGCGTAGCCGAGCTGGCCTTTGAGCGAGCGTCCCGCGAGCTCCATCTGCGCCGTCAATCCCGCGGCGCGGGCTTCGGCGAGCAGCGCGAACGCATCGGCCGGGGCGCGCCGGTGTGTAGACTCCTGGCCGTCGCGGGAGGGCTCGTACGCGACGAACAGGTCCACGGGCGCGGACGCCAGATGCGGCGGGGCGCCGGCGAGCAGGATCCGCTCGATCCCCGCCGCCCAGCCAATGCCCGGGGTCGGCGGGCCGCCGAGCTGCTCCACGAGACCGTCGTAGCGCCCCCCGCCGCCGACGCCCGACTGGGCACCGAGTCGATCGGAGGTGAGCTCGAACACGGTGCGGGTGTAGTAGTCCAACCCGCGCACGAGCGTGGGGTCGATCTCATAGGCGACGCCCGCGGCGTCCAGGCGGGCGCGAACCTCGGCAAAGTGCTCGGCGTCCTCGGGGCTGAGAAAGTCGAGCAGACGCGGCGCGGTCGCCATCGCCGCGCGCGTGCCGGGATGCTCGGAGTCGAACGCCCGCAGCGGGTTCAGCTCGACACGCTCGCGCACCTCCTCGGACAGGCTGTCCTCGTGCGCGCGCAGGTGTGCCTGCAGCTGCGCGCGATACTCATGCCGGGCGGCGAGGCTCCCGAGGCTCGACAGGCGCAGGTGGACCGAGGCGACGTTCAGCTCGTCAAGCAGCGCGGCGAGCAGGCAGATCGACTCGGCGTCCACGGCCGGGTCCTCGGAGCCGAGCGCCTCTGCGCCCACCTGCCAGAACTGGCGGTAGCGCCCGGCCTGGGCGCGCTCGTGGCGGAAGAAGCTCGACAGGTACCACAGCCGCACGGGCTGGCGGAGCTTGTGCATGCCGTGCTCGACGTACGCGCGGCACACGGGCGCGGTGCCCTCCGGGCGCAGCGTCAACGAGCGTCCGGAGGCGTCCTCGAACGTGTACATCTCCTTGCGGACGATGTCGGTGGACTCCCCCACCCCGCGCGCAAACAGCTCGGTGGCCTCAAACGCGGGTGTCTCGATACGCTCATACCCGGCGCCCTCGAGGATCGCGCGGGCTCGGTCCTCGAGCACGGTGCGCACGGCGGACCGCTCGCCGAGCACGTCGAACGTGCCCCGGGGAGCTTTGATGCGGTCGGCCGCGCTCAATTGCCGCCCGCACCGTGGGCCGGCGCGGCCTGCGATACCGGGGAGGGTCGGCCGGGGCGGAGCGCGAGGAGGAACGGGTTGGTGGCGAGCTCCCGACCGAGCGTCGTGACGCCCATGTGACCCGGATACACGGTCGTCTCGGGCGGGAGCGTCTCGATCAGCGTCGCGAGCGTGCGTTCCAGCGTCGGGTGGTCGGCGAACGGCAGGTCGGTGCGACCGATCGAGCCCTGGAACAGCACGTCGCCGGAGACGATTGCCGCGTGGGCGGGCAGCGAGAACGTGAGATGGCCGGGGCTGTGACCGGGCGTGAGCAGCACCTCGATCTCCAGATCCGCAAGGCTCAGGGACTCCCCGCCGGCGAGCGTGCGCTCGGGGACATGGCTCTCGAACGGTCCGAACCCGGGCGGAGTGCCGAGGCGGATGTCTTCGAGCACGGGCCGCTCGAGCACCGGGCAGTACACCGGCGCGCCGGTGGCGCGCGCGAGCGGCGCGACCGCGCCGATGTGATCGAAGTGGCAGTGGGTGATCAGGATGGCCTCGATCTGAACGCCGAGATCGGCGATCGCACGCAGCAGCCGTTCGGGCTCGTCGCCGGGGTCGATCAGCAGCGCCGAGGTGGCGCCGGGCAGACGGACGACGTAGGTGTTCTCCTGGACCGGGCCGACGGTGAACGAGCGGACGTCGAGCTCACTCATCGGGGTACGCTCCGCGCCGGCACGGCTGCGCCTCGAAGCGTCGCGCGCTCATCGCGCGGGCGCCTTGCCACCGCCCCGGTTGGCTTTGTTGCGCATGCGCCTGTTGTAGAGCCACACGTCGGTGTAGTAGCTGATGGGGATGTAAAAGACCAACACGATCGGGAACAGCGCGATCGCCTGGTTGGGCTTCTTGAGCAGGAACAGGCTGACAAGCAGCATCAGCACGGCCGCGGCCATCGCGCGGTAGAACGCTCCGAGCCAGGTCGGTGGGCGATCTCGCTTGGGTATGCGCTGCTCCTCACGCGGCTTTTGGCCCGCCTTCTCGGCGGCGGTCGGCTTACGCCCGGTGCGTCCCCGTGACTCCACGACACCCGCGGCGTTGCCGCGATGCTTGGTCTGGCGCCTGCGCTTGGTCTGAGCCATCTGACATACAAGCCTACAGCCCGGGCGTGCGCCGCCACTGCAGGGCTCGGCAGGCGGGGTTGTCAGCCCGACCGTGGGCGGCGACCAGGCTATCTCGGGTCGAGGCCGAGCACCTGCTCGATCAGGCGCGCGGAGGGATCGAACCCCGGCAGAGGGACGTCGTCGGGGAAGTCCGCGAACGCACACCGTGGCGCGAGCCCGACCAGCTCGCCGCCGGCCACAGGTGCGAGCGCGCGAACCCGCTCGACTATGAGCGCGAGCGGCGTCTCACACGGGCGCTCGACGTTCATCGACACCTGCGCGATGTCGCCGCCGAGCTGGACCCCGATCGCACGCACACCGGGCACTCCCTCGGCGCCGTCCTCGCGGATAAGCGAGGCGATTCGGCGCGCGTCGGCGACGGTCGCGGGCGAGGCGAGCTGGAGGTTGAACGCGACCAGCGGCGCACGGGCGCCGACGAGCGTCGCCCCGGCGGTGGGATGCATATGCGGCGGCCCGAAGTCCGGACGCAGCTCGCCCGCGGCGATCCGCTGAGCGAGACGGGCGATTCCCCCGGAGCGCAGCTGCGCGCGGGTGCGCCCGCAGGCGAGCTCACCGTAGAGGAAGACCGGAACCGACAGCTCGTGTCCGATGCGATCGGCGAGCACGAGCGCCTCCGCGCACGCTGCCCCACGGAGGGACTCGTCGAGGTAGACCACCGGAGCCACGTCGAGCGCTCCAACGTGAGGATGCTCGCCGCGGAGAGTCGGCGCGTCGCAGTCGTGCACCACGTCGATCCGCGCGGCCGCCTCGGCGGCGCCTCGCAGCAGCGCGCCGGAAAGCGCGCCGGGGGGTCCGGCGAGCGTGTAGACCGAGCGGTGGTGATCGGCGTCGCTGTGGACGTCCAGCAGCCTGACCTGGCTGTCATCCGCGAGCGCGGTGGAGATCGCCTGGACGGTCGTGGCGTCGCGCCCCTCGGAGACGTTGGGTACGGCCATCAGGAGGGGCGACGGATTGTGGGCGCGGTATACCATGGTCGGGCAAGCCGGCTAGCCTGACCAGCGCGATGAGAGCCATGCCGGAGGAGGGACTCGAACCCCCGACACGCGGATTATGATTCGCGTGCCTCCAGCCCGAATTGGCGCAGTTTAGGCGGTTTTGCCCGTAGTTGCAGGGCCTATTTCTGCCCTGGCTACGCCCTCTAGGGAAATCACAGGGAAATTAAGGTCGCTCTGCCTCCTCTCAAGCTCGTTGGCCGTTTCGAGCGAGTGGAGGTCTGTAGCGATGATGAGTACGTTCCGGCCCCGAGGGCATATCCAGGTCAAGCTGGACGCGAACGGCCGCACGCGGGCGTTTTGGGCGTTCTGGCGCGACCAGAACGATCAGAAGCGTGGACGGCGCCTCGGCCCCGCTCACGTCCGCGACTCCGGGCGTCGGACGCCGCGTGGGGCGATCGTGTGGCGTGCGGGCTACGGCGAGAAGCCGAGCCCTGACTACCTGACGCCCCAAGAGGCAGAGGACCGCCTGGAGGACATCCTCGCCGCGCTGCGCGCCGGCGTCGAGGACGAGGAAGCCGAGCAGAGCGCAGGGACGCTCCGCCAGGCCGCAGAGGGCTGGCTCGCCGAGCGCCAGAGCGAGAAGGGCCTCAAGCGCTCAACCGTCGCGGGCTACGAGGATATGTTCGAGCGCCTCTACCGCGACCACGGCGCCGACACGTCTGTCAGCGACTTCGCCGACGGTCGGCTGCGTGCCTACTTCACGGACTTCAAGTCCTACCGAGTCCTCGGCGAGAAGACCGCCCGAAAGGCCAAGGCCGAGGGCAGGGATGTCCGCAGGGTGGAGATCACACGCTGGACGGCGCAGCCGCCCGGCAGCGCCGCCGTGGAGGTACGGACCCAGGAGGAGGCCGTGCGCCTCGCCGACGAGATGCCCGGCACCTGGAAGCACCGGCGCCGAGGCGCCTACCGCGTGGTCCCCCTGAACGCCCAGCGCCCAAAGCGGGTCTCGCACGCGACCGCGAAGGAGCGCGAAGCCGAAGGCTGGATCATCGCGCGTCGCACGACAAAGCCGTGGATGCTCGTCGCCCCCGCAGCGGCGCAGACGCGCAACGCCTACCGCGACATCTTCGGTGCGATCTTCGACTACGCCGTGCGCCGGCGCTGGATGCCAACGAACCCTCTCGATGAGGTCAAGCGCACCAACAAGCGGCACGAGCGTGAGCGCATCCTGCGCCGCGACGACTTCTACGACCCCGACGAGATCGACCGGCTGCTCCAGCAGGCGCCCAGCGTCCTTGAGGAAGCCTTCTGGCTGCTCGGCGCGCACGCCGGCCTGCGGCTGCCCGGTGAGGGTCTCGGCCTGCCGCGGGGCGCGGTGGACTTCCAGGCCGGGGTGATCCGTGTCCACGACAACTGGGTGCGCAACGCCATCGACACCACCAAGACCTCAGACTCCGAAGCGATCCCGATGACGCCGCGACTGGCTCGCGCGCTGGCGAAGGTCATGGACCGCGACTATGCGACCGAGAATGAGGACTTGGTGTTCGCAAGCGAGGACCGCGACGGCCCCGTGAGCGAGCGCTCGATGCGCAAAGCGTTCAAGCTCGCCCAGCAGAAGGCCGGGCTGAAGCCAATCAAGATGTACAACCTGCGCCACTCCTTCGGCACGACGCTCGCCCGTCGCGGAGTGGATGTCAGGACGATCCAGGCGCTCATGCGCCACGATCGCCTCACCACGACCGAACAGTACATGGCCTACAGGCCCCAGCCCGAGCTTGCTGGCCAGATCACGCGAGCGCTGGACCCCCACAGCCTGCCCGAGAACGTCACGCCGATCCGTCCGGTCTCGGCCGCCTCCTTCCTTGAGCGCTTGGAGGAGGAGATCCCCGCCAAGTGGCTGCGCGAGGTCGAACGCATCTTCGCCGAAGGCCACATGCCGCTCCCCGCCAGCGACGAGATGGACTCTCTCGATGAGGGGCCAGGGTCCGGGCGCCACCTGACGGCGATCGAAGGCGCTTCGGCCAGACCCCGAGCCAAGACCAATGCTTGAAAACGATGGTGCACTGATCGACCGCCTTGTCGATGTGAACGCCCGAGAGAGTCAGATGCGAGACGCCTCCCCTGTAGCTCGTTGCGCGTTGATGGCAGAAACGAGCGCCTCGGCTATCCGCTTTCCTCGCTTCTGAAAGCCCAACTCGCGCATAGTCTCCGTCAGTAGTTGGTCCTCGGTACGCAACAGGGTGTCGGACTGAACCCAAGCGACGATTGCGCATAGCTGCGCGTGGCTGTACTCGTTGATCTTCAGACCGTAGGGCACGGGCGGTCGCGAGGCTCGAAGGGGGGCGACGGACTCGCCGTTGGGAGAGCGCGACGGTTCGCCGTCGGGGACTCGAGGTGGGCCATCGGCGTCTTCGACCGCCTTCTCGTAGGCCGCAACCGTGCGCTGAATCTCGGCCTGCTTGTCACGAAACCAGTCGGCGGACCAAATGCGATGGAACCGCCAACCGAGACGCTCAAGATGATCTTGGCGCAGGCGGTCACGATCGCGGGCGGTCGGCGACGAGTGATAGCTGGCGCCATCACATTCAATTGCCAAGACCATCCGCCCTGGCTTCTTTGGATGCTTGGCGACGTAATCAATGAGATAGCCCGAGCACCCGTACTGGGCGACCACGTCGATTCCGGCGGCTTCCAGGCTGTCTCGGACATCGACCTCGAAGGGGTTGAGCGCGGGCTTATCCAGCGCCGCGTCGCCGAGCTTGGTGCCGCGACTCGCGGCGTATTGCAGGTACAGCCGCAGCAGCTTTACGCCCTCAGCCGAGGTGCGCTCCGGGTCCATGTCGGATGCGTCAAACGACGAAACCAACGTCAGACGGTTCTTTGCGCGAGTGATGGCAACATTCAGCCGGCGCTCGCCGCCCTGCTGGTTCAGCGGGCCAAATCTATAGAGCAAGCGTCCTTCGGCGTTCTTGCCGTAGCCGATAGAGAGGATGATCGCGTCCCGCTCGTCGCCCTGTACACGCTCCAGGTTCTTCACAAAGAACTTCTCCTCCTGGCTCTCGTCGAAGAACTCCTCCAGGTCGGGGTGAGAAGCGAGTTCGCGTCTCAGCGTCTCGTCGATTCGGTCGGCGTGCTTGGAGCCCATAGCGATCACTCCGAGACTCTCCTCGGGGCGCTCGGTGGCGTGATCGAGAATCAGACGTACCACTTGTTGCACCTCGGCGGATGCGCTGTCCTCGGACCCGACCTCGCCGGCCTGGAAGGGCACGACGTGATGGCGCAGGCACTCGTCACCGCTGACGCCGGGGAACGTCGTCAACTGGCGGTCATAGAGGTAGACATTTGAGAAAGCGATCAGGCGCTCATCACGGCTGCGGTAGTGCCATTGCAATGTCCTGGCACGTAGAAAGCCACCGAGTGCGTCAAGAATCGACTCGAAATCGGCGCCGACCGTCATATCGCCGACGGTCACGTCTTGGGCTGCGTCGTCGGCCACCGCGAAGAAACTTGTCGGCGGAAGCTGGCGATCGTCGCCAGCGACCACCACTCGCTTGCCACGCAAAATCGCCGGAACGGCGTCGGCCGGTCTGATTTGACTGGCCTCGTCAAAGATGACGACATCGAAGTATTGCTCGTCGGATGGCAGCAGTTGGCTGACCACCAAGGGGCTCATCGCCCAGCAAGGCTTGAGTGCCGTCAGGACCTTCGGTGCGACGGAAAAGAGTTGTCGAATTGGGAGGTGGCGGCGCTTGAGGCCAGCCTGGTACTGGATGAGCTGCGCTTCCTCCTTGCAATCGTCCTGAACACGCACGGCCTCCTCCGCACAGAGCCGCCGCACGCGATCGGCGGTCGTCTCGATGTGCTCGGCATCTCCGAGGCGAAACTCCTGCACACTGCGGCGATGCTCATCTCCGTTGAACGCCCCGACTCGCGGATCGGCAAGAGCTACAGCCTCAAGGATCGACATCAGCCATGCGAATGCGAACACCTGGAGAGCGAGGTCTACGCCTAGCTGGCGGTCATCGAGTTCCGCTAGAAAGTCGTCGAGCCCGCGCTCAAGGAGGGCCGAGCGCAGCTGAGAGAGGTCGGGCAGCGTGGTCAGCGTGCCCTGATCTCCGAGTAGCGCAGCCAGCAGACTGTTCAGATCCGCGACAGATTGGTCGAGCAAATCCGTCCGGCCAAGCCAGCCGCCGAGCCCGTCGACCTCCGTTCGGAGTTGCTCAAACTGCGCCACGGCAGCGGCAAGCTCCTCCGGCGCCCGTGGCAAGCCAGAGGGCTGGCCGACTTCCGCCCAGCCGTCCCGGATCGCCTTCGCCGCCGTAAGGTGCTCATGGAGTTCCGCCGATGAGAGCTTCGCCCCTTCGCGCAGGTGACTCCGGACCACCTTCCGTGCGCGGCGAAATTCACCCGACGCAATCGTCTTGGTTGCGCGCCGCGCCGCACCTTCGGAGAGCGGCGCGAGGGCCGTCACTAGCTCATCGAGGTCTTCCTTATAGATGGCCTCATCGAAGACCTCGCCCTCGGCGGCAATCTGTTGCCAAAGCGCAATTTGGTCGCCCCAACCAGCCACGGCCTCGGGCTGCTTGGTGCCGCTTTGCGTCGTCGCTGCGCCCAGCGTGCGCGTGACATTTGGCAGCGTTTCTTGGGCGAGACGGCCAGCTAGACTCCAGGCTGCGTTCGCTTGGTCGGTGCTGTGAATCTTCGACTTCGACCACGGTCGCCCACTGCGAGCAAGCGTGAGGCCGCCCTTGGCGACGTAAGAGCGCAGATCCTCGCGTCCTCGGCGGTAGCTCTCCGAGTCGAGCCCCTTGAGAGTCTCGTTGCGGAAGCGCAGCGCCGTGTGTGCCGCAGGCTCAATTCCCATCACCGCCACATGAGCGTCGTAGACGCTGACCCCCCAAGGATTGCGCACGGCGTGGATCGCATCTGCGTAGCCATTCAGCCGTTCACGGCGGTTCTCGACGAGCTGCTGGTTGGTCTCGTGATTTGGACGCGGAATGCTGCGATTCCCATCGAGTGTTCTCGCCAACCCCTGAGCGAGCTTGCGCCGCGATCCGGTGCCTCCGTGTAGGTCGAGTACGAGGTCATCGAGACCTCGCTGCTCAAGACGCTTCAAAACAGCGTCGATTGCAGCACGCTTCTCGGCAACAAACAGAACCTTCTGGCGTCGAGCCAACAGGGTCGCAATGAGGTTGGCAATGGTCTGACTCTTGCCGGTCCCCGGCGGACCTCGAACGATCAAGTCTTGACCGGCGAGGACGGCGTTGATGACGTAGTTCTGGCTCGCATCCGCATCGAGGATGAGGAACTCATCGGCAAGCGCGACGACGTTCGGGTCCGTGGCATCGACGGTCGCCTGACGCTCACGCAATGCCGCTTGTGCCTCCTTGTCGCCCGCTATCGCCGCGATTAGCTCGTGCTCGATCATCGCGTCGAGCGACGCCTCCAGGTCGTTGACCATCGGCAGCTTGGCGTAGGAGAACGTGCCAAGGACGATGCGGGCCGAGGTAGAGAAGCCTGGGACACCGGCGGCGCGCTCAGCGAGAAAGTCGTAGACCGCCGTCAACTCCCCTGTCGTGTCAATCGCGCCGTCGATGTCAACGCGGTCCAAGAGTTCGTCGAGATCGAGCTTGCACTCGAAATCGCTGGCGAGGAGGTGCAGCAGCGTCGGATTGACCTCTAGTTCGCCGACCAGCGATAGGTCGAACTCCTCCTGTGAGGCGCCTCTAGGCGTGAGACGGGCCGGACAAAGCAAGATCGGCGCCTGCGGCGTGGCGCCGCCACGCTCGTTGGTCCACGTCGCCATCCCACAGGCGAGGTAAAGGGTCTGAAGACCGCGCTCCTCGAAGTGCTCCTCAGCCTTGTTGCGAACCGTGCGGGCACGCCGGGCCGCATCCGCACGCGTTTCCTCGCTTGGGAACAGGCGCGACAGCGAGACGACCTTGCCGGCAAGAACGTCCTCCACCCGCTCAGAAACTGCCTCACTGAGATCGAGTGTCCCACGCTTGAGATCGCGGTAGTAGAGGAGGTTGTTGCGTCCGCTGAGATCTACGAGCTGGCCGGTCCAGACCTTGACCTGCTTGCGAAGCAGGCTAGCCCGTTCGCGCTCTGCCTCGCCGCCAACCCCGCTTATGTCCGTGTCTTCAGGTGGCTCCATTGCGGGCAGACTCAGGCTCTCTCAGGCGACCAGATCAAGACGGCGCAGTTGTTGATCGTTGCTTCGGCCATGCCGACAACAGCTCCTCCCCCTGGTGGTTGCCACGCGTTCCTGGTACGGCAAGGCTATCGAGGCGGCGCCGGCTCGGACGTAACCCAGGCGGCCACTGGCTCCATCAAAACCTTCTGGATACGCCCACGGTCCCATCGAGGGTCGAGGTAGCGGCCAAGGTAGGCAGGTCCCGTGTTGCTGGCACGGTGCTCGGCAAAGAACGCGCGAGCGTTGTCGTGTAGCTCCTCGGGCAGGAAGACGAAGGCCACATCGTCCGGCTGAAACTTGAGCCCGCCGGGAACACGCCACTCCTTCTCCCAGCTCGTGTCCTCGGCCGGGTCAGGATCGAGTTCATCTACAAACGGCGTATCCCGCCAGAGCTGGTCCGTCCTATGTACTGCCGCGACGCAACGCCTGCTGACCTCTTGAGACCACCACTTGGCGTCGGCGCTGCCGTGCTGAAGGTACTTGACCGGCTGGCCACGATTGATCCGCAGGAAGTCCTGGTGAAAACCGATCCCATACAGGCTCCGCGTTTCAACGAGTCGCGCGAGTTCGTCGAGCGGGGACTCCGAGAAGCACGCCGAGCGCTGGGCCTCCTCAAGCCCGGCGACATCCTTGCCAACGCAGCGCGGCAGATCCGTAGGCCGCACGAAGCCCTGCCACAAGATGCTGAGACTCGCACGGAAACCTGTGTCATCAATGTCGTCCAGCCACTGGACGAGTTCTATGTGGCCGAGAGCACGCGGTAGTGGCCGAGCGAGCGCCTTAGCGGCCACTGCCGGGCGATTGCCACGCGTGAAGTGAACGGCGTAGCCAAGTAGAGGATCGGGTTGAGAAGCCACCGTTTCAGTCTCACAGCCCCGAGCGCTCGCATCACATAGCGGCTCGGGAGGCTGGCTAGGGGTTCGGGAGCGGCAACGCCCCGCGTGAGGCCATGCCCGCGCCATTTTTGCACGCCCTATCGGGCGTGCGGCGCGTGCGGCATTGGCCCCACACGGGGTGGGGCCCTTGCGAAAGGACGGCCATGTCTGGATCGGTTGCGGTCGCAGGTCCCGTTGAGGGCGGCAAGCGCGGTGAGTTGTTCGGTGGTGCTCTGACAGATGAAGCGCTCGATTCCTCGCGCAGCGTGCTTGGCACCACCCGCTTTGGCGATGTGCGCGGGCTTCAGCAGTTCTACACGCCACCCGAGGCGGCCGAGTTCATCAAGCAGGCGATCGACCCGCTGGGGCGTCTGCCGGTGCTCGACCCCACGGCGGGCAATGGGGCGTTGCTCGCGCCCTGGCCGCGCGACCAGCGCTTCGGAGTGGAGATCGACGGCGATCAGGTCCGATCCGGCGACTATCACGCGATCACCGGCGACGCGCAGCGTGCGTTTCCGATGCTGCGCAAGCTCGGCGTGCAGTTCCCGCAGATCGTCGCCAACCCGCCCTTCGGCCTGAACTGGACCGATGGCACCGGGCGCTCTGAGAACAGCACGGTCGCCGTATGGCGTATGAGCCTCGCGCTGTTGGCCCCCCAAGGCGTCGGTGCGTTCATCTGTGGGCGGGACCGCTTCCGCCGCGAGGTTCTCTCGCGCGAGGACGCGGCGGGCGTGTTCGCCACCGTTGAGTGCGACGACCTGTTCGAGGGCGTGAGCCTGCCGTGTCTGATCGCGTTCTTCGTCGGCTCGGAGGACCGCAGCGACGACGGCGGCCTGGTGTTCGAGGGCGAGGCTTCCAAGGAAGAACTCAGCGAGCGGGCGCTCAGCCACGAGATCAAGACCGCGCTGCGCCAGGCAGGTCACTACTACGTCGGTGCGTTCTCCCCTCCACGGGTAGGCCCGGTCGAACCGTGGCGGCTCGTCGGGCGAGAGCTTGAGCGTCGACGCCGCGAGGAGGCCAGCCAGCGGCCCACCTACGCCGTTGAGCTGCGCGCACGCGATCGACTGTCGATCCGGCCGGGCCCGTTCGTGCGCCAGGCGCTCGCAAAGGCCGGGCGGCTGAAGCTGGTCGAGACGCTGCACAACCAGCCGGTCGGGCACTTCGCGCTCAACGCGCTCGACTGGCGGATGCTCGGCGAGCTGGAGCAGGAGTGCGATCTGAGCATTTCGCCTGCTGTGCGCGAGGCGGTAGCAAGCGTCGCCTCCGCCGCCGAGCGGGAGGTGATCCCGCTGTATGAGGTTCGCCCGCAGATGCGCCTCGGATACCTCACGGACCTCGACTCGATCCTCTGCACCCGCTCGGACCCCGAGCGCGGCTTTCAGGAGGGCACCCGCTACCCGCTGCGCACGGACTCGCGGATCAACGTCAAGAGCGGGAAGAAGGTCACGCGCAACAAGAAGGGCGAGCCCGTCGTGCGCAAGTACGAGGAGGAGGCCAAGGTGCTCGTCATCAAGGTCGCAGACCAGGAGTTCTCCGAGTCAACGGAGGACATCCAGTTCCTCCTTGAGCACTTCGAGATTCCCAACCCCGGAGACATCGCCACACGCTTCCCCGAGGAGGTCGAGCGCCAGCGTCAGATACTCGATGAGATCGCCGCGGACGGCCGCGCCAACGGGAAAGACTCGACGTTCGACTGGAAGCGCTTCCAGCGCGAGGACTTGGCTCGCGCCCTGACCAAGACGCGCGACGGCGGCGGGTTCATCCTGAGCTGGGAGCAGGGCGGCGGCAAGACCCTCGGTGCCGCCGGTTACGCGCAGGGCGCGGTGCGCAACGGCGCGCGCAACCAAGTCCTGTTCATCGTCCCGCAGGATCTCATCCCGCAGTACCGCCAGGACATCGGGGAGAAGCTCGGGATCGAGGTCGAGCACATCACCACCCCCACACATGCCCGCCGCGTCGCAAAGCACCTGCGCGCTGGCGGCGAGGGCTGGTACATCACCCACTACGAGGTGCTCTCACTGCTCGGCGTCAAGAACGAGGCGCTGCCCGTCCAGAACGTGCCGGTCCACGAGGATGAGGGTGAGCGCGTCGTGCTGGACTCCACCGAATTCTGCCCGGCCTGCCGCGCCTCTCGTCACGGTGGCTGGCAGCAGGAGAGTCCGCTTGTCTGCTCCGCAGTCCACACCGAGGATGTAGGCGGCGAGGTTCGCAGCCGAACCTGCGGCTACGTCCACAAGCGCCTGCGCGTCAAGAGCGCCGCGCACCATCTCGCCGGCGCCTTCCGCAACGGCGTGATCTGCATAGACGAGGGAACGCTCATCAAGGGCGACGAATCCCAGCGCAGCAAGGCGATCCGCGGTCTCCAGGCCCGCAACAAGCTGCTGGCCACCGGCACGCCGATCTCCAACTACGTCAACCAAATCTTCTGGCTCATGTGGTGGTGCTTGGGCGACTCAAGCCTGCGCTTCCCCTACAGCTACGACGGCGGGCTCGCCGCGTTCGAGATCGACTTCTGCGTCCTTGAGTACACCTACGGCCGCGAGGGATCAGAGACGGCCCACCGCCGCGAGAAGCGCAAGGTGCTCCCGCAGATCACCAACGTCAGCCGCTTCTGGCGCCTGTCCGCCGCCGCGATGATCCGCCGGCGCAAGCGCGACTTCGGCGAGCCGATCGTCCCCTGCACTCTGAAGACCGTCAGCGCCCCGATGGGCGTCGCCCAGCACGAGCTTTACAAGCACTGGCTGAGCAAGTCCACGTTCGCGTCGTTCTTCACCTGGAAGTACCCCGACCACGCGCTCGTGGAGAGCGGCCAGATCGAGCGGTTCGCGGCAGCCTGTGGCCAGCTCACAAAGCTCGAGTACGCCACCACCGCACCCGAGGCCGCGACCGACCGCGACTGGCCCGGCCTGGCCGGACTTGAGCACTCCAACTGGACGCCGAAGAACATGAAGACGCTGGAGCTGATCCTCCAGCACGTCCAGGCAGGCGAGAAGATCCTCGTCGGCTCAGACCTCATCGAGACCGGCCGCTGGCTCTGTGACCGCCTCAAGGAAAAGGGTGTCCGCGCCGGGCACATTGTCGAGGAGAAAAACGGCAAGCCCGCGACGGTGAACCCCAAGAAGCGCGCGGTCGTCATGCGCGACTTCCGCCACGGCAGCCTCCAAGTGCTGCTATGCGGCATCCCTGCGATCCGCTTGGGGCACAACCTCGACACCGCCTCAGTCGTCGTGGTCGACGGGCTCGTGTTCTCCTACGAGATGTTCGATCAGTTCATCGCCCGCGCGCACCGTCTGTCCTCCCGCAAGCCCGTCACGGTGTATGTGATGCTCACCAAGGGCTCGCTCGACGAGCGCAAGTGGGAGCTGCTCTCCGCCAAGGCAGCCGCGGCAGACCTCGCCCTCGACGGGCAGCTCATGGACGAGCGCGAGGAGCCGATCTCGCTGGAGCAAGTTCTCAAGGACTTGCAGGCCAAGGGCGTGCCGCTGACCGGCGAGGAGATCGCCGAGGCGGAGCTGCGCGCAGCCTGGGAGAACACAACGAACGTCATCCAGCTCGCATCCCGTCGCAAGCCGCTCCCGCCGATCCAGCCGCTCACGGAAACCGAGCAGCTTGAGCTGTTCGCGGCCTAGCCGCAATGCCGTTTACCCAAGGCACAGAGCCGGCTTCCGCTCCTGTGGAAAGGAGCGGCCAACTAAGGCTCGTCCCCGGCTTCCGCAGCTCGTCTAACTCAGGAGTCTCGATCGCGAGTCTGGCTGTGCCTGCTCGCTGTGGGAAGCGGGAGCGACGGGGGTTGCACTCTCGTTGTACCCCACCCACCCAGG
>Ga0210408_10001575_pt1 | contig 23667 bp, 25 predicted proteins | sample IncBWH4MmetaG_FD_155471 | JGI IMG/M metagenome (GOLD analysis project Ga0210408, IMG submission 155471) | Forest soil microbial communities from Barre Woods Harvard Forest LTER site, Petersham, Massachusetts, United States - Inc-BW-H-4-M | ecosystem: Environmental > Terrestrial > Soil >...
CCGGCACGATCGTCGCCTGGACGATCTCGCTGGGCAAGCCGAGCGCCACGCAGATCAAGTTCTTCAACACCAACGAGGGCGGCGAATCGGAAGCCGGTATCGCGATCCTGCGCCCGCAGAAGAAGCCGAACCTCGCCTACAAGCTCGTCGCCGCGAGCCCTACCGTCAAGCTGCAGCCGTACTTCGGCAAGACCGCGCAGTTCCCGCTGGAAGCGACGCTCCCGGTCAAGAAGGGCGACGTGGTCGCGCTGAGCGTTCCCTCATGGGCGCCGGCGCTGGCGCTGGGCTTCGGCAACGACACCTCCTGGCGGGCGAGCAGGCCGAGGACCCAGTGCACGAGCACGAGCTCGCAGACGACGCATACGGCGGTGGGCACCACGGTGCAGTACTACTGCCTGTACCAGACCGCGCGCCTCACCTATAGCGCGACGCTGATCTCGACGCCCTAGGGCGCGCTGGCCCCGCCCGTCGGGCTCGAGCCGCCGCCTGCTTCGCTGCCGCTTTTCGCACCGCCGGCTTCGGAGGAGCTTTTTTCTTTTTCGCCGGGCGAGGTGCCGCCGCCGGCACCGGCGCTGCCGCCGCTCGCCGATTCTTCGCTGCCTTCTTTTTTGGTTTCCGAGCCGGAGGCTTCACTCGAGCTTTCGCCGGTCGTGGGCGTGCTTTTGGTCGCGGTCGTGGACGTCGAGGTCGTCGAGGAGGCCGCCTTTTCGACGCTCGTGTCGGTCGGCGGGGTGATGTCCGGGGTGCTCTTTGGCAACGGATCCGAGACGCTGCTCGAGCCGCATCCACCGACGACGAGGGCGCCGAGCAGCACGAGCGTCACGAGCAGCGGCGCCCTGCGGTCAAGCGTTCGGCGGACGACGCGTTGAGGATCGCTCGCGGTCAAGACCTCGATGGCGTCGGCGCTCAGGGCTTCCCGACCGGGGGCGTGAGCGGGCCCATGCGCCGCCCGCAGGTGGGACAGTCGTTCAGATCCCTCTGAGCCAGCTGGTCGCACCAGGGGCAGAAGCGCAGAGTCTCGACCGCCCAGGGCAGCCGCGAGGCGGATGGTGCGAGCGGCAGCAGCTTGCCGACGATCTGCAGCGGCGCTCCGGACTCGCGATCCCTGTAGATCTCCCCGGGCTCGGCCTCGATCAGCGCCTCGCGGCCGCTCGAGACGTTGCGCACGCGGTAGCGCTGGGGATCGCTCACGGGCAGGACTTTACCGGAGCCGGTGGCTGAACCGATCCGCCCAATGCGCCGGGTAGGGTGCGGCCCGGTGCGCATCCTCATCTTCCACGGCTACCTGCTCGGCGGGACCGGATCGAACGTCTATAACGCCCGCCTCGCCGAGGCCCTGGTCGCGCTCGGCCACGAGGTGCACCTGCTCAGCCAGGAGCGCCATCCCGAGGAGCTCCACTTCGTGGACGCGATCGGCGACTGGGATGATGGGTCGCTGCGGGTCCGCACCGCGCACGGGCGAGCAGCAGACCAGGCGGCGCGCTGCACCGTCTACCGGCCGAACATCGGCGAGGTGCTGCCTGTGTATGTGGCCGACCGCTACGAGGGCATCGAGGCGAAGACGTTCGCGCAGTCCAGCGAAGAGGAGCTCGCGTTCTACCTCGACGCCAACGTTCGCGCCGTGCGCGACGTGCTCGCTCGCGCCGACCCGGAGGTGGCGCTCGCAAACCATCTGATCATGGGTCCCGTGATACTCGCTCGCGGCCTGGCGGGCGAGGTTCCCTACGCCGTCAAGATCCACGGCAGCGCGCTGGAGTACACGGTCAAGCGCGACCCGCAGCGCTTCCTCGGGGTGGCTCGCGAGGGACTCGCCCCGGCGCGCGCGATCCTCGTCGGCTCGCGCCACACCGCCCTCAGCCTATGGGCGGCACTCGGCGAGGAGACGCTCGCCGGGCGCACGCGCCTGGGCCCTCCCGGGGTTGACATCGTCCGCTTCGCGCCGCGCGACGCGAAGCAGAACGCGAACGCGACCCGTGTGCTTGCCGCGCGCCTGCGGGCGACTGCCACCGAGCAGCGCCCGCAGGTCGGCGCCAGCGGGTTCAGCCGCGACCAGCTCGCCGCCGCCGAGGCGCTGGAGCGCCTCGACGTCGATCGCGACGCGCTGGTGGCGTTCGTGGGCAAGCTGATCGTCAGCAAGGGAGTCGACCTGCTCCTCGCGGCCTTCCCGCTTGTGCTCGAGCAGGCTCCTCACGCGCGCCTCGTCGTGGTCGGCTTCGGCGCCTACCGTGAGGGGCTTGAGCGCCTGATCGCGGCGCTCGCCTCGGGCGATCTCGCCGGGGCGCGGCTCCTCGCGCTCGCCGGGCGCTCGCTCGAGGACCCCGGCAGCGAGCCCCGCCCGCTGCATCAGCTGCTCGCGTTCCTCGACAGCCTTCTCGGTGAGGAGCGCGAGCGCTATCTGGCGGCGGCGCGCACCCTGAGCGAGCGGGTGCTTCTGACGGGCCGTCTCGAGCACGACGAGCTCGCGGAGCTGCTGCCCGCGTGCGAGGCGCTCGTCGTGCCGAGCACGTTCCCCGAGGCGTTCGGGATGGTCGCGGCCGAGGCAGCCGCCTGCGGTGTGCTGCCGCTCAGCGCCGCGCACTCGGGGCTCGCTGAGGTGACCGACGCGCTGGCGCGCGCGGTGCCGGAGCAGGCGGCTGCATGGCTCTCCTTTGCGCTCGACGATGGAGCCGTGCGGGCGATCGCGGCGAGACTGTGCGGCTGGCTCGGAGCCGATCCGCAGCTGCGCTCGCGGACCCGGGCCGGGCTGGTCGCAACGGCGCGCGAGCGCTGGTCCTGGGAGGGGGTCGCTCGCGGCGTGATCGCGGCGGCCCGCGGGGAATTACAGGCACTCCGAGAGCCTTGAGCGGGAGGGCGCAGGCGCTCTGCACGGGCACGCGCGAGCCCCGCGAGCTGGCGTCCCGGCACCCGCCGCTTGGGATAGTGTTCCGCCGGCTCATGACCCCGAAGTCAGCTTCCTGCGCACCCGCCGGGCCTCCGCGCAGCCCTCGTCCCGTGGCCACGCGCGCTTGCTTGGGGGCCATGCTGGCCGCGCTGGTCCTGGTCGCCGGCGGCTGTTCGGTCAAGGCCGAAGACAACGCCAACGTGATCCTCGGCAAGCAGCAGTTCGTCGCCAAGTGCGGCTCCTGCCACACGCTCGCGCGTGCCAACACGAAGGGCATTGTCGGGCCCAACCTCGACGAAGCGTTCAGGGTGAGCCTCGCAGAAGGCCTGCAGCGCAACACGATCCGCGGCGTGGTCGAAGGCCAGATCGCAATTCCCAATCCGGAAGGCGCGATGCCGAAAGATCTCGTCACCGGCGCCACGGCGAGAGACGTCGCGGCCTATGTAGCCCGTGCGGTCGACCGCACCGGTCAGGACACCGGCCTGCTGGCGACCGCCGTGGAAGCCCCCGGGGCCGGCAAACCGGCGGCCGAGGCGGGCGGCAAGCTGCAGATCCCGGCGAGCCCCAGCGGCCAGCTCTCTTACGTGACGAACAAGGCGGTCGCGAAACCCGGTCCGGTGCTCGTCGAAATGCCGAACACGTCCGGCGTCTCGCACAACATCGCGATCGAAGAAGGGGCACATGAAGCGACGCCGGGCGCCCCGGTCCTTGGCGCGAGCGCCTTCGTCACTAACGGCAGCGCCACGGTGAAAGTCAGCTTGAAGCCCGGTGTCTACACATTCTTCTGCCAGGCCCCCGGCCACCGCGCCGCGGGCATGTATGGGACGCTGACCGTCAAATAGGCGCCGCGCAGGGCGGCGCTCAGAGCGCCGCGCGAAGGAGCAGGACCACGCCGATGATCACCGCGACCACGGCGATCACGTAGAGCAGGAAGCGGAAGGCCTCCGCCTCGGAGCGCAGCGGGTTCAGCACGGGGCTCGCAGCCTCGCGTGTCGCAGCCTGGGCCATCTTCCGGTGGCCGGCACCGCGCCGGCTAGAGGATGTAGACCGTCGTGTAGACCACCAGCCACATCGCGTCGACGAAGTGCCAGTAGATGCCGGGCACCTCGACGCCGCGGTACTGCTCGGGGCTGTAGTGGCCCCGGAAGGAGCGGATCGTCACAAACAGCAGCAGCAGCAGTCCGATGAAGACGTGCGCCCCATGCAGGCCGGTCAGCGAGTAGAAGACGGTCGCCTGCGCGTTGTCCTGCGGCGCGAAGCCGATGTTCGCGTACTCGTTGAGCTGAATGAAAAGGAACGTCGCGCCGAGCAGGAAGGTGGTGAGCATTCCCGCCTTCAACCCGAAGCGGTTCCCGTTTTTGATCGAATGCTGCGCCCAGTGCATCGTGAACGACGATGAGACGAGGATCGCGGTGTTGACGCCGGCGACTTCGACCGGCAGGTGGTCCCCCGGAGCGGGCCACGGGGCGCCGGCGGCGACGCGGATGAAGAAATAGGCGGTGAAGAAGGACCCGAAGACCATCACCTCGGAGATGATGAAAAGGAGCATCCCGAGCAGCGGCGCCTCGACGCGCGAGCTGCGGTTCGCCTCCGGCGGGCCGTGATGCTCGTCGTGGGCGCCTGCGTGGGCGATGCTGGCTGCCTCCATCGTGCCTCCGCTAGGCGGCCGGGGCCGGGGTCGGCGCCCGCAGGTCGACGACCACGCGCTCTACCGGCGCAGAGGTGGCGCTCTGCACGCGCTCGATCAGGTTCGCGCGCAACCAGCCCGAGCGCTCGTCGGGAAGCGTCGAGATGACGATGTCATCGACCCTGAACAGCTCGAGCGCGTTCACCGCCGCTGTGTACGGGTCGGGGTCCCCGATCATCCCGGAGCTGAGCAGCCCCTCCCCGTGCAGGCGGTCGAGCATCCGGGCCAGGCGCTGCCGCGCCTCGCGTGGCGAGGAGCCGCTGCCGTCCTGCTGAGGCACGACCGCGATGAACAGGCGCCCCCGCGGGTCATCTCCGGCCTTCTGCCTGAGGCGCTCGATCAGCTCCTCGCCGCTCGAGGTCTTGCTCGCCAGAACGAGCGTCACCTTGAACGGGAGCGCTTCCACTTCGAGGTCCGTGACGATGTGCTCGACGGGCAGCCCGGAGGCGTTCTCGATGCGCTCGACGAGGTCGCGTCGAAGCCAGCCCGAATGTTCGGCAGGATGTGTCGAGAGGATGATCTCGTCGGGGCGGCGCTCCGCGATCGCGTCCATCGTGGCGAGGAAGGGATCGGGGTCGCCGACCTCGCCGGTGCCGGCGATGCCCTCGGCGGCGACCGCCGAGAGGGCGAGGTCAACGCGCACCTGCGCCGATTCGCGCACGGCCTCGTCGTAGATCACGAGGCCCGCCGAAGGCTGGCTCTGGGGCACGACCAGGCGGAAGCGCACGTCGCCGGATCGAGCCCGCGTGCGGACGGCGTCGAGCAGCTTCGGCCCACCTAGCGTGCGGTTCGCGACGACCAGGACTTCCTTCATCGGATCTGCCTCCCCGCAGCGATCATTGGCTCGAAGTCCCGCCGCTCGAGCCCGCGCCGACCGTGCTCGGGGTCGGCGCTGGCGCGAAGATGCCGTGAACGGCGCCAGGCACGCCGTACTCGTACGGACCGCCGACGACGGTCGGCACGCGGTCGAAGTTGAAGATCGGCGGCGGCGAGGAGACCTGCCACTCGAGCGTCAGGCCGCGCCATGGGTTCGCCACGGCGCGAGGGCCGCCGCGCCAGCTGGTGACGATGTTGTAGAGGAACACGAGCGTGCTGAGCCCGAGGCCGAAGCTCGCGATCGAGATGAAGAGGTTCAGGTCGGCGAACTGGCTCGCGTACGTCGCCACGCGTCGCGGCATCCCCTGCAGCCCGAGGATGTGCATCGGGCCGAATGTGGCGTTGAAGAAGACGAACGTCGTCCAGAAGTGCCATCTGCCCAGGCGCTCGTCGAACATCCTCCCGGTCATCTTCGGGAACCAGTAGTAGACGCCGGCGAAGATCGTCATCAGCGAGCCGCCGAAGAGCACGTAATGGATGTGGGCGACGATGAAGTAGGTGGCGCTGACGTGAATGTCGAATGGGACCATCGCGAGCATCACGCCGCTGATGCCGCCGAGCGTGAACGTGGTCAGGAAGCCGAGCGCGAACAGCATCGGCGTGTCGAGGTGCAGGACTCCTCGCCACAGCGTCGCCAGCCACGAGAAGATCTTGATGCCCGTCGGCACCGCGATGATCGCGGTCGTGATCGCCATCGGGATGCGGATCCAGGCGGCCATCCCGGAGGTGAACATGTGGTGCGCCCAGACGGTGAAGCCGAGCGCGACGATCGCCAGCAGCGAGAACGCCATCATGCGGTAGCCGAAGATCGGCTTGCGCGACTTCACGGCCAGGACCTCGCTGACGATGCCGAAGCCCGGCAGCATCATGATGTACACCGCCGGGTGGGAGTAGAACCAGAAGACGTGCTGATACATGAGCACGTTGCCGCCCTTCGCGGCGTTGAAGAAGTTGAAGCCCAGCGCGCGGTCGAGCAGGATCATGAACTGCGATCCGGCGATGAACGGCGTCGCGATCACCACGAGCAGCGACGTGGCGAAGTTGGCCCAGACGAGCAGCGGCAGCCGGAAGAAGCTCATCCCGGGCGCGCGCATCGTGATGATCGTCACCAGGAAGTTGAGCGCGGTCATGATCGAGGAGGCGCCGGCGAACTGCACCGCCACTGAGAAGAAGGTCTGGCCGATCGGCGCGTTGACCGACAGCGGCGCATACGCCGTCCAGCCGTCGGCGAACGCGCCGCCCGGGACGAGGAAGCTCGCGAGCATCATCACGCCCGCGACGGGCAGCAGCCAGTAGGAGAGCGCGTTCAGCCTCGGGAAGGCCATGTCGGGCGCGCCGATCATGAGCGGCAGCACGAAGTTGGCCAGGCCCGCGAAGACCGGGATGATGAACAGGAAGATCAAAAGCGAGGCGTGGACCGAGAACAGGCCGTTGAACGTATTCGCGTCCACGAACTGGGCGCCCGGCTGGGCCAGCTCGGCGCGCATCAGCATCGCGATCAGCCCGCCGACCAGCAGGAAGAAGAACGAGGTCACGGTGTACTGGACGCCGATCACCTTGTGGTCGGTGTTGACCCGGAAGTAGTCCCTCCAGCTGTGGGCGCCGTGGCCGGAGTGATCCTCGGGGCGGGTCGGTTTCCCGAGCGCCCAGTAGAACCAGTAGTCGAATCCGCCGATGCCTACGAGGAACGCCAGCGGCACGGCGAGCAGTCCCACGGTGAGGATCGCGTTGGCGTCGAGGAAGTGGCGGTAGGTCGTGTGTCCCGTCGAGGACCGCACGAGCCACGTCAACAGGGCCGAGAACCCGACTGCCGCCAGCATCAGCAAGGCAGCGCGGTAGAACCCCGGGGCGCGGAACCGTGCGGCCATCAGCGTGTCACCTCCGGGGCGGTCATCGGCTGGCGCACATTATCCCGAAGTCCCCGCGGCGGCGGGGCCAGTGGCCGCGGCGCTGGCGCCGGCCGCCCGCTGGCCCTTGACCCAGCTTTCGAACCGCGCGAGCGGCACCACGTGCACCTTCGATCGCATCAGCGAGTGCCCCAGCCCGCACAGCAGGTTGCAGACGACCGGGTACGTGCCGAGCCTCGTCGCCGTCACGCGCCAGTGCGTGGTGATGCCCGGAACGACGTCCTCCTGCACGCGGAACGCCGGGATCCAGAAGGCGTGGATGACGTCCTTGGAGTGCAGTTCGAATTTGACCGACTCGCCCTGCGGTATGTAGAGCTGGTAGGTGTTCAGCGGCGCACCGCCGGTAACGGACGGCGGGTACTGGTAGCTCCACTCGAACTGCTGGGCGGTGACGCCGATCCGGATCTCGCGTGCGGGCCTGGCCTCGTTTTCGTGCAGCACGACGAACGAGTAGCCCACGAGCCCGAGCAGCAGGACGGCCGGCAGCGCGGTCCAGAAGACCTCCAGGCGGGTGTTGCCGTGGATCGGCGGCCCGTCCTTGAACTCCTCACCCGGCTTCATCCGGAAATGCCAGACGCAGTAGAGCACGACGGTGACCACGAGCACGAAGATCGGGATCGAGGCGATGACGAGAACGTGGTAGAGCCTGTCCGTGTTCTGCGCCTGTTTCGAGGCCTGGGCCGGGAACCAATGGATCGCGTAGCTCAGCGCGATCCCGACCCCCACGGCGAGGAACGCGGCGACGAAGGTGAGGGTCAGCGAGCGCCTGCTAGGCACGGGTGGCGGCTCCAGCCGGGCGGTGGTCTGCGGCGGTCCTCTCCATCGGGAGGCGTGATCCTAATGCCTTCGGTGCCAGAACCGCGGGGACCTTGACGGCCGCTCCGTCGCGTACTAGATTGCGACAATCGTTGCAAGTGATTGCGTCTGGCGTCCGGCGCTGGCCGATCTGTGATCGGCCGGAGTGCTAGAAAGGAGAACGAGGTGCAGGTACACGAAGGCATGAACTCCTCCGTCCTCACCGTCGGCCCGAGCCACACGCTCAGGGACGTCGCGCGGCTGATGTCCGAGCGCAAGGTGGGCGCGGCGGTCGTGATCGATCCCGATTCAGCCGGGCCGGGGATCATCACCGAGCGCGACATCCTGTTGTCGATCGCGGCCGGGCAGGACCCGGACGTCGAGGCCGTCGGCGAACACCTCACGCGCGACGTCGTCTACGCGGCACGCGACTGGTCGCTGGAGGACGCCGCGGCGGCAATGGTGCGTGGCGGCTTTCGCCACCTGATCGTCCTCGAGCACGGCGAGGCGATCGGGATCCTCTCCGTTCGCGACATCGTCAGGCTGTCCGTGGAAGCCAACCCGACCGACATCGCGGCGCCGCTTCGCAACGGCGCCACGACGCGCGAAGAATGGCTCAAGGGCATAGCCGCGTCGGGGTTGAAGCTCTAGCCTTTCGCCAGCGCCTCGAAGTTCTCGTAGAGCCGGACCGGGGCGCGGTCAGCCGTCGATGTGAACGTCGAGCGGGAGCTCGTCGATGTCGTGGCGCGTGTCTTTGATCCAGCGAACCACGCAGGCGATCGTGAGGATGGCGCCGATGATCGTCAGCTCGATGAACGTCGTGATCCCGACGAGCGTCAGCGTGATGCCGACGCCCGTGAGAACCGGCAGGATCGAGGGCCCGGGAAGGTGAACCTCCTCGCCGGCGGGCGGAACATCGGGGTCAAGGGGGCTCATGAGACGTAGATCGCGGCGACGACGAAGGTGAGGCCGAACATCAACATGCAGATCGCCGTCACGATCAGCGCCGTGCGGATGTTCTTGCGCGCGAGGCGTCGGGTCATCATCGGCGGCCGCGCATTCTACAGGTGGACATCCGCGACCATGGCGCAGAACAGCAGCGCGAGGTAGACCAGTGAGAACAGGTACAGGCGCAGTGCGGACCCGCGATCAGCCCGACGGTAGAGGCGCACGGCGCCGGCGATGAACCCGATTCCGAGCGCCAGCGAGGCGACGAGATAGATCAGGCCGAAGCCGCCCGCGCAGAACGGCAGCTGGGTGACCGCGTAGAGGAGTACGACGTAGAGCAGGATCTGCCGCCGCGTCTCCGCCTCGCCGCGAACGACGGGGAGCATCGGCACTCCGACCTTCTCGTACTCGCCCTTCATCAGCAGCGAAAGCGCCCAGAAGTGGGGCGGCGTCCAGAAGAAGACGATGAAGAACAGCATGATCGCCGTGCCACCCACGGAGCCGGTCACGGCGGCCCAGCCGACCAGCGGCGGCACCGCGCCGGCCGCGCCGCCGATCACGATGTTTTGCGGCGTGCGCCGCTTCAGCCAGACGGTGTAGACGAACACGTAGCCGAGGAAGCCCGCGAGCGAGAGCAGCGCCGCCAGCGGGTTGACGGCGAGCGTCAGCTCGAGCACGGAAAGGACGGCGAGCGTGCAGCCGAACGCGAGCGCCGCCTGCGGGGAGACGCGCCCGGAGGGGACGGGGCGGTTGGCCGTCCGCGTCATCTGCCGGTCGATGTCGCGGTCGAACCAGTGGTTGACGGCGCCCGCCCCTCCCGCCGACAGGTAGCCGCCCAGGCAGGTCAACGCGACGAGCAGCGGCGACGGGTCGCCCGCGACGTACATCGTCGCGATCGTCGTCAGCAGCAGCAGCGACTGGACCTTGGGCTTGGTCAGCTCGACGTAGTCGCTCAGCAGCTGGCGCGTCCGCGGCGCCAGGCCCGGGCGCGCGTCGATCGCGCCGGTGCTGCCGGTGGGGGAGGCCGCGCCCATCACACCCCGACCTGCGTCGCTCCCGCGGGGACCGTCGCGCCGCCGGCGGCGCCGGCAGCAGAAGTGCGCCGCTGCACCTCGCGCCGGATGTCCTTCATCGGCTCCGCGGAGCGCACGACCGGGATCACGTCGAAGTTGTTCTGCGGCGGGGGCGAGGGAGTGAACCACTCCAGCGTGTTGGCCTTCCACGGGTCCGGCCCGGCGATCACGCCCACCTTGAGGCTGCGCGCGACGTTGACGATCGTGACGATGACCCCGAGCGCGAGGATGAAGGAGCCAACCGTCGAGATCAGGTTGTACAGCTGCAGGTTGCCGACGTTGTCGTACTCGTAGACGCGGCGCGGCATGCCGTCGAGCCCGATCACATGCTGGATCAGGAACGTCAACAGGAAGCCGACGAACATCAGCCCGAAGCTCAGCCTGCCGAGGCCCTCGCTGAGCATGCGCCCGGTCATCTTCGGGAACCAGTAATAGATCGCTGCGAAGATCGTGAAGACCGAGCCGCCCACCAGCACGAAGTGCAGATGCGCGACCACGAAATAGGTTTCGTTCAGCTGCCAGTCCACGGGGAAGGTGGCCAGGAAGACGCCGGAGATGCCGCCGATCAGAAACAGCGCGATGAAGCCCGCGCAGAACAGCAGCGGCGTCTTGAACTCGATCGTGCCGCGCCACAGCGTAGCGATCCAGTTGAGGATCTTCACCCCCGTCGGCACGGCGATGAAGTAGGAGCTCAGCATCACGAACACGAGGATCGCCTCCGGTATCGGCGCCGTGAACATGTGGTGCGCCCAGGTGAGGAAGCCAAGGAACGCGATCGCCACGGTCGCGGCGGCGATCGCCTTGTAGCCGAAGATGGGCTTGCGGGCGAAGACGGGCAGGATCTCCGAGACGATCCCGAACCCCGGCAGCACCATGATGTAGACCTCGGGATGCCCGAAGAACCAGAACAGGTTCTGCCACAAGAGCGGCGATCCGCCCGTCGCCGGATCGTAGAAGTGCGTGCCGAAGTGCCGGTCGGTGAGCAGCAGCGTCACCGCTCCCGCGATCACGGGCATCGCGAAGATGATCAGCACCGAGTAGGTCAGGATCGCCCAGATGAAAAGCGGCAGGCGGCCCCAGCTCATGCCGCGGGCGCGCATGTTCGCGATCGTCGCGTAGAAGTTGATCGCGCCCAGGATCGAGGAGAGCCCGGTCAGGTGGATCAGGTAGATCCACGCGTCCTGCCCCGCCGTGGGCGAGTAGGTCGCGTTGGAGAGCGGCGCATAGCTCGTCCAGCCGGCTTCGGGCGCGTTGAAGAAGATCGAGGCGTAGAAGACGATCCCGGCGGCCAGCAGCAGCCAGAAGGAGAGCGCGTTCAGGCGCGGGAATGCCATGTCGCGCGCGCCGATCATGAGCGGCAAGAAGTAGTTCGCGAGCCCTGCCATCATCGGCACGACGAACAGGAAGATCATCGTCGTGCCGTGCATCGTGAACAGCTGGTTGTAGACCTGTGGCGTGACCAGCGTGTTGTTCGGCGCGCCCAGCTGCAGGCGCATCAACAAAGCCTCGACACCGCCCAGGCAGAAGAAGACGAACGTCGTGACCATGTACATGATCCCGATCCGCTTGTGATCGGTCGTCGTGATCCAGCTCGTCCAGCCGCTCGGCTCGCGCTCGGCGCGGCTGGCACTCAGCTGGGGGATCGGTGCGACGTAGGTGGTGGCCATCGGGTGCGCTGGTCTCCTCGATCTCCTAGGGGTTTTCGACCTGTCCGGGGCCGGTCCGCCCGTGCAGCTTGGCCCTTTCCGCCTGCGCCGCCGCGTTGGCCTGCGCGATCAGCCGCTTCTGATTCGCCAGCCATTCGTCGAACTGAGCCGGCGGGACGGCCCTGACCGTGGCGAGCATGCGCGCGTGGCCGCGGCCGCAGAGCACGGCGCATTGGCCCCGATAGATGCCCGGCTTTCCGATCTTGAACCACGTGTAGTTGTGATAGCCCGGGACCGCCTGGAACTTGCCGCCGAGTTCGGGGATCCACCAGGAGTGCACGACGTCGAGCGAGACGATGTCGAGCGTCACCGTGGTGTCGGTGGGAACGACCATCGCCTCGTAGGAGTACGGCGCGCCGAGGCCATCGGGTTCGCTTGCGCCGGGATACACGTACTGCCAGATGAACTGGCGTCCGATGACCGTGATGTTCAGCGCTTTGCCGTTCGGCGGCAGCTTGCGCTCGGTGCTCGCGTAGAGAACGCCGCCGCTGGCCAGCTGGTCGCCGTTCGCAGACGAGTTGGGGGGATTCTGGATCGCGGGGAGCTTGACGAACGTGATCACCGCGATCGCGATCAGTAGCACTGCGGCGCCCACTGTCCAGCCGACCTCGAGCCGCGTGTTGCCGCGGATCTGCGCCGGTACGGCACCCCTGCGCTTGCGGAACCTCACGAGCGCGTATGCGAGCGCGCCCTCGACACCCACGAAGACGACGAGCGCGACGACGAGGATGATCTTGTAGAGGCTGTCGATTTCGTTCGCGTTCGGCGAACCCCCAGACTGCGGGGTGAAGAACGCGAGCGTGGAGGGGAGCAGGTGGCCCAAGGCGGCGGGGATTCTATTCAGGCCCGGACCGAAGGCGCGTGATGACCCTGGCGAGAGCTCCTCTAGCTCCCGGAGAAGCGCGCCGGGCGCTTTTCCGCGAACGCCGTCGCGCCCTCGACGAAGTCCTCGCTGCCGGCCATCTCCTGCTGGATGTGGGCCTCGAGCTCGAGCTGCTCCTCCATCCTTGCGTACAGCCAGTTGTTCAGCTGGCGCTTGGTGCCGGCATAGGAGCGGGTCGGCCCGGCAGCCAGGCGGGCGGCGAGCGACGCCGCCTCCGTCAGCAGGCTCGCGTCTGGGACCACACGGTTGATCAGCCCCCACTGAAGGGCCTGCGCCGCCGGCAGGCGCTCGCCGAGCATCGACAGCTCGGTCGCGCGCGCCATGCCCACGCGGGTGGGCACGAACAGCGAGGAGCCGCCGTCGGGGACCAGCCCGATGTTCACGAACGCGAGCAGGAAGTACGCGCTCTCGGCCGCCAGGATCAGATCGCTGCAGAGCGCGAGCGAGCAGCCGATCCCGACGGCGGGACCGTTGACCGCGGCGATCACCGGCTTGGGCATCTCGCGGATCGCAACCATGATCGGGTGGTAGCGCCCCGTCAGCGTCCTGTAGATGTCCGGGCGTCCCTCGGCGGTCTCATCACCCCCGCTGATGTCCTTCAGGTCCGCTCCCGAGGAGAAGCCGCGACCGGCGCCGGTCAGCACGAGCGCCCGCACGGCATCGTCCTCTGAGGCCGCGCGCACGGCCGCGAGCAGGTCCGTGCCGAGCTGCGCATTCCACGCGTTCAGCGCCTGTGGCCGGTTCAGCTCGATCGTGGCCACGCCGTCGTGCATCCGCACGTTGACGGTCTCGAGCTCGATGTTCGCCGCGCTCATGGTTCTCCTCTCGTTCTGCCGGGGGTGGTTTCGGTCGCGGTTGATCCTATGGTGTAGGAATGAAACGCCCCGTGATCGGCATGTGTACAGCGCTCGAGCGGGCGCGCTGGAGCGCGTGGGACCAGTCGGCGGCGCTGCTGCCCCACAACTACGTCCAGGCGGTCCAGCGCGCAGGCGGCCTGGCGTTGATGATCCCTCCGGACCCCGTGTTGACCGGCGACCCACAGCAGGTACTCGACCTGATCGACGGCCTGATGCTCGCGGGCGGCGCCGACATCGATCCCTCCTGCTACGGGCAGGAGCCTCATTCCGAGACCCGGGACACGGTGCCCGCGCGCGACGTGTTCGAGATCGCGCTGGCGCGCGCGGCGATCGAGCGCGACCTGCCGGTGCTCGGCATCTGCCGCGGGATGCAGCTGATCAATGTCGCCCGCGGTGGCACGCTCGTGCAGCATCTGCCCGAGCTCGTCGGACACGCCGAGCACCGGCGCGTGCTCGGCTCCTTCGACGGTGCCGACCATGACGTGCTCCTGAGGGAGGGTTCGTTGGCGGCCGAGGCTGCGGGGGAGACGGCGCATGCCACGAAGTCCCACCATCACCAGGGAGTCGACCGGCTGGGGGAGGGCCTGCTCGCGAGCGGCGTATCGACCCTCGACGACCTGCCCGAGGCGCTCGAGCTGCCCACGCGGCGGTTCGTGCTGGGCGTGCAGTGGCACCCGGAGGCGGACCCGGCCAGCAACGTCGTCGGCGCCTTCGTGCAGGCGGCACGGGAGTCGAGCGATTCGGCGCCGGCGAATTCCCGTGGGACGCGTGGCGCGCGGGCAGAGCCCGAGGCCGCGGGAACGCGCTAGCGGCCGCGTGAGCGGGGCCGGACGCCGCGCAGGGCGCCCGTATACTCCGCGCCCAGTGCGGTTGGCCAGGGTGATGAGAGCGACCGCGTGGGGGGTCGTCGCGATCGGCGTTGCCGCGCCGCTCGTGCGCAAGCGCGTGAAGGCGCCGCCTCTGGCCGTGCAGGCGGTGGCGTACGCCGCTCCGCTCGGCCTATGCGTCGCCGTGCGCCGCTCGCGAACGCGCGACGCCGCCGTCTGCGCGCTCCAGATGTGGGCGTACGTCGCCGCATACAAGTTCCCCCACGACGACCCTGCAGCCCAGGAGCGCCGGGTTCGCATCGACTACCCGGTCGTGCTCGACCGTGCGCTCGGCTTCGGAGCGCTCCCCAGCCTGCGCCTGCAACGCGCGCTGTCGCGCAGCGGGCCCGACGGCCCTCGCTGGTGGGCACTCGATCGCGTGCTCGTGTGGGCGCACTGGAGCTGGTTCATGGTGCCTCACGGCTCGATCGCCTACATCCTCGTCCGCCACCCGGCTCGCTTTCCCCGCGCCGCCGTGATGACCTACGCGACGTTCAATCTCGGCGCGAGCTTCTACTGGCTGGTGCCGACCGCTCCTCCCTGGTGGCCCGCGGCGACGGAGGCCCGGAGCCTCGAGGGCGAAGCGGCGGTACGGCGGATGATGGTCGAGTACGGCGAGGACTTCTGGAAAGACGGCTGGGGCTCTCTCTACAGTGTGTTCGGAGGCAATCCCTTGGCAGCAATGCCCTCTCTGCATTTCGCAACATCGTTAATGGCCGCGCTGCTGCTCGCGGAGGTGGGACCGATCGCCGGCGCGCTCGGCTTCACCTACGCCGCGACGCTCGGCTTCGCGCTCGTGTATCTCGGAGAGCACTACGTCGTGGATCTACTCGCCGGGGCGGCGCTCACGGTTGCAGTGCGCCGCTGGGGTCCACGTGCGGGACCGATCATCGACCGCTTCGGAGGCGCCGTCGCGGCACTGGAGGCCAGGGCACACCGGGACACCTGAAGGGGGGTTCGCAAGCGCAGATGCACCGCCGCCAAGAGCAAGCGGGCAGGGGGGAGGGACAGGAGGACCGGTCGCCGATCGGTCAGCCGGACTCTTCCCGGGCGCCGGGCGCGCATGCGGCCGAGGAGGCGATGCCGCGCGGGCACGTCTCGCGCAGGCAGCTCGCGTCGGTCGCGCTGTTCACGCTCTCGGCCCTCGCCTTCCTCTACTTCGTGCTCCCCAAGCTCGCGGGGGTCGGGACGACGCTTCACCGGATCGAGCGTGGGGACGCCTACTGGATCGCGCTCGGGGTGCTCTTCGAGATCCTCTCGTTCGCTGGCTACGTGGTCCTCTTCCGGGCTGTGTTCGTCGACGAGGCAGGCCGAATCGGGTGGCGTGAGAGCTATGTGATCACGATGGCCGGCCTCGTCGCCACGCGCCTCTTCGCCGCGGCCGGCGCAGGCGGCATCGCGATCACCGCCTGGGCGCTGCGCCGCTCGGGGATGGAGCCCCGGCTGGTCGCGTGCCGGATGGTCGCCTTCTTGGTCCTGCTCTACGTGATTTACGCGGGTTCGCTGCTGATCGACGGCGTCGGGCTGGGAACCGGCCTGTTCCCCGGGGGCGGCTCCTTTGCAATCACGTTCGTGCCCGCGATCTTCGGCGCCGTCCTGTTCGTGGTCGTGGGGGCGATGGCGCTCCTGCCGGGCGACATCGAGCGGCGACTCGGGCGCTGGGCGTCGGGGTCCGAGCGCGAGAGTCGCTGGGTGGCCCGCACCGTGGTGGTGCCGGCCCTGGCCGCCAGCGGCGTGCGCACCGCGATCGAGCTGATCCGGACGCGCGACGCCAGGCTGCTGGGGGCGCCGGCCTGGTGGGGCTTCGACATCTGCGTCCTCTGGGCGATGTTCCACGCGTTCGGCTCCCCGCCGCCGTTCACCGTGATCTGGATGGCGTACTTCGTCGGCACGCTCGGAAACCTCTTGCCCCTGCCCGGCGGGCTCGGCGGCGTGGAGGGAGGGATGATCGGAGCGTTCGCCGCGTTCGGCGTCGAATTCAACCTCGCTGTGCTCGCCGTGCTCTCCTACCGTGCGATCTCGTTCTGGCTGCCTACGCTCCCCGGCGCGGTGGCCTATTTGCAGCTTCGCCGCATCATCGCGCGCTGGCGTGAGGAAGATAGCGGGAGGCTGCCGGCAGCCACCCGCGACGTGCCGCCGAAGCCGGCGGGCGCGCTTCAGGGCTCGTGACGTGACGGCCCCCGGGCGCTATACTTTACAAAGTAAAGTGATATCGGTTGGATCTGCCATGCGAAGGGAAAGACGCAACAATTGGAGATGAGATGAGCGGCTCGGAGAACGTGATCATCGTCGGGAGCGGCCCAGCGGGATACACGGCCGCGCTCTACACCGCCCGCGCCAACCTCAGCCCGCTGGTGATCGAGGGCTTCGCGTGGGGCGGCCTGTTGCAACAGACGACCGAGGTCGAGAACTACCCCGGCTTCCCCGAGGGCGTCATGGGCCCGGAGCTGATGCAGAAGTTCCGCGACCAGGCCGAGCGCTTCGGAGCGCGGCTCGTCACCGACCAGGCCGACCGCGTGCAGCTCGCCACCGAGCCGGGCGCGATGCACAGTGTCTGGGTCGGCGGCAGCGAGCATCGGGCGCGCACCGTCATCCTCTCGATGGGAGCCGAGCATAGGAAGCTTGGCGTGAGCGGTGAGGAGGAGCTGGCGGGGCGCGGTGTGAGCTACTGCGCGACCTGTGACGCGGCCTTCTTCCGCGACGCCGCGACGATGATCGTCGGCGGCGGCGACTCGGCGATGGAGGAGGCGATCTTCCTCTCCAAGTTCGCCTCGAACGTGATCGTCGTGAATCGCCGCGACGAGTTCCGCGCCTCGAAGATCATGCTCGAGCGCGCGCGCGCCCAATCGAATATCGAGTTCCTGACTCCGTACAACGTGAAGGAGTTCGTCGCCGGCGACGCCGGCCCGCTCGCTCACGCCGTGCTCGTCCAGGCCGAGACCGGGGAGGAGCGCGAGATACCCATCGCCGGCACGTTCATCGCGATCGGGCACGAGCCGCAGTCGGAGCTGGTGCGCGGGCAGGTCGACCTCGACGAGAGCGGCTACGTGATCACCGAGGGGCGCTCGACGCGAACCAATCGCCCCGGCGTGTTCGCCGCGGGGGACATCGTGGACCACACCTACCGCCAGGCGGTCACCGCAGCGGGGTCCGGCACCCAGGCCGCGCTCGACGCCGAGTGGTACCTGCGCGACACGCCGGGCATCCCGGTGCTGCAGGGCATGCCGGTCGGCGACCCGGCCGAAGCGCAATGGGCGCCGGTGGCCGTGGACGGTCGCGCCCCGGCCGTCGCGCCGCCGCCGGCCGTCGAGCCTCAGTCCGCGCCGGTGGCCGACGCCGCCCGCCGCCCTTAGTCCCTCAGTCCGCGCCGGTGGCTGACGCCGTCCGCCGCCCTTAGTCTCAGCGCGAGGCCCCAGAGCCACGGAGAGGCGGCACGCAGCGTGGCCCGCTGCAGTCCGCCACTAGCGTGGCGCCAGCGCTCCCTCGAGCTCGAGCAGCCAGCGCTTACGCTCGACGCCGCCTCCATAGCCGCCGAGGCCGCCACCGGAACGCAGGACGCGGTGGCAGGGGACGACGATTGGCATCGGGTTCGAGCCGAGCGCGTTGCCGGCCGCCCGTGAGCCCCGCGGGCTGCCGGCGTCGGCGGCGACTTCGCGGTAGCTGAGCACCCCGCCGTAGGGGATCTCCGAGGTGACCCGCAGCACCTCTCTGCCGAAGGGGCCGCCGACCAGCGACCAGTCGAGCGCGAGCTCGAAGGAGTGGCGGCGCCCGGCGAAGTACTCGTCGAGCTCCCGCCGAGCCTCCTGCAGCCGGCCGGGCGCCTCGACGATCCGGGGTGAGACGCGTTGCGAGATGCGTTCGAGGACCGAGTCGACGTTCTCCTCGGGGAAGGCGAGTCGCACCAGCCCGCGCCCGGTCGCCGCGAGCAAAAGGTCGCCGAACGGCGAATCGACGGGGGCGTAGACGACGTCGGCGAGACCCTCCTCGGCGACGCGCTGCGCCAGTCGGCGGGCAGCCTCCGCCGCGCGATCGTCGCCGCGGTTTTGCGCCGCCGCACCGCGGCGCAGCGCGCGCTCGAGAATCGAGTGCTCATCGGTCATATGGGTGCTCATGCTCACACCACCACCTTTCTCAACGTTGTCAGGCCGTCGTGCAGCGACCGGCGGGCCGCCTGCTCCGAGCAGCCGATCGCCGCCGCGATCTCGCGGTGAGGCAGATCGCCCAGGTAGCGGAGCACGACCGCCGAGCGCTGGCGCGTGGGGAGCTCGCGCACGGCTTCCCAGAGCGCCTCGTCGCGGGGGCCCGGAGCATCGTGCGTGCGGCCGTCCACGAGCTCCGGGTCGGCGATCGGCAGGGCGCGGCGAGAACGCCCGCGATGTGCGTCGAGCGCCTTGCGATGCGCAATCGTCAGCACCCACGCTCGCAGGTTGGAGTCGGCGCGCAGCCGCGGGTACGCGCGCAGCGCCGCGATGAACGTCTCCTGAAAGCAGTCCTCGGCCTCGAGGGGCCCCACCGCCGAGCAGAGGAAGCGCCACACGAGATCGCGGTGCGCGTCGAGGAAACGCTGGAATGGCGGCAGCTGCCGGCTCACAGCTTCTAAACGCTGGGCGCCCGGCAAATGTGAGGTCGCCTCAGCTCGGGTAGTCGAAGAACCCCGCACCGCTCGCTCGTCCCATGCGTCCGGCCTGTGCGAGCCGCCGCAGCGCGGGAGCGGGGCGGTAGCGCTCCTCGCGGTACTCCTCGCAGAGCGCCTGCAGCACCGCGAGCACGTGCTCCAGCCCGATCGCGTCAGCCCACTCGAAGGGGCCGCGCGGGTGGCTCAGGCCGAGCACCATCCCGGTGTCGATGTCCCGCGCGCTGCCGACCTCTTCCCCCAGCGCGAACGAGCACTCGTTGATCAGCTGGCAGACGATCCTGCCGAGCACGAGCCCCGGCCCGTCGCCGACCCACGCGACGTGCTTGCCCAGGGCCCCGAAGAAGCGCTCAGCGCGCGCTGCCGCGCCCGGCGAGGAGCTCTCGCTGCGGGTCAGCTCCACGAGGCCCGCCTTGCCCAGGGGGGGCAGCACGTGAAAGCCGACGGCGCTGCCGCCGGGATCGAGCGCCCCCAGCGAGCCGCGCGCGCACAGCAGCAGCCGCGCCCCGTGCCCCGACTGCCCGCGCCGACTCCTAGCCGCCGAGCCGCCCTCCTCGCGCGCCGCGCCGCAGTCGCAGTCGATGATCAGCGCCGGCAGCACGTCGCCGCTCAGGGCGGTCGTCGTGCGCACCTCATAGCCCGCCTGCGTCGCCGCCGCGCGCAGCTCGTCGGCGAGCACACCGAAGCCGGAGATCACGACCACGCCCTCGCCGTGATCGGGCCCACGGGCCTCGAGCGCAGCGGGATCCTCAGGCCGCTGCCGGCCGATCTTCGATCGGTCGATCCTTGATCGGTCGAGCTTTGATGGGTCCGCCGTCGACCCCTCGCCGCCATAGTCGTAGAACCCGCGCCCGCTCTTGCGTCCGTGGAACCCGGCCGCGACGTAGCGCGCGGTGATCGGCGAAGGCCGCCAGCGCGGCTCGCCGAAGCTCTGCTCGAAGAAGCTCTTTGCGACCTCGAAGCCGGTGTCAACGCCGACGAGGTCCATCAGCTCGAACGGTCCCATCCGAAAGCCGCCCTGCAGCCGGCAGATGCGGTCGATCGTCTCGATGTCCGCGAGGCACTCCTGCAAGAGGCGCAGCGCCTCGAGGCCGAACGGCCGGTTGCAGCGGTTGACGAGGAAACCCGGCCCGTCCTGTGCGCGGATGACGGTCTTGCCCATCGCATCGCCCGTCGCTTCGGCAAGCTCCAGCGCCTCCGGCGAGGAGCGCTCGCCGGCGACGACCTCTAGGAGCACCATCAACGGGGCGGGGTTGAAGAAATGCATCCCCACCACCCGCTCGGGGTGGCTGGCGGCCGCGGCGATCGCCGTCACGAGCATCGAGGAAGTGTTCGTCGCAAGCACGCACTGCTCGCTCACGATCTCCGACAGGCGCCGGTAGAGGTCGTGCTTGAGCTCCAGCCGCTCGGGTGCCGCCTCGATCACGAGCTCGCACGGCGCGAGCGCCGCGAGGTCCCCCACCGCCTCCAAGCGCTCGGCGGCCGCCCGCGCCGCGTCGTCGCTGAGCCGACCCTTCGCGGCTTCTTTGGCGAGCCCATCCCGCGCGCGCTGCAGGCCGCGCTCGAGCGCCTCGGCGATCGGGTCGTGCAGTAGCGTGCGCGCGCCCGCACGAGCAGCCAGCTGGGCGATCCCCGAGCCCATCGTGCCCGCTCCGAGCACCCCGATCACGCCAGGCGCGAACCGGTCCTGGCCGGCCGTGCCGGCCTCTTCATCCTCATTGACGCCCTCCGTCTGGGACATGGCTGTGTCGCTCAGATGCGGCTCATGCCGGCACGAGCGCGTTGATGCCGGTCATCGCACGCCCGATGATCAGCTTCTGGATCTGCGAGGTGCCCTCGTAGAGGGTCGTGACGCGGGCATCGCGGAAGTAGCGCTCGACGGGATGGTCGTCCACGTAGCCCGCGCCGCCGTGGACCTGGATCGCGAGGTTCGCGCACTCGAGCGAGGCCTCGGTGGCGTGGAGCTTGGCGATCGAGGTCTCGAGCGTGTTGGGACGCCCCATGTCCTTGAGCCAACCGGCGCGCCACACGAGCATCCGCGAGGCATCGGTCTTCAGCACCATGTCGGCGATCATCGCCTGCACGAGCTGGAAGCTCGCGATCGGCCGCCCGAACTGCTCGCGCTCCTTCGCGTAGCGCACCGACTCCTCCACGCAGCCCTGGCAGATGCCGACGCAGCCCGCCGCGACCGAGTAGCGCCCGGAGTCGAGTGAGGACATCGCCACCTTGAAGCCGTCGCCGACGTCGCCGAGCATCTCCTCGTCGGAGACCTCGACGTCTTCCAGCGCGATCGAAGCCGTGTCGGAGGCGTGCAGACCCATCTTGTGCTCGATCGTCTGCGCTTTGAAGCCCGGCTGCTCGGTGTCGACGAGGAAGCACGCCAGTCCCTTGTGGCCGAGCTCGGGGTCGGTCTGCGCGAAGATCAGCGCGACCCTCGCGTAGTTGCCCATCGAGATCCACATCTTCGCGCCGTTGATCACCCACCCCGAGTCGGTCTTCCTTGCTCGCGTGCGCTGGTTGGCGGCGTCAGAGCCTGTGTCCGGCTCGGTGAGACCGAAGCAGCCGAGCCACTCTCCCGAGCACAGCTTCGGCAGATAGGAGCGCTTCTGCTCCTCCGTTCCCCACTTCAGGATCCCTGAGCAGACGAGCGAGGTTTGAACCGAGATGACGGTGCGGATCGCCGAGTCCCCACGCCCGATCTCCTCGACGATCAGCCCGTAGCTGAGGTAGTCGAGGCCCGCGCCCCCATACTCGGCTGGGACGATCGCACCGAGGTATCCCTGCTCCGCGATCTTCGCGACCAGGTCGAGGTCGAAGTGGTGGTTGCGGGCGTTCTCCCGCGTCCGCTCGACCAGCTCGCGGTCGGTGAATTCGCGCGCCGTTTGCTTGATCAGCCGCTGCTCATCGCTCAGCTCGAAATCCATCCAGATCTCCTCTCAGCCCAGCTTGGGTGTCTTCCACGGCGCCTGCACGCGCCGCTCGATCTCCTGCGCGATGCCCTCGATCGGCAGACGCTCCTGCGACAGCGAGTCCCGATCGCGCAAGGTCACCGTGCGGTCCTCGACGCTCTCGTGGTCGACCGTCACGCAGAACGGCGTGCCGATCTCGTCCTGGCGTCGATAGCGCCGGCCGATCGCTCCGCCGTCATCGTACTCAGCCTGCACGCGGGCCCGCACCGCGCGGTAGACCTCACGCGCGAGCTCGGGCTGCCCGTCCTTGTTGACGAGCGGCAGGACCGCCACCTTGACGGGTGCCAGCCGCGGGTGCAGGCGCAGGACGGTCCGTTGCTCGCCCTCGCCTGCCCCCTCACGCTCGACGAGTTCCTCGTCGTAGGCATCGACCAGGAAGGCCAGCATCGCACGGTCGGCCCCCGCGGCCGGCTCGATCACGTATGGGACATAGCGCTCGCCGCTGCCCTGGTCGAAGTACTCGAGCTTCTCGCCCGAGAACTCGGCGTGGCGGGTGAGATCGAAGTCGCCGCGGTTCGCGATCCCCTCGAGCTCCGACCAGCCGATCGGAAAGAGGTATTCAACGTCGCTGGTGGCGGTGGAGTAGTGCGAGAGCTCGTCGGCGTCGTGGGCACGCAGGCGCAGGTGATCGGGGCGGATGCCGAGCTCGACGTACCAGCGCTCGCGCTCGGCCAGCCACTGCGCGAAGTACTTCTCCGCTTCCGGCGGCGGCACGAAGTACTCCATCTCCATCTGCTCGAACTCCCGCGTGCGGAAGATGAAGTTTCCGGGGGTGATCTCGTTGCGGAACGACTTGCCGACCTGGGCGATGCCGAAGGGAGGTTTCTTGCGCGAGAACTGCAGCACGTTCTTGAAGTTGATGAAGATGCCCTGGGCCGTCTCCGGGCGCAGGTACGCGGTCGAGCCCGACTCCCTCACCGGGCCGATCGTCGTCTCGAACATGAGGTTGAAGTCGCGCGCCTCGGTCAGGTCGCAGTCGTCCGTTTCCCCGGGGTGCTTTGACGGTTTGCGCCCGCACGCGAGCTCCTGGAGGTGGTCGGCACGGAAGCGCAGCCCGCACGTACGGCAGTCAACAAGCGGATCCGTGAAGCCGGCGAGATGGCCGGAGGCCTCCCACACCCGCGGATGCTGCAGGATCGCCGAGTCGATTGCGACGATGTCATCGCGCTCCTGAAGCATCGAGCGCCACCACTCGTTCTTGACGTTCGTCTTCAGCAGCACGCCGTAGTGCCCGTAGTCATATGTCGAGCCGATGCCGCCGTAGATCTCCGAAGCGGGGAAGACGAACCCCCGCCGCTTGGCGAGCGCCACGATCTTCTCCATCGTGACGACGTCGCGGCTTGTGCCATCGGCGCTGGTGTCGGAGGCTTGAGCCATGACGGCGAGGGATGCTATTCAAGCCCCGCCGCGCAGGCGCAGCGGACCTCGTGGAGAGGGCCCACGGCGTCGCGCCGCAGCCGAGGTCGGCACGTCGGAGCGGGTGTCCAGGCGGCCTGGACACTTGTTGGAGGGCCCAAATTGCTCCTAATGCCTGGACGCTCGCTGCCGATACTGAAGTATGTCCAGGGATGGATCATTCGATCTGC
>Ga0210408_10001576_pt1 | contig 23662 bp, 18 predicted proteins | sample IncBWH4MmetaG_FD_155471 | JGI IMG/M metagenome (GOLD analysis project Ga0210408, IMG submission 155471) | Forest soil microbial communities from Barre Woods Harvard Forest LTER site, Petersham, Massachusetts, United States - Inc-BW-H-4-M | ecosystem: Environmental > Terrestrial > Soil >...
GCTAAAAATGCCGTCCTGCCCCTTCTTAATGTCCTCAACCTTCTCGCCTTTGCTGAACTTGAAATCCGCGCGTTGTAACACTTGGTTCCAGAAAGCAATCAAGTCTTCCTTGGAAAGCTCAGTCTTTTTGAACTTTCCGTATGTCGGAAATTCCACGGGGCTGGTCATGACGAGCTTTTGGCGCGGGTACTTCGCTACGGTGCCACCCATTTCGCCTTCGTCCAAGGTGAGGTAGTTGAGTTTTTTCTCGGCCGCACGCAGGGAGGCGCTGATTCCCGCGGGGCCGGCTCCAACGATCAGAACATCCAACACATCAGCCACGGACCGGCGGGATCCGAACGCCATCATTCGATTGGAGATGTTGTCGATGCAGTTTCGCCCCTGATTAATGGCATTTTTGATGAGCGCCAAGCCACCGAGTTCGCCGACGATAAATAGATTCTTGATGCTGGTTTCATATTGAGGCGTCAGCGTAGCCATGTCCGCGCCCATGCTTGGGCTAGCCATGACCATGGTGATGGCGCCGACGGGACACACGTCCGCACAGAGGCTGTGGCCGATACACTTGTGTCCGTTGACGATGGCGGCCTTGCCGCCGACCATGGCTAAGACGTCACCTTCCGGGCACACCCTCGTGCATGCAGCACAGCCGATGCAATAGGTCTCATCGATGTGGGGGTGCTGGGACCTGGGGCCCTCGGAATATAGCTTTCCCTTCTCCACAGCCGCGCGCGCTTGTGCATCCATTTGTTTCTGTTCCTTCAGGTAACGCCACATGAAAAAGGCGATGACCGCCACGGCGATTAGGAATGCGACGGTAGAGTCCATAGAGTTAGTAGCCTCGGCTCATGCCAAATCCCCTTCCGCATCGATCGAAGCGAAAGAAAGGGGTACTCACAATCTATAGCCCATAGAAAGAGCGAGACAAATATGGAGGATGGCCAGAATTGCGAATGCGTAACTGAATGGGCGGTGAATGACGTGCCAAAGCTGGAAAATCCGTTGGGTGCGGCTGAGAAAAGCAATGCTCTGGGAGAGCGACGCTTGCTTCTGTGCCAAAAGAATGGCGCGCTCGAGTTTCAGGTCGCGGGTGGAGAACAGGCCGAAGGCGGAAAAGACCCATGGGCCGAACCCAGCCTGTTGCAGCCGCAACAAGGAAGTCTTGAAAGGGCGCTTGATATCCAGCACAAACATGGATAGAAGCGAAGCGATCAGCGGGGTCTTGGCCAGCTGGGCCGGTGAAGGCAATTCGGCAAGGGCATCGACGGAAAAGCCGAAAATGGCTTTTTGTTCGGCGAGCTCTTTGCGCAGGGATTCTTCTTTTTCCTGAATCTCCTTCATGGAGAGTTCCGCAGCGCTAAGGCTGCGCGGAATGTGGGAATAGAGATAGCGGCCCACAAAACCACTGAGTGTGACCATCAGCATGCTGTAGAAAGCCATTCCGGCGATATTTCCGAATTTAAACGAGGCGTGAAAAGCGATGATGACGGGCGCGGCTGTGCCCAGGACAATGTGAAAATCCAGCCAGTGGCGAGAATTCCCCATTCTTCCGAGCCAACCCCATTTCTTGCGCAGCGGATACAGATAGATGAGAAAAAACATCAACACGCCGACCATGCCCAACTTGACGCCAATGGTGCCACTGGGGCGCAGGATTTGATGCTTGGGCGAGAAGGGGCGCTCGGAAGCGCTCAGCGTGTAGTAATTCATTCCGTAGCTGGCAATGACCAGAACGAAGGCCAGTGCGAGCATCCAGGCAAGGAACACTCTTATACGATGTCCCTTTTCGGGATCTTCGTGAGTCAGTACGGCAGAACCAATGGTAGCGGATGCGCTCATCGTTTTACCTCAGCCTCTTCGACTTGAATTGTGGCCCGGAATCTCTTGTAGCCTGCAAAACGGTGGATATTGCGCCAATGCTGGCGGGAAGTCTCAACGTCAATGACGGCGGAAATCGGCATCCAATAGGATTCCTCTGGGTCGTGGAAATGGACGGTGGCGTAGTGAATCTCGCTGCGCATACCTTGCAGCCCCAGATCGCCAAGGCTAGTGTCCACGGCAGCGATGAGTTTTGAGACCGCGCCAGTCTGCTCCTCGATCCAAATCGTTCCGAAAAGAGGCATGGGATAGCTTTGCCCGCGGAGCTGAAACGCGGCGGGGGAAGAAGCGCCGGGGATGGGCTTGAAATTGATTTTCGCTAAGACCATGCCGTCGACGGTTTCTTCGCCGACAGGCTCGAACGTATAGCTAGCCTCGTAGCTCGGGTGAATGATCAGCAGCATGCTGGTGAAACCGTTGGTGATGAGCAGCGTCCGCGCCGAATCGCGAAAAGCGGCTTTGCGCGTATCCCGGGATTCGACGAGTTTCAAGAATCCGCTACTGGTATTGACCTGAAGTTGGTAGTCGAAGACAGAGTCTTCGCGATAGTTGGACCTGCCATTCTTCCCGACCACCGCTTGCGTTACATTTTCCGTGCACACTACATTGGCGGCCTGCTCGAAGTATTTTTCGACGGTTTTGCGCGCGCGTAAGAGGGCATCCATTGCCGGTGAAGCGGCGGAAGCAGATACCTCTCTCGCAGATTGAGGCCCAGCTGGCGCCTGGCCGAACGCGTGGCCACAGCAGAAGAGTAGTGCGGCAAAAAAGACCGCCGAGCCAGAGAGTCCTCTGCGCCGGAGATTCTTCATTTGCGGTAGCCTCCGAAGCGGTAGCCAAAAACCGTGGACCACTGCTGGTAATTCATGCTGGTGCCGCGATACCAACCGAAATTGGCTTCCAGAAAATATCGTGGGCCAACGTTCCAATCCGCTACCCCGTTGACGAAATTGGAGTGATTGTTGCTTGTCAACGCAGAATTGAAAGTCTGATGACCGCCAAGGAGTTGAACGTGGAACGTATCGGTAATGCTCTTTGAGAGAGATACGGAAGTGTACTTGCCGCTACCGAAAGAGCTATCGAATTTCGAGTAGTGCGCGTCGGCAAGCAGCCCGGTCTTCCAGATACTTGGCACGGTGATTCCAAAAGCCTCGTTGAGCGAATTCTTTGTGTCAGCGGTCGCTTTGCTCTTGCCCAGGCTGGAGTACACCGTGATGTGCCTGACGAGTTCCACACGCACATCTCCGCTGAAACCTTGAAAGAGATACTGATCGAGCAAGCCGGTGCCCAGCAGCCGGGGATCGTAGGTCGGAAGGCTGCGGAAGTAATTGTGATTGACGCCGAAGCCTACGCGGCGGAAGGGCTGAAAGTGCAGCGAGGAATAGCTTTGCGAAATTCCCGTGGGATTGCTTCCGCCGTTTACTAACGGAGACGTTCTGGCTTCGTCCGCCTGCAGGGAGCTGTAAAACGAAACGTAGCGCTTCCAGGAAAAGTTGTTTTCAAAGAATGCGAATTGCCGGGCCACTTTCCACTGGATGCTGGTCACGGCGATGCCCGCGGTGCTGTAAAGACGAGCGTGCTCGAAGTCGCCCATCTCGAAGTTCACAAACGTTCCGGCAATATGCTGGTTTGCGTTATAGCTCCAGGAAGATGGATCCGGCGTGGAGCCCGCGAAAAAACCCACCGTCGCGATCCGCGTGATTTTTCTTCCTAGATAACCACCGTCGATGGTGCTCAAACTCGGCGCCCAGGGTAAGAAAAGACGCCCTACGCCGATGGTCACCGGCGAATACGGATTCTGATAGTAAAAACCAAGATGGTAGGTGCGGTTGATCAAGTCCGTGAGCGTGGTTGTGGTCGCGCTCTGAGGAGTGGAACTGTTCACGTTCAAGTTGCCGCGCCAGTAGCCCTTGAAATTCCAGTAGGTTCCACCGATGTTCGTGATATCGGATTGAATGACCATACCGATCTGCTTGGAATTCAGCCCCCCGGCCTCCTTAATGCCGCCGTAATTAAAGCCGAACCGGCCACGGATTCTGCCAACGGGCGATTCTTGAAGCTGCTTTCGCTCTTCCACTTCGCGAACTTCCTCCTCCATCGGATCGCCGTACGTAAATGTCAGAACGATAGGATATTTTTGCTCGTAAACGGCCGAGCCAGCCTCACGGCGATCCAACAGACTATCCGCCGTCAGGAATGCCAACTGCCCGATTCTGACTTCGCCCTTTGTGCTTACGATTTCGCAGACGGAGGAAGAGTCGGCCACGCTCGTGACCTTCAGTTCAGCGACGTGCTCGTAACCCCGAAACCGTACTCCCTCGGAAATTGCGCCATCTGGGGGGGGGTTGATGAGGGAAAGCTTCATTCCTTCCTGCAGGTTCGCGTTGCGACCCGCATCGACATAGACGGAATCGTCGGAGACATACTTCACGCGAAAAACGGAGGCTTTCTGATCGGCGGATTGATCGGCCAGCGGGACTTGCGCGTAAGTTGTGCCAGTCGAGAATCCCGTTATTAGGCAGACGCACAGAATGATCGTGCAAGAGCATGTGAGAGCACCTCTCACGAAACGCTCCCGCGGCTTGCTCCTTTGAAACACTTGCTCTTCTTCCCCCAGCTTCCGTCTCAACTTCTACTGCAATAAGTATTGGCACTCTAAAGTCCGCTTGCACCGCGAAAGCGCGAATAGGTGGCTTGCTTCAACCCTTGTGGCACGGGACGCAAGTCATTGGTCCGTACGAGTAGCCTTTGACACCGCCGTGATTCGAGTCCGTTTGGGTTTTGTTGCTGTGCGAGCCCGAATGGCAGACGATGCAGGAGAACACCGCATAGTTCGTCGAATTGATATGGCAGTCTGCACAGACTGAGCCATGATGCGGTTCCCTAAACCAGGTATGGTTGAACGTCGCGCCGAGCCAATTCGTGGTGACCCAAGTGGTGTGGCAAGTTACGCAAGTGGTTGGGTACTGTGCGGCAATGTGATTCGGTACCGCGCCGCCGAGCGTTTGCGTGCTCAACCAGGCCGCCTGGTGGCATCCGTAGCAATCTGTGTTCGCGGGCGTAAGCGCGTAGTTGTTGTTGATGTGGCACGAAGAGCAAGGCGTGGTCACGTGCGCACCCTGCAACGCCCACCCCGTCGTGCTGTGATCAAATTTGCCGTCAGCCCAGAGCAGCGTGTCGTGGCAGGTCGAGCACTGCGAAGTAGAGAAACCTGCCGTAATGTGATTCGGCACCACTCCACCGAGTGTTTGCGTGCTCACCCAGGCCGGTTGGTGGCACCCGTAACAATCCGTATTTGCGGCGGTGAAAGTGTAATTGTTCCCGATGTGGCAATCCGAGCAGGCCACCACTTTTCCGGCCGGCACAAGTTGGTGGGAACCCGTCAGCGGCCAGCCGGTGGTGCTGTGATCGAAGGCCGCTGTAGTCCACGCGATCGTGTTATGGCAGGTGGAGCAGTTCGCGGCCGCAAATGGCGCCCCGGCAGTTGGGTGCGTCGGATTATTCGTGGTCTGCCAGGTCGTCAAGTGACACTGGGAATTTCCACAGTCCGTCGGCGTAATCGTAAGGCTGTAGTTGTTGTTGATATGGCAAGACGCGCAAGCCACGACTTTACCGGCGGGCGCGAGCTGGTGCGAATTCGTCAAAGGAAAGCCCGTCGTGGCGTGGTTGAACGTTGAAGTCCACGAAGTCGTAGTGTGGCATGTGGAGCAAAGTGACGTGGGGAAACCCGCGGCGACGTGATTCGGCACGCTACCGCCAAGAGATTGCGTGCTCTGCCAGGCACTGATGTGGCATCCGTAACAATCCGTATTCGCTGCAGTAAACGCATAGTTGTTGCCGACATGGCAATCGGTGCAGGCGACGACTTTTCCGGCCGGTTGCAATTGATGCGAGCCCGTCAGTGGCCAGCCCGTCGCGCTGTGATCGAAAATCGCCGTGTTCCAGGTGATGGTGTTATGGCACGTCGAGCAGTTTGCAGCCACAAAAGGCGCCCCGGCGCTTGGGTGGACCGGGTTGTTGGTCTGCTGCCAGGTCGTCAAGTGACATTGCGAATTTCCGCAGTCGGTGGGAGTGATGGTGAGGGTGTAGTTGTTGTTGATATGGCAATCCGTGCAGGCGACGACTTTGCCTGCCGGCGCGAGTTGATGCGAATTTGTTAGCGGGAATCCCGTCACACTGTGATCAAAGGTCGCGGTAGTCCACGAGATCGTGTTATGGCAGGAGGAACAGTTGGCGGCCGCAAAAGGCGCTCCCGCCGAAGGGTGCACCGGACTATTCGTTTGCTGCCAAGTCGTCAAGTGACACTGCGAATTTCCACAATCCGTCGGCGCGATGGTAAGGCTGTAGTTGTTGTTGATGTGGCACGACGCGCAGGATGGCACCTTCCCACCGTTGGCCACCAGCGCGTGCGAATTCGTCAGCGGGAAACCGAATGCGCTATGGTCGAATTTGCCGTCAGACCATTTTGTGATTGGGTGACAGGACGTGCAGGCGGACGCCGTGGAAGGAAACCCGGCCGTGATGTGGTTGGGAACACTTCCGCCGAATGTGGGAGTACTGTTCCAAGCCGCCAGATGGCAGCCCATGCAGTCCGTTGAATTCAAAGTGTAGTTATTGCTGACATGGCAGGACAAACAGGGCGTGGGAGTCGGCGAAGCGTGCGTTCCCGTCAGCGTGAATCCCGTAACGCTGTGGTCAAAAGAGGCCGCGTCCCAACCTTTGGTGGTATGGCAAGTGGAACAATTCACGGCCGCAAATCCCGGGCCGGAAGTGGAATGGGTCGGATTATTGGTCTGCTGCCACGTCGTCAGATGACACTGAGAGTTTCCGCAATCCGTCGGCGCGATGGTCAGGTTGTAATTATTGTTGATGTGGCATGAGGCGCACGGAACATTGGCGTGTCCGTTCGTCAGCAGGAATCCTGTGGAAGTGTGGTCAAAATTTGCGGCGTCCCAGCCCTTGGTGGTATGGCAATTCGAGCAGTTTACCAGCGCAAATGCCGGCCCGGCCGCCGAATGCACAGGATTATTTGTTTGCTGCCAGGTCGTCAAATGGCATTGGGAATTGCCGCAGTCCGTCGGCGCAATTGTCAGGTTGTAATTGTTGTTGATATGGCAAGAAGCACAAGGGACATTCGCATGGCCATTCGTCAGTAGGAAACCCGTCGAACTGTGGTCAAACTTCGCGCCCAACCAACTGTCGAATGAATGGCAGGATTCGCAGGTTGTGGCAAACTTTGCGCTGACGTGGTTCGGGTTCGTGGTCTTCTGGTAGTCATTCAAATGACAGGATTGGCAAGCCGTGGAAAGCCCTTGGAATTGGCCGACTGCCGCACTCTTGTGGCAATCCTCGCATTGCACGGCGGCGTGGGCGCCGAACAGGGGAAAACGATTCTGGTGATTGTCGATTTGTCTTGTGGAGACCTGCCAGCCCAGAACGGTGTGACATTGCGCGCAGTTGGATCCCATTTTCCGCTGGTGAATGTCGGCGTGACAATCTTGGCAAGTTTTTCCGACGTCGGTGAAAACCGGCTTTGAATGGCACTGGATGCATGGCACCTTTTCATGCATTCCCCGGAGCGGATACTTGGTCTTGTTATGATCAAATTCGGGAATTGGCCGGATGGGCCTCCAACTTGCGGCAGAGTGACAATTCTCGCAGGGTATGGCAAGGGGGCCGTGCGGACTACGGGTGGTCACACGCTGAGAGAGGGAGGACGAAACCGCAGCCAGCTGCCCGATTACTAGCAGAAGCCTAATCCCAGTTTTGACCACTCTAAACGTAATGGCCCCTTTCCCCAATCTTCCCTGTCAGATGGGGGTTCTTCAGCTGGGCTTACGTTGATCTTCCCGGATGAGAGAAGGCGTAACAACTGTACGGAAGGTCAGTTAATGGCCATGTTCTCGGTCTATTTAACCTTCCTGATAGCGACGCGGTACCCGGCTGGGCCTCGATGCGATTGGTACATCTGCAGTTCAGCGAGTTGCTCTGGTGCGGTCATTTGACTACTCCACCAGGTCAATTTGCGAAACCCGGCGGAATTGGTCGCATTTCCGGGCCGTGACAGTCGGCACAATTATTCGGGGTTGGTTTGTAGAAGAGGACAGGTTGACCTTCAATCATTCTCGTGACTTTGTGACACTTGTCACAAAGAACTTTGGAATGCCCTCCCGTGAGTGGGAAGTGAGTACGGGTGTCATGATCGAAGGTTGAGGGAACCCATCGCTGCACGTTGTGACACTCCGCACAACGGGTCTTGCCGGCCTTGGAGAACTGGGATCCGTGAGGGTCCACGTGGCAGACTTCACAGATTTGCGATGTTCCCTTGAATTGGGCTTGGCGGGATCCGGACGGGGTTTTGTGGCATGCACCACAGGCGACAGCACGGTGGGCGCCTAAAAGCGGGAATTTGGTCTTCGAATGATCAAAGCTGCTCACGTTTGTCCACGACTTCACGTCATGACATGCCTCACAGCCGAGCGGCGTTCCACTTGCGCGACGCCGGGCCATGCGGTCTTTGAATTCACCTTTATGTGGATCAACGTGGCAAGAGGTACAGCTCTGATCTTGAAAATGGAAAGGGAGCATCTTGTCGGACGGGCCGCCTGAGCCGAACTTGTGGCATTCATTGCAAGGTACTGCCACGTGCGCGCCTGTCAGAGCGAAATTCGTCTTGCGATGATTGGCAATCGTGAAGGTGGAGCGGTGGAAGTCCTGCACGGTGTGGCAACTCTCGCACTTATTTTGATACGGTGCGCCTTCAAATTGCCCTTCATGCGCATCCCTGTGGCAGTCCAGACAGGCCGCGAATTTCACCTTGTAAACGGTATCTTTACCTGCAGGATAGTGGCATTTCGCGCAATCTACCGTGGCGTGCTTGCCTAGCAAGGGGTATTTTGACGTGGCGTGTTCTTTCACGCCGAAGAGTGACGGCTTCCAGCCTTCCACAGTGTGGCATTCGGCGCACTCGCCTTTTTTGGGTCGCGCGTCAAACTGCCCTTTATGGGGATCGGGCTTGTGGCAGTCCGCGCAATTGGCAAACGGCACGGGCCTCTTGAAATCGCCGCTTACGTGGCACAAGACGCAGCTGACTTTGGCGTGCATGCCAAGCAACGGGTATTTTGTTTTTGTATGGTCGAACTCAAATCCCGGCAAAATTTTCTTCCAACTTGCGGTGGTATGGCAATCTTCGCAGCGCTGCTTGAATGCTCCTCTGTGCGGATCCACGTGGCATGCCGTGCAGGAATCAAACTTCATGTCGCGATAGCGCGCCGCTCCCCCCGGCCGGTCAGGCTTGTGACATTTCTCGCATGCCACTTTTATATGCAAGCCGGTCAGGGGGTATCGTGTTTTCAAATGGTCGAATTGGGAGGCTTGCTTCCAGTCGCTGACGTTATGACACCGCTGGCAGTCGTTACCAAGCTGCCCCTTGTGAGGATCGGTGTGGCAGGTCAAGCAGTCCGCGGACATCCCAAAGAACGATTTACTCGCATCCTTATATTTGATGAGTGCCCGCTCGCTCGCAACCATTTTCGAAGGCGTGTGGCATTTCTCGCACGTCAACCCCGCATGCTTCCCTTCCAGGTTGTATCCCGTCAGCCGGTGGTCAAATTGTTTCTGCGATGGCTCCCAATGCAAAAGACTAAAATCTTCGCCGTTATGCTCGAGATGGCAACGCACACAGTCCTTGCCATTGGGGTTCGCCATCTGAATCCGGGCGTGGTAGCCATGTTTTGCCGCAAGACGCTGTGCCACTTCCTTGTGACAATCGAGACATTTATAGGTAGGTGTGCTGGCGCCAAACTGGTGGCAGCTCCCGCATTGCGTGGTTCCCGATAAAGTTTGATGTGCTTTCGAAAGCGGTCCAGGCGAAATCTGCGCCCGGACCGTGCAGGAGAGAAACAATAATCCGAATAGAAAGACGGCGAACCATGAGATTCGGCTCAAAAGCCAGAGACGCCAGACACCCGTCCTCACTGGCCCGAAGTCGACCAAGGCTTCCTCCGACTGAGAACCCTTTGACTTCCGTTCGCTGGCTGGATAAAGGCAAAATATCACATAAAAATTGAATCTGGCATTTGCCGGATTTGTCGGTGTCCATTCAGGAAAGAGCGCCTCCCTTGCGCGGCGCGGGCCTGGTTGTTTCACTGTTGCAACGCATTACATCTCGCGGCGGCATTCAACGCAATATGATAGACATGGACAATCCTATCTTCGAATCGCCGCACCCCTAGTTTTTAAGATGTGCTTTTGAAATGCGCTTCAAGGACGGATATGAGGTGATTCTCGAGGCCACCGTTTGAGTTCAGCGGCCAGGATTCTTTCTGTGGAGCAAACCGATCTGGGTTTTGTCCATAACCCCGAAAACGAGCAGAGACCTGCACTCGAACAAACCCGGCGGCAAGCTCCGCGGTCCTGAGCTGAACGAAGACCAAGCCGGATGTCCAATTCACGCCCTCGGAATTTGCATCCCTATTTGTAAATTGTAAAAGCTCGTCTTTCTCCAGCTTCCGTGCAAACGTCCACATATCCTCGCTTACTTGTTCTTCGATTAAGTTCCATTTCTCCTCGCGTCCGTAGGCCTGCAAAAACTCCTGAATCTCAAGAGCTGTGGAGTGGACCTCAAGGCAGCTCCGCGAGGCTGCTGCATTTACGTCGCCCGAGTTTTGCTTGCCGGTCTTTCTCGTTGCCTTCGAAGGTTTCGATCCAGTACCTGTGTCTTTACAAGGTCTCGCGAGCGAATCGCCTGAGGGACTGCCCGGCACAACACCATTGGTTGTCTTCGCGGGGGATACCGCGAGTGACGCAAAAGCTAGAGTGAGCACAGCGACGGCGGCTTCCCACCCAATCCTGGTCTGAGAGCCAAAGAAATAAGAGCGTAGGATTCTCGGCAGCCTCGGAGTGTCGACTTTATCCGGTTTGAGCGCTAAATTGAGAGTCATCGGCAGGCTCCCTTCCACCAACAATACCAGCACCACGACACGACGCGGAGCGAATCTGCTGCTCCTTTCGTTAGCAAAGGTAACTCCTACCGCGCGCAAACAAATTGCTCAGCTTGGGCTTCACCCTACAAAGTTACGAATAACTTGGCAACAACCATTGCCAAATTCTGCGCAAACCTTCATAGGAAACATAGGAAACTGTTAGACGAACGAACTATTTGGTGTTTCTCCTCCTGGCTTGGGCGCAGGAAGCTCTGGGTTCAAATCTGGGCCCCGATCACTTATTCCCTGTTCTCGATGACAACGCGTTTCCACTCAGGAACACTTGTGAACGAGGGGGTTTCGATCAGGTTCACTGGAGGTCTTATTTTTCTCAGAGAAAATTCACGATTGCTTCCATTGTTTCTTTGGGGCGCTCTTCCATTACCCAATGGCCGGTGTCCTTCAATACGACAATAGCCACATCCGTGGCGACCAGCTTCATCTGCGGGCCGAGCGCACCTGCGCTCGCTTTTTCGCCTGCTATCGATAGGACGGGCATCTGCAGCTTTGTTTGTGCCAACTGCGCGAAGTCCTTCGCGGTCTGCGGCCAGGCAGCAAAGTAGGCCCAGCCCGCGTGCATGCGTCCTGGGCGGGCGTATGCTGCGACGTATGCCGCACGGTCTGCTACCTCGACCGATCGTGTCTTGTCCGCAGCCAGGTCATTCCAGAAATAGGCGAAATATATCTGTTCGCGGCCGCGCACCAAGGCTTCCGGCGTCGGCCCGTTGAAACGAAAATGCCACATGTTCGGGTTGTTGTAGACGTCCTCCCATCCAGCAACGCCTGGGAGAAAAGCATCCATCACGATGAGCTTCTCCACTTCCGCTGGGAACTGAGCGGCGTAGGCGTAGGCAACCATCAGCCCGATATCGTGTCCTACGACTCGCGCCTTGTCGACACCGAGCGACTTGGCGAGCGCATGGATGCGGATGGCCGCGGTTTTCATATCTAGGCCATCCTTTGGAATATCCGAATCGCCGATTCCCGGCAGGTCCGGCGCGATGACTGTAAACTTCTCAGCTAGTTGGGGAATGAGCGGCCTCCACATCCGTGAAGTCTGGGTGTAACCGTGCAACAAAATCACGGCTGGGCCATGGCCAGCTGCAAGGTAGTGAATCTTTATTCCTTCCACGTCCGCGCTGCGCGACGCGATGGCGCCGCCGGCATCAGCTCCCGCATTCGCCGGAAACGATGCGGCAAAAAGAATTACAAAAAGAGCGATAGCTAACAGAATCTTTGAAACAAATTTCATAGCCTCTCCCTTTGTTACGTTCCTAAGAACTTTGGTCGCACACCGCGTCGCTGCCTCAGCAGTCCGCTCGATCTTATAGCCAAGTGCGTGTTGAACGATCAACTGTTGAAGTACCGAACGTGATGCTCTTCGTTCCGCGCTATGAGTACACAGCAGGTCAGAAGCAATAGTGCCGGGCAGAACGACATTCGTCGAAGTGCGTTAAGTCGCAGGGCGCTAATTTGGCTTGCTTCCATTTGGCGCTTCCCCTTGCCAGCCTCCGCCGAGGGCCCGGTAAAGTTGTACGAGACTTTGGTATTCGGAGCCGCGCGCTTCGGCAAGGGTAAGTTCGGCGGAAAAGAGCGAGCGTTGGCCGTCCAGAACTTCGAGATAAGTTGTCGTGCCTCCCCTGTAGCGCATGTCGGACAGGCGAACCGATTCTTGCAAATCTTTGACGGAATCTTCTTGACGAAGTCGAACTTGATGGAACTTCTGATAGCCGATGAGAGCATCAGATACGTCCCCGAAAGCGCGCTGAATGGTTTGCCGGTAAGTGATCAATGCTTGCTGATGCTGGGACTCGGCTAGCCGCAGATTTCCGCGAAGGGCTCCCGCCGTGAAAATGGGCTGGCTCACTTGGGCGCCGTAAGACCAGAAGCCGAGTTGCGTGGTCAGCAGGCTGGTAAAAGCACTGCTGCGGCCGAAGGAGCCGCCGCCGGAGCCCGTTAGTGAGATTTGCGGAAAGAACTGGGCTTTGGCGACGCCGATCTCGGCGTTCGCCGCGACCAGGATTTGCTCGGCCTCGCGAATATCGGGCCGGCGCTCAATAAGCGAGGAAGGAAGGCCGGCCGGAACCTCGGGAGGAAGCGGCTGCTCCACAAGCGGGTGTCCGCGCGTCACAGCCTGCGGGTAGTTGCCCAGGAGAATGCTGATGGCATTTTCTTCCTGGGCGATGCGACGCTCCAAGTCAGGGATAGTAGCATTGGCCGAATCAAGCACTTGCTGAGCCTGCAACACATCAAGCCTCGTGGCCACGCCGTGCTCGACGCGCAAATTGGTGAGCTTCACCGAGTCTTCCTGCGTCTTGACAGTTTCGCGAGTGATTTGGAGTTGCAGATCCAATTGCAGCAGCGTGAAGTAGTCGCTTGCCACGTCGCTGACGAGCGTTAATAGGACGGTCTGGCGCGCATCCTCTGTGGCAAGGAGTTGGGCGCGTGAGGCTTCTGTCGCGCGACGCAACTTCCCGAAGAAGTCCAATTGGAAAGCCGCGTCGGCAGTCAGGGTCAGAAAATTTGATGTGGTTTGGAAATTGTGTTCTTTCCCACCGCTGAAATCGCCATTGCCCTGCACCTGCGGGAATTGACTGGAACGCGTTACGGCAAGCTGCGCGCGCCCGGCGTTGATGCGCTCCGTGGCAAGTTGCAAGTCGTAGTTTTGTTTTAGCGCGGTGCGGATGAGTTCTTGCAATTGCGGATCCTGGAAGACTTGCCACCACGGAAGATCGGCATAGGATGCAGCCTGAGCTTGAACCTGCGGGTTTTCGCTCAGATCACGGAAAGCCGTCGGAGGTTGCACGACGGGCCGATGGTAGTTCGGGCCGACCTTGCACCCAGCGACTAAACTTAAAGCCATCATTGCGGCCACGAATCGCGCTCGTTTCTTCATAGGCTTACTCCGCTGTTGCCCTTTCGCGCTGTTCTTGCGATTATCCATTTCAGTCCGCCTCTGCTGGCGCGGGGGCAGCAGGCAACGCTCCTGAAGCGTGCTCCTTGCCAGCACCGGACCATTTCTCCACCAAGTAGAAAATGGCGGGCACAAAGAAGATGCCGATCGCGCTGGCTGCCAGCATCCCGCCGATCACCGTGGTGCCCATGATTTGGCGGGCAACAGACCCCGCGCCGGTGGCCGTCCACAACGGCACGCAGCCAAGAATGAACGCGAATGAAGTCATTAGAATTGGCCGCAGACGTAGCCTGGCGCCTTCGAGCGCCGCATCCGCCAGCGGCTTTCCGTTCTCGTATTGTTCCTTGGCGAACTCGACGATCAAAATCGCGTTCTTGGCGGCCAAGCCGATGAGCATGACCAGTCCGATTTGCGAATAGACGTCACTCTCGATTTGGACCATGTAAGGCGGCAGGAAAATGCCGAGCAGCACGCGGCGCAACCATAGGATTCCAAAGGCTCCAAAAATCGCCACCGGTGTGCTCAAGAGAACGCTGAACGGTAGTGTCCAGCTTTCGTACAGCGCCGCCAAAATGAGGAAAACGAATAGCAGCGATAGCCCGAAGATTACGGAAGCGGGCACTCCCTCCCGTGCTTTCTGCTCCTGATAGGACATCCCCGAGTAGTCGAAGCCCATCTCGCGGGGCATCGTTTGCTTAAAGACGTCCTCCAGTGCCGCCGTCGCCTGGTCCGCGCTGAAGCCCGGGGCTGCGCTGCCGTTAATTTGCGCCGAACGGTACTCGTTGAACCGCATCGTAAACTCTGGACCAAGCCTCGGCTTTACGCTCGTCAGCGTGGACAATGGGACATTCTCCCCCTTGCTGTTGCGAACGTAGAACTGCCCAACGTTTTCCGCCTTTGCTCGGTCATCGCCCTCGGCCTCGATATAAACCTGCCATTGCCGGCCGAAGCGGTTGAAATAGTTGATGAAATATCCGCCCATGAAAGCCTGGATAGTGCGGTAGACATCGTTGAGAGGCACGCCCTGCTTCAGAACTTTGTCGCGGTCCACCTCGACAAACTCCTGGGGCACACTCGACAAAAAAGTCGTGCTTAATCCGGCAATCTCCGGCCGTTTGCGGGCGGCTTCCAGGAATGTGGCAAGGTTCTTAGCGAGGAACTGAACATCGTTGCCGGCGCGGTCCTCTAGCACGAAAGTGAATCCACCAGAGGTGCCCACTCCAGGAATCGCGGGGGGCGAGAAACTGAAGGCGATCGCCGCGGGCAACCGGCTTAATTCCCGGTTCAGATGCGCCTTGATGGCTTGAAATTGTTCGGCGCGCGTCGTGCGCTCATCCCAGGGCTTGAACGTCACGAAAAAGAATGCGTTGTAGCTGGTCCGTACATAGCTGAGCAAACTGAAGCCGACTATGCTCGTCGAATACTGAACCCCCGGCGTATTCATCAGGATTTTTTCCACGTCAGCCGCGACTGCAGTGGTGCGTTCCAGCGAAGCTCCGTTCGGGAGCTGGAGATTCACAAAGGCATAGCCCTGGTCTTCGTCAGGAAGGAAGCTTGATGGCACTCGGTTGGCAAAAAAACCGCCCCCCAACGCAAAGGCCACTAGCAACACGATCGCGACCACAGTCTTTCGGATTAGCACTGCACTCCAACGGACGTAGCCTTCAGTTAGTTTCTCGAAGGTGCGGTTAAACCAATCGAAAAACCGCCTCAGCAATCCTCGACTCTCTGTCCGGGGCCGGAGCAGCAGTGCGGCAAGCGCCGGACTGAGGGTGAGTGCGTTAAAGGCAGAGAGAAGCACCGAAATCGCCACGGTGACGGCGAACTGCTGGTACAGCCTGCCAGTAATGCCCGGGATAAAGGCGGTCGGCACAAATACGGCAGAGAGCACTAGCGCGATTCCAACAACGGGGCCTGAAAGTTCTTCCATCGCTTTCAATGCCGCGTTCTTGGGTGTCATGCCCTCCTCGATGTGCCGTTCCACACCTTCGACCACGACGATAGCGTCGTCCACCACGAGGCCGATCGCCAGCACAAGACCGAAGAGTGAAAGCGTATTGATGGAGAAGCCGAACAGCGGGAAAAGCACAAATGTGCCGACCAGCGAGACTGGCACCGCAAGCAGCGGAATCAGCGTGGCGCGCCAGCCCTGCAAGAAAAGGTAGACCACGAGGATCACCAGTACGAGGGCAATCACAAGTGTCTTAACGATTTCCTTGATGCCCTCCGTAACCGCGCGAGTCTGGTCGAGTGCTACGACGTAGTCCATGTCTTCCGGGAAGCGCTGCTTCATCTCGGACATCAGCTTCTTGACGCTTTCGGCTGCTGCAACGGCGTTCGAGCCCGGCAATTGATAAGTGGCAATGACGGCGCTTGGTTTGCCGTTCAGTCGGCCCACAACACTGTAGTCCTGGGAACCCAATTCCAGCCGCGCGACGTCGCGCACACGCACGGTTCCGCCGTCCGGCGTTTCGCGCACCACGATCTGTCCAAATTCTTCCGGGGATGCAAGCCGGCCTTGCGCGAGAACCGAGTAGGTAAATTCCTGGCCCTTCGGCGCCGGTTCTCCACCCGCCTTTCCGGCCGGGTTCACGGTGTTCTGCGTCTGAATCGCGCTGACAATTTCGGTAACAGTGATGCCCAGCTTTGCCAGTTGATCCGGTTTCACCCACAGCCGCATCGCATATTGTCCGGCGCCAAAAATCTGGACGTTGCCTATGCCCGGAGCACGCGTAATCGGGTCGCTGATATTGATATACGCGTAATTCGCCAGAAACTTGGCGTCGTAGGTTCCATGCGGGGAGTAGAGGGCAATCAACATCAGCGGGGCTGATACCGCCTTTCGAACGGTAATCCCGTAGTTGTTCACATCGGCCGGGAGTTGCGAGGCAGCCTGTGTCTCGCGCGCCTGGGTCAGAATCAAATCGGTGTTCGGATCCGTTTTTACATCGAAGTTCACGATCAGTGTCGTATTCGAGTTGCCGGTGGCATTCAGCGAATACATATAATTCATGTTGTCCACGCCGCTCATCTGTTGTTCGATGGGAGTGGCCACCGCCTGCTCGAGCGTTTGCGCGTCCGCGCCAACGTAGGTGGCAAGAACTTGAATTTCCGGTGGAGCGATGTTGGGAAATTGCGCGACCGGCAAACTCAAAATGGTGATGGAGCCAACAAGCACCAAGACAATGGAGATCACCATTGCCACGATGGGACGGTTGATAAAGAATTTTGACATATGCTTATTTGCCTTTACCTTCCACGGCGAACGGCTTAGCGTTCACCTGCATCCCCGCTCGCACCTTCTGCACGCCCTCAACAACGACGCGTTCGCCACGCTTTAGTCCATCGGCAATGATCCACTGGGTGCCAACTCGGTCGCCTACCTTCACAGTCCGGATGCCTACCTTGTTCTGATCGTCCACAACCGCTACCTGATACCCGCCCTGCAGCTCGGACACTGCACGCTGAGGTACGAGTAACGCGTCCTCCTGCACTCGGATGGCTGCGCGAACTTTGCCGTAGCCACCGGGACGCAGGATATTTCCAGGATTAGGAAATAGCGCGGCAATCCGAATTGCTCCTGTACTCTCATTTACCTGGCGGTCCGCAAAATAGAACCTACCCCCGTACGGATACGTCGAACCATCGGCCAGGATTAGCTCGAGGCGCAGGCTCTCGTCCGCCGCCTGCCGCGTGGTCTCTGTCGGGAACCGTTTTCGCCATGCAAGGTACTGAGGTTCGCCGGCGGTGAAATACACCTTGATAGGGTCAACGGTGGAGACGGACGTTACCGGCCCGCTGCTTAGATTCACCAGGGCGCCTACTTGAAGCTGGGCTTGCCCGGCGATACCGTCGATGGGCGAGATTAGCCTTGTAAAATCGAGGTTGATCCTGGCGGTTTCAACTGCCGCCTCCGCCGACTTAATTTGTGCTGCGGCTGTTGCCACCGTCGCCTTCGCCGCCAGATTGTTCTGAATGGCGTTGTCCAAATCCTGCTGGCTGGCCGCTTGCTCTTTTGCTAGCGGAGTGTAGCGGTTTACGTCCATCTCGGTCCTGCCTTGCACGGCCTTGGCATTGGCGAGCACAGCCGTCGCTTGAGCCAGCTGCCCTTCCGCCTGGTCGAGCGCGGCCTGAAAGGGACGTGGATCAATCTCGAAGAGTAATTGACCCTTCTTCACGAACGCTCCTTCCTGATAGCCTTGCCGCTGTATATATCCCGTGACCTGCGCCCGGACGTCAGCATTTGTGAAGCCGTCAAGCGTGCCGATCCATTCACCATAGATGGGTATTTCCTTCTGCTCCACCTGCACGACGTCGACTTCCGGCGGCGCGCCCGCGGGCGCTCCCGATGCCTGCTTTGGGCGTAGCGCCCCAATGATCAGACCGATCACCAACAGGCTAAACACCCCGCCTATCCAGTATTTGTATTTAGAAAGCATGTTCATCTTCTTCCCCCGGCTGTGAGGCTTCCTTTGAACCGAGTTCCACTCTTTCCGCCTCGCCCATAATCGAGATAATTGATGCCACGCCTGCCGAGGAGGGTACAGACGATCCTTCACGCAAATCTGTCAAGCGCTCTCAGGCTGCATGGACAGCTTCCGCCGGGAAGCACTGGCCCGCTAGAAACCCAAGGACTACGAAAATCACCATGATGAAGGCCTGCGTTCCCAAAAACGGCGGCTCTGATTGCGTGGGCGCCAGAGCCTTTAGCGCGGGAACCTTCATGAAAAGTTGGCCGATCAAAACAAAAACGTTGAGGTAGAGAGAAATCACCGCGCTGACAACATAGGTCCGGCGCCACGCCCCCGCGAGTCCGCGGCCATAGCGCGCGAAGATGGCCACAGCCAACACGATCAGTGACGCGATACCCACGCCGTGCGAGGGCAAGAATTTATCGAACGGAAACATGAACCCGGTCACGCTCGTTGCCACGGTCGTTGTGAGAAAAAGCGCGGTCCAGCCATTCAGCCGCTTCCCGGTGACTAAACCGGAGACAACGACGAATCCGGACAGGATTCCGACCAGGCTCAACGCCACGTGAAAGAATGTGAATGCGGTCATACCAAGAATCATGATTCTCCCTCCGGTTCCATTGTTATTTCTACTTCTTTATTTCTTCGGAAAGAGTTTTTGCAAGCGCCGACAAAAAAGGAGAGCCGTTCCGTCTTTGGATAGCCAACGCCGCTCAGCCGTGGGAAAGGCGCCCATCGGTGGAGCGCCTATCCTACAATCCCAATGCTCTATTTAGCCAGCGCTCCGCTACCCCGAGAATGTCCTGCACGAAATCCCGGCCAATCCCATCCTTATCTAGCAACAAAAATGCTGCTATCAATCTGTTTTCTTTATGCTAGAATTTCGCCGTTGAGCCACTACCAAAGAGGGACAATCCAGGGCCACGGCCGGGGGAATAGAACGACTAGACCATAGACCAGATTCCACCAAGGCCGCGACACGATGGCCCATCCCTGCGCCGTCAGCTGGAAGCGTCTCTCACCAGAAAGGGGGCTCTCTAAAATGCATCGGTTCCCTATTCCCTCGACGGAATTTACCCAGGTAGGTTACCAGGAAGATTCGGAGACGCTTGAGATCCAGTTTGTGAAGGGCGGGGTCTATCAGTTTTTCAATGTGCCTTCTAGCGTTTTCGATGAATTCATGAAAGCTTCTTCAAAAGAGGGATACTATCACTCGAAAATCGGCGAGCGCTTCCCCTGCTCCCGTGTTGCGTGATGGCAATTTGATTTTGTTAGATGGCTGCGAGGGCAGGCCGCACCAGCGGCCTGCCCCGGATTTCTAAAGGTTGGCTCAACTCAGTTACCGCCGCAGCATTAGAACCTGCGCTGACTTCGTCGAAGTTACGTTCGGCAGTGAGCCTTCGAGCAGAGTTCTCCGCTCCCGCTAAAACCCGAAATTGAAATTTCTCAGCAGTTTTCCAGGTCGCGTTTCTTTCCGTAGCGATACGCCATCGCCAAACCGAGAGTCATGAACCCAGCCGGCGGGAAGACCAGCACTAGGACGCCTTTGCTGATGGCCTTCTGCCCATCCTTGGAGGCGGCAACCGCTGAGCTGTAGCACATGGCGCATCCCTGGCTGAACGCAGGCGCTGCCCAGAAGAAGAACGCTAAGACGAGAAATGCCAAACGAACTTTCATTTCACTCCCAGTTCAATAATCCGCCGGGCGTCTGGAAAAAAGAAAATGGTCATCAGAATCAGGCACGCTACCACCGAACACATGGTAAGCCACTTCATGCGTGATACCTCGTACTTTAGATGCATGAAATACCCGATGATCAACGCGGCTTTGATCAGCGACAATCCCATCAATATGGTTAGCATTTTCACCGGCTGCATGCGCTGATAGGTCAGGTAAACTTCGATCGCGGTCATCGCCAGCAGCGCGCCCCACACCCAGAAAAACAAAGCTTTGCCATGATGGCGTTGCTCTTCGGCGGCGCGTTCAGCAAGAGCTATTTGAGTGCTATCCATTTTCCTCAGGCTCCTAGAGAATCTTTGCCGACATCAGATACACCAGCGGGAAGATGAACATCCATACAAGGTCCACGAAGTGCCAGTACAATCCGGCTACTTCCACGTCGGATGAATCGTACACCTTGGGCTTCAGCCACAGGATGATTCCGCACACAATCGCAGCGATTAAAAGGACATGCGCGCCGTAATGGAATGGGCTATACGCTGGCGTCCCCAACCAGGCCACCAGCCACAGCACCAACAGGATTGGGATGAATTTGCGCCGCAGCGCCACCACCCCCAGGTAAATCACGCCCAGCGTCACGTGCAGCATGTGCATTCCGGTCAGACCAAAAAACGTGGCTGCGAACTGCGGCACAGTCTTCGAGACGCCGGCAAATTCGCTCACGGCCTCCTGGCCGGGAACTTTGGGAAACATCGGGAGCGAGAGTCCTTCCGAGATTAAATTGCTCCACTCCCGTCCATGCAGAACGATGAAACCGGTACCGCAGAGCATGGTCGCCAGCAACCACAAGCGCTGCCACTTGGCATCGCCGTGGACAGAGGCCCTGACCGCCATCACCATGGTCAAAGAGCTGGTCAGGAGAAACGCGGTCATGATGGTAGCGTTGACGATACTCGCGGAATGGAAAGGCGTTGGCCAATCCGCTGTCGAAATCCGTCCGTAGCTGTAAGCGTAAAGCAGCGCGCCGAATGTCAGCGAATCGGATAGCAGGAACAGCCACATCCCGATTTTTTTGGAGTAGGTGCCGAACAGCGACGGTTCGTATACCGACGGGATGTCGTGCAATGCGGAATCAGCCATGCGTTCGGCCTCCTGGTCAGAAACCTCTGTTTAGCGAGCAAACTCCAGCAAGCACAAAATATAAACCCACAACCCGGCCATGAAATGCCAATACCATGCAGTCACGTCAATCACGATGCTGCGCGTCGCCAGGGCCCTGCGAAATAGGACAGCAATGCTGGCCACGAATAGCGCCAGAATTCCGCCCATCAGATGAACGGCGTGCGTCCCCGTCAGTAAATAAACAAAGGAACTGCTGGGCGTCGAGGAAACATAAAAACCGGTCGCAGCGAGCTGCTTCCAGGCCGCCCACTGCCCGAAAAGGAACAGCAACCCGAGTACAAGAGTCATGGCGAGCCAAGGCATCTTGTTCTGCTCGCTCGAAGAAGATTTCGGAGCGGCATTGCCAGACGCGAGAACTGCTTCACCTCGAAACTGCCGGCGTGCCAGTTCCATGCCCAAGCTGCTGAGGAGCAGTACAAATGTATTCACCAGCAGAAGCGTCGGAAGCTTGACGGGAATCCAGTCCTTGACCAGCAAATTTGTCTGTGGATCAAGCGTAGGCAGTCCCTGCCGCACGATATAGGCGCTGGTGAACGAGACGAACAGCATGAGTATCGGCGTCAACGCGACCACCAACCCCAGACGCGCGCGGCGTAGCCGCGTCGCATAATCGGGCTTTCCGGGATCGGAACGATCATCTCCGCCACCGGTGAGCACTGGCGGTAAAATCGCCCCGTCACCCAGTGTGATTCTGGGATCGTCGACTGTCGCGGTTGTAGAAAAGCTAGCCATTATTTTTGGTTAGTGTGCCGGTTCAATTTCAGGGTCGGTCTGCATGACGAAATCCTTGGGCGCGCCGGGCACACTGTATTCATACGGCCCGTTGTGTACGACGGGAGTCTGTCCGCCGAAATTGTCATGCGGCGGCGGCGTGGCTGTAATCCATTCCAAGGTTGTCGCTTCCCAGGGATTGTCCGCAGCTTTCTTGCCCTTGAACATGCTCCAGAACAGATTAAACAGAAAGATAAACTGGCTGGCGATGGTGATGAACGCAGCATAGGTGATGAATCGCTGCAGCGGGAGCAATTTAAGAATGTAGGCTACTTCCGTGGACTGCGAGTAGCGCCGCAATCCCGCGGCCATGCCGTAATAATGCATGGGCATGAAAATGGCATACGCGCCGATGAACGTGAGCCAGAAATGCAGCTTCCCCAGCGTTTCATTCATCATTTTCCCAAACATCTTCGGGAACCAGTAATACGTCGCGGCAAAAATTCCAAAGATCGAAGCCACGCCCATAATCAGATGGAAGTGCGCGATCACGAAATATGTTTCGTGCAGATAGATGTCCAGTACCGGCTGCGCCAGGAACGGCCCGCTGATTCCTCCGGTGACAAATAGAGAAACAAAGCCGATCGCGAACAACATCGGCGAAGTGAACCGGATGCGCCCGCGCCAGATGGTGCCCAGCCAGTTAAACGTTTTGATCGCCGACGGCACTCCGATGCCCATGGTCATGATTGAAAAAGCGAACGCCGTGTACGGGCTCATGCCACTCATGAACATGTGGTGGCCCCACACCATGAATCCCAGGAACCCGATCGACAGCATGGCGTACACCATGGCTTTATATCCAAAGATCGGTTTGCGAGAGAACACGGAGAGCAACTGCGAGCACAGCCCCATTGCCGGCAAAATGGCGATGTAAACCTCGGGATGGCCAAAGAACCAGAACAAGTGCTGCCACAAGAGCGGCGAGCCGCCTTTGTGCCCTGTCAGCTGGCCGTTCAAGGTAACCAACGGAACAAAAAAGCTGGTGCCGAGATTCCGGTCCATCAGCAGCAGAATGCCTGCCGAGAGCAGAACGCCAAACGCCAGCAGCCCAAGGATCGCGGTGATGAACCAAGACCAGACCGTCAGCGGCATGCGCATCATCGTCATGCCCTTCGCGCGCATATCCAGTGTCGTGGTGATGAAGTTCAGCGCCCCCATTAGGGCCCCAAGGCAGAAAATCGCGATGCTGGTAATCCACAAGTCGGCGCCCAGTTCCTCGCCAGGAAGTGATCGCAACGCGCTGAGCGGCGCATAACCGGTCCAACCGTGAAGCGGTGCCCCGCCTGTTACGAAAAAAGCCGCCAAGAGCACGATGAAGCCGAGGAAAGTGGTCCAAAACGAAAGCATGTTCAGCACGGGGAACGCCATGTCTGGCGCTCCAATCTGAATCGGCAGGAAGTAATTTCCGAATCCACCCTGCGGCGCTGTCGTCAGCACGAAGAAAACCATGATCGTACCGTGCATCGTCAGGAGACTCAGGTAAGTCTCCGGCTTAATCTCGCCAAAGAACGGCAGCACTACGCCCGGCCAGATCAAGTGGATGCGCATCAGCAACGATAAGAACATGCCCACAAACACAGCAACCAGCGCCAGGAAGAAATACTGTATGCCAATGACTTTGTGGTCCAGACTGAAGACCCATTTGCGGATGAACCCCTGTGGTGCTCCGTGCGCGTCAGCTGCGTGGACGGCTGATTCGTGAGTAGCCATGGTTATTGTTTCTCCGCCTCCCGTGCCGCCAACCATTTATCGAACTCTTCCTGACTCACAACCTTTAGAAT
>Ga0210408_10001577_pt1 | contig 23658 bp, 14 predicted proteins | sample IncBWH4MmetaG_FD_155471 | JGI IMG/M metagenome (GOLD analysis project Ga0210408, IMG submission 155471) | Forest soil microbial communities from Barre Woods Harvard Forest LTER site, Petersham, Massachusetts, United States - Inc-BW-H-4-M | ecosystem: Environmental > Terrestrial > Soil >...
GGCTACTTCCCGTATGGAGGCGGGTACGGCGAACTTTACAGTTCATACAACTCCGAAAAGGACCACTTCTCCGGTAACTACTGGGACGACAACCTGGAAGCCGCGCTGTGATGAGAACGGAATGCTAAGAACTCAGCGTGGGTGAGCTGCCGCGACTTCCCCATAAATCTCCAGCAGCCGCTGTCCGGCCACGGTCCAGGTGAGTGTGGGCGCGGCCGCGAGACACGCGGCACGCAGTTCGGCGAGTCGGTCCCTGTCCTCGTCAAGCAGGGTGATATGCCGCGTAATGGCATCGACGTCGCCGACGGCATGTACCAAGGCGTCTTGGTCGTGCACGCAGAGCTCGGTGCAGGCGTCGGAGACGAGCGGCACGCAGCCGCTACCGATCGCGTCCACGCAGACGAGACCAAAGCCCTCCTCAATGCTGGGAAGCATCAAGATGTCGCTCTGGCGCATCAGCTCTGGAATGTCATCACGGTGACCGAGCACCTGAACGCTGGGGTGCGCAAGCATGCCGGCGAGCTTCTCTTCGTATTGAGGAAGGAACTCACCGGCGATACGGAACGTCCCGGTCCGGCTCGCCGGGGAACTGAGCCAGGCTTCGAGTGCGAAGTGCAGGCCCTTGCGCACGGCGCAAACGCCTACGAACAGAGCGCTTAGCCCAGCTCGCGGTTCGCGCTCGCCGACCACGGGATGGTAGAGGCTCTCGTCGTACCCGTATCTATGTCGCACAAGCTTCTCGGGCTCAAAACCCTGGTCGCGAAACGTCCGCACGACAAAGTCGGATGGACAGAGCAGGTAGTCGGCCAAACCGTATTCCTCTTCCTCCTTGTGAAGCCTCGTCGCGTTGTAGGCATGATCTTCATCTGGAGGCAGATCGACGCCGAGGCGCTCGCACTCGCGCGCAACGACCTCGTAAGCAAATCGCGTGTGCGCGTTTGCTCTCTCGACGACGGTCGGAATACCGAGGAGCCGGGCCGTCCGCAGCGTCTCGAGCCCTGCCAGCGGCCACGTGTGGACAATGTCGATGGTGTCAGCGAGCTTGGGCAGCGCCCGCGCCACGATGCGGTCGTGAAGAGCGAGCGCACGGAGGAGGCCCAGTGCCCGGTAAGGGATGCGCCATCTCCCGCGCGCAAGCGTCGTTTGAACACGGACGCGCGGAGGTAGCGGCCGATGGAGAACCCCCGCATATACGGTCAGATCGCCGCCGGCGTCCGCCGCGTCGGCCACCTCGTGCCAGGCAGTCGTGCAAATCCGGCCGGCGCCGATCTTGTGGGGAAAGCTGTGCAGTATCCGAACACTCACGTCGTTTGATCAAACGGTAGGGTTTGGACGGTTCTTTCGCGGTGCCGGCCAGGATGACGGGCGATCTCCGGGCCATACACCGTCCCGAGTCCCCGTCGACCTAAAGAAGCCCGGTCCCATGTCGATGCTTGATCGTCGGACCGTAGCCGCTTCTTCCGCTCGACATACGCAATAGTCCTCCTCCGAGCCCACTGGTACCCTAGTAGTATGCGATGCTTGATGCGAAACGAATCATGCATCGATTGATGCGAACTCGAGTCAGCGCGTCGTTGGTAGCCATCATGGTCGCCATGGTGATGGCCGGTGCGGAAGTGTCCGCCGCACTGTTGGCCTCCGCCGTACCGCGAGGGCGAGGGTCGCATGCCGGCCAGCGCCACAGTCGGCGGAGGACGAAGCCGCGCGGCGACTGCGTGACGGCAAAGCGCCGCCGCACAGCTCACGTCGCCGGCGCGCAGCCCGCACATCGCCCCAAGCCCAGCAAATGCAAGGTGGCACGCCACCAGCTCAAGAAGCGGCTGGTCCCAACGCGCACCCCTGGTGTCTCGAGTGTGCCGGTCTCAACGCTGCCCGCGAGCCCCGCACCGATCACCGCCCCGCTGCCCGCAGAAGCGCTTCTTCCCCCGCTTCCGGCGCCGCCGATGAACACGGCCCGGCCGGTCATCGCGGGCAGCACGGCTCAGGGGCAGGTGTTGGGTGCCTCCAGCGGTTCGTGGACCGAAAGCCCGAGTTCATATACATACCGGTGGCAGGATTGTAACATCATGGGCGAAGGCTGCACGAATGTGGACGGTGCGACGGCCTCGCGCTATACGCTGGGCTCTGGTGATGTTGGCCATACCTTGCGCGTCACAGTTACAGCAACCAACAGCGGTGGTGTGGGGGCCGCCGCGAGCGAACACACGGCTGTGATCAAAGAAAAAGGCGGCTCGTCGACTTCCTGCTTCGGCAGAGAAGAAGCCTGTGGTTATCCCGGCCCGGAAGATACGGGTGTTGAAAAGGGCGTGACGCTGACCAAGCACGCGGGTAGTCTATTGGTGACTAAAGAAGGCGAAACGATCAAGGATAAGAAGATCGAAGGCAATCTCGAAATCGCCGCCAATAACGTTACGGTGGAAAACGTCGAAGTTGTCACATACAGCCAGAAGATGGCTTGCGAAAAAGAAGAAGGAGCGGAAGGCTCCGGCGGTCTCCAGGTGCAGGAACACAAAGGAGAAATCTCGACCGGTATCGTCATAAAGCACGTGACGGTCCATGGGGTGACCCAGAGTTGCACGGAGTCCTTGGGTAATGGGGTCTCGATCCAGCAGGCGAGCGCGGCCACTGACGTTAAGATTGAATGGAGCAAGGTCTACTGGACCGGGCAGTGTTTTCGGTACTCGGCCTGGTATGAAAATGACTACTGCGACGACAACGGCGAGCTCCCGGCCTATGGGAAAGTGTCAAACGCGCACTATGACGGGGTGTTCGACAACGGTACCGGCACCTTGAGGGCAAAACCGGGACTCGTCATCAGGCATAATACGATCATCGTTCCGCACTGGCAGACGGCGACGATGAATCTGTCGAATGAAGAAGAAGTCGGTGAAGAGAGGATCGAAAACAATTTCCTTGCCGGCGGCGGCTACCTCATGTACCTCCCGGGGGCTAACACCAAAGCGGGGGCTCCTGCGGTAAGGGGTCCCGTCGAGGTGGTCGGCAACCGTTTCGCGCGATGCTCCGGCAAAGTTGTGGCAGGCGCGTTTGGTCACTCCCTCTGTGAAGGGCTTGCTGGGGAAAATGAAACGACAGACGCACCGATGACTCCCGACGCCCACGGCTACTTCCCGTATGGAGGCGGGTACGGCGAACTTTACAGTTCATACAACTCCGAAAAGGACCACTTCTCCGGTAACTACTGGGACGACAACCTGGAAGCCGCGCTGTGACGGCGGCTGAGAATCGCACGGCATTCGGCCATCGTCCGGTCAACCAAGACGAATGGAAATCGCCGCAAAGGACGTATATGCCTGATCAACGAACGGCTATGAGCGACTTTATGAATGGCCCGGCGCGCTCATAGCGGATTGTCGAAGCGGGGAAATATCGTCGCATCTCTGTTGTCCCCAGCAACTCGATATCCTGCAGGGCTTGGGCGGCCTGCTCGGTGGAGTCCAGAGTGCCGGCGTAGTTGCCCACAGGCCAGTGAACGGCGACTCGTGACGCGACCGCAAGCGGTAGGTACTGGAGAAGCGGACAAAGGAAGTGCGGCTCGATCGGAAAGTAGCGATAGGGTGTTTGAAGCCAGTGATGGTCGCCAAGAGCGTTGACTGTCTCGGCGAAGCGCATACGCCGCCAGTGACCACCGACATGCTCGAGCACGGAGTTGGAAAACACGAGGTCAAAGCGGCGGTCGTGTAGCGAAGCCGGCGGATCGCACGCATCGCCCACAATGGTCTCGGCGTCCGCAGATTCCTGGTCGAAGGCATTGAGAAGCGTCAGACGTTCGGGCCTCGTAGGGCACAGACGCCATGAATTCACGGTGCCGCCGAGGTCGAGCACCGTCATCTGCGAGAGGTTGGGGAACTGCTCGCTGAGCGTCTGCCAGCGCCGAGCCCGGAACCGTGTGCTCATCGAGTCGGGGCTGGAGACATCGACAAATCGGTTGGTGATCGAATTCAGCATGACGGTAACCGGGTAATGGCGATGTGCCATCCCCTGCTCCGTCGTTTTTGTGAGAGCCAATCCACGTCGTCGTCCTATCCGCGGATGTCTAGGGATGGAGATTCGGCTCGGGGTGGTTGCCTGCGGGCGCACCAGAGGCTGAGTGTTCCGCTCTGCTTATCAACGGCTCGACCGCGGTGGGGGGCGGGGTGCCAAACGGCGGGTTGGTCCGGCCCGCCAGCGTGCTCAGAGCGCGCCTTGCGCCCTCGCGGCGGGGTGCCGAATCGGCGTCGGCGGCATGCGTGCCGACAGCACGGATCAAATGGCGCGCACCGAGTGCCGAGAGGTAAAGACCACGGTAAGCGGGGCGGAAGTGCTTGCGTGCATACTGCTTGCGCGTATAGACGTCCTGGGCGAGCATGCGCGGGCGCACTCCGCCCTTGCCCGCGTGGTGGACGATGGTCATCTGAGGCAGATGACGCACCTGCCAGCCGGCGCGCTTGATGCGCAGACAGAGGTCGGGCTCCTCGGAGTAGATGAAGAAGCGCTCGTCGAGCAGACCGGCGCTCAGCAGCGCCTCGCGGCGCGCGAGCATGAACGACCCGGAGGTCCAGTCGCATTCTCCCTCCTGCTCATATGCCTCCCGGTCGAGCACGCGCTCTCCCGCCCACGCGGGGCGGACTGGCCAGCGCTCGGAGAGGAGAGCCTCGCCGAGCGCCCGCGCGACGCTGGGAAAGCGGCGGATCGTCGGCCACAGCGTGCCGTCTGCGGTGACCTGGCGCACGCCCGCCAGCCCCACCCGCGGCCGGGCGTCGAGCAACTCCACGAGCTCTCCGAACGTGCCCTCGATCACCTCGGTGTCGGGGTTGAGCAGCAGTACGTAGCGCGCGTGCGCCTGCTCCACGCCGCGATTGTTCCCGTACGCGAAGCCCCGGTTTGGTGAGACGACCACGCGCGCCTGCGGAAAGCTCGACTCCACGAGCTCGCGGGTGCCGTCGGTCGAGGAGTTGTCGACCACGATCACATCGAGCCTGGCGCCGCCGGCGCGCTCGAACACGGTCGGCAGGCAGCGCTCCAGCCAATGCGCCTCGTTGGTGGAGACGATCACGATCGCCAGATCGGCAAGCTCCGAGAAGTCCTCGCCCAGGGGACGCATGAGCGTTGCCGACTCAGCGAGCCAGACCGCGGGCGGCGAGCTCGCGGGTGGCGTCGTCGACGCGATCGACTGCCTCCTGGTCGGCCAGCCACTCCAGCAGAGCCCGCATCCCGTCCTCGAGCGTGGTGGCCGCCTCGAAGCCCAGCAGCTCCCGGGCGCGCTGCACGTCGGCGACGCAGTGGCGAATGTCCCCCGCCCGGTACTGGCTGTTGCAAACCGGCTCGATGTCGGCCTCCAGGCCGGACGACAGGGCCTGCGCGATCTGCGCAACCGTGCTGGGGCGTCCGGTGCCGAGGTTGATCGCGTGGCCGGCCGCCTGCTCGCTCTCGAGTGCGAGCATGATGGCGCGCACGATGTCGCTGACGTGAATGAAGTCGCGCGACTGCTCACCATCCTCGAAGATGATCGGCGGACGCCCGTTGAGCAGGCGCGAGGCGAAGATCGCCGCCACTCCGGTGTAGGGGTTGGAGAGCGCCTGTCCCGGTCCGTAGACGTTGAAGAAGCGCAGCGCCACCGCGGGGATCCCGTAGGCGGCCCCGGTCACCAGGCACAGCTCCTCGTGGTCGCGCTTGGTGATCGCATAGATCGATGTCGGGATGATCGGCTTGGTCTCGCGTGTGCCGACCGGGGCCAGGTCGCCGCCGCACTCCGGGCAGTGAAGCTCCCACTGGCGCGCCAGCAGTTGCTCCTCGGGTCGCGGCGGCGGCGCCATGCGGCCGTGCTCGGGGCACTCGTACTCACCCTCGCCGTAGATCGACATCGACGAGGCCACGACCAGGCGCGTCGGCAGCGGGCGCTGTGCGACCAGCCGCTCCAGGAACGTCGCGGTCTGCATCGTGTTGCGCTCAACGTAGCGGGCGATCTCATACATCGACTGCCCGACCCCCACGGCCGCCGCCAGGTGTACGACGCGGTCCACCCCGGCGAGCGCGCGATCGGCGGCCTCGATATCGCCGACGCCGCCGACGATCAGCTCCACCGACTCCGTCAGGTCAGGAGCAATGCCTCCGTGAACCTGCTCCTCCAGCGAATCGAGGACCACCACCCGATCCCCGCGCCGAACGAGCTCGCGCACGAGGTGGGTCCCGATGAAGCCCGCTCCTCCCGTCACTAGTGTCTTCACGCTCAACCCCGCTGTTCCATTGGTCCTTGGTAGTGGTCCTACGCCCACATAACGTAGGGACCAAATAGGTTCTTCTGAACCAAATGGGTTCTTCTGTGGCGCACATGCGTCAGCCGGGCATCCCAGCGGATGCGGCCTCAGAGCACCACGTACCAGCTGCGCCAGGGGAAGTCGAGAAGGGTCACTTTGATCTTCTGCCTGCGTTCGGCGAAGAAGGCGTCGACGGCTCCCTTTACGCCGAACTCGCCGTAGTTATCGCCGAACTCGCCGTAGGAGACAAAGGCGTCCAGATAGTCGTGACCGCAGAGTACACCTCCAGGACGGACCTTGTTGATCCATGTGGCAATGTCGCTCATCACGGAGTCATAGTCGTGGCGTGCGTCGAGGTAGACGAAGTCCATCGAGTGATGCGGGATGCGCTCCGCGGCTTCGTCTCCGTACATCCGCCATATGGTGCTGCGCTCACCGAACGGCGCGAGCCGTTGGACGGTCTCCGCGTGGTTCGAATCGTGCTTCTCCTGGGGGGCGTTGGCAGAGTCATGGTAGTCGGCCTCGGCTGCGCGCCATGGATCGACTGAGATCAGATGCTTCCCACGCCAGCTGCTCAGCAGGGTTTCGGAGAACAGACCGGCCTGCACTCCGATCTCCACTCCGCAGCCGAGCAAGCCGCGACAGTTAAAGAGAATTGGGAGCTCGTTCCGGTCAAACAGCTGCACGAGGCCCGATCGGTAAAACGGGCGACCAGCGCGCTTGACCGTATGGTAACTCGATTTGATCATCGGACTCTCCGAGGCCCACGATCTCAACCTGGCATAGCGCTTCGGGCGACTGTTCCCGACAGGAGCGGCTATATCTTTGGTGGCAGTTGTCATAAAGCTAGAATAACGGCATTGGCGATAGGACCTACGCGCGCTGCCATCGAATGTTGCGCTTGCTATTGTCCATCGTGGTTGGGCACGGCCGTGGAGCGGCCTGCTTGCTCGCACCGTAGCGCACTCGAATCAAGCGGCATACAAGCCTAGGCATGGCACATTGGTCGGACGGACCGCCTGGGTGGCGGCATGTCGCAGGTCATCGTAAGTCAGGGAGTCGACTGACCGGTGAATCGCGAGCCCCCGACAATCGAGCACGTCGGCGATCATCCGCTGATGATCGTCGACGTGCTCACCGTGAGCCTGCTCGCGCGGTACGAGCACGGGACAGCGGCCTGCGTCGAGAGCCGCCAGCGCTGATCCGATGCCCGCATGAGTCACCACCACGTCGGCCCTCTTCATCTCCTCATCGAGCGCCCGACTCGGCATGCTGACGATCCCGTCGATCGGTAGCCGACGGGCATCGGTGTTGCCCACCTGCCACATCACCGAGACATCCCTCGGAATGATTTCGATCAGACGTTCCAGCAAGCGTCTGAAGCCGAAGCCGCCGATCGTGCCCAGGCTGACCACGATTCGCGCGACCGCTTTCGAACCACCCACCGGCGCAGACTCAAAACCATCGAATACCGAACCTGCATATTTCCACCGGGTGTCTGCCCATTGCTCGTACTGGGTAAAGAGCCGGACTCCAGAGATCCCGCTCAGCAGGCGGCCGGTCAACGACGGACCGTCGCTACGAGCGGCGCTCTCGATGTAGATCGGTTCGGCGCCGTGCAGAAGCGCAACCGGCAGGAATGAGAGGGCCGGGGCGGCGCCGGTGCTGATCACGCGTCGATAGCGACGATCGCGCATGATGTTGTGTGCGGTCCACGAGTTGCGCAGCGTCTTTACATAGGCGCGTGAGCCGGTGTAAGGTATGTATCTGACGTCTTGGCCTGCGAGCAGTGATCGGCTCTGGGGCGTATCGAACGTAACCCAAGTCCGTTTCTCCGAGGGACTTGGCAGGCGATCGACAAGCCTGCTGAGCTGGGCCAGATGTCCCCCGCCGGATGCGACCAACAGATCGGTCATCGCTCGTCGAGATCCCAGCCGGTTCCAGATAGCATGCGGCCCGCGCGGCATGCGCCGTCGAGATCGATTGCAGGCGTCGGCGGCTGGCGTATCGCAAGCCTTTTGACGATCATCGGCATACGCCTCAGAGCCCCCGTCGCCCGAAGACAAACGGCACCGTGCGTAGCATGATCTTCAGGTCCACCCACAGCGACCAGTTCGCTACGTACAGGTAGTCGATCGCCACCATCTCCTGCAGGGGAACCCGTGCCGGGCCGAGGATCTGCCAGGGGCCGGTCATGCCCGGCATCAGCTCGAGGCGCCGGCGATACCAGCCCCTGACGCACTCGTCCTCGTCCACCACCAGCGGGCGCGGGCCGACGAGGCTCATCTCCCCCCTGAGCACGTCGAAAAGCTGGGGAAGCTCGTCGAGGGCGCTCCTGCGCAGCAACCTCCCCACGCGCGTGATGCGCGGATCCCGCGCGATCTTGAAGAGCCCCTCCTTGGCCTCGTTGAGCTCGCGCAGCGAATCCTTGAGCTCGTCGGCCTCCGCGATCATCGTCCTGAACTTGAACATGCGGAAGCGCTCGCCGTCCTGGCCCACGCGAAGCTGCCTGAAGAACACCGGGCCTCTGCTGTCGAGCTTGATCGCGAGCGCGATCAGCGCCATCAGCGGCGCGACCGCGACGAGCGCAGCCGATGCCCCGATGACGTCGAACGCGCGCTTGACAGCGGCGGAGGAGCGCGTGAGCTCAAAGCGCCTGACGCCCATCACGGTCACGCCGTGCAGATCGTCGAACTCGACCGAGGAGCCCACGACCTCCAGCACGCGGGGCAGCACGCTCACGCGCACGCCGACCGCCTTGAGCGTCCTCACGAGGTCGAGCATCTCGCCGCCGTCGGTGCTCCCCGGGGCGATGATCGCGCGGTGCACGTCCAGGGCGTGGGCGAGATCCTTGATCTCCAGGAGTCTGTCCGCCGAGAGCGCGTCGGCGGTCCACAGCGCCACCTCGTCGGCGTCGAGCTGAGCGACGACCTCGGCGTTGACGCCGCCGTGACCTGTCAGCTTGGAGCAGATCGTCTTTGCGGCCGACGCATCGCCGATGAACAGGCAGCGCTCGACGGGTGCGATTCGCAGCGCGAGCGCTCGCGCAGCCGCGCGCGCGACGATCAGCAGCACGAACAGGGCGAGCCACAGAAACAGCGCTTCCGGCCGGTGCAGCGTGCCGGTGACGACCAACCCGTCCGCCAGCCAGGCGATCAGCGCGCAGAGCGTCGCGGCCTGGAAGAGCTTGGGCGCCTCGTCCAGGGTGGTCTTGCGCAGCAGCATCTCGTCGCGGTCGTAGAGCCCGAAGACCTTTGCGCCCACGAGCAGGAGCGGCAGGCCGAGGAGGCTGAGCCAGGTCAACTGCAGCGACCGGGAGGAGAGCGCCACCGTGAGCAGAAACGCCCCCACGATCGCCAGCGCGTCCGCGGCGAGCAGCGCGCGCCTGAACAGGGCGTCCCGGCGCATGCCCACCCTCGAGCCATGCAGCTTGCCTCGCAGCACGATGTCGCGGGGCACGATGTCGCGGGGCACGATGCGAGTGCGCCGGAACGAGCCATCCCGTTGGCCGAGGACGCCGACGCCGTCTAACGCGGGCATTGGGTCGCCGCTGACACGGACCTCGGTCGTGCCGCTGGTTCCGATCTCGCCGCTCATGGCCTCTCTCCGCCTCCTTGCCCCGCTGGCTACGTTGTCTGTCTACCGGAGAAACGCACGGCCGGCAGCGGATCTTTCAAGCCTGCAGGCCGACCGCACCCAGCATCCGCGCGCGCAGCTCCCGCCGCACGAACTGGCGAAATCCCGGGTCATCGACCCTGGGTGTGCGGCGGACCGCCGAGCGCACGTAGCCGTACAGGAACGCGATGCCCGAGAGCCCTCGCGGTCGCGCCCGGGCCATCTTGAACGCCCGCAGGGTGACCCATGTCGACGTGAAGTGGGCGATATAGGCGCACTCGCCGTGCCGGGCGCGGCCCCTGAGGGTGCCGTCGGCGCTCGCCCGCGGGCGATGGTGCAGCGCGATCAGATCGGCGAACGCCCGCGTGCGATACCCGCGCATGCGCGCGTAGGTCTCGTCGATCGTGTCCCATCCGAGTCGCTCCTGCATGCCCCCCACCGCCTGGAAGCACGCAAGCGAGTAGCACTTCAGGGTGCCCGGGACGTGATACTCCGACGGGATGCTCACGATCTCCCAGCCCTCGCCGCTGCGATCGGGGTCGGCATACATACCGCCGGCGAGGCCGAGCTTGGAGTCGCGTTCGAACTCGCCCAGCACGCGCTCGAAGTAGTTCCGCGGCAGCTCCGTGTCCCCGTCGAGCTTGGCGATATGGGTGTAGCTCTCCCACGCGACGCTTTTCAGCCCCAGGTTGAATGCCCGCGCCTCGGCGGCCGTGGCCAGACGGTCGTTCACAGGGCATGTATCGGCCCGGTCGGGGGCGTTGAGCACCGTAAGGAAGTCGATCCGCTCGGCCAGGTCGGCGAGGATCTCGGGTGTGCGGTCGGTGGAGCCGTCGTTGACGACGATCCACAGGTCGGGGGGCCGGGTCTGGCGCGCGACGGACTCGGCGATCCGCTCCAGGTGAGCCTGCTCGTTGCGGACGGGTGAGATGAGCAGCAGGCGCTGCGTCTTCGAACGGGGGGAGGCGCCGTCGCGCCGGCCAACACGACCGGGGTCCTGGCGGTTAGCTGGCTGAACCTCGGGCACGGTCAAAGCAACGCACCACACGGCTTCGCGCTTGCGGGCACCGATGGCGCCGGAGATCGACGTGGATCGATAGCCGCGACGTCAAGGTCGCGAACCACGGCCGATGGCGGCTTCTGGGCTCCAGCCTGCGTCGAGACAACGAACCGTTCCAACCTCTGAAGGCGCATCCATGCACGCGCAAAAAAAAGCGTTTCTGACCCGTTGCTTGCGGTGATGGAGTTCGCATTGATCCTCAGAGAGCTTTCGCGACGCTGGCCGCTGTTGGTCGTCGGGGTGCTCGTCGCGGCCGTCGCCGCGATCCTCAGCGTCTATCGCCTCGAAGGCTCCAAGCTCGTGAGTCGCTCGCTGCAGTACTCGAGCGCGAGCACCGAGGTGCTCGTCGACACGCCGTCGTCGGTGCTCGGCAACGTCTCGCAGTCCTTCGAACAGCTCAGCGCGCGCGCCACCGTCTACGCGAACTTCATGGTCAGTCCGGGCGTCCTCAAGGTGATCGGCGAACAGGCGGGCATCTCCGGGGAACAGATCTACGCGGCCGGGCCGATTCCTCCCAACGAGCCTCGCATCGTGCTGGAGCCCACCGCGCTCAAGCGCAACGTCCAACTCACCGGCGAGACCAAACCCTATCGCCTGGCCTTCGAAAGCCAGCCGAGTCTGCCGACGATCATCATCAACTCGCAGGCGCCCACCACCACACAGGCCGTGGCGCTTGCCAACGGCGCCGCCGTCGGCCTGCAGAAGTACGTCACCCAATTGGAGAGCACGGAACGGATTCGACCCGGCTCGAGGGTCAGGATCCGCCAGCTGGGCTCGGCGCACGGAGCCATCGTCAATGGCGGCGTCAGCAAGGCGCTGGCGACTATCGTGTTCGTGGTCGTCTTCCTGCTGTGGTGTGGGCTCGTGCTCGCCGCCGCGCGGTTGCGCGAGAACTGGCGCGCGAGCGCCGTGCTGGCGCAGGCATGGGATGCCGAGAATCGTGACAAACAGAGCGGCGATTCCGCCGGTGGACCTCACGACAGACCGCATGCGCAGGCAGACAACGTTGCCTCCGAGACGCCCCTGGCGACCGTGCCGCACCAGGTCGACGATCGCGCCGTCGCCGTGCCGACGCGGAGCGCGCGATGAACGTGACGCCTGCACAGTCATCCCGGTAGGCAGGCCGTGAGCCCACCAGCAGCGGCTCCGGCAGGCATGGGCGGCGTTCGTGCACCGCATGCGGTCGCTCCCGAGCGACCGTCCTCCTCGGCGATCGCACAATCGCCGGTGCGCGATGCCTTCCCCCATACCAGGCGGCCGTTGCCGTGGATCCTGGCCGCCTTTGTGGGGATGCTGTTCTTCGTCCCGATCGCCTCCACCCAGCTAAAGCTCCACCTTCCGGTCGACTCCAAGATCGACCGCTTTGCGGTCATCGGGCTCGTCCTTAGCTGGTTCTGGTTCGGCGGCGACCAGCGGGCGTTTCTGCGCACGCGGCGCTCGAAGCTATTCGTCACGGCCGCCTGCATCTTCCTGGTGCTGGCTGTCGCGAGTCTCCTGCTGGATGCGGGACGGATCGTCAATCTGGGCGAGTTGGAACTCTCCGGCAAGCGCTTCGCGCTGCTGGGCTCGTTTCTGATCTTCTCGTGGTTCGCGCTTACCGCGCTGCGGTTCGAGGACGTGCGGGGCTTTGCCACCTATCTGATCGGACTCGCGGCGATGATGTCGATCGGGATGCTGATCGAGCGTCGCACTGGATACAACATCTTCTACGAATTCAGCCGAGCGATCCTCGGACCGATAGCGAAAGTCGAAGCGTCGCCCACGAATATCCATCCTGCATTTGGCACCGAAGGACGATTGGTGGTGGTCGGGCCAACACTGCATGGGCTCGCCGCCACCACCATGCTGGTCGTGGTCATGCCGCTCGCGCTGGTGCGCGTCTTCGACGCCAACACGCGCAGGTCGTGGTGGCTTAATGCCCTCGCCTTCGTGCTGATGCTCGCGGGCGCGCTGGCGACCGACCGCAAGACGGCGCTGATCGTGCCGATCATGGTCGTCATCTACCTGGCCTGCTATCGTCCACGCCAGGTGCTGCGGCTCGCGCCGCTGGGGTTTGTCGTGCTGATTGGCTTCGTTCACCTCGTCTCCCCCGGAGCGCTCGGAACGGTGCTGAACCTCAACAACGCCTCAACCAGCAGCTCGACGACCCACCGCGTCGGCGACTTCACCGACGTCGCCCCCGACGTGCTCGCCCATCCGGCTTTGGGTCGTGGCTTTGGCACGGTCAATTCCGACAAGGCGACCGAATTTCGGATAAACGACAACGAGTACATCGACGCTCTGTGGGAAGTCGGCGCCCTTGGTCTGCTCGCCTTCCTGTGGATGATCCTTGCGCCGGTGGTGCTCGCCCGCGCCGCGATCCGCGCTCGCACGCCAAGCAACGCCTCGCTCGCGCTGGCAACCTCGGCCGGCTGCGTCGCGTTCTTCGTCGCCTGTGCCCTGTTCGACGCTCTGGGATTTCCGCAGGCGCCGTACATGTTCTTCCTGATCGCGGCGCTCACCACGATCGCCGCGGCCGGACCGGCCGGAAACGTCGTGCCCGCGCGCGAGTTCGTGCAGCAGCGGCTCGCGGTCAGGCACCGGCCGCCGGCGACCGCATAGACGGAGAGCGCGGCCTTGCGAATCATCTTCGTAATGACCGGCTTCGGTCGCACTCGGACCACCGCCGGCCACGAAGTGCTGTTTGGATACGCCAACGGCCTGTCAGACCGCGGTCACGATGTGACGCTCATCACAACATCCCCGAGCGAGATACCGGAGTGGTATGACCTCAGAGCCGAGCTCGTCCAGCCGCCGGCGCCCTCTCTGCTCGGAGCCGGATTGCGGACGGCGCTGCGCTACGGCGGCTTTCGCCTGGGATCCACCGACAAGCGCGCGGTCAAGGAGGCGCTGAGCGATATCAGCGCCGGGGTGGCGCCCTCCGCCGAGGCGCTGCCCTATCGCCGCGCCGCGGCGATCGACCGCTTCCGGCGCGCCGTTCGGCCCGCGGACGTGACGATCGCCAGCGGCGCGCCGACCGCGCTGCCCGTCTACCTCTTTGGGACCGGCGTGAAGGTCTACTTCATGCAGCACTACGAGGCCTACTTCACGACCGAGGAGGATCCCGAGTGGCAGCGGCTGTACGAGCTTGAGGCCGAGCTCTCCTACAAACTGCCGCTGCACCGGATCGCCAACTCCAGCTGGCTGGCCGAGCACGTGCGCGAGCGCCACGGCGGCGAGGTGCAGCTGTGCGTGAACGCGCTCGACCACGAGCGCTTCTACCCGGATGGCAGCCCCCCAGAGGAGCCGCTCACCGTCGTCAGCTACTCCGGGCGCAAGGCCAGGTGGAAGGGCTTCCCCGAAGCGGCCGAGGCCATGCGCCTCGTGCGCGAGCGCATCGGCGAGGTGCGCTGGCGGGTGTTCGGCGACGAGGCCCTGCTGGCGCCCGACAACTCGATCGCCCCCTACGAGCCGATCGGCGTGGTCGACGCTCCGGCGATCCGCCGCCTCTGCTCGGAGGCCCACATCGCGCTGTGCCCGGCCTGGTATGAGAGCTTTGCGATGTACCCGATCGAGGCGATGGCCTGCGGCTGTGCGGTCGTCAGCACCGAATTCGGCGTCGAGGACTACGCCCAAGACGGGCGCAACGCCCTGATCGTCCCCGCCCGCGATCCCCAGGCGATGGCCGACGCGGTTGTGCGCCTTGCCGGCGACGTCGCACTGCGGCGACGGCTGGTCGATCAGGCTCACCGCGACATTCAGGGCTTCACGTGGGAGCAGTCGATCGACCGTATGGAGGAGTTGTTGCATCGACTCCACACTCAAGGACACTCGGCGATCGGGGCCAGCGTTCAAGCGACAACTACGTCTTATGCGGTGGGTGGGAAACGCTCGCCTCGCTGGCTCTAACCGGTCGGCGCCGGACAGCCGTACCACGCGATCTTCACCGTCTCACGGGACCGGCCACGTACCTCTGGCCCGTCCAGATTGTGCTGTCAAAGCTCCACGGCTCGTGCGTCAAGGAGTTGGGCGAGCGCACTATCGCGGACACATCCTACTCGCCGCCCATCGGATACCCCTACCGCTGGCTGTCCTGCTCACGTAGGTTGTCTGCTCACCTAGGTTATGAACTTAGCTGATGGGCGTTTCTGCCTTCAGCGACCAGCCGGCCGTTGCCACTGCGGCGGGCCCCTTTGCTCGGTTCGCCGCGCTCAGCGCAACAAGCGGGCGCCCTCAGTCACGAGCGGGCTCAGCCCGGAGTTGCCGGAGGCGTCCACGAGGCAGAAGAAGTGCACGAGCTTTCCGTTCCGCGCGCGGACCAGCATGCCGCCGACGTTGTCGGCAACCAGATGGGGGCGCTTGCGGGCGGAGAGTGGGATGGGCCGCGATCTCGGACCGCTCCGGGCAGGGCTGAGCGTCAGCCGGCGCCGGGCCGGCGCCCCGGTGGCACCGGCTGTCCGTCCCCTGAACACGATCGTGGCCATCAGCCACGGAGTCTTGGAGCCCGTGCCGACGGCCGCGCGCGGCCTACTGCCAGCAGTCACCACCCGATCCTCGACCACCTGCTCCATCGTCGTCACGCTCGGGGAGATGTTCGCTCGCTGCGACCATCCTGCAGCGGCGTGCAGGATGTCGCCAAACCCGGAATCGGCATACAGACCGAGGGCTAGCTCGTTGGATGCGCTCGCGGGCCCGGTTGCGCTGGAGCTCACTGTGGCCCCCCCTCTGGTGGTCCCGGCCCTCGAGGCAGCCTGGTCGATCGCCGCGGTTCCCGGCGCCGCCGACAGCCCCGCATACTCGAGCGCGATGACGCCCATGTCCGCAACGGAGCCGCCTGTGACCCTGATCGTCGGCCGGGTGCCGCTACCGGCGGTCACGGGCGCCGTCCACACGCTCATCTCGGTGCCGTCGGCAGCGGTCTCGCGCACCACCTTGGTGTAGCGGTCTCCGTTCGAGTCCGTGACGCGAGCTGCGCTGCCACCCCAGATCGAGGCCTCCACGACCAACCGGTCGCCGACGGTCACGGGCACCTGCAGCTTGAGCGGAATCCGGCGAACGGTGTCCGCGTACGCCGTGGCGCGTTGGATGAACGCGAGCGTCGCCCGCGACCTGTGCGCGACCGCGGCGGAGGGCGCGGCCTGCCCGCCGCCCGGCGCCATCTGTGCGAGCGGGACGGATCGCCCGGAGTAGGCTGCGGCTTTCGCTCGCAGGCTGCTCGGCGCGACTTCGGTGGAGACGTTGATGATCGAAGCGACCGAGGGTACGCCCCGGGAGTTCACGATGAACAGCATGTAGTTCCCGGGCGGCGCCCATGAACCGGATGGCGGCATCTGCACGGTCAGCGATCCTGGGTTCTGCGTGAAGCTGAGCGGCACGAAGCGCTGGTCGCCGTCGGTCTGGTGCGTGCTGGCGCCCAGGTCGACCAGGTTGACGGCGCTGATCGAGGCTGCATCCGGCGTCGAGACTGTGATGCTCGACCCGTACGCAGCAGCGGTCGGCGCGCTTTCGATCGTGGGTCGCGGGCCGTTGAACAGGTAGGGAGGGGAATAGATCTGGGCCGAGTACTGTCCCGGGAACCCACTGTTGGCGTGCCCGCTGCCGGCCACCAGCACACGACCGTCGGGCAGCAACAGCGCGCTGGTGTGGTAACCGCGCGTCGTCGCGAGCGGGGCAACAGTCGTCCAGTTGCCCGTCGCGGGGTCCCATATTTCGCTCGGGAGCACGCCGCCCGACATCTGTTCGGAGCCGTTGGTGCCCCCCGTCTGGGGCTGTCCGCCGATCATCAGCACGGTCCCGTCGGCGAGCATCGTCATGATGCTGAACGCGCGCGCGTAGTGCATCGACGCGATCGGTTGCCACGCTGGCGTGGGTGCGGTCATGTCGATCGTCGCTGCGTTCGCGTTGGCCGTCGAAGGGCTCGTGAGCGACGCAGCGCCGCCGGCGAACAGGATCTTCCCCGGCCGGTACATGACCGACGCGCCGTTCACCACGCCGCTCGATCCGCCGACCTGGGTCCAAGTCTGGTTGTTGACGTCGAGCAGGAACGATTTGTCCTCCGCGGGTCCGAGCACGAACAGTTTGCCGTTCGGTAGCACGTAGTCGTTCGGGTACTCGATGTCGCGGATCTGCGAGGTGGACACGCCGGAGAGCAGTGTCCAGGTGTTTGCCTGCGGGTCATACACCTCGGGAGTGTCGGCCCAGGTACCGAGATTGAAGGACTTGCCGCTGACGACGACATAGCGGCCTTCCGGCAGCTCTGTGATCGTCGGATACCACCGTGGGTAGTGCATGTCGGCAACCCGTGTCCAGGTGGATGTCGTGGGGTCGTAGATGTTCGTGTCGACGATTCCCTGGTTGCCGGTCGCGCCCCCGTACCCGCCGACGACGATCACACGGCCGTCGGGAAGCTCGGCCATGCCGCCGCAGAAGATGTCGTCCGGCGAGTTCATCTGGTTCGTGAAGGTCTGGGTTGAGAGGTCGAATTCCATGGAGGGCTGGGGCTGCTGCCAGCCGTCCCAGGTGAGGACGCGGCCCGTCTTGAGCAGCGCCGAGTGGATCGCGACGAGCGGCCAGTTCTGGAGGGGTGACCACTGGCCCTGGGGCTGCGCCGCCGGCGTGACGGCGTTCGATTGGGCCGAGGCGGGACCGGTGCCGATCGCGTTGGTCGCGGCCACCGTGAACGTGTACGAAGTGCCGTCGGTGAGGCCCGAGAGGGTGGCGCTCGTCGCCGGTCCCGCGACGGTGCTCGGCGATCCCGCGGTAGTGCCGACGTAGGGGGTGATCGTGTAGCTCGTGATCGGGCTGCCGCCGTCCCATGGCAGGGCCCACGACACGGTCGCGCCGCCCTCCCCGGGCGAGGCGGACACGCTCGTCGGCACACCCGGAACCGCCGGTGTCGAGGCCGCCGGCTGGAACAGGGCGTCGACCCAGTAGTTCGTCGCTTTGTAGCTGTAGACAGGGAACGCGCTCGTCGAGCCGTACTTGTAGATGCCGTTGGGGCTTGAGCTGTCGGCGGGCGCATGCAGCGGGGTGTGCTCGACGCGGGTCGTGAACGCCAGCGGCGTGATCGAGTAGTGCCCTTTCGGGGCGAAGTACGACGCTATATACGTCGTGCCTGCCGTGATACTGACCGGCGTGGCGAACAGCGCGGTCTGCCAACCGGACGCCGTCTCGTTCGAGAATGTCACCTGCGTGAGCCGCTGCCCACTGAGCGTCCACAGGCTCCCGGTATGCGTCCCCGTGTTCGCCGCCGACTTGTAGAAGCGGATTCCGGTCACCCATCCATTCACATCGGCCGTGAACTTGACGCCCACCTCGAGCGACCTGTTGTCGCCGGAATCGAGCGTCAGTGGGGAATGGAAGTCAAAGAGCGTGTACTCGGGCGTGACCTGACCGGAGGGAGCTGACGCGGAACCGGTCCCGGCGGAGTTGGTCGCGGTGACCGTGAACGTGTAGCTGGTCCCGTTGGACAGGCCCGTCACCGTCGCGCTCGTCGCTGAGCCCCCCACCGTCACGGGAGTCCCCGCCGTCGAACCCGCATACGGCGTCACCGTATAGCCCGTGATCGTGCTGTTCCCGTCGCTCGACGGCGCCGACCACGACACCAACGCCATCGACGACGCCGGACTCGCCGCCACGCCCTGTGGCGCCGAGGGCGCAGTCGGCGCCGACGGCGCAGTCGGCGTCACCGCGTTGGACGGCGACGATTCCGCACCCGCCCCCGCCGTGTTGGACGCCTGCACGACGAACGTGTACGACTGCCCGGGTGTCAACCCGCCGATCGTCGCGCTGGTAGCAGCCGGTGCACCGGTCACCTTCGTTGCCGACTGGGCGGTCGAGCCGAGGTATGGCGTCACCGTGTACGTGGTCGCAGGACCGCCCGACGACGGCGCCGACCACGATACCGATGCCCCGTTCGTCAGCGCCGCAGCGCTGACACCCGTCACCTGACCCGGTGGTGGGGCCGGCTGGAACAGGACATCCGCCCAGTAGTTCGCAGCGTTGTAGCTGGCAACAGGGAAGGCGCTCGTAGAGCTGTACTTGTAGACCCCGTTAGGGCTCACACCATTCGACACCGCGTGCAACGGCGGATTGTCGACCGCGGAGGAGAACGCAGCGCCATTGTATGAGTAATGCCCTTTCGGATCGAAGTACGACGCCACATACGTCGTCCCCGCCGACACGACCACCGGCGAGGAGAACGGCACCGACTGCCAACCGGACGCCGTCTCGTTCGAGAACGTCGCCTGCGCGAGCCGCTGCCCGCTGAGCGTCCACAGGCTCCCGGTATGCGTCCCCGTGTTCGCCGCCGACTTGTAGAAGCGGACCCCCGTCACCCACCCGTCCACGTCAGACGTGAACTTGACGCCGACCTCGAGCGACCCAGTGTCGTTCGTGTCCACCCTGCTCGGCGTGCCGAAGTCGAACACCGTGTCCTCCGGCGTCACGGAGTTCGACGGCGACGATTCCGCCCCGGAGCCCGAGGAGTTGGTCGCGGTGACCGTGAACGTGTAGCTGGTCCCGTTGGACAGGCCCGTCACCGTCGCGCTCGTCGCTGAGCCCCCCACCGTCACGGGAGTCCCCGCCGTCGAACCCGCATACGGCGTCACCGTATAGCCCGTGATCGCGCTGCCCCCGTTGCTCGACGGCGCCGACCACGACACCAACGCCATCGATGACGCCGGACTCGCCGCCACCCCCTGCGGCGCCGACGGAACGCCCGCCAGGGCGGGCGAGGCAGCGAGGAGCTGCGACGCGACGATCGTTGCAACGACAGCAAGAGATCGCCACGAAGATGACGCCATCTCAAAGCAAACGATCGGGATGGCTCAAAACTTGCGCGCGACCTCGAGAGCAAACGGGAGTTGCGGCCTTGGCCGTGCACCGAGGGTGCGGCCGACGTGAGCGCTCATGGCGAGGCGAGCGCCTGCGCGGCGAAGGCCTGCGCGATCGGACACGGGGCGGTCACGCTCAACACTCCGCCCTTGGGCAAAGCCACGAACAGCACCGTGGACCCCAGCGTGCCACAGTAGGCAGGCAGCCCGGCCACGTCGACCCGCTCGGGGCGTCGCATCTGCCGGACGAACGTCTGGATCGCAGCCCCTTCTACGACCAGCGTCACGGTGGAGAGCCGGCCATGGAACTTGAAGATGCAGGTCGGGCCGAGTGGCGCTACGGTCTTCGAGACCAGTGTCTCGCCCGTGATCGCCTGCGCCTGCTTTGCGGATATGGGCCCGCACGGGCTCTGTTTGCCGGTAGCGCTCGGACCGCCGCCGCCCGTGATGGGGCTGGTTGAACCTGAGGTCGAGCCAGAGGCTTGCCCGACCGTGGTGGACCGGCTCGCAGAGCCACCGCATCCCGGCAGCGCGAGTGCCGCAGCGCACAGCAACGTCGCCACGAGCAGGGATCGCCGGCCAGGAGCGGGGTCACAGGAAGTCATCGCACACCTCTCTTCGAGGCTTTTGACGCGGTCGTGTCCCTCGCGCAGGACTCCGCTATGCGCGGCCGGCTGATCGCCCAGGCCCGTCGCGACGTCCAGGGCCTTCACCTGGGAGCGCTCGCTCGACCGCGTGGAAGAGCTGCTGAAGCGGCTCCTGCTCGCCGGCGCGGTCACGAGCGTCTGACGGTGCGGCGCCGATCTACCGCCCGGGCCATCACTTACCCGGGCCGTCGCCGCGGAGCTCGACTGCGGCCATGTTCCACTGGTCGTTCGTGGGCGCGACATCGTTGAGGGTCACGGCGCTTCCCGCCGGACCGATCACCTGGCCGGTGTACTGCGACCAGTAGGTGTCCCCGGTTTTCGTGTCGAGGTACTGGTGGAGCATCACCTGGTTGGATCCCAGCGTGCGCGCCGTGGCGGTGTCGTAGTCGTTGCCGACCGCGAACGCGAGCGATCCTTCTTCGGTGGTGTTCAGCGAGACGCTAGGCGCGCCGCTCGTTGCTCCGCCGAGGACCGACGCGCCGGTGCCGAGTGACATCTCCATCGAGATCACGGTCAGCGACTGGTCATAGCCGCTCACCGTCGGGGTCGATGTGATCGTTGCGTTGGTGAGCTGCGAGGGCGCTGTCGCCGCCCAGATCTCGGCGTCGCCGGAGTGCGAGTTCGCGCGCGCGACGAGCGTCCAGGTGAGCCCCGCGCCCGAGACGGTCGCGGATTGGCGTTCGGCGCCGGCGGGACCGTCGGAGCCGACGAGCGCGAGCAGCTGCTCACCGGCTTCGGCGGTGATGAAGCTCGGCGTTGTGACAGTGCCATGTCCGTCGACCGACACGTTGGCGTCCATGACGAAGCACGGGTTTATCTGGGCCGGGTTCTGCACGGCCACTTCGACGGTCGCGGATGTGCCGACTTTGCCGGTGGTATCGGTCGCGGTGGCCGAGAGCTTGTGGCTGCCGCTGGTCGCCGTGGTCGTGTCCCAGCTGATCGCGTACGGCGAGGCGCTCACCGATGCGCCCAGCGCTTTGCCGTCGAGGTAGAACTGCACCGAGCTGATCCCGACGCTGCTGCTCACGTTCGCGCTCACCGGCACCGTGCCCGAAACCACCTGCCCGGCGGTTGGGTTGACGATCGACACCGCCGGGGGTTCGGTGCCTTCCCCGCCGCTGGCCTGGGTCGTGACAGGGACATCAGGAGCGGTGCCTACGAACCCGCCGCTGTCGGTCGCCTGTGCACTGAGGAAGTGCTTACCAGCGGGAGTGCTTCCAACATTCCATTGCATCGTGTATGGCGGCGTCGTGACCGGCGAGCCGATCGGCTGGCCGTCGAGCAGGAACTGAACGGAGGAGATCGACGCCGGACCGCTCGCCGTGGCGGTCAGCGTCGCGGTCCCGGAGAGCGTGGCTTCCGAAGCCGGGCTCGTCAGGGTCACCGTCGGAGGGGTCGAGCTGGGATGTGTCTGTTCGAGCACTTTCACCGTTTCGCCTTCGATCTGAAGCTTGGTGTCCGTGATGTTGTTCGAGGTGCTTGACTCCTGGAAATAGTGGTAGGGGTCGACCTCGCCGCGCAGCCAGTAGGTGCCGTTGGGGAGGCTCGTTATGTCGATGCCCTCGCCGCCGTCGGTGGCGTCGTATTTGTCGCCCCAGCCGACGTTCAGGCCGAGCGTGCCTTCCGGATTTCCACAGTTGGCGACATAGTAGGGGTTGAAGGTAGGAGTGTTGGGCACACCGCCGACAACGACGTCCGGAGTCATGCAGAAGTCGACCTTGGGGCTGCTCGCGACCAGGCTGCCGACCCCACCGCCGGCTGCCGCGTTGTAGAGCCAGAACTTGGCCAGCGGGAAGTTGTAGTCGGTCGGTGGAGTCCAGATCATCGGCCCGACGATCGGGACAGTGTGATCGAATTTCCAGACCCCTGGGCTGGGCATCGTATAGAGCGCCTGGTAGCCCTGCGAGATGCCCGTCGCTTCGTTGTAGTGCGGCCGGATCTCCAGGGGGCCTTCGCCGGCGTCCCAGGTGACGTGGGAGAACTCCAGCGTCCTGGTGGTCGAACTGTGGATGATCGAGATTTCGTTGGTGGGCATGAGCACTTGCAGGTCGGGGTAGGCGATCGGTGGAACGCTGGGTGTCACGGCGTTCGACGGCGACGACGGCGGCCCGGCGCCAACGGTGTTGGTGGCTGTGACCGTGAAGGTGTAGCTGGTGCCGTTGGTCAACCCGTTGATCGTGGCGCTGGTCGCCGGCGGGGAGCCCGTCACCGTCGTGGCCGGCTGGGCCGTCGAGCCGTTGTAGGGTGTCACCGTATAGCTGGTGATCGGGCTGCCGCCGTTCGCTGGGGCCGTCCACGTCACCGTGGCACTCCCGTTGCCGGCGGTCGCCTGCGCTTCCGTCGGCGCGGACGGGGCCGTGAGCGCCGTCGGTGTGACCGCGTTGGATGGCGCTGAGACCGGCCCTGGACCGGCTGAGTTGGATGCTTGGACTGTGAAGGTGTAGCTGGTGCCGCCTGTCAACCCGTTGATCGTGGCGCTGGTCGCGGGTGGGGAGCCGGTGACGGTGGTGGCGGGCTGGGCGGTTGAGCCTATGTAGGGTGTGACGATGTATTGCGTGACGGCGCCTCCGCTGGTGGGCGCGGACCAGGTGACGGTCGCCGATCCGGGGCCCGCGGTTGCGCTGACGTTCGTGGGCTGGCCCGGGGCGGTCACGGGTTCGGGTTCGAAGTTGACGTCCACCCAGTAGTTGCTCGCTTTGTAGCTGCTAGTGGGGAGGGTGCTGGTCGCGCTGTAGGTGTATACGCCGTTGGGGCTTATGGAGTTCGCGAGCGCGCTCAGCGGCGGGTTGCTCACGCCGTTGGAGGCGAAGGTCGAAGACGTAGCGGAATAGTGGCCTTTCGGCGCGAAGTATCCGGCGATGTACGTTGTATTCGCGCTGATCGCGACCGGTTTCGAGAAGTTAACCTGCTGCCAGCCCGACGCCGTCTCGCTCGTGAAGGTCGCCGCTGCGAGCAGCGTTCCGGTTACGCTCCACAGGCTGCCGACGTGCGTGCCGGTGTTCGTGGCGGCCTTGTAGAAGCGGATGCCCGTCACGCTTCCAGCGACTTCGGAGGTGAACTTCACGCCGAGCTCCACCGATCGCCCATCGCCCGAATCGACCGTCGCCGGCGTACCGGCGCCAAAAATCGTATTCTGGGCGACCGGTGTGACCGCGTTGGATGGCGCTGAGACCGGCCCTGGACCGGCTGAGTTGGATGCTTGGACTGTGAAGGTGTAGCTGGTGCCGCCTGTCAACCCGTTGATCGTGGCGCTGGTCGCGGGTGGGGAG
>Ga0210408_10001580_pt1 | contig 23619 bp, 21 predicted proteins | sample IncBWH4MmetaG_FD_155471 | JGI IMG/M metagenome (GOLD analysis project Ga0210408, IMG submission 155471) | Forest soil microbial communities from Barre Woods Harvard Forest LTER site, Petersham, Massachusetts, United States - Inc-BW-H-4-M | ecosystem: Environmental > Terrestrial > Soil >...
CGCTCACCTGCGCAATAGTCATTCCTTCCAACTCCGCCCGAAGATCGACAATCGGCAGAACGAAACGCCGGACGCGAACTTTGTTGAGTTGCGCCATTGCAATCCCGGTGAGGCTGAACGTGAAAAGCGGCGGCAACATCGCGCCGGTGAAGCGCAAGAAATCACGACGACTCCAAGCGCTCGTTTCCGCTCGTTCGATTTTCGCCGGCGCGCGACGCGAAATGATTTTTTGGCCGAGCAAAATGGGTATGAGCGCGACACCGATCAACGCCAGCAGGCCCAGGCCGATGAAATGCCAGATGAAAATGGCCGAGACCGCGAATTTCGGAATCATTCGGTCCCAACCGGCGCGCGACATTCTCGCCGCGATGATCGCGACCAGGCCGAGCAACATCGCAACCATAAAGATCGAAAGGACGATCCGGCCGGCGTGATTGGTTGCGCGCGCTAGAACGATCCACCAGAGAATATCCAGCGAGACCATCAACCCGATGATCGTGAAAATGAAACCCATGCAGAGAATCTACGCCCGTTTCAGCGATTTCGAATTCTTAGGATTTCGGCGGTCACAGACCGCCGCTACAAAAAATCTTAAGTGCCGTCGCTTCCGATCGCTTCGACCGGGCAACCCTCCATCGCCTCTTTGCAAAGGTTTTCTTCTTCAGGCGACTCGGGTTGCTTGTAAACGTAGGAGTGACCGCCGTCATCGTTGCGCTTGAAGTTCGCGGGCGCAGTTTCGCGGCAGAGGTCGCAATCGATGCACTGCTCATCGACATAGAATTTACCGGCTGCGTTTTCGGGATATTTGTTGGCGACGTCGGCCATAACTTTGTCCGTAAAGGGAGCGGGAAGTTAGGTGGAAACGTCCAAGATGCAACTCATAGACCGAGCACCTCGCGGGGGTCGCGGGCGAACTTGAACCCGCTCAACCGCGCGGCAAGATCGACACCTTTCGCCAGGGCAAGCACCTGGAAGCTACGACCGAGCATTTCCGGATGAAGCAACGTTTGCAACGCGCGTTTTGTTTTTTCAGCGGCAATGATTTTCGGGTATGTCGAAATGATACCGGCGAGAAAATGATGCTGGTCGGTGAATCCAGCGACCCGCAGTCCATTTTTCTCAGCGGTCTTCGCGATGTCGGTCCAGTTAACGTGCGCTGTGATGTCCGCTTCCCCGATTTGCTCGAATGGCGAACCGAGAGATCGATGCTGCGCGCGAACTTGAAGTATTTCGCGGAAGTCGGCTTTCGAAAATCCGTAATCCACCGCCAGAACAAAGCCGCGTGTTAGCTTCGCGGCGACGTTCGCCATCCAATCGAGCTGCAACCGGTTTGTGGTTTGGTCTTCGGACGAATCGACGAAAACAAAGTCGCTTCCATTCAAACCAACAAGTTTGCCGCGCAGATTCACCGGCATCGCACCGAGCAGCACGCTAGAAAAATGAACCCCGCCGAACGGCTCGAGCTCCTCAAGTGATTTTTGCCACTGCACGCGATCCTGAAATTTCTCGAGCGCCTCCGATTGTCGATCTTGCAGCTTCGAAAACGGTTCGATGATGCAGTAACGCAACGCCGCGAAAAATTGAGGGAACCGGCGCTGCGTTGATTCAAGAACGTCGCGGGCAAATTCGCCGTGATGCGCGCCTTGCTCGACGACCGTGAAGTTGTCGATCCTGCCGAGCAGTTTCCAAACCTCGGCGAATTGGGCGGCGAGCAATTCGCCAAAAAGCGGACCTACGCTGACGTTGGTAAAGTAATCGCCGCGTCGGCCAATCTCCGCGCGGTCGCTCGAGTAATAGCCATATTCGGGATGATAAAGCGCCTGCTCCATGAACCACGCGAACGACTGCGGGCCACGTCTCTCTATTTCGTCGCGAATGAATTGAACCAGTTCGGTTTGCAATCAGAAAACGTCGAATCTCTGAAGCCCAGCGTCCAGCGCTCAAAGCCGAGTATCTAATTGGACGTTGAATGTTGCGCATTGCGCGTTGAATGTTTGCTCCCTTTGCCGTGAGAGCGTCCCGCGACAGTCACTACCTCGTCCCGCCTCCAGGCTATCGGTTTCGGCCCCCCTGGTACAAGCGGCCCGAGTTCTATGTCCCTATGACGGTGGCGGCGTTCATCCTTGGCGGGCTCGCCATTTATGTCTCGATGAACCTGGCCGATCTGAAAAACCAGGCCGCGACTTTCGATTTGAACAAGCTCGAGCAAATGGAGTCGGCCAGCGTGATCCTGGATCGAAACGGAAAAATCTTCGGACAAATCTACGTCGAAAATCGCGAGACAATTCCGTACGACCAAATTCCGCGGAATCTGGTAAACGCGGCCGTCGCAGTTGAAGACGCACGGTTTTATCAACATCACGGGTACGTCCTTCAAGGAATTCTGCGCGCCACGTTGAAAAACCTGACGGCGGGCCATGTTCGTCAGGGCGCAAGCACCATCACTCAACAACTGGCCCGCAACAGTTTCGCGCTCAAAGGAAAAACTTACCGACGCAAGCTGCTCGAAATTTTTGTCGCTCGCCGGATCGAGGACAACTTCAACAAGCAAAAGATCATGGAGCTGTACCTGAACCGGATTTATTTCGGAGGCGGGCTCTATGGCGCCGAAGCAGCGGCACGGGGATATTTTGGCAAGAGGGCCAGCGACATGACGCTGGAGGAATGCGCGACTCTCGCGGGTTTGATCAAGAGCCCGAATCGCCTTTCGCCCTGGTCGGACAGGGCGGCGTCACGTGACGCGCGAAATTACGCACTCACTCGCATGCGCGATCTCGGCTTCATCGACGATTCGAAATGTGCGGAAGCCCAGGGACGGGCGTTGGTGACCGGCAACCGGCAAAACGCTCAGGGCCAGAATTACGCGGTCGATTACATCCGCCAGCAGGTGATCAACGCGGTCGGCTGGAACCGCGCGATGAATGAAGGATTTAAGATTCACACAACGATCGATGGCGACTTGCAAAAAATTGCGGAGGAATCGTTGCGCAGGAGTTTGGACAAAGCCGAACAGCATGCCGGTTACGACCATCAAACTTATGCCGAATACGCCGCGCGATTTAAACAAGCGAAATCGAGCGGCACCGCCTCGGCACAACCGGCGCCTGATTATTTGCAGGGGGCGGTGATCGGCATCGACAACGAGACCGGCGGGATCGTGGTTCTGGTCGGCGGCCGAGATTTCGAGCACAACCAATACAACCGGGCGTTGCAGGCCAAACGTCCGGCCGGGACCGCGATGTTGCCGTTCGTTTACGCCACCGCGTTTGAGCACAGAATGTTTCCTGGATCGTTGGTCGAAGATTCGCCGCTGGACAATCGCGCGGTGATGATTGGCGGAATGACTGGAATTCTCGGCGAGTGGGGGCCGGAGAGCGCGGACAATCGTTACGAAGGGGCGATGACCGCGCGACAAGCGCTCGCCAGATCAAAGAATGGCGCCTCTGTCCGAATTGGAACGGAGGCGGGACTCGACGATGTCCTGAAACTTTGCCGCACCGCGGGCATTCGTTCTACTCTGCGACCCTACCCAGCGACATTGCTCGGAAGCAGCGAAGTCACTTTGGCCGAGCTCGGGCTCGCCTATACCATTTTTCCAAATGGCGGATGGCGTCCAAGCGCGCTGCACATTTTGGAAAAGATCGAAGAAAAAGACGGCACGGCTTGGGTGGCACGGCGCGAGGTCAAAAAAGAGAAAGTGATCAAGCCGGAAATAGCCTATGAAGTACATTCGTGTCTGGCCGATGCGCTTGAAAATGGAACTGGAAAGGCCGCGCACACGGAATTTGGACTGAAGAAATTCCCAGCCGCTGGGAAAACCGGCACTGCCTACGATTTCACGGATGCGCTCTTCGCCGGTTACGACAGCAAGTTCGCCTGCGCTGTCTGGGCGGGCTTCGACAAGCCGCAAAAAATCTACCGCGGCGCGTTCGGCCGTGAGCTGGCGTTGCCGGTCTGGGTCGACATCATGAACGCAGCGGCCTCCAGTTATCCGCCCGTGGAAATCAAGCAGCCAGCGGGTTTGAAAGACGTCGAGATTTGTACTCGCTCGGGGATGCTTGCGACGGACAAATGTTACGACGCAATCAAAGGTCCGACCGGCGACGTCGTTCAAAAACGCACGACCTACATGGAAGTCGCGACCGACGCGCAAATGCCAACCGAGGCGTGCAATGTTCACGGCGAGCCGCGTCCAAGCGTTGTTACCGACATGCCGGCTTCCGAAGCGCCGCGCGCCCAACTCGCAGCAGACCTCAGCGACGTGAGACCGATCGCTCTCAAAGGTCCCACGCTTCTCGCCCAAAACGATCCCTATAACTCACTCAAAGCTACCACGAAGATTGAGACCGCGGATCAAGCCCCGGACGACACCCAAAAGATCGACAATCAGGAAACACAAACAGCCGGATCAGACACTCGAAATCAAAAGATCGACGGTGCAGATCGAGATGCCGGAAAGCCCATATTGAGAGCGATACCGGTTGAACCAAAGCCTGAAGAAACGCCGGTGGAGATTCGGCGCGCGGTACCGGTTGGTCCGATGGACGAAGTCGATCAGGGGGCGCTATTGAGAGCAACGACTCCGCCACCGGCGAGCTCTGACGACGAGTAACAAAAATGGCGGCCAGTGATGAGAGCGATTTTCGGCTTAGCGTCCTCAACCCCGGCGGACACGACCTCGAACAATATTTCGACGAGCCGGTCGGGCCGGAGGCGAGTGTCCATCCGCCGATAAATTTTCACGCGTTCGCAGCCTGCACGCGCGGATCAGTTCACCGCGCGACGAAGAGTGCGATTGAAGAAAAGCGCCCAATCCTTCTTTTGCTCCGCGGAAATTTTCGCGCGACCGAGCGCGCTCTCATCGAATGTCAGAAAGCGAAACGCACGGTCGCCGTCGCGCTGAAAGAGACCGGACTGCACCAGATTGCCGAGCAATTGCGCGATCCGCGAAGGCTTGCGCGATTTGAGCGCGCAGTCGCGCGCGCGGACGGATGTATTGCCACGACTCCGGAGGCAGCCGAGATTTTTCGACGCGCCCGACTGAAACGAGAAGCCGATACCGTCGCGTTTATTGCAACGCCTTATCCGCTGGAAGAAAAACCGTGGGATTTTGCGGTCCCGCCCAACCAGCAAGCCGGCATTTTCGTGGGCACGCGTGAGTTGGACGTTCCATCGCGCAACCATCTCGCCGCACTGCTGCTGGCGCGCGAAATTTGCGTCGCTACCGACGAGCCAGTGACTGTTTTCAATCTCGACGGCCGAAAAGGCGGGAAACTGTTGGCTGCGCTAGAATTTCCGCGCGGTAAATTGCACGTTCACAACAAGCGAAAGCCGTATCCTGAATACCTGCGCGAAGTTGCCAAACACAAAATTGTCCTTCAGCTCGATCGCAGTCGCGTGCCGGGACAAGTTGCGGGCGACGCCTTGCTGACGCGAACGATTTGCGTTGGCGGCGATGGCGCGATTGAACGAATCGCGTTCGCCAAGTTTTGTGGCGAAGGCCGGACTACCGCCCAATTGAAAACTCTCGCAAGCGAGCTGCTCAAGAACAACGGGGCTCGCGCAACCGCCATCATTGAAACCCAATGGCGCGCCGCCGAACGGCTTTCTTTTCACGCGGTGCGGAAACAGTTAGCCCTATTTTTTGCCCGAATCGGCAATCAATCCTAAATAGGTTTCTTCGAGCCGGCGCACTTGACTCCGTTGATCGAATTTTTCGGCGACAACGTTCGCACCGTTTCGCGCCAGTCGCTTCAAGAGGTCAAGGTCCCGCGCGGCGTCCAGTAAAGCGCGGGAAAGAGCTTCGTGATCGCGCTCCGGTACGAGAATTCCACTGACGCCATTTTCAATCGCTTCCGGAATTCCACCGTGCTCCGTCGCGAAAATAGGCAGACCAGTCGCCATTGCCTCCAGCATCGAATTTGGAATTCCCTCCTGATTACCATCGGAGCCGGTTTCACTGGGATGAAGAAAAATGTGCGAGGCGTAATAGATCTCGCGCAGTTTCTCCTGCGAAACAAAACCGGGAAGCAACACTCGATTATTGATCTTTAGCTTGCGGGTTAGTTGCTGGAGTTCGACCAGCATTGGCCCTTCGCCGGCGATTGTCAATGTAGCGTCCGGATAATAAATGAGGAATGCGGTGAAAGCGTGCAGTGTCGTGGCGATGCCTTTTTTTTGGACCAGCCGGCTGGCCTGCAGAAAACGCCATCGGCCGTCGGCTGGAAACTCCCGCTCGCGGAACGGAAATTCCTCTAAGGGAATTCCGGTCCGTACGATGTCGATCTTGCTTTCATCGCAGCCGAGCTCGACCACGGCGCGTTTCAAAGAAGCCGTTCGTGTGAAAACGCGCGTGACCGTGTCGAGCATTTGTCTGGTTGCTTTGCGGTAGGCGGGCTTTTCCATGTCGACCAAAACGTCGGCACCGTGAAACGACACCACGCTCGGCTTCGACCAGGCGCGAATCAGCGGCAATAGATGGACTGCGATGTGCCCAAAAAAAATGTGGAGAAGCTGCGCGTTGTCTCGGTTCAGAATGCCAGTGATGGCGGCCAATTCTCCGCGGGAAATCTGCCACGGCTTATTGTAAATCTGTCGGAACCAGAAGCGCCGCAGAAAGTGGGACGCCGGCTTTTCGACGACATCGATCTTATCGAACGGAAACCTGTCGGAATTTTCTCGCTTTTGGGTAATGACCATCGGCTCGACGCTCCGAAGCGCGGTGATTTGCCGGTAGATGTGCAGCATCTCCGGCTTGAGAAATGTCGCGCAGTAAAATGCAACGACCGGTTGTGATTCAGGCGAGCCGTTCAACTATTCAAACTCGCCTATCGGGCGCGTCCGTCCAGTGTCGGACGTCGTAGCGCAAATCTCAGAAATTAATTGTGAGGAGCTTGATCCCTTTCCACTTTCCGGTTTCGGGATCGAGGAAGACGTTGTCTTCGGCGCGTCCATAGACCGCCGGCGCTTTCGGATTCAACATTTGCAGTGGATTACCGCCGCGAGCAGCGCGGGCGAGAACGCCCTCGGTATTTTCCTTTCGTAGCGGCGGCGGGGACGGAGCAGGACGGGTCTTGCTGACAGTCTTCGCGGTAAAGGTCTTGGTTTTCTTTTGCGTCTGCGGCGATTGTGCGAAGAGCAGGCTCGCGACAACCATTAGAATCCCAAACATCACGAGCTTCTTCATCACTGTATCTCCGGTTAAGGCCTTGCCGGTTAGACTCCTCCGGCGCAGAATTGTCAAGATAAATGGATTATCTGGAAAAAGCGAAACGAGTTCTCGATCTCGAAATCCGCGAGCTGGAACGACTCCGCGAGCGGCTTGGAGATAATTTTTCCCGCGCAGTCGCGCTGATCAAAGATGCCGTCGATGCCCGCGGCAAAGTGGTCGTGCTCGGCGTGGGAAAATCCGGCCACATCGGCGGCAAGATTGCCTCGACCCTAACCAGCACTGGGTCGCCTGCGGTCGTGCTCGATTCGTTGAACGCGTTGCACGGCGATTTGGGAATGGTGGCGGACGGCGATGTGATCCTCGCTTTGAGCGCGAGTGGCGAAACTGAGGAACTTGTGCGCATTTTGCCGGCAGTCGCGCGATTTCAGGTCAAGATCATCGCGATTTGCGGCGATGCAGATTCCACTCTCGCAAAAAACGCGCACGTCGTCCTCGACGTGAATGTCGAGCAGGAAGCTTGTCCTCTGAATCTGGCGCCGACCTCTAGCACGACCGCGATGCTCGCGCTCGGTGATGCGATCGCGATGGTTTTGCTGGAAGCCCGTGGATTCAAGAAAGAAGACTTCGCGAAGTTTCATCCAGGCGGAAAGATCGGGCGAAGTCTGCTCATACGTGTCCATCAGCTGATGCGGCCGCGCGAAGCGATGGCAGTCGTCGCGCCGAAGGCAACGATTCGCGACGTGCTCAAGGCAATGACAGCCGTCCGCGCCGGCGCTGCGGTTGTGGCGGGTGAAGATCGACAACTGCTCGGAATTTTCACACATGGCGATTTCGCGCGGCATTTTCAATCCGACCCGAAGGTCGGCGAACGGCTGGTAGCCGATTTGATGACGTTAAATCCGGTGACCGTGCACAAAGACAAACTCGCGGTCGAAGTTCTCAAATTGCTTGAGACCCATCGCATCGACGATCTCGTCGTCGTTGATGACAACAAGGTGCCAGTGGGCGTCATCGATTCCCAGGACCTGACGCGCTTGAAGTTGCTCTGAAGATGTTGAGAAGAGCTTGACGCCGCATCGATTCAACTCAACTTCTCACCCTCTCAACGCCTCAACCGAAGTTTTATGGCCGCATTAGCAAACGATCTTCGCCGCGGAATGGCGATAAAGTACAACGGCAACACCGCCATCGTTCTTGAGGTGCATCATCGCACGCCCGGGAACAAACGCGCGTTCGTCCAAGCGATTATTCGTTACATTCAAACCGGCAACAGCGCTGACGTCCGTTTCGGTTCCACCGACAAAGTTGATCTGATCGACATCGACCGAAAGCAACTCGAGTTCAGTTACAAGGATCACAACGGCTACCATTTCATGGACCCGGAAACCTACGACACCGTCACGTTGCAAGATAATCTCATTGGCGACGCGAAAGATTATCTCGTCGAGAACGCGCAGATTCAGGTCCTTTACGCCGAAGGCAAGCCGGTCCAGGTCGAAATGCCGGCATCAGTCAGTTTGAAAGTTGTTGAATCTGCCGAAGGCGTTCGCGGCGACACTGCCAGTAATGTGACCAAGCGGGCGAAACTCGAGACCGGCAAGACGATTAACGTCCCGCTTTTCATCAAGGAAGGCGAAACCATCAAGATCGACACCCGCACCGGCGCCTACATGGGCCGGGCCTAACACTTCTTCTTCCGCTTAATCTGGGTTTTGCGATAACATCACATCGATGAATCGGAGACCAGGAATGGTTCGCGGCCAGCGATCGGCGGGTCGAATCAAAGTTCCGCCCTACGTGGTTCCGACTAGACGCGGGTCGGCGACGATGACGGGAGTCATGATCCCGACGCGGTGGGTAAAGTTTGTCTTCGCCATTTTTCTGCTGCCGGTCTGCGCGATTCTGACTCAGACATTCTTCACGGTTTTCGCGCGCGCGACCATCGCCCAACAATTGTGGACGGCAGAACCGTTCTGGTTTTTCTCGCTAGGCGCAGTGCTTTGGCTCATCGCGTTCATCGGTTTGCCCCGGCCAATCTTGCTTTACGTTTTTGGCCACGAATTAACTCACGCCATCTGGGTTTGGTTGATGGGCGGCCGGGTAAGCCAATTTCGGGTTGGACGCGATGGCGGCCACGTCGTCACCAATCGAACTAATTTCTGGATCGCGCTCGCGCCCTATTTCTTTCCACTCTACAGCGTTCTGGCGATCGCGATTTACGGATTGCTCAGCCTTTTCTACAACGTACAGCCGTATGGCCGGCTGCTTTACGCCATCATCGGCGCGACCTGGGCGTTCCATCTCACGTTTACCTGTTGGATGATCCCAAAAAGTCAGACTGACCTGCGCGACCACGGAACATTTTTCTCGCTCGTCATGATCTACCTCATGAATCTCGCGCTCCTCTGTGTGATGCTCATCGTCGCGTCGCCGCACATTACGTTCGCAAGTTTCGGGGCGGATCTCGGGAAGAATATCGGCAATTTCTCCCAGCTGGTCGTCGATTTAGCCGACCGCTTTGCCCGGGGTGCGCATCCTTAGTTCGTCACCATCGCGAAGGGTAACATCGACATCGCGTCCGCGAGGCGGATCTGACGATTCCGAATCTGTAAATCGCGGCCGGTAAACACTTCACGCGCTGGTTCCGCCCGTAGATTTTCCGGCAGTTCGATGGCGGTCTCCTTCCACGATTCGCCAATCGGGGGAAAACCAACCCGCGACGAAAGCCGGGGCGCCATCGCGATAATGCATTGCCCGTCCAATTGTCGCGCGAAGGCGATGCAGGAATCCGCGCACGGGCCGGTGACGCGCAGTGGCAGATAGTTCCCGCGCTGGAAAAGATCGACATGTTCGTTGCGGAAATGGAGCGTGCGCTGGGTGAGAAACATTTTGATCCGGCCATCCGGCCAGTTTCGTAAAAGGTCTTCCGGGAATTTTGTCGATAAACATGAAAGCATCTCCGCGCGCAGTTTGTAATCGACCGGGCGGCGGTTGTCGGGATCGACCAAAGAGAAATCCCATATCTCGTTGCCTTGATAGATGTCAGGCACGCCGGGGGAAGTCAGTTTAAGCAACGTCTGGGCGAGCGAATTGATCGCGCCGAGTCTCGCAATCTCGGCCGCAACCGGCAAAAACGTCGCCAGGAATTTGCTTTTCGCATTCGGTTCCAAAATTTTCGCCACGAAATCGCGAGTGGCGGCGAGCCATTCTTCGTTAGGCTGGATCCAGCTGGTATTGAGCTTGGCTTCGTTCAACGCCTTGGTCATGTAGGCTTGAATGCGCTCGACGTATTCGCCGCCGACCTTCTGTTCCGGCGCGCCGTCGTTTCCGATCGGCCAGGCGCCGAGCAGCGTCTGGTAAAGTAAATATTCCTCGTTCAGGTCCGGCGCTTCCGATTCGTTGACGTCTTTTTTCCAGCGCCGATTCGCTGTGCGCCATTTGACCAACGAGCGCCGCCAAACATCCGGAATTTCGGAGATGGCAACCATTCGTGCCCGCACGTCCTGGCTTCGTTTGGTGTCGTGCGTTGAACTCGCGAGCAATGCCGCCGGCCAGTACCGATTGCGATCGAAGTTCCGCTGATGAAACGCGTCGACGCTAAGCCCAAACTGTTGAGGCTCGCCGCCGACCTCGTTGAGCGCCGCCAGCCGGTTGTAAATATAAAAAACCGTGTCCTCCACGCCTTTCGCCATGATCGGCCCGGTAAACTGTTGAAACTTGAGCACGAAATGCATGTGCTCTTCGCGACCTTCCGCGTCGAGGTTCTCTGGAAACCGAAACAGTAGGATGTCACGCAGGAAATTGAAGATCGACTCCTCGATCGCCGGATTGCGCCGTTTGGCTGCGGCAATCGCGCGCTCGATTACCTGTCGATCTTCGTCGCTGACCGGCTGTCCCGGCGCGAGATAAGTCCGATAAACCGGAAAGCAGGCGATTGTTTCCCGAACCGCGCGGGCCAGCGCTTCAAAAGTGAAATCCCGAAACCAGCGGTTCTTTTCCGACAAGCGATCGAGCATGTTGCCAAGCACTTCGGCTTCGTTCGCCAGCGCGATCCGCATCACCAGACGTTTCTTCGCGTAAACGAGGTGTCCGAAGTGCATCGTGTGACCGATGAAGCGATGAAACGTCTTCGTGATCGCGGCCTCGGCCGAAGTGTCCACCAAGACGCTGGCCACCTGATTCGCAAAATCGTAACCAGTCGTTCCGTGAACCGGCCAATCCTGCCGCAGCTTCTCGGCGCCGGTCAAAATTTTCTCGACGACCATGAAGACCGCGCGCCCATCTTTAGGCAACTGAAGGCTAAGCGCGCGGGCGCAACGGAACTGGAGCGTTTCCAGATATTCCTTTGGCAAATATAAGCCGTCAGGATGATCAATCCGTAGTCCGGTGACGGCTCCCGTTCGTACAAGATCGAGAACCAACTGATGCGCCGCTTCGAACACTTCCGGCAATTCCATATGAATCGCGGCCAAATCGTTCACATCGAAGAAGCGGCGGTAGTTGATTTCCTCAGCCGCGACGCGCCAGAACGCCAGACGATACGACTGGGCATTTAGAAGTTCGTCCAACTTGTCGAAGCTGCGCGGATCGCCTGGGCGGCCATTGATTAGCGACAGCGCCTTTTCAATCGCGCGCTGGACTTGCGGCGCTTCCTGGCAGCGACGTTCAAGACGGCGCTTCACGATTTCCTTTTCGCGGGTGCGCTCTGCAATTTTTTCCGGTTCGATCTCGGTCCGCCGCGGCAGATATTCCAGCGCGGTCAGAATGCTCTGAAACTCGGCGTAGAACTCTTCGTCTTTGTAGTCGGCGAGATTCTCCAATGCCACCTCCAGAATGTAACGGTAAGTGCCTGGGGCGATTGGCAGCTTCTGATTTCGATAGGCTAGATAGAACGCGCCTTCCTCAAAACGCACCTGGAATTCGCCGCGTTCCAGAACGCGACCGTATTGGTCGGTCAGGATCGGCAATAAAACTTTATCTCGGAGATCGGACTTGAGCGGCGCCCAATCGATGTCGAAGTAAGGCGCATAGATCGAGCTCGGTCCGTTTTCGAGCACGTCCATCCACCATTTGTTGCCCGATTGCATCACGCCCATGTGGTTCGGCACGAAATCGAGAATCTGGCCCATGCCGTGCGCGTGCAGCTCTGCGATCCAGGCGCCGTATTCTTCGCGCGAGCCGATTGCCGCGTTCAATTGGTTGTGATCGGTGATGTCGTATCCATGCATGCTCTCGGGGCTGGCCTGGAAATAGGGGGACGCGTAGACATCGCTGACGCCGAGCGCGCGAAGATACCGAACGATGTCGCGTGCCTGCGCGAACGTGAACCACCGGTTGAATTGCAACCGGTAGGTGCAAACGGGAATGCGCGGATACTCAGCTTTCACAGCAAGTAAGAAACGTCCGACTCTCAGCCCGTCTCCGCAAGGCTATGCGCTACATCTTTTCTGGAACCCTGATGCCTAACAAATCCAGTCCGCGTTGCAGAACACGGCCGGTCAGATCGCACAAGGCGAGGCGCGAACTGCGCAATGGCTCGTCCGATTTCAAAACCGGGCAAGCTTCGTAAAATCCGTGAAAATGGTTGGCCAGCTCGAACAAATAATTCGCCAGGATGTTCGGCCTGAAATCGTTCAGCACTTGCGGGACGATCTCGGCAAATTGGCAAAGCTTTTTCGCAAGATTGATTTCGGCCGCGTCGCTTAAAACCAATTTGTCGATCTTTTTTGGCGGACTTTTGCCGCCCTTGCGAAAGATTGAGCGGATGCGGACGTACGCATTTTGCAAATACGGCGCAGTGTTTCCCTGAAACGCCAGCATTTTGTCCCAGGAAAAAACGTAATCGGTCATCCGATATTGCGAGAGATCGGCATACTTCACTGCGCCAATGCCGATCGCGCGGGCGATATCGATCTTTTCCTGTTCGCTCAGCTCCGGATTCTTTTCGTCGACGACCTTCCGCGCGCGGGAGCACGCTTCTTCAAGTAATTGCCGCAGCGGCACGTTGTCGCCGGACCGTGTCTTCATCAGTTTGCGGTCTTCACCGAGAACGTTGCCGAACGGGATATGGCGGAAATCGGCTTTGTATCCCTCACGGCGCGCGATCTCGAAAATCTGTTTGAAGTGCAATGTCTGCGGTGCGCCGACCACGTACCAAAGCGTGTCGCGCTTCAATTCGTTGAGTCGGTATTCGACTGTCGCGATGTCACTGGTCGCGTAATTGAATCCGCCGTCGCTCTTTCGAATGATGCACGGTTTGTCCGCCAGCTCCGGCACGTCGCGAAAGAAAACCACCACGGCGCCCTCGCTGATTTCCGCGATCTTCGACTTGAGCAATCGATCGACCACGCCCGGCAGCCGATCGTTGTAAAAACTTTCGCCGCACTGAATGTCGTAATGGATGTCGAGCATTGCGTAAACGTGTTCGAAATCCTGCATCGACAACGCGACGCACTCGTTCCAAATATCGACGTTCTCTTTGTCGCCGGACTGAAGCTTGACCAGTTCCTGGCGGCACGCTTCGCGCACCACCGGATCAGATGTCGATCTGGCGTTCGTTTCTTTATAGATGCTAACGATCTCACCGAGCGGGTCGCGTTGAAGCGCTTGTTTATCGAGTAGATTTTTCCAACCCCAGATCACCATTCCAAACTGAGTGCCCCAATCACCGATGTGATTATCGCGAATCACGTCGTGCCCGAGGAAGGCAGCGATCCGGGCCAGCGCGTCGCCGAGCGCGGTGCTGCGGATGTGACCAACATGCATCGGCTTGGCCACGTTTGGCGAACCGAAATCGATCACGATCTTTCTTGGCGATGTCGATCTTGCGACGCCCAAACGCTCGTCGGCGAACAATTCACCGGTCTTTTTCGCTGTTGTCTCGCCGCGCAGTTTGAAATTGATGAACCCCGCGCCCGCGACTGTTGGCGACTCGGAGAATTCGCCGACATCGAGCTGCTTCAGCACTTTCTCAGCGACGGTTTTAGGATTTTCGCCACGCTGCTTGCCCAGAACCAGGGCGGCATTCGTTTGATAATCGCCGAAGCGCGGATCGGTCGCCTGCGTTAGCTCGCCGGTATTCGGAAAGCCGGCCTTGGCCAATGCGTCAGCTAATTTTTTGGCGAGAATTTCCTGAAACGTTTCCATCGTTGTAGCCGCGGTGCTCTGTCGCCGCGTTTGCAGCGAATAATTCGCCCCGACTCAGCGAAGCGGCTACAGATTATTTTTGTCCCGAGTTCTGAAAGATCGACAAGATCTCGTCGGTCGATTTCGCGGCAGCGAGTTTGTCACGAGTGGTGCGGTCGTTCAGAAATTTCGCGATTGACGCGAGCGTCCGAAGGTGGGTTTGGAACTGGTTCTTCGGGACAATAAAGAGCACCACAAATTTTACCGGGGCATTATCGAGCGCGTCGAATTCGATTCCGGTTGTCGATCTTCCGAAAGCGGCAACCACATTCTCGATCCGGTCCGAAGAGCAGTGCGGGATGGCGATGCCGAAACCGATACCGGTGCTCATCGTTTCCTCACGCTGTTTGAGCGAAGCCAAAATGCTGTCGCGGTCCTCGGCTTTGATCTTGTCGAGCTGCACCAACAAATCGATCAGCTCGACGATGGCCGGCCAACGCTCGGTGGCCTTCATCTCGGGGATGATTTGCTCGGCGGAAAGTAAATTGCCCAACGACATGCGGATTCGCGATTCGGGAGCGCAAGCTTATCGGGGGCGCTTGCGTTGACAAGCGCATTTAGCTCAGGAATCGCGACGGATTTTGTAATCCAAACGCCGCGAGAGCAGCCACCGTACGCCGAACATGTCAACGGTGGCCCGCAGCGCGCGGCTGCCCATGCCGTATTTGGTCTGACCAAACCGGCGCGGCCGATGGTTCACCGGAATTTCCACTAACCGATAACCGGCGCCCTTGATCAGGGCCGGAATGAATCGATGCATGCCTTTGAACGGAACGAGGGCGGTCGCACATTCGCGTCGCATCGCTTTAAGGGTGCAACCGGTATCGCGAACGTGATCTTTGGTAAAGCGACTGCGAACAAAATTCGCGATGCGGCTGCTCAAACGTTTCCCAAGCGTGTCCTTTCGCTGCGCGCGGTAACCGCAAACCAAATCCGCGCCGCGCGAAATTTCCTCGAGCAATCGTGGGATATCAGCGGGATCGTTTTGGAGATCGCTATCGATCATGACGATCGTTTGCCCGTGCGCAGCCTCGATCCCGGCGTAAAGCGCCGCACTTTGGCCGGCGTTTTTTTCAAACCGCAAAATTCGAACGCTCGGCGCGCGTTCGATTTTGTCGGCGCTTCGATCGGTCGAACCGTCATCAACAAAAATGATTTCGTGATCCAACCCCGCGAGCGCGCCGCGCAGCTCCGATTGCAAGATCGACATATTCTCCTCCTCGTTAAAAACAGGAACGACGATGGAGACTGCGGGCGATGCCGAGGCGTCGGTCATAACGGAAGCGTGCGATAATGCCGGCAAAGAAACACCTGCCAGTAGCGCACATGTTTGCCGAAACGGTTCACCTCGAGCGTGCCGACCAGTTCGGTTGATTCAAACGCCGCGCGAATATTGTGCGGCGGCTTTTTTGCCATGTTACGAATCAACAGCGCGCTACGCCCGACAAACGGGTTGACTCCTTTTTCCTCGGTAAAAGTTTCCTCGGGCGATTGGGTCGGTTTGGCCGGCGCTTCGACGAATTGATCGTAACGCGGCCAGAACGAGAACTGGTTCACCAGATCTTGCGATTCAATGATGTAAACTGGCGGATGCCCCGGGCCTTCGATGCGTTTGTCTTTTAGGTAAAACGCCAACTCAGACGCGCGATGACGTTCGTCCGCGATCATAAACAATTTCTCGCCCAGTTTTGCTTCCTGTTCGATGCGAATCCGCTCCACTTCCGCGGCCAACGATTTCCATCCACGCCAACGATCGCTTGGATCGCTTCGAAACGTTGGCAACCTGGCGCTGCGAAGCAAATCCGAATCGAGTGAAAAAATACTGATGACAAATCCAAAAAGAACCGCGGCAGTCGCAAAGATTCTGACGCTCTGTTTTTCGAGCCGTTCATTCCAATAGTGAACCGCGAGCAAGCCGAGACTCAGGAACGAAACAGCGTCCCAGTTCGGTGTGGGAACATGATTCAGCGAAAGCAGGAAATAAAAGACGAACACCGGCACTCCGAACCAAAACAAGAATAGAATCTTAAACTGCTGATTGGCGCGTTTCAGACTGCCGATGACTGCCCAGGCCAGCAGCCCAAAAAGTAGTGGCGAGTAGAATATGAAATGCTCGCCGAAAAATTTGAGCGGCTCGAGCGGACGGAATCCGACGTCTTCCGCCAGACCGCCGCGCGTCCGCAAATGCGTCGTTGTCACCCAGGCGTGCTGCGCGTTCCAGACAATCGGCGGGATCGTGCAAACCAGAAAGACTCCGAGCAGCAAATATAAGCCGGGTCGTTTGAATTCCTGACGCAGACGCGGCGCGAACGCGAGGACCAGCAGTACGCACGCGACTTCAAATGCGTTGGTGAATCGGCCAAGAAATCCCAGACCGATCAGCAACCCAGTTATCGGCCAGTAAAATGAAAAGCGCGGGCTTTTTTCCACTGCCAACCAGAAGGTGAACATTGCTGCCGCCCAAAAGAAGATCGACAACGCATCCGTCGTCATCACAAACGCGCCGACGTTGAAGATCGGAGTGACGTTGAAGACGATCACGGTCCAAAGACCAACATTCTCGTTGAACAAACGCCGCCCACAATAAAAGAGCAGGAAGCTCGTGCCGGCGGCGAGGATCGGACTCCAAAAGCGCACGCCGAATTCGGTCGGACCAAAAAGCATCGTGCTGGCGCGAATCGCGAACGCAATCCCCGGACCTTTGCTAAAATAACCGGGCGCCAGTCGCTCGGACCACATCCAATAATGCGCTTCGTCAAATTCGAGATCGGTCGAACCCAACATCGACAATCGCACCAGCGTCAGCGCGATGATGAATAACCAAACTGCGCGGGTTTTGTTCATTCGGCCGGATTAACCACCAAAGTCGGATGTCGCGCAAAAACCTGCGGCGCCCATTTCGGAGCAAACCGTCGCCAGAGTAATTCCAGCGCCGCCAGAATAAAAAACGATTCGGCCACGGCCAAAAACACGGTGCCGATCACATCGCTCGGCCAATGCGCTCCCAAATAAACGCGCGAATAGCCGACGAGCGCGGCAAAAATCCAGTACAGCCAGCCGCGCCGATAAAACAGAGTCAAACAAATCCCAGCGATCGTGTTGTTGGTCATGTGACCGGACGGAAACGACGGATCGCCACGCTTCTTGTCCGACGCGTCCGATCGGCGCACGACCGGCTTCTTGAAGATCGACATGAACTCGGGGCGCGCTTTCTCCAGCCGCACCATCCGGACCGAATCGACGTGTTTCGGCCGTTTGCGATTAATCGTAGACTTCAACGTGTTCGTGATCGGCTCAGCGATGACAATTGCGATCAGCAGACAACAAATGCACGCCCGCGCCTTGAACCCGCCAAACACCAGCGCGGCAAAAAGAATGATGATCAGCAACGGCTTCCAGACGTCGGCGTCGCTGATCGTCGCCATGAACAAATCCAGGACCGGATTCGTCCATCGCTCATTGATTAGATGAAAAAGCTGCTGATCCATTTGCGTTCGGTGGGACGATAAGTGATTCGTGAACCGTTGAAACCCCAAAACCTTCTTCCAATCGCTCTTGCCGCTCTTGCTCTTGTGAGATTGAGCCCGGCTGCAGCGCCCCCGTCCGCGCAGGAAATTCTCGATTCAGTTCGCATGCTCGAGTCGCGCCAACAGCTCGATCTCGATGGCCAACTCCGGCAAGACGACGCGGTCATTCCATTTCATCTCAGTCAAGACGGGCCATTGATTCGTTACTCGTTCAGCGATCCGGACGAAGTCGTGGAGCTGCGTTTGAGTGAAAATAATTCACGACTCGATTTGGTCACCGATGCGGGCAATGAAAAATTCCCAGCGGAAAAATTGAACGAAAAAATCCGCGGCACCGGCGTGACCTACGAAGACCTCGCCTTGAAATTTCTTTACTGGCCGGGCGGTCGCGTGCTCGGTGACGAAACCGTGCACGCCCGCAGCTGCTGGAAATTGCAACTGGCCGCGCCATCGCGAGATTCGCAATACGCCAACGTTTTTCTCTGGGTCGACAAAAAGAGCGGCGCGCTCATGCGCATGGAAGGCTACGATTCAAACGGTAAACTCGCGAAGCGCTTCGAAGTTGTTTCCACTCAGAAGATCGACAATCGCTGGTTTTTAAAACAGATGCGCGTTGACGAAATGCAACCCGACACCAACAAAGTGCAATCGCGCACCTATCTTGAGATCAAAAAGTAACTATTTCTCGTCGCGCGCGGCTTTGACGATTTCCGCGAAGCTGCGGGGATCGAGACTGGCGCCGCCGACTAATGCGCCGTCGATGTCGGGTTGCCTCATTAAATCGCTCGCGTTGTCCGGTTTCACGCTGCCACCGTACTGAATGCGGATTCTATCGGCTGTGGCTTCGTCCGACATGTCGACCAAAGTTTTGCGAATGAAAGCATGCGCTTCCTGAGCTTGTTCAGGAGTCGCGTTGCGACCCGTGCCGATGGCCCAAACCGGTTCGTAAGCGATCACTGTTTCCTGAAGTTCTTTTTCGCTCAGGTCTTTCAAACTCCCTCGGAGCTGGATTGACAATATCTTTTCGACATTACCTTTGTCGCGCTGCTCCAGAGTTTCGCCGACGCAAACGATCGGCCGCAACGTCGCTTCGTGCGCGGTCCGGACTTTGCGATTCACAATCTCATCGCTCTCATGAAACAAACGGCGGCGTTCGCTGTGCCCGAGAATGACGTAATGGACAAACAAATCGCGGAGCAGCGCCGCGCTGATCTCGCCGGTGAAAGCGCCGTTGCGCTCCCAATGCATGTTTTGCGCGCCCACCCTTATGCTTTGCCCGCTTTTCTCCAGCAACTCAGTAACCTTCGCGATGGCGGTAAACGGCGGAATAATAACGATATCGACGTCACGAATTTCCGCGATATCGAGCAGAAACGATTCAATGAACCGCGCCGACTCAGCCAGCGTCATGTTCATCTTCCAGTTCGCGGCAACTATTTTTTTGCGCATAAATTTACTTGTCGCTCAACGCGGCGACACCCGGGAGTTCCTTACCTTCGAGTAATTCCAGCGAGGCTCCACCGCCGGTCGAAATGAAAGTCATCTTGTCGGCGAGGCCGGCGTGTTTGACGGCCGTGACCGAATCTCCACCGCCGATAATCGTTGTCGCGCCTGACTTCGCCATCGCTTCGGCGATCGCGATTGTTCCTTCCGCGAAATCAGGAATTTCAAAAATCCCGACGGGTCCGTTCCACAAAATCGTTTTCGCCTTGGCGATCTCTTCCTGAAACAACGCAATGGTGGCCTTGCCAATATCCACCGCCTGCCAGCCGTCGGTGACCCCTCTCTCCGGCGACAGCCGGCTCGTGTTTCTCTTTTTCGCTCCCGCTTTGATTTCTTGCGCTTCGACAGCATCGATCGGCAGCAAAAATTTCACGCCGCGCTTCTTGGCAAGATCGACAAGTTCTTTCGCGAGGTTTGTCTTGTCGGCTTCCACGCGGCTTGCGCCGATCGGGATTCCTTCCGCTTTAAAGAACGTATTAGCCATCGCGCCGCCAATCAGAATCGTGTCCGCCTTTTGCATCAATGCCTTGAGCACGTCGATTTTGTCGGACACTTTCGCGCCGCCCATGATGACCAGGAACGGTTTGGCCGGCTCGTCGAGCTCTTCGTGGAGATACTTCAATTCCTTCTCCATCAGGAAACCCATCGCGCGGGTGTTCATGAACATCGCGATGCCGGCGGTCGACGCATGCGCGCGATGCGCCGCGCCAAAGGCGTCGTTCACATAAATGTCGCCAAGTTCGGCGAGCGCACTGGCGAATTTGGGATCGTTGGCTTCTTCCTCGGGTTGAAACCGAAGGTTCTCCAGCAGCGCGACGTCGCAATCCTGCATATGAGCGACAATTTTTTTCGGAACCTCGCCTATCGTATCGTGGCTGAAGAAGACCGGTTGATTGATCAGCGTATGCAAATAATCGCCGACCGGTCGAAGCGAATATTTGGACACAGGCTTGCCCTTCGGTCGGCCGAAGTGCGACATCAAAATCGTTTTCGCTTTCTGCTCGCGGAGATAATTGATCGTCGGCAGCGCCTCGCGAATTCGAGTGTCGTCGGTGATTTCAATTTTGTCGCCGTCCTCCTTAATCGGGACGTTGAAATCGACGCGCACCAGGACGCGTTTCCCGCGAACATCGACATCTGGCAACGTCAGCTTCGCCATTACTTCGCGAGCATCTCCATCATTTCGACACAGCGATTGCTGTAGCCCCACTCGTTGTCGTACCAGCCGACCACTTTCACGAACCGGTTCCCGAGCATGATCGTGAGTTTGCTGTCGAAAATACAGGAATGCGGATTACCGATGATGTCGTGCGAGACGAGCGGCTCGTCGCTATATTCGAGCACACCTTTGTAACTCTTGTCGCCTGCGGCTTCGTTGAACGCCGCGTTCACTCCATCGACCGTTGCGTCCTTTTCAAGAACGGCGCTAAAATCCGTGACCGATCCGTCCGGCGTCGGAACGCGGAACGCTCCGCCATTCAATTTCCCCTTCAAGTCGGGGATCACTTCGCCGATTGCTTTGGCTGCGCCGGTGCTCGACGGGATGATGCTGACGGCCGCGGCTCGCGCCCGTCGCAAATCTTCATGAGGAAAATCCAGGATGCGCTGGTCGTTCGTGTAACTGTGAATTGTGCTCATGAATCCGTGAGCAACGCCAAACTTTTGATGCAACACCTTGGCGAGAGGTGCGAGACAGTTGGTCGTGCAACTGGCGTTGGAAACGATCGTGTGCTTCTTCGGATCGTAAATGTCGTCGTTGATTCCGATACAAATCGTAGCGTCGGGATTTTTTGCCGGCGCTGAAATCAATACGCGTTTCGCTCCAGCTTTGCTGATGTGCAGCTCGGCTTTGTCGCGTGCGGTAAAAAAGCCGGTCGATTCCAGCACAACATCGACGTCCAACTTTTTCCACGGGAGATTTCCGGGGTCGCGCTCCTTGAAGATCTGAATTTTGTGACCGCGAACGACGATGTTTTGCTCGTCGTGTCCGATTTCGCCATCGAATTTTCCGTGGACGGAGTCCCATTTGAGCAAATGAGCGAGGGTCTTGGTGTCGGTGAGGTCGTTGATTGCGCGCACCCGCTCGACTTGTTTTTGCGACATGGCGCGCAAAACGATGCGGCCGATTCGCCCGAAGCCATTGATTGCGTAGTTAGCCATAGGTAGATTTGCGAATTGCGATTTTGGATTTTCGATTGCCGAGCAATTCTTCGGCAATCAGGAGGGGCGGAAAAGTAGAATGGGCAAAGCGGTGAAGCAATGGCGAAGTGTGAGTCTCGCGGGTATCTCGTTAATCCTGGCCGCGTCCGCTTCCGCCGCGCCGCGCGATTCTTTGCCGATGAAGCGGATTCTCGTGCTCGGCGACAGTTTGTCGGGCGGATTCGGTTTGAAATCGAGCCAGGCCTGGCCGGCGTTGGTCACCAAGAAATTAGACGCCGCAGGGTTGAACAACTTTGAAATCACCAACGCCAGCCAGACTGGTGGGACTACGGCCGGCGGACTGCAGCGGCTTCCGCCCCACCTCAAACGCAAGATCGACATCTTCATTCTCGAACTCGGAATTAACGACGCCTTTCGCGGCCTGCCGATCACGGAGATTCGAAACAACCTCCAAGCTATCATCGACGCAGTGAAGGTGAGCAATCCGAACGCGCGCAACATCATCGCCGGAATGCAGCTGCCCAATTACTGGATGGACAATTACGTTTTCGCGTTCGGCCAAATCTACGCCGACCTTGCCGCCAAGAATAACGCGACCTTGATTCCTTATTTGTTGGAAGGCGTAGGCGGCGATCCGGCATTAAATCAGCCAGACCACATTCATCCGAATGCGGCCGGCCAGAAAATTCTGACCGAGAATGTCTGGCGCATACTGGAGCCGGTCGCGCGCGAAGTTGCGACCAAACAGGCTGCCGCGCGCGTTCATTAATTGATGGACCCAGCCCGACCGAACGAACCGGAACCAAGCGATCCGTTTGGGCCGATCCACGGCGACAAGCCGGTCATCGAAACGATCGAAATCGCAACGGAGGGCGAAGATTGCGATGAATGCGTGCGCAAACTTCGTCCAGTGCTCATGAAAATAACGGGCGTTCAGGATGTGACTGTCGATCTAAAGCGCGAACGCGTGATCGTGAAATTCGATGCTCGCAAGACGCACGCTCCGGATCTGCACGACGCGATTCTCAAAAGTGGCTACAAACCTGCCCTGGTGGCGGATTAAACCGCCGGCTGCTGTTGAGTCAGGCAATGGAAAGTGCCGAGACCCCAGATTAGTTCGCGGCAATCGATTCCGACCACGCGTCGATTAGGAAAACATTTCCGTAAGATCGACAATGCCATCTCATCGGCCGGGTCGGCAAATGTCGGAACTAGAACGGTTGTATTGGCGATGTAGAAATTGGCGTAGCTCGCTGGGAGCCGCATTCCTTCGCGCACAATCCTCTTGGGCATCGGAAGGATCTCTATATCGATCTTGCGCCCGCCAACTTTCATCTCGCGAAGGCGTGCGAGGTTTTCCTGCAGCGGCTTGTAATTCGCATCGTGGGAGTTTTCTTCGATTACGGTTACGATTCTGTTTTCTGAAACAAACCGCGCGAGATCGTCGATGTGGCCATCGGTATCGTCGCCTTCAATTCCGTCGCCGAGCCAGAGAATCTCATGAACGCTAAGAAAATCGCGGAGCCGATTCTCGATTTCATCGCGCGATAGATTCGGATTCCGATTCTTATTTAGAAGGCAAGATTCACTGGTGAGCAGTGCGCCCGCGCCGTTCACGTCAATCGAACCGCCTTCCAAAATCATCCGGGGATGGAAAGCCGGAACTTTGAGAAGCTCGGCGACGCGGGTCGGCACAACTTCGTCGAGATCAAACGGCGGATATTTGTTTCCCCAGGCGTTGTAATCCCAGTCGACGATCGCCAGCTTTGGATCGACATCGCGGGTCAGAAAAATTGGGCCGTGATCGCGGCACCACGGCTCGTTGGTTGGGATCTCATAATAAGTGATGCATTCTTGATGCGGCAGCGTGTCGAGCACCGTGCGCGCTTCCGCTTCGTGCGCACCGTTAACAACGTTAATGCAGACTGGTTCTGATTCAGTTAGAGCACCGACCAGTTCGCGCAAAATCGGCAGCACGCAATCGAACGAGTCTGGAAAACTGATTCCTTCGCGCCGCGGCCACGAAAGCCAGGTCGCCGCATGCGGTTCCCATTCGGCTGGCATTCGATAACC
>Ga0210408_10001581_pt1 | contig 23614 bp, 27 predicted proteins | sample IncBWH4MmetaG_FD_155471 | JGI IMG/M metagenome (GOLD analysis project Ga0210408, IMG submission 155471) | Forest soil microbial communities from Barre Woods Harvard Forest LTER site, Petersham, Massachusetts, United States - Inc-BW-H-4-M | ecosystem: Environmental > Terrestrial > Soil >...
TGAGGGTCGAGGCCGCGGCGGAGCCTGTTGTGGAGGTGAGGCACCAGTTCCAGGCACAGCTGATGCGCCTTGCCTGGCATCTGGGAAATCGCCATCTGGCCGCTGAAATCCAAAAGGATTGTCTGCGGATTCGGCCCGACCGAGTGATCGAGGAGATGCTTCATGGCTTCGGCGCGGAGCTCGCCAAGGTGCAAGTGCCCTTTCAACCTGAAGGCGGCGCGTACGGCCATCATGGTCACCCACACGCGCATCGTGACGGGGAGCGTGACCATGAGTGACCCGCGCGACCTGGTGCCGACCGCGCTCCTGAGACTGCAAAGCTGGCTCTCGCCTGCGTTCCCTACCGGCTCTTACAGCTATTCACACGGCCTTGAATGGGCTGTTGAAGCGGGACGCGTCCATGACCGCGAAAGCCTGGTCGACTGGCTGGAAGCAGATCTTTCCCATGGATCGGGACGAAATGAAGCGATCTTCTTCGTCGAAAGCTGGCGCTGCGCCATGGACGGTAATCTCGCGAAGCTGTTTGAAGTTGGGCAGCTTGCGGCCGCGTTTCGCGGGACATCGGAACTCACGCTTGAATCATCACAGCAGGCGGCTGCGTGCCTGGCAACGCTGCAGAAGGTGTGGCCCGACGGCGCGCTGGACTGGCTCTCGGCGGCACTGCGTGAAGGCGATGTTCATCCCGCACTCGCCGTTGTCCTTGGCGCTTGCTCTGCAAGACACGGCGTCCCGGTGAACCTGGCCCTGCCGGCCTTCCTGCAAAGTCATATCGCCAATTGGGTGACCGCCGGGGTTCGCCTCATCCCTCTCGGTCAAACCGATGCGCAACTTGCGATCGCGAAGCTCGAAGAAGCGGTGCTGTCCGCAAGCGCGCATGCCAGGAAGGCAACGATCGAGGATCTTGGATCCGCCGCGTTCATGGTCGATCTGGCGTCCATGGAGCACGAGACGCAATACACGAGGCTATTTCGCTCATGACTACTGTCGCTGCCACAACGTTCCAGACAGGTCCGAACGCAGGTCGCTACGGCCCATTGCGGGTCGGGATCGGCGGACCGGTTGGTTCGGGGAAAACCGCGCTGGTCGAAGCGCTCTGCAAGCGCCTCCGAAAGGACTACGAGATCTACGTCATTACCAACGACATCTATACAAAGGAAGACCAGCTCATCCTCACGCGTGCTCAAGCGCTGCCCGCGGAGCGCATCATGGGCGTCGAGACAGGCGGCTGTCCTCATACGGCGATCCGGGAAGACGCTTCAATGAACCTGGCTGCGATCGAAGTGATGAACGAGAAGTTCCCGGATGCCGCGTTGTGCTTTGTCGAGTCGGGTGGAGACAATCTTGCGGCAACGTTCAGTCCGGAGCTGGTGGACTTGACGATCTATGTGATCGACGTCGCGGGAGGCGAAAAAATACCTCGCAAAGGTGGCCCTGGTATCACGCGTTCGGATCTTCTCGTTATCAACAAGATCGATCTGGCTCCTCTCGTGGGTGCAGATCTGGAGGTGATGGAAGCGGATGCCTCGAGAATGCGCGCGAAGCGGCCGTTCATTTTTTCGAATCTGAAGAGCGGCGACGGTGTCGAGCGAATCGCCAATTTCATTATCGCCAACGGCGGATTGACCAGACTCTAGGCAACACGACGTAAAGGATACAACCCAATGGACGAGCCCCCTGTCTCTCGCGGCTTCAGGTCGAGGCAGAACGATCAGACGCCGAGGAACCGGGTACCGCCCGGACAGTACGTGACGACGGACTTTCCGGTTCTATCGGCGGGACCTACGCCGCAGGTGCCGCTCGACCAGTGGAGCTTCGTCCTCGAGTACGCCGGATCTCCTCTTGCCAGTTGGAGCTGGGCTGAGTTCGAAGCCCTGCCTCAGACGACGATCAAGGCAGATATTCATTGCGTCACCAAGTGGTCGAAGCTCGACACCATCTGGCAAGGTGTGACGTTCGATGATTTGTTGAAGGCAGCTGGCCTGACGGCCCCTCCCGCACCGTACATCATGGCGCATTGTGACGGAGGCTACACGACCAACCTACCCGTCAAAGATCTGGTTGACGGCCAGGGCGCGATCGTGACGCGTTACAGGGGCGCACCGATGATGCCGGCGCATGGTGGCCCAGCCAGACTGTTCGTACCGCATCTGTACTTCTGGAAAAGCGCCAAGTGGGTGCGGAGCTTGCACTTCATGGACAACGACGAGCGTGGCTTCTGGGAAGGGTTCGGCTACCACAACTATGGAGATCCCTGGAAAGAACAAAGGTATGACGGTGATCGATAGCTCGCCCATGCCCGCGCGGCGACTCGAGTGGCAGCTCGCGGAAGTGCGCGAAATCGTGGTCGAAACGTCCCGCGTAAAGAGTCTCGTCCTTCACGTAGCCGGTTGGCGAGGACATTTGCCCGGCCAGCACGTCGACATCCGCCTAACCGGCGAGGACGGCTACCAGGCGCAGCGCAGCTATTCGATCGCTTCGCCTCCCGAAGACGAGCTGCTCAGTCTGACGGTCGAACGCGTCGACAATGGGGTGGTTTCGCCCTATTTGCTCGATGACGTGCGCCCTGGTGATAGCTTTGAATTGCGAGGGCCGATCGGAGGCTATTTCGTTTGGACCACGGCCGCGGGCGGCCCCTTGCAGCTCATCGCGGGCGGAGCCGGAATTACGCCGCTGATGGCCATACTGCGTCACCGCGAGCGGCGAGGCGACCACGTCCCTGCCTTGCTGCTGTACTCGTCCAAGAGCCTGGAAGACGTGATCTATCGCGCCGAGATCGATGCAATGGCGCGCGACAATCGCGATTTGCGGGTTGTCGAAACGCTGACCTCCAGGCAGCCAGAGGGGTGGAGTGGGTATCGGCGAAGAATCGATGGAGCCATCCTTGCTGAGTCGTCCTTTCCACCACAAATACGGCCAAAGACTTTTGTCTGCGGACCGACTCCTTTCGTGGAGAGCGTCTCGAGCCTTCTGGTGGAGCTTGGACATGATCCTCTGAGCATAAAGACGGAACGCTTTGGACCCACGGGAGCATAGGTGTCATGGCTGATACAGATTCGGGCTTCGTTCTGGACGGCAATGCTGCGGGCGGTCTGCTTCAGGAAATCTTCGTTCTTGATGTGACGACAGCACAAACTCAATGCATGGCGTGCGCCTCCACGCAGATGCTCGGGACTGTCCGTCTGTATGGCGCCTCGATGGGAGCCGTCCTGAGGTGTACCTGTTGCGACGGGATCCTGATGAGGGTGGTTCACACATCGCATGGCCGGTGGCTTGAGATGACAGGCGCACGCTATCTGCGTTTCCGGTCGTCCTGAAACTCTCGCTGATGGGTAAGAACATCCACTCAAACGATGCGTGAGCCCAACCGCACTACAATCTTAACTCTGGACGGAACGACGTGCAGCGCTCGGGCCATCGTAAAGGCGCAAGTTTATGCTGCGATGCGCGATGAAGTTCGCCGCGACATCCCGCCGGGATCTGCCATGAGACCGCTGCGTTCGATACTCGATCCATCGTTTCGTTATGTGCCGTCGACCGAAACTTCCGTTGAAGCAACTTGGCGACGCGCCGGCTGGCGTCCCACCACAGAGGACGAACGTCGCACGCGGCAGCGATCCGCGGCAAAGCACATGCTCAACGGCGTCGGGATGGGTGACCTTCGTTGCCGGCGGGCCGGATGCGCGCTCGGGCGAGCTCTCGAAGCGGCTTGACATCAGCGCATTGGCGCTTTTCAAACCCTCGTTTTCCAGGCACCGCGTCAGAAGCTGGGCCGCGTTGATGCGTTACTCGGTATCGCTTCCGCCGCCGTCAGGACGCTCGGTAATGGAGACCGTCTTGACATTGACGAATTCGCGAATGCCGTGATAGGCCAGCTCGCGCCCATAGCCGGAATGCTTCACACCACCGAAGGGCAAGCGCGGGTCCGAGACCACCATCGCGTTGATGAAGGTCAAACCCGCTTCCAGCCCGTCTATGCAACGCCGGCGCTCCTCTTCGTCGTTGGTCCAGACGCTGGAGGCCAGACCGTACACGCTGGCGTTGGCCAGTTCGATCGCCTCGTCCAGATCGCCTACCTTGAACAGCGAGGCCACCGGCCCGAAGACCTCTTCCCGAAAAGCGGGAGTGTCCTGCGGTATCTGGGCCAGGGCCGAGACCTGGTAGAAATTGCCCGGACGGTCCAGGCGCTTACCACCGGTTAGCAGCCGGGCGCCCGCCTGCACGGAGGCGTCGACCTGGCGTTCGACGGTTTCCAGGATTTGCGCTGTGGCGAGCGGCCCGACGTCGGTGTCCTCGCGCATCGGATCGCCCACCTTGAGTCGCGCCAGCCCTTCTACCATGCGCCGTTCAAACTCAGCGTACACCCGCGCGTGGACGATGAAGCGCTTGGCAGCGATGCAGGACTGGCCGTTGTTGATGTTGCGTGCGGCGATCGCCGTCTTGACAGCAGCGTCCAGATCCGCGCTCGGCATGACGATGAAAGGATCGGCGCCGCCCAGCTCCATGACCGTCTTCTTGATGTGCTTGCCGGCCTGCTCGGCAACCTTCGAGCCGGCGGCGTCCGAGCCCGTCAGAGTGATCGCCTTCACGCGCTCATCGGCTATTACGGCCGCGACGCGCCTGGAGCTCATCAGCAGGGTCTGAAAGGCGCCTTCGGGGAAGCCGGCCCGGCGAAAGATCTCCTGCAGAGCCAGAGCGCAGCGCGACACGTTGGAGGCATGCTTGAGCAGCCCGACGTTGCCCGCCATCAAGGCTGGAGCCGCAAAACGCACGACCTGCCAGAACGGGAAATTCCAAGGCATTACTGCGAGAACCGGCCCCAGCGGCAGGTGGCGGACGTAGCTTTTGTCGGCATCGGTCTGAATCGCCTCGTCGGCGAGAAAGCGTGCACCGTTTTCTGCGAAATAGTTGCAGGCCCAGGCGCATTTCTGCGCCTCGGCCAGCCCGGCCTTGTAGGTCTTGCCCATTTCCTGCGTCATCAGGCGCGCCCATTTCTCGCGCTCGTTCTCCAGGATCTGTGCGGCACCGAGGAGCCAGCCCGAGCGCTCGGCAAAGGAAGTACCGCGGTATCTGCTGAAGGTTTGCTGCGCCCGTTGCAGAGCCACTTCCAGATCCGCATCGCTGATCTCATCGAAGCTTTCGATCAGCTCGCCGGTAGCCGGATTGATACTTTCCAGTTTCATGTTGCCTCCCTACATCCACAAGTTCTTCAGCCAGACTTCACCTGGCGCGGGGTCAAGAACCGACATCGTAGACGAGCTCGAAAATGTCCGCCGCCGGTATGCCGACCGGCCAGGATTTCGAACGGATTTCGCGGGAATCTTGACCGCTCTCGTCACGCACGGGGGCCGCTGTTCAGAGCCATCTTCACAACGTCCAACTTGGTGTCACGTCGACGTCAAAACGAACAAGCCGACGGCTTTCGCGTCATTGACAGTCTGGGCCAGGATCAATTCGGCAAGTAGCAGCGCCTGTGGAATAGGACCTATGAGGCGCAGGAATCGATTCCTTTGATAGCGCGCTAGAAGCGCCGCAGCACCTGCAGATCGGCGCGGCAGCTCTGCGTAGTCGCCCGCCGGTCGAAGCCCGCGATGAATTGCCACTGAAGCTCATGCTCGGGCTCCCCCAACTGCCAGACAAGCCGCGAGTGCGAACGCCATCCCAATAACGACAACACGTCGATCTGGGTCTCGGAACCGGACAACCCGGCCCCCCGAAACAGTGTCTGCAGGTCGCTGGTGGCCCGGATGCTGAGCCGGTCACCGTGGAAAAGCAAGTTCTTGCGCTCGAACTGCAGTCCGGTCAACGCTTGCCCGCCGAATCGCAGCTCCTGCACGAAATTGAACTGAGGATGCCCCGGCACGGGCGTCTTCTGCACCAACGTGGGTGGCAACAGCGCCCCCCGGGCCAAGTGAACTCCGTAACGGCTCTCGAGTTGCGCCCGTTCGGCGTCCTCGCGGGACCAGTAGTCGGCGGTAAAGACCGACGAAGGCGTGCCGGCCATCAATCCACCCAGCGGGGTCGGGCCAAGCTCAACCCGCATCGTGAACGGCAGGCCGGCCAGCAGCACGTCCGGATCGGCGGAGGGCCGTTCCCGCGGCAACTGCGCGTGCGCTGCCGCCGGTACCAACGTCAACAGAAGCAGGATCCGGCCAAGGCTCATCAGGAAGTCCCGATACCCCAGGCCTTCCGGCGAGTGAATGGTCAATTACGACCGCCCCCGCCAAAATCCCAGATCTCCAGTTCGTCGACTACGCGCTTCACGCCAGCGACTCGACTGGTGACGCCTATCGCGCGCCGCAAATCCCATTCGTCTCCGACCAGCCCGTGCAACGTGACCACCCCATCCGCAGTCGTCACAGCGACGTGCTCGGCATACACGTAGGGATCCGAATCCAGTGCCATCTCCACACGCGTCGTCACGTCCCGGTCGGACAAACTCTTCGGAACCTTTTTCCCGCTAATGATGACCGGTCCAACGGGGTTGGTCGTTGTTGCCCTGGATTCGCTCGAGGGGGCTGCAATGCTGTATGCCGAGAGTGCCAGCAGAGCCGTTCCAAACACCATCACGTTCCTTCCGACTTTCATTGCTTATCCTTGATAAGGAAGCTCCGCAGCTTCGCGAGAGCGGTAGTTGCGCGACATGGAGTTTTCTGACTTGGGTGCCGATTTCCCTACTTGGGTGCCAAATTGTCCGACTTGCCGCGCGAGGGTTACGAGCCAATCAGTTTCCGAGCGAAGCGGTGGCGTTGTAGACCTTCTTCACACCGGAGACGGTACTGACGATCGCCGCGGCTGTCTCGCCGTCCATGCGACTGGAGACGACGCCGTACAGGTACACCTCGTGACGGAAGCTCTGGACATCGATATTTTCGGTTTTGAGCGTCGGCTTCTCGTCGATTCGTTTCACCACCTCGGCCCGGATTTCGCGGTCCGTGGAAGCGGTTCCCGTCACGATGACCGGAGCGCGGGAGGCAGGCGTCGATTGCTCGCTCAAAGTGTCTGCGACGCTGTACGCCGAAAGCAGTATTAATGCCGTTCCGAGCAGCAGACTGTTCGCTTTGGATGTCATTTTCTCTTCTCCAGGTGGTGGTTGAAAATCAGTCGTTGGAAATTCGAGCCGTCGATCTGGAAGCGCCGGATCCGAACGGCCGCTGCACGCCGCACTATCGCGCCTGGGATCGAATCGCGGTAGCGGTCTCGGCGCCATATGCTTTGTTCCCAGAGGGAATAAGTGCTCGCCGGGCCTCGCTCGTCGCAAAGCGGCTGTCGGCCTGCGTCTGAGGAAAGATTGGAACGCCGCGATGCTCACCGGCGGACCATGATGTTGACTGCACGTTTGAGACGGCGCTCATCCGATTCAGGAAGCTGTGTCCAAGCGGCTCATTCCTTCCCGGAATGAGCTTTAGTCTCCGCAGCAGGTACCGCGGTGGCGCTGGATTGATATCCTTTCACCGGCAAGGTTGATAAGCGATGTGCAACGCTGTGCAACTACTCCAAGGAGTAATCACGTGGCGATCGGTTGGATGGCGCGAGGCGAGGTTACTTACCGGAAGGTGCGAGAGGAGCATGCCTATGTTTGACACCTACCGCGATAGATACGAGAACGTGAGAATGAAGCGGGAAGATGGCATTCTGGAGGTCGCCTTGCATACGCGAGGCGGTCCACTGGTGTTCAACGGCTACGTGCATAAAGCACTCGTTGAGGCGTTCCGGGATATCGGCGATGATCCCGAGAACCACGTTGTCATTCTGACCGGCACGGGCGATGAGTTCTGCGCCCAGATCACGGAGGATGGCTTCGACTTCTTCACGCCCACCGGATACGACAAAATCCTGCGCGAAGGCACGAAGGTCCTCGAAAACATTCTTGATGTCCAGGTGCCGATGATCGCGGCCATCAACGGTCCGGTCACCGCTCATTCCGAATATGCCTTGCTCTGCGACATCGTCATTGCCGCCGAAGATGCATACTTTCAAGATGCACCGCATCCCGCATTCGGCATCGTGCCGGGTGACGGCTTGCATATCGTGTGGCCTGAGGTCATCGGCGAGATTCGCGGCCGCTACTTCCTGCTCAGTGGCCAGAAACTGAGCGCCGCAGAGGCCAGGGAGTACGGCGCCGTAAATGAGGTTGTGTCCCGTAAGGTTCTGCTGCCGCGAGCTTGGGAGTTGGCACGACACATGAAGAAGCAGAACCCGCTCACCTTGCGATACACGCGGATGGCGCTGTCGAATCGCTTGCGCCGAAGGCTTCAGGAAGGACTGTCTTACGGACTTGCCCTTGAAGGCATCTCCGCTGCACAGGTCGCGCTGTTGAAGGCTCTGCGGACCTGAGGCTTCCGTTCGGCATCAGATATTGCTGCGTGGACCATTTTGCCCACGCCGTGCCGGACGGTTGGTCTTGCTCGATTCCTGCGGCTCATAGGTCTTATGCGACGGGCGCTGCTACTGGGCCCGTCGATCATGGCCCAGACTTTCATGACCCGAGGATGTTCCGGATGAACCGGACTGGCTGAAGACCCTCGGGGCTGCCGTGCGCGCCGAAGAGGCGGAATCCCCGCACAAGGGCGACTGGTGGCGACCCGGCTCAGGAGCCGACCATGGATCAACGCACGATATCCATTGCCAATGGCATGAGCAACAAGTCTCAGGGCAATTCGGTCAACCGCCGGATCGTCCTTTGCGCCCGGCCTGCCGGCGCCCCGAGCGCGGCAGACTTCCGCCTTGAAGAACACGCCGTTCCAACGCCCTCGGCTGGACAGGTGCTCCTGCGTACCCTGTTTCTGTCCCTAGACCCGTACATGCGCGGGCGCTTGAGCGATCGGCCGCTCTACTCTGCGCCTGTGGCGGTAGGTGAAGTGATGGTCGGCCGGACCGTTTCAGGCGTGGAGGCCTCCCGGCACCTCGATTACCAGCCGGGTGACCTGGTGCTCGGCTACAACGGCTGGCAGCAATATGCCCTGTCCGATGGCACGGATCTGACCAAAATCGACTCCCGAATAACGCGCCCCTCGCTCACGCTTGGAGCCCTTGGCGTGCCGGGGTTCACGGCCTACGTGGGCTTGCTCGAGATCGGCAAGCCGAAAGTGGGAGAAACGGTGGTCGTGGCCGCCGCGAGCGGGGCGATCGGCTCACTAGCGGGCCAGATAGCCAGGCTCAAAGGCTGTCGCGTGGTCGTTCTTGTTGGGAGTGCCGACAAGCGGCGTTTTGTGATTGAAGAGTTGGGCTTCGGTGCCTGCATCGAGCGTCGCAGCGCTGATCTGTCCGGACAATTGGCAGCTGCCTGCCCGAACGGCATCGACGTCTATTTCGAGGGCGCCGGCGGCGCCGCGCTCGACACCGTTGTGCCGCTTCTGAACGCTGAAGCCCGTATTCCGCTGATCGGGCTCATGACCCACTACAACGACGCCGGCCCGCCGACGGGGTCGAAACGACTAAGGCTCCTGGCTCGCATGCTGAACACCAAGCACGTCAAGATAAAGAGCTTCTCCGTTTCCGACCATCGCCATCGCTACAACGAATTCTGCGTCCAGATGAGCGGCTGGCTCAAGGACGGAAAGGTCAGATTTCGCGAAGACCTTGTTGATGGGCTTGAAAACGCTCCGCAAGCGTTGATCGGCCTGCTCGAGGGCAAGAGATTCGGCAAGCTGATCATTCGTGTCGCGAACGACAAGCCCGCACGCACCCATGGGAGGCAGGAATGAAAGCCATCGACCGGACTCGCGCTTCACCTGCGGCGAGCCAAGGCGCGGTGAATCCCGATTGCACCCGACGTCCCGAGCCATCTGAAATGCTTCCTGCCTTGCAGACGGCACCGTTCTGAACGACGGACAGGTGAATTAATTAGCTGGAGGTTCTATGAACAGCGAAGCGCAGAGAATCGATAAAGCGTTTATCGAGCGACAACACCAGCGATTGACGAAACTGCGTGACGAGTTGGTGGACGCAGCGCAAGGCGAAGAAATCGAAGAGAAGGACGTAAATTCTCAGTCAAGCGGACAAGCGGAGGAATACGAAGATGACGCACAGAGGCTTACGACGCTGGAGCTTGACGGCAATCTGGTCGCTCGCAACGTGCGGAGACTGACACAGGTCGAGAGGGCGCTGAAAAAAATCTCGGAAGGCACCTATGGGCTTTCCGACGCCAGCAACCGACCGATACCGAAGGAAAGACTCGAAGCGATACCGGAGTCCATCTACACGGTGGCCGAGCAGGCGACACGTGAATTGACAAAGCTACGAGGTTCCAGGCAAAAATAGCAGTAGTCCGCCGCCGCACAGGCGTGGCGGGGCTTACGTGCCTGTCTTCGCCAAGAGGTACGGTAGAAGGCGCCGGGCGACGTAAGCATCAAAGCCTGAAGGGAGCACTTCGGGAGTGTAAGAAATGAACGGATTTGAAAAGTTCGAGCTCGCAGTGGCGGTGAATGAAACGGACCACATCCTAGGCGGGGCGCACGCACCCGCAACACTGGTGGAATATGGCGATTTCGAATGCCCAAACTGCAAACAAGCGGCGCCCGCGGTAAGACTGATGCTCGCTCACTTCAAGGAGCGCCTTCGCTTCGTGTTCCGACACTTCCCACTCGAAGAGGCGCATCCACACGCCCTGCTTGCGGCGCAAGCGGCGGAGGCGGCCGGCGCGCAGGGCAAATTTTGGCCGATGCACGATTTGCTGTTCGAGAATCAAAGCCGCTTGCAGATGAAGCAGTTGCGCGCATATGCGCAGCGGCTCGAGCTTGACATGACGCGCTATGACCTCGAGATCGCGGATGACGTCTACTTGCAGCGCATTCGTGAGCATTTTGACAGCGGTGTTCGTAGCGGCGTGCACGGCACGCCGACATTCTTCGTCAACGGGCTGCTTTGCGATGTCTCATATGGCCTTCAGGCGTTGAAAAGAGGGATCGAAGCGGCACTCAGCGCTTGATCCGATCAACGAGCACCCGCCGGTGCTGGATGGTTTATCTCGAGCTCAGGTGCGACTCAGGAATTTGAGAAGGTGTTTCCAAAATCCGAAAGGACACGACATGAATCGCAGACAAATGATGCAGTCCACGTTGTTCGCTTGGCTGGCGATGGCCGGCACCTCGGGGCTGGCCCAGGGCGCGTCAGGCGGCGCTGCCGGGGCGGCCGGCTTCCGGCAGGAGACGGACAGCCTGGGCACGGTCGAGGTGCCCGCCGACAAGCTGTGGGGCGCACAGACTCAGCGGCCCCTCGAACACTTCAGCATCGGTGGCGATCTGATGCCGCGCGAGATGATCACGACGTATGCGATCCTGAAGAAGGCCGCTACCAACGTCAACTTTGAGGAGAAGCGCCTGGGCGAGCTACGTCGCGCGGGCGGAGGAGTGATGCGCCAAGAGATCAAACTTACGATGCTCAGTCGCCCCTCAGCCGCCGAAGGCGGGGAGGGAAGGGGCGTCGTGGCGCCACCGAGAGATCCGCGGGAGTCGTTCTGATGGGCTCGTTGTCTGTTGGGCATTGACTGTAGAAGGTTAAATATGCCGCGCGGTTTCGAAGACACAAGGATGATCGCAGCTGCCCACGCGGTCGCTGCGCATCCGCCAGGCCACGATCATGCCGCAGGCGCGGCCCATGCCGAGCATGAGATGCACGACATGATGTACTACATGGGTCACGCACCGGGCATGTCGATGCAGCACATGGCCCGGGACATGCGCAACCGGTTCCTCGTGGCGCTTTTTTTCTCGATCCCCGTGTTCCTGTATTCGGCGAAGGGGCGCATGTTCGGCGACTTCCCGACGCCATTCGGCATGGATCGCAAGCTTTTCTTGTTTATCGCTGCCACGGCTGCGATCGCCTATCCGGGGTGGCCCTTCTTCGTTGGGGCGTGGCGCGCCGTCAGAAATGGCGCGCTGAACATGGCCACGCTGATCATGTTGAGCGTTGGCACTAGCTATCTGTTCAGCGTCGCCGCAACGTTCTTGTTCGAGGGCGATGTTTTCTACGAGGCGGCCGCTATGCTGCTCGTGTTCGTCCTGCTCGGGCACTGGCTCGAAATGCGCGCCCGCACCGGTGCCTCGGACTCGATCCGCGCGCTGATGGATCTGGCGCCTCCCAAGGCGGTCGTCTTCCGCCATGGTCAGGAAGTGGAGGTGGCGACGGCCGACGTACGGGTCGGCGACACCGTCATCAGCCGGCCGGGCAACAAGATTCCCGTCGACGGCGAGGTCATCGAGGGATCGTCCCAAGTCGACGAGTCGATGCTCACCGGAGAGTCGATGCCGGTCAAGAAGGTGCCGGGCGACAAGGTGATCGGCGCCACCATCAACAAGACTGGCAGCTTTCGCTACCAGGCAACGAAGGTGGGCGCCGATACGGCGCTGGCGCAGATCGTCCAGCTGGTGCAAGAGGCGCAGAACTCGAAGGCGCCTGGCCAGCTGCTGGCCGATCGCGCGGCGCAGTGGCTGGTGCTCATTGCGATCGTAATCGGTATTGCGACCTTCACCGTCTGGTACTGGTGGCTGGGTCAACCGGTGCTGTTCGCGCTGGCACTGACGGTCACCGTCTTTATCATCGCGTGCCCGGATGCGCTGGCCCTGGCGACTCCGATGGCGGTGACGGTGGGAACGGGACTGGGCGCGATGAACGGCATTCTCTTCAAGAATGCCTCGGCCCTGGAAAACGCCACCAAGCTCGACGTGATCGTCTTCGACAAGACCGGAACCCTGACACTCGGCAAGCCGGAGGTTGTCGAAATCGTAACCGCGCCCGGCGTCGTCGAGTCCGAGCTGCTGGCGCTCGTGGGGGCGGTGGAACGAAATTCCGGGCACCCGCTGGCACAGGCGATCCTCGCCCGCGCCGGTGCTGCGGTGCAGGCGACGACCGCCGAGTTCGCCAATATCGACGGCCAGGGTGCGAGGGGTGTGGTAGATGGCAAGGAGGTGTTGCTCGGCAACCGGAAGCTGATGGATGCCTCCGGAGTCGCAATGGGTAACCTTTTGCAGGAAACGAATCGCTTGCAGGGTGGTGGCCGTACCGTCGTCCATGTTGCGTCGGGGCGAAAGCTGCTCGGGTTGATCGCGATCGCTGATGCGCCCCGGCCGACGTCCAAGGCGACCGTCCAGAAACTGCAGGAACGCGGCGTCAAAGTGGCCATGCTGACCGGGGATAACCAGGCCACCGCCGCGCGCATTGCCGGCGAACTCGGCATCGAGATCGTGCTCGCCGACGTGTTGCCCGGTCAGAAGGCGGCCAAGATCAAGGAACTACAAGCCCAGGGGCACAGAGTCGGCATGGTCGGCGACGGCATCAACGACGCGCCGGCGCTGATCCAGGCCGACGTCGGTTTCGCGATCGGCGCGGGCACTGACGTTGCAATGGAAAGCGCGCAGGTCGTGCTGATGAAAAGCGATCCCTTCGACGTCGTGGGGGCGATCGAGCTCTCGCACGCGACGCTGCGCAAGATGCATCAAAACCTGTGGTGGGCCGTCGCTTACAACACCATCGCCTTCCCGCTGGCGGCCGGTGTGTTCTACCCGTTCACGCTGTCGCCGCAGATCGCGGCGATGTCGATGTCCGGCAGTACCGGCATCGTCACGATCAACGCGCTCATGCTGAAGCGAACCAGGCTGCCGGGAATCAAGTCACCTGCTCGACCCCCTGCTTCGTCCCCATTGCACGGCGCGATGGAGCGGGCGACCTAAGATCGGCATGGGGATCCGTTAGATGCAGAAACCGACGGAGAGCGAAGATGGTCCTCGGCCACAGGCTCGTCGAACTCGCGGAGTGAGCGGAGAAGCACCTGACGGATCTCTGGGGGGTAACTCGACAACGTGCTATGCACCTACATGCACCGACGTGCGCTGGACTACACGAACGGCTCGATCGCTCTCGGGGGAAAGTGCACACGGATGCAGCTGACAGCCCCGGCGCCGGGCGAAAAACGGAGGTATGGGCGCGAACCGCCCGGAGAACAAGCACTGGCGCGGGGTATTGACTCGTCCGTCTCCTCAGAAATCGGCGAAGTCATCGGGCCCGCGGAGTCGCGACCGTTGCACGGGAGCCTATCGGATGCATGCACCTATCCGCACCGATATGCACGTCTCGAACGACCGCGCCGGCGGGCAGTGGAAGAGTGGAAAACCTGTGTATAGAGGGAAGAGCGGGCGGAAGACAAATTGAAGCACGACATTTCCCACGCACTGGAGCCACTTGACTTAAGACACTCTCTCCGCCAGCCTTCGCTGCTTCGCAGCTACGGCTGGCAAGCCAGCCGGAGTTGCGAAGCAGCGAAGGCTGCCCGCCGAAGCGCGTCAGCGCGAAGGCGGGCTGCTCGGACTACTGCTGACAGCCCCGCCGCACCCGTGTAGCAGCATAGGCTGCCTGGATGCGCTACGTCTACTTGCTCGAGAGCGCCAATCGGCCCGACCAGAGATATGTTGGGATCACCATCGATCTCAGGAAGCGCCTGGCGACTCACAATTCGGGCCGGTCGATCCATACAGCACAGCACAAGCCGTGGCGGCTCATCACCTACATTGCGTTCACCGATGCGGTAAAGGCTGTCGCGTTTGAGCGCTACCTGAAATCCGCATCCGGACGAGCGTTCGCGAACAAGCGGTTGCGGTGAGCTGAACGTGCGACCGTCGGCCACCGGGCGACTAGAACTTCCGGTCCCCCAGAACTTGTCGCTGGCACGTTCCCTGGATGTCGGCGATCTTCGCTTTGGTTTGCTGTGAAATCACGGTGCCGACCAGGGTTCCGTCAACGCGCTTGATCGAGAACCTCGTGATGGCGTCTTTGCGATCGAATGTGAGTTCGATTGTCGAACTGGAAATCGATTTTAGTTCGCCGATTGCCAACCGATCTACGTCGGTGACCATCTTGTATTTCGGAATCACGGTAAACGCCATGGATCGCGCTTTCGGCCAAGTTCGGTCAGCGTTGCTTTCGGCGATGAAACGGTGATCACAAATCCAATCGATCGGACGTTCGATCTTGCTTTCATCGATGGCGGCCTCGAACCGAGTATCAACTAGACCCCAACCGTCCTAGATTTATTCCCACCCAGCCGCACGGATCACGGCCGTCGCCCGCAGCAACGAATCCCCTCAATGGGTTTGAGCGGCAGGCGTTGCCAGCGGCGGTCCGGTGAACTCCGCTTCGATCGAGAAATCGATCAAGTCACCAACGCCAATCGTCGTACCCGGAGCAGGCACGCCAAAGGCGATGCCAAAGTCTGAGCGCTTGAACGAACCGTGCGCGGAAAACCCTACGCGCGCCTGCGGATCCATGGCCGGCATGCCGGCATAGCCGCCGTTATAGACCGCCACGAGCACCGTCGGCCGCGTGACGCCATGCAGCGTGAGAGTCCCGGATATCTCCATCGACTTCGCCCCTGTCATCCGGATCTCTTCAGACTTGAAAACGATCTGTGGAAACTTCGCGGCGTCGAGCATTTGGGGTCCCTTCATGATGTCGAGACACATCTGCGGCGCGGCGTCCATCTCGAATGATGAAGCGTCGATGGTCGTCACAACCTTGGAGCCGGAAAGATTACGAGGGTCGAACGTCAAGTCCGCATCGAAGCTGCTAAAGCGCGTCGTGTAGGTGGAGAAGCCCATATGACTGGCGCGCAAGATCAAGCTGGCGTGGGATTTATCGAGTTTGTACGCGCCGGCTGGGGGGGCTGCCGTCGGCCCCGTCGCAGGCGGCCCATCCGACTCGGCCGCGTACGATAACCCGCTATGCAGGCCCAGCGTTGCAGCAACCAGCGTGGCGGCAAGAACGCGCAACTCGGCCAGATTTGTGTGCTTCTGGCAAATGCTGCTGTGTACGGGTGGTGTATTGGAACGGATCGTCATAGGCGGCGTTCTCCTCGTAAGTGATTGACCGGCTATTTTGCGGCCTTGTCTTTTGCTACAACGTGCTTAGCAAAATTGTTCAAAATGGCCTGGCAACCTTGGCGTTGTTTTTCTTCCGGATTCGTCGTCTCCGCATCAAACGTGACGCGCACCGTGACGCCGTTTGCTGCTGGCACAAACTCGACGACACCGGCGCGGTCGCCGAAGACATACTCGATCAGCTTGTTTGGAACGATCTTCGCAAACACGAAGGACCCTTGCAAGACCGATTGAATGAAATAGCCCACGCTTTCCGCGCTCCAGCGGGCGTTGGGTGCATAGAGTTTCTTGGCCGCTTCCACGTCGCGGGTTAGTTCGGCGTTTCCTTCCGCGGGGTTTGCCCGACGCCTGTCCCTCACCGCACGTTATCGCGGCGATATGTGCGCCCTAGCTCCCCCGACGGGAGGCCGTCGCCAACAAGTCCTGCACCTGCTGCTTCCAGAACTTTGCAAACGCGGCGGTGAGGTGCCCGCGCGTGTCTTCGCTCGCCGGGATCAAGAACAGTCTAGCGTTCTTTATGCGCTTGACTTCGCGATCCGTGATCCCGGTTTCCGGCGGATTGCGTTCGTCATCCGCTGAATTGATCGCCAAAACCGTTGCCTGAATGCGCCCCAAGCCAGGAGAGGGATCGTAGTCACCCGAAGCGGCATACTGATAGAGAGTGTCGTTGGCATCGGCCGTAAACGGCGCGGCGAGACGCTCGTCAAGTAACTTGTCGGCCGCTTCGCGGCTAGGTGCCAACTTCTGGTACGCCAATGTACCCCCCGCGGTCGCTATGCCGTAAAACACACTCGCAAAACGTACGGAACGAGGCTGGGCGGTGTAGTTACCGTTGTTCCAATCTGGATCATTGCGAATGCTGTCGATGATCAACCGCCGCATCATCCAGTTGCGGCTCGACATCGCGCTAGGCTGCGAAGCCATGGGCACCAGGGCGTCCATGAACTCCGGATACTTCTCGCCCCATATCCAAGCGTTCATGCCGCCCATTGAGAAGCCAAGCACTAAGCGCACATGGCGCAATCCCAGCCCTTCGGTGACCAGTCGATACTGGGCTGTGACCATGTCGTCGTAGTCATACTGGGGGAACTTCGCGTGCAGGCCGTCCGAAGGCTTTGCAGTCTTGCCGTGCCCCATCGAGTCGGGCAGGATGATGTAATACTTGGTCGCGTCCAGAGGTTGGCCTGGCCCGAACAATTCGCCTGCAAAAGCTGGCGACAGCATTCCGGTGCCGGAGCCGGTCGTGCCGTGCAGGATGACAACCGGCTCCCCGGAGGGTGCCCCAACCGTCGTGTAGTGCACGCGCAGTTCTGGCATTACTTCGCCGGTGTGAAACCGGAAGTCCTTTGCGGACCAATCGCCCTCCCTCGGAGGGGGATAGTCCGCCGCTGCAGCGACCCCGAAAGCAACAAGAGACACGAGCACAGTTGTTGCTGCGTTCAGCAGCACGTTCATGACTTTCATACCGATCTCCGCAATGCCGCGCGAAGCTGACTGCACCGCGACAGCGCGCGCAAAAAACTGTCGGATGATTTTCGCAATGCCCTGCCCGTCGTGAGCATAAGCGCTTCCCTAAAAACAGCGGACTCCGGCACGTCCTGCGTAGCAGCTCTGCCAGGACGCTACAGCACTGGTCCGCCCGAAGCGTTTCCGGTCTTTCGTAGGTGAATTCCGAGTGTGACCTGACGTAGACGCAATGCCGATAGGCGGATCGGCGTCCCAAGCAGAGGCCGCGGGACCAGACTCGGCATCCCCGCCGCACCGCCGGTGCGTAGCTATCGGAATCGACCCGCAGCGGCGGCGGTTCCTATCTACTAAGCCATTGAGAAATATAGAGTTTCTTTAAAGCACCAGCATGGTCGGAGTTCTTTGCCGACTGTCCGAGGATGACTTGCAGGAACTCATCGCCGCGCGCGCGCGCCTGCCAACCTGGATGGCGCGCGAGGTCAGCGCACTCGTGGCTCATGGCTGAACAATTGATGCGTTTATCGGCTGGCGACCGCCAGGAAGCACTGGCGGTCGCAGCCGCCGCCGGCCGCCCGATTCACCTCTTGGAGGAGGATATCTGGGTCCTCTGGTCCCTCGAAATTCTGTTCAATACCCCCTTCGCCGAGCACCTGATCTTCAAGGGCGGGACTTCGCTGTCGAAAGCGTACGGCGTCATCCGGCGATTCTCCAAAGACATCGATATCACCTACGACATTCGTACGTGGACGCGACGGCGCGGCAGCGCATATCATTTCCGCCGTACGCGATTCGACCCTTCCCTCGCGTTATGGTTAAGGCTCAGATCAGTATGCGAAAAGTGCTCGGCTCGATGTTCGTTTGTCTGTTCGTCATATCCGTCGGCGCGTTCGCCCAGACGGCGCGCGAGCAGCTCGGGCAGATGCTGGATATGCTGCAGAAGACGCCCAAGGACGATGCGGTGCGCGAAAGCATCATTCGCCTGGCGCGAGACTTGAAACCGGCGCCGCCGATTCCGGAGGAGGCGCGGCGTGCGCTGATCCGAGGCAACACGGCGCTGGAAGAGGCGACGGGTGTGGACGATTACGCGCGCGCGGCCCGCCATTACGAGGACGCTTTGGCGCTTGCGCCCTGGTGGGGACCGGCGTACCTGAGTCTCGCTCGAGCGCAGGAGCTGCAATTCGACTACCGCTCCGCGCAGCGCAATATGAGGTTCTACACGTTGACCGGAATCTCGGCGGAGGACGTCCGCAAGGCGCAGGACTATCTCTATGCCCTGGAAGAAAAACAGGAGCGGGCCGACAAGACGAGGGCCGAATTCGACAGCAAGTTTGGATGGCTGAACGGGCAGTGGCGCCTGACGAGGAAACTGCTCGACCGCAGCGGCTACGCGGTGGCCGAGACGGATCCCGTGCCGGCGCGCAGCAACGTCGAGGGCAATCGCGTGACGCTGAGGGTCTCCGCCGACACGATGGAGCACGATCACCGGCACGGTGGCTCCGGCTCCTATGGCTCCTACGGGGCCTACGACGTCTCTCCGACCCGGGTTGACGATACCTTCCGCGTGTCCTACGACAGCTCGGGACAGCTCGTGATGGAGATATATGGCGCTCGCGATCGATACACGTGTCCGGTTGCGTACGACTGGAATCCGATCCAGTTCGTGGTCAGCACCGATCAGCGAACGATCACGGCCACTCGCGAGGACCTTTACGGGCCTCCCAATTGCCAGCCGTCCGGATATTCGATCACGTGGGTTCTGGAGCGCGCGCCATAGACGGGGGAGGCTTGGCGTCCGATGGCCTTTTTGGAGACAAGCTGTGCCGTACGCAAGGGCGAGCATCGGAACGACGAATTACGCCGTCTCAATCAGCGCCGGTCATCATCAACTCACCGCTGACGAGCACGCTGAGCTGGGCGGCAAGGACACTGGGCCCGCGCCCTTTGAGCTGCTGTGCGCGTCGCTGTGCGCGTGCACGGCGATTACGCTCCGAATGTACGCGCAGCGCAAGCAATGGCCCCTGGAGGCGGTGCATGTCGACGTGCACTTCAAGCGGGAAGGCAACGAGGGCGCGATAACGCGCGTGCTGAGCTTCGAAGGCGAGCTGGACGACGAACAGCGTACACGTCTTGCAGACGTCGCGGAGCGCACACCCGTGACGCTTACGCTGAAGCAAGGGGTGGCGATCACCACGACAGTGAAGTAAACAAGCCGCGCCTTGGCGAGACCGCCGTCTCGCCAGTCCCCCGATATATGCACCTCGCTCGCGCTCAAGTTTGCGGATGTGCTTGGTTGCTCGACGGTCCACTCCCGAACGGTGCAATTGTCCGAGGCCACCAGCGGAAGGCTACGCGCTTCTTCCAACCACCGGGACAGGTTCTGCTGTCGAACCCCCGTCTCTCTGGACAGCCGCAAAGCGCTCACCGCGTCCTTCCCGGTCAGCCGCTGAACCACGCGCTGGTGAGGCAATCGAGGCTCGAGGAACGCCGCCCGCTCCCATTGATCCGCGCAACTGAGATGGTCGGTAGCCGACCCATACCTACCTTCCCGGGCGGCGCAAAGCGACAACAACATTCGCCTGCAGCAAACATGCTGGCGCTCTGGACCCTCGCGCGGTGTCCGTGAGACTCTGGGAAGCCCAGGAGCCGATAGCGGAATCGTCCGTGGATTCGAGGGAACCAATTCTTGCGGAGGAGACCTCAAAGGTAGCTGTCTTGGCCTCACCCGCGAGACCCGATCCATTGGCGTAATTTCTTACCGTTCCATGCGACTAAACGGTCGAGGTTGAAATCCCTTGCTATCAGACCCACTTGCAAGAGTCCCAATCAACGGAGCGGAATTGATGAGTATCTACCGCAAGTCCCCAGAGGCGATCGCCAAGCTCACGCCCGAGCAGTACGAGGTCACGCAGCGTAACGGCACCGAGCGTGCCGGAACCGGCGAGTACCTCCATAACTGCGAGCCGGGCATCTATGTCGACATCGTGTCGGGCGAACCGCTGTTCGCGTCGTCGGACAAATTCGAGTCGGGCTGCGGCTGGCCGAGCTTCAGCAAGCCGATCGTGCCGGCGCATGTCAATGAACTGCGCGATGTTAGCCATGGCATGGTGCGCACCGAGGTTCGCTCGGTCCACGGCGACAGCCACCTCGGCCATGTCTTCCCGGACGGTCCGCGCGACCGTGGCGGGCTGCGCTACTGCATCAATTCAGCCTCGCTGCGTTTCGTCCACCGCGACGAGATGCAGGCCCAGGGCTATGGCGATTATTTAAACCAGGTAGAGGAGGTCTGAGATGACAACGGAACGCGCGGTACTGGCTGGCGGCTGTTTCTGGGGCATGCAGGACCTGATCCGCAAGATGCCCGGCGTGGTGTCGACGCGGGTGGGCTACACCGGAGGCGACGTACCGAATGCAAGCTATCGAAATCACGGCACCCACGCCGAGGGGATCGAGATCGTCTTCGATCCGGCGGTGCTGAGCTACCGGCGCCTGCTCGAGTTCTTTTTCCAGATCCACGATCCGACAACGCCGAACCGTCAGGGCAATGACCGTGGCACGTCCTACCGCTCGGCGATCTACTTCGTGTCCGAAGCCCAGCGGCTCGAGGCGATCGACACCATCAAGGACGTCGAAGCCTCCGGTCTGTGGCCGGGTCGCGTGGTTACGGAAGTCGTGCCGGTGGGGGACTTTTGGCAGGCCGAACCGGAGCACCAGGACTACCTGGAGCGGCACCCCGGCGGCTACACCTGCCACTTCGCGCGACCGAACTGGGTCTTGCCTCGGCGCGATGCAGCCTAAACGGCCGGCTACTGGCCGTTTGGCGCTTGGTACAAAGGTTGCGTGGACAGGGATTGTGCGTTTCTGACCGCGGGCCCGGTAGCGAGCTTGGATGACTATCTGTTATTCCAGCGAGAAATGACGCGCACGGACTGCGCCAGTTGGCTTTGGGTTCATGCAGAGGTCATGCCCGGCCGTGCGCATCATTTCTTGCTGGAATTAGAGATAGTCGTGCAAGCGCGCTACCAAGCCCGTGGTCAGAAACGCACAATCCCTGTCCACGCAACCATCATTTAACCGCATCATCCCAATTGACTTGATAGAGGGTATTTGTTCGGAGAGGGTTTCGCCCGCTCGATAAGGACCAGCGCAATGGAGGATTGGGACGTGCTCATCATTGGCGGCGGAACGGCTGGAGCGGTCATGGCCGCGCGGCTCTCCGAGGATGCAGGGCGTCGCGTTCTCCTGGTGGAGGCCGGCATCGATACTCCGCCGGGCGAGACGCCGGAAGACATCGCTGATACTTTCCCCAGGTCCGCGCTGAATCGTGACTATTTGTGGAGCGGGCTCGTGGCGGCCACTCGGGAAGGCAGCGCCTCCCGGCCGTATCCGCAGGCGCGGGTGATGGGCGGCGGCTCCAGTATCAACGGCATGCTCGCACTCCGAGGCCTGCCGTCGGATTACGATCGGTGGGCTATCGGCGGGGCGGCAGGGTGGTCGGCGCTCGAGGTGACGCCGTGGTTCCGTCGCATCGAGGACGACGCTGCCCGGCCTGGCATGCGTGGCGGAACCACTCCGATCCACCGCCTACCGGAAGAGTCCTGGCCTGCCTATGTCCGCGCCATCCAACAGGCTGCGGTTGCCGATGGGTACTCCCACGTCGGCGATATCAATGAGCATGCCGGCGACGGTTTCTTCGCCATGCCGCTAAGCGCCACTGCGACACGACGGGCGACTAGCGCACAATCTTATCTCACCCATGAGGTTCGCTTGCGCCCGAACCTGTTGATCATGAGCGGCGTGCGCGTCGAGCGGCTGCATATCGACGGCAATGTGGCAACGGGTGTACGGGTGCTGCGCGGCAAAAACGCGTTAGAAGTTCGGGCAGGTACGGTCGTTCTGTGCGCGGGCGCTATCCACTCGCCGGCGATCCTGCTGCGGTCTGGCATTGGGCCCGCGGACGAGCTCAAGTTCCGAGGTATCGAGGCAAGGCTGGATCTGCCCGGCGTTGGCAAGAACCTGCAGAACCATCCTTACTTGTTCTTCGCGCTTACGCTGCCGCGAGATCGGCGCATGAGCCGGCGGTTCAGGCAGTTCGCCATCGCGGGACTGCGCGCCTCTTCGAACTGCGCTGGAAGCTTCGGCTGTGACTTGTTCCTGTTCCTGACTGGCCGGGTCAGCGGCCGGGGATTCGGTACTGGCATCGGCATGATCGCTGCCGCCCTGTATTCGCCGCTATCGAAGGGCGAGGTAACACTCGCCGGCGACGATTCTGCGCTTGAGCCACGGGTCGATTTCCGAATGCTGAGCGACGAGCGCGACGCCCCGCGCCTGCTGAAGGCGGCGCGTCTGGCGGAAGAACTGTTGTTGCTACCATCGGTAGCCGCCACGTATAACGACGCGGTGCTGTTGCCGCCCGCGCTGTCGCTCAACCAGTTCAATCGTCCAGGAATCGTCGGCTCGATTCTCGGCATGGGCGCGGAGCTCGTCCTCGACGGGCCGGGATTCTTGCGCCGCGCGGCGCTTGCGTTCCTGTTTGGCGCGGCCAACCGGATCAGCCCGGGATATAGGCTGTCGGATCAGGCCCTGCTGGAGGCGATCGCACCGATGGGCCATCCGGTCGGCACATGCCGGTTCGGCCGCACGGACGATCCGATGGCCGTGACGGACCCGTTCGGACGGGTTCTTGGCACGCGCAACCTCTTTGTCGGGGACGCCTCGGTGATGCCAATTCTGCCTAGTGCCAACACTAACCTGCCGACACTGATGGTTGCCGAACGGATAGCCGACGGCTTGCGGCGGAGCCTCTAACCTGTGGTCCGCAAATATTCGAAGCAGGGACCGCACGGCCTAGCAAGACGGCCTGTGGCATCATGATTTCATGATCTTGCTGGCGCGACTCCGCGCCGGTGGGCGGAGGATCGAAGGAGGTACCCAACTTGCGATCTCAGATTAAGCTCGGACGAATCTTTGGAATCGAAATTGGGCTGCACTATAGCTGGTTTCTCATCGCCCTCCTGATCGTATTTTCGCTTTCCTCCCAATTTCATACCAGCAATCCTCAGTGGGGCGATGGCGTTATCTTGAGCTTGGCCGTGGCGACGGCGATCCTGTTCTTCGTCTCGCTTTTGCTGCATGAACTGGCTCATTCGATCGTGGCGAAGTCAAATGGATTGCCTGTGAAAGAGATCACGCTGTTTGCGCTGGGCGGCGTGTCTCAGATCGAGAAGAACCCAACGAGCGCAAGGCTCGAGTTCTGGATGGCGTTCGTCGGACCACTGACCAGC
>Ga0210408_10001583_pt1 | contig 23579 bp, 20 predicted proteins | sample IncBWH4MmetaG_FD_155471 | JGI IMG/M metagenome (GOLD analysis project Ga0210408, IMG submission 155471) | Forest soil microbial communities from Barre Woods Harvard Forest LTER site, Petersham, Massachusetts, United States - Inc-BW-H-4-M | ecosystem: Environmental > Terrestrial > Soil >...
TTGGAAACAGTATGATTTTTGCTGTCTTTACCATCGAAGAACCATAATTTGCATTCTGGTGACACTTGAAGTGTGAGCCGATGCAACTCTCGCATGTCACTGCGTTTTGGCTCCGGTTGGCTGGCAATATACTTCTTGATTTGTTCTTGTACGTTCATATGTTCTGCTCCCCAGTTGCGCGCACGAGATTATACGAGGTTTAATCCTTTTGAACCGCTCCCATTCTCTGTCACACGGATGCTAGGTTTGGGTCTCCTTCTCCCCCTTGCAAGGGCGGGCGGCCCTGACCGTTGAGGTCACTCGACCGCGAGGGCGCCCGCAAGCCGTTGTTGCGTGGGGGCTTTTCAAAATTCCCAAAGGCTTGAAATGTGTGGAGCGCCGAGAAGCGGGCAGGGGGGCTGGAGTACATGCACCCCAAGCCGAGTTCACATTCCGGACGTATTGTCGGCAAACCGGAAGTAACCCTCGGCCCCGATTTGTTCGGCGGTCAGGTTGTCAACGCCCTTTATATTGCGTCGGACTATCAGAAACTGACCTACCACTGTGCTGCTGACGCGGCACCGAGCGATTTGCCCTGTCTTCTTAGGTTGTAGTCCCATGGTTTGCTTCTTTGCAAGCTGTTTACCGGCTCTGCCCCTCTACCCCAGCCGGTTCGAACTCTACAGCCGAGTGATGCATGCTCGCCATCCGCCAGTGCCCTTCGGACTTCCGGCACATCGCCATTCCCCGGCCACGCAAAACGCCGCGCGTGGATTCAATCGTAAACTCGTATTCGTACCAAATGGCGTCTCCAATCGGGTGAAACGCGCTCTCGCTGATTTCCAGGCGCGCCGCGGGCTTCTGATGAAAATAACGCTCGCGAAAATACCCGAGGGTTTGTTCACGCCCGTAGAGTTCCGCGCCGGCCGTGAACAGCACGATCTTCGGGTCCAGACACTCCGCAAAGGCTTTCTCATCGGACTCATTGAACGCGTCCAGGCATCGGTGCATTTCGCCCATCATTTCCGCCGCCGCTGCATGGCCGCGAACCTCGCTCGCCGTGGCCACGTGCATCAACTGGCGCTTCATGTCGATCGTCGCCCCCAGCTTTGCCAGCAGGTCCATCCCGAGGACGCCGTCGATCTTTCGCCCGCAAGCCTTCCCAATCGCCGATAGGTCAATGGCCAGCATCTCCAGCTTCACTAATTTTGTGCTGCCAACCGTGACCTCGTCCAACGTGACCTGTCGCCCGCTGGTGGCCAGAGTTCCCGTCCACGAAGTTACCCTTGTGCCCTGTGCTTTTCCGGTTGTAAACGAATTGAGATTCAGCATGGAGGTCGCCGCCGTATCTACGAGAAACAACATGGGTTGGTCCCCGACGCCCACTTCGACCACCGGCAGCGTGTCGCAATGTTTGAGCGGGATCTCCTGCGCTCCTCCTGGGAAGGGCATCGCCGCAAGAAGAAATGGCAGCCAGAACGGCGCGAGCACGTGGTAGAAATGGCGAACTCTCATGACCACACCTCGGATTCTGTGAGCCTACCATAAAAGACGAACGTTCGTGCTATTTATTTTTATGTGTTACAATCTTTTCATGCCCGCCGTCGCCCGCTCCTCCCGCAAGCCGCGAACTCCCCGCCCCCAGGCTCGCGGTCTCCGCACCCGCGAAGCCATCCTCGCCAGCGCCGTCAATATTGCCTCCGTCCAGGGCCTCGAGGGCCTCACCGTCGGTTCTCTCGCCGCCCAGCTCCGCATGAGCAAAAGCGGCCTTTTTGCCCACTTTGGTTCCAAGGAAGAGCTGCAGTTGGCCACTATTGAGGTGGCCCGTCAAATTTTCATTGACCACGTTAGCCGCCCCGCCATCTCCGCCCCCAAAGGCATGCCTCGCCTTTGGGGCCTGCTCGACCACTGGCTCGCACTTGTCGAGAAGCGCGTCTTCAGCGGCGGCTGTTTTTTCAGCGCCGCTTCCTTTGAATTTGACAGCCGCCGTGGAGTCGTTCGCGACCGCATCGCTGCCATCATGCGCGAGTGGATTGATGTCCTCGTTCGCGCCGTCCAACAAGCCCAGGACGCCGGCCACATCCGCTCCAGCGTAAACCCCACAGGCCTGGCTTTTGAGATTCAAGGGATTGCCCTGGGCGGCCACTGGGCCTACCAGTTACTCGACGACAAGCAGGCCTATTCCCGCGCGCGCACCACCGTTTTGGAGAAGTTACGCAGCATCGCCACTCCTGCCTCTCCGCGTCTTCCGTAGAGGGACTTGCGCTTTTTCTTGCAGCAAACTACGCTGAAATCCTTCAGGGAGGTACTCACCATGACACGCGCGCATGACTCCGCCAATAATTCCGCTGCAGATGGAGTCACCCGCCGCGAATTTCTTGGCGCTATGTTGACCACCTCACTCCTGGCCGGCGTCGCCAGCCCCGACCTCTGGGCCGCCGGGGCCGAAAACGGCATCCCCTATCGCAAGCTCGGCCGCACCGGCGAACGCGTCTCACTCGTGGGTCTCGGTGGCTATCACATCGGCATGCAGTCCGACGAACAGGACAGCATCAAGATCATCCGCGCCGCCCTCGACGGCGGCATCAATTTCCTGGACAACTGTTGGGACTACAATGGCGGCAACAGCGAAATCCGCATGGGCAAGGCGCTCCGCGACGGCTACCGCCAGAAGGCCTTCCTCATGACCAAAATCGACGGCCAAACCAGAAAGGCCGCCGGCGCCCAAATCGACGAATCTCTGCGCCGCCTCCAGACCGACCACATCGACCTTCTCCAATTCCACGAAGTCATTCGCATGACCGACCCCGAGCGCATTTTCGCCCCCGACGGCGGCATGGAAGCGGTCCTCGAAGCGAAAAAAGCCGGCAAGCTCCGCTACATCGGTTTCACCGGCCACAAAAATCCCGCCATGCACCTGCACATGCTCGAAACCGCTGCCGCGCATCAATTTCATTTCGACGCCGTACAAATGCCCCTCAACGCCATGGACGCCCACTACGAAAGCTTCGGCCAGAAAGTCCTTCCCGTACTGCTGAAAAATGAAATCGGCGTTCTCGGCATGAAGCCCATGGGCGCCGGTCTCCTCCTCCGCAGCAATACGCTTTCCCCCGTCGAGTGCCTGCACTTCGCCATGAACCTGCCCACCAGCGTCGTCATTACCGGCTGCGAATCTCAAGCCAACGTCCAGCAAGCTCTCGACGCCGCCCGCAGCTTCAAGCCGCTCAGCGCCGCCGAAACCGCCGCCCTGCTCGCCAGAACCGAGCAAGCCGCCCGCAACGGCCAGTTCGAAGGCTACAAGACCACCAACAACTTCGACGGCACCATCCACAATCCCCAGTGGCTCGGCTAACGCGAATTGGAAAGGCGAAACGCGGCAGGAATCTTCAAACTCACGCGGAAACGGAGACAGTCTTTCGCGGATACTTCTTCGCAATATAATTATCGACGAGCGCCTGGAAGGCCACCGCCAGCTCATCGTAAGTCCCTTCGAGCGTCACATCCTTTTGCCCATCAATATATACCGGGCACCGCGGCGCCTCGCCCGTGCCCGGCAAGCTAATACCGATGTTCGCGGCCTTCGATTCTCCCGGCCCGTTCACGATGCAACCCATCACCGCCAGCGTCATGTTCTCGACGCCTTCATATTGCGTCTTCCAAACAGGCATGCTGTCGCGAATATATCCCTGAATCGCTTCCGCCAATTCCTGAAACGTAGTGCTCGTGGTCCGCCCGCACCCGGGGCACGCCGTCACGCTGGGCGCAAACGAACGCAGGCCCAGGGCCTGCAACAGCTCGCAAGCGGCGTAAACTTCCTCCCGCCGGTCGCCGCCCGGTTTGGGTGTCAGTGAAATACGAATCGTATCGCCAATGCCTTCGTAGAGCAGCACGCCCAGCGAAGCCGCGGACCAAATCTGCCCCTTCATGCCCATTCCAGCTTCCGTCAGTCCCAGGTGCAAAGGCTGCTCGGTCTTCGCCGAAAGATCGCGGTACACGGTAATCAGGTCCCGCGGCCGCGAAGTCTTGCAAGAAATAATAATCTGCTCGTGCCGCAGCCCGGACTCCAGCGCCAGCTCTGTCGATTGCAGGGCCGAAAGCACCATGCAATCGTTGATGATCTCTTCGCTCTCTTTGCCAAGATTCCTGTCCGTGTTCTCCTGCATCTTGCGCATCACCAGCTCTTGGTTCAGCGACCCGCCGTTCACGCCGATGCGAACCGGCTTCCCATTGTCCCGCGCGATCTTGCAAATCGTGGAAAACTGCTCATCCCGTCGCTGCCCCGCGCCCACGTTTCCCGGATTGATGCGATATTTATCCAGTGCCCTCGCGCATTCGGGAAATTTTGTCAGCAGCACGTGCCCGTTGTAATGAAAATCGCCGATAATCGGCGCCGTGCAGCCCGCATCCAGCATCCGCCGCTTGATCTCCGGCACCGCCGCCGCCGCTTCCGGCACGTTCACCGTCCAGCGCACAATCTCCGAGCCCGCCTCGGCCAGCTCCAAAGTTTGCTTCAGCGTCGTCTCAACGTCCGCCGTATCCGTATTCGTCATGGACTGCACGACGATGGGCGCGCCTCCGCCCACGCGCACCTGTCCCACCCTCACGCCATACGTCTTCCGGCGCGGATGGCGGCTCGCGGCAGCGTCAAATCCTTCAATCTGGGTAAGCATTCCTTTCAATTCTAGCGTGTTTTGCCCCTCCCAGGAAATCGCGTGCCCATCAAGAAGCCATATTGGGGGCCTCTGCGTGGGAATAAAACGAATGCTGCATCAGTCTTAGCTTGTGACCAAGGGTGATCTGTATGAGCACGGCACCGGTTTCCATGCCCCCGCCGGAAGGGCACGAAGTTTCGAGTGACGCCATAGTAGTTCCCGCGCGTTACGCCTGTTTTGGCGCCTTCCAGTTGGACTTGAAAAATGCGCAGCTTTTCAAGGATGGCACGCGCGTCAACCTGCAGGGCAAGGTCTACCAGGCGCTTCTCGCACTACTTCAGAAGCCCGGCGAAATCGTCACCCGCGAAGAGTTGCGCACGCAGCTCTGGCCGATCGATACGCACGTCAACTACGACGCCAACGTGAATACCACCGTGAACAAGCTGCGCCAGGTTCTTGGCGATTCGCCGGACCAGCCCGCGTTCGTCGAAACGATTCCGCGCAAGGGCTACAACTTTGTCGCCAAAGTAGAGTACGCCGACCGGCTAGCTACGGCCCGTGCGCCCCAGCTCGCAAAACTCTTGCCCGTCGCGGCAACTCACGAACACGCGGAAGGCCGCGCCTCCTTCTTTCATGCCCTGCATTCCCGATGGTTCACCGCTGGCTTGGTCACCCTGGTGATCGCCAGCATGATGTTCGGCGCCGCGCTGGTCCTGTACGCGCACCATTGATTCCCGCCATTCGCCACCTTCCATCACCGAGCTGACCGCGCCACCGAAGCGCGACGAGCGAATGTTCATAGCGTCCCGCGCAGGCCCAGCGCATCAGCGTGCTCTCGCAGAGCCGCGATGCAGAAGCCGATGTGCTCTTCCAGCGGCACGCCCAGTTCTTCAGCGCCTTTACGCACGTCCTCGCGCGAAACGCCCTTGGCGAAAAGCTTGTCTTTCATGCGCCGCTTCACCGAGTCCACTTCCAGATCCAAGATACTTTTTGACGGCCGCACGTAAGCGCAAGCCGTCAGGAACCCGGCCAGCTCGTCGCAAGCAAAAAGCGTGTGCTCCAGCGGAGTGAGCCGCGGAAAATTGCAATAATTCGCGTGCGAAAGGATCGCGCGGATCACCTCCTCGGGGTAGCCCAGCTCGCGCAAAATCTTTGCGCCCTCCGAAGGATGTCCCTCATCGGGCGAGTGCCCATGATTGGGCCAGCGCTCGTAATCAAAATCGTGCAGCAGCGCCGCCAGCCCCCAGGTTTCTTCGTCCGCCGCGGCTTTGCGCGCATAAGCGCGCACGCAAGCCTCCACCGCCAGCATGTGCTTCCGCAAACTCTCCGAAGCCGTATACTCGCACAGCAGTTTCCAGCCATCCTCGCGTGTCGGCATGTGGGTCCCCCAAATGGAGCGGATAGTGTAGCGCAGGGGAAACGGAAGTCGACAGTTGACAGTTGAGAGCCGGAGAACCGAAAAAGATAACGCCGAGACGCTGAGAACGCGGAGGTTCGCAGAGTGGCCCCCGGATTCGCTCGGCGTGAGCGCGTTCCAGAATGGGAAGAATACCCCCACACCCCCGGTGTTTTCGTAAGAGTGGCAACCAAAGGACTTGCGGGATACGGAACTTGGAAGAGCATACGGAAGATAGAAGACAAGGGAGGAAGATGGGCGAGATGGAGGCACCCCCTCCCCCCACCTTTTTTGTAAAAGATTGTAGCGTAAAGGTTTAGGTGGTGGGGGTCGGCAAAAGAATTGACAGGAAAGGACTTAGGGGTGAAGCTCGTTGGAACGCCTGAAAGTTGGCACGTTTGAACGTTTCCGAAGCGGGGGGAGCGGACGGGATAGGATTCGACTCTTTCCGACAAGGCGGAAATCTTCGATCGAGGCTCAGAGTAAATAAACACGGGGAAGAATAGCACACCTTAACGATGATGTTAAGTGTTTTGCATCGAAAGGTCGAAAATGAGGGTTGAACGGCAATTTTGGAGGGTCGAAATTAGGCGAAGCCTTGTAGCCGAGGATGGAAGGCGTGCGCGGGAGTTCAAGAAATTATTTCGTTGGGCCTATTGATTCGGGCGCCGAGATCCGTTGTTTCTCGTCCACAGAGAAGAGGAGATAATTCTTGAAACTGTGCCGCCGATGACTGCGTCGGCCTCTCCAATCGTAATGAACTTCCGCATTTTGAGGCAGCCACATATCCAGATTGCGGGATTGGAAATGCACTGGACCATATTCGATGGTCGCGTGGTCGGCAACCAGGCGGATTTGCGGCAATGGCGCGATGAGATCCGTTTCCAGCCGCACGATTTGAAAGGTGTCTGCCGCAATCCACGCGCGCCCCTTGAGTCCAACCGGGTAGGCCTGGCCTTCAGCACCTATCTGGTAGCTGCGGATAGTATTCGGTTTGTCGGGCCGTTGGCGGAAATACATTTGCCAGGCCGGCCCGCCCTTCGACCGTGCCAGTCCCTCACAAGAGATCTTAAAGTTTTGTGCATAGTATGGATGAAAGATTAGGACTAGTGCTGGCAGCCCCGTGGTAGCTATGCCATCGGGAAATTTGGCCGGAAGATAATGAGAGTCCCGATATTCATCAACCGTTAGAAGGCCGAGGCGGTTCTGCTTGATGGCAACAAGATAGTTGAACTCGAACCTGGTTGGATGAGAGGCGAACCCCCATTTGTTAATCGATTCATGAGTCACCGCCTCGGTTGCCGCGTACCGGTCGACATTGGCGACAAATTCCTGGATTCGCTTCCCGGACTTCTGTATGACTTCTTCAAGATTGCACGCCACGCCGGGTTCCACCGGCGGGACTTTTTCGTCTATGTCAGCAGGCAACCAATTCGAAGGTAGAAGTGCTAAGGTTGCCACCGCAGGCTCTGACAACGGCGATGCCGAGGCTGTGCCGGGTGAAGGTTCACCGGCTGATCCGAGCGAGCCCTGCAAATCCTCGAGTAGTTTTGTGGCGGCACCGTCTGTAGGGTGATCCTGGAGATACCCTTGAAGAACATGGATTGCCCGCTCCTGTTCACCGTGTAAGTGCAGAGCCCTCGCCAGCACTGGCTGGACAATTCCCGCCTGGCTATGACCCAGTTCCAGTGCGCGCTCTGCATGTTCGATGGACTCATCAAGCAAGCCCCGCCGCAAGCAAGCATCCGCCAGCACTGCGTACGCGCGCCAGGAAGTAGGCTCGGCTTCAACCGCGCGGTTGAGATACTGGGCCGCCTCGGCAGATTTGTTTTCCCGCATCAGCGCTTCGCCCAGGGAGAGCAGCGCGCTCAGATGGCTTGGCGCGCGCACCAGGACTCTTTCCCAATAGCCCTTGGCATGCAGCCAATCGTTCATCTCTGCGGAATAGATTCCAAAAAGGAAATTGGCGTCCGCGTTGCCAGGAGCAGTCCGATAAACCGCCTCCAGGTGGCTGCGCGCCTCCGCAGGCTTGTCGGCGCGCAATGCTTCCAGTGCTTTTCCCAGTTCCTTCTGCAGCTTGGGCGCTAAAACCGGGGGATCCTCCGTTGGCGGGAATGAAACTGACTCCTGTGCGAAAACAAAGGAAGAAAGCAAAAAGAGGTGAGCAAGAATCAGGATGAGGAAAAGGCAGTTCCGTACGCGAACGACCATGAATACTCCAATTGCTGAAGGGAGGACCTGAAACTTGCGGGTATCTTATACCTTTCTCGGAGAAAGGTTAATAGGCAGTTTGGTCACAGGACTGAGGCTGCCATTGTGCTCGAAGAGTGATCGACAGGCTTCACACTGTCCCCTTGTTCTCAAGGAGCTTTTAGTAGCAGGATTTATGTTTCAATGGGGCCAAGGAATCGCGATCAGGATCACCACGTCGCGCGGTGCTCAAAGGCGAGGCAGTCCGCAAATGAGAAAAAATTCTCTGGGTAAGAATACAGCTTTGGCATTTGCCTTTGTGTTTCTTTTTTCACACGCTTGTTTTGCCCAGGAGAGAATTCCCGACTCGGAAAAACTCCTCTTCGATTCCGTGAATCGCGAACGGGCGGCCAGAGAGTTGCCGCTCTTGAAATGGGATCAAGGTCTGGCCCGCGCCGCGCGCAAACATGCCGAACTCATGGCCGAGCAGAATCTGCTTCAGCACCGCTTGCCAGGCGAGGCCGACCTGACGGCCCGGGCGCGAGAAGCCGGAGTGAGTTTCAGTCACATCACGGAGAATATCGGCATGGCGGAGTATGCCGGCAGGTTCCACGACGGCTGGATGCATTCCCCCGGGCACCGCGCGAATATCCTCGATGCCGCCATCGATTCCATTGGGATCGCGGTGATCGAAGGCGGCGACCAGTTGTTCGCCGTAGAGGATTTTGCCCGCGTCGTCCCGCTTCTCTCGATCGCGGAACAAGAAGAGCGGATCGGGAAGCTCATTGCCGCTCGCGGGTTGCGCTTGCTCAAGATTGTAGATGACGCCCGGATGAGTTGTGAGCTCGACCGTGAATATGCGGGAGACAGCAAGCCTCGGTACGTCGCGCACTACGAAACTCCCGACCTCTCGAAGTTGCCCGAGGGTTTAAAGAAGGAGCTTCAATCCGGCCGCTACAGGGCTGCTGCCGTGGCCGCGTGCCCACAGAGAAAATCGTCTGACTTTGCCACCTTTCGCATCGTCGTGATGCTTTATTGATGCCGCCGGCTGGGACACCGAAGGGGTGGAGCGGGCAGACGGGACAATTCCGCGCGGCGGTGGAGAGGTTGGGGCATGGGACCGCACCACAATTGGTGTGGTAGTGGGCGAGAGACCACACAAGGCTTCGCGGAAATGATGGGAGCAAGGAGGCGCGTGTGTCCTTTAGGACAGCGAAGGCGAGGCGTAGCAGTACAAATCTGTGCAGGCAAGAAACAAAAATAGTTTAAAAATACTCTTGACAGAAATTGGCGGGCGCACGATACTCCCTCTGCGCCAGTAACTGCCTTCCCAGCGAACGTTCCAGCGTTCCTCCCCCTATCCGCACGCCGGAAAAACAGTCAACAAGGAGTGCCGGTGTCCGTACAACTAGAAAAAAAGATGAGTTCGTTAGAAATGGATCGGGAAGTCATTCGCTGTAAGACATGTGGTCTGGTCCAATACCGGACGCGCACGGGGAATTGCCGCCGTTGCGTGCGCGCTTTGCCTCAGCGCTTGGAGTTCCTGATTCCTCCACCGGCACCTCCGGAGGAAGCAGCCGCTGAACCAGCCGAAGAAAAGTTCGTTAACCAGGAGACGGTCGAGAACATCGGCCAGCGCATTCGCCAGTTGCGGGAATCGCGCGCCATGACCCAGAGCCAGTTGCAGTCGCGCTCGAAGGTTTCGCGCTCCTACCTATCCCGCATCGAAAGCGGCCAGATGACGCCGAGCCTCGGCACACTGGAGAAAATCTCCGAAGCGCTGAACGTTGGGTTGAACCGGTTCTTCATCCCGGAATCCGACGGGGAGGCGCTGCTGGAGGATCCGTTCATCCAGGGATTGCGGCCGTTCCTGCGGCAACTGGATTGGGAACAGTGGCAGTCGATCTTGAAGAGGCTGCAGGCGATCAGCGACCACGTTCACGGAGCGCCAGTCATTCTCCGCCCTATCGGTAATCCGGCGCGGCTGCCGCAGCCCGCGTCGGCGAATGGCAACGGCAACGGACATATCGGCATCGGCCATTCGAATGGGTTTGCGCACTCGCACGCCCATGGTAATCCGCAGGGCTATCCGCTGCGGCGTCCCGGTGGTCCGGTGTTTCAGCGGCCGCTGGCGCGATAAGTTTCCCTAGGCAAGCAAGGCACAATTGGCGCGGTGTGACCGCTCAGATCGCACCGCGCTATTTTTTTCTGAAGATTCGCCAAGCCAGCAATACGGAAGAGGCGAAGGCTAACAGAGAAAAACAGGAGTACCAGGTGGCCCTTACACCGTAGAGGTCGCGAAACTTGGGCTGAACATCCGCAGCCCACGCAAAGAATACGAATAGATAAGCGAACCAGAGCGACCCTAGGAATAGCGATACAGCAAGAAGCAGGAGCAGGCCTCTCTTGGTTTGAGGGTTCAAGCGAAGTACGCTCTTCAGTCGCGGATGACGGAGACTTTGGCTTGGGGGACTTCCAGGCGCATGAGGCGGTGATTGCTGTCGAGCAGGAGAAGAATCTCGAGGTCGGTGGTGGAGACCTTGAGGCCTTCGTAGCTCTTGCCGTCGGCTGTGGCGGAGCCGGTGGATTGCACAGTGATCGTGCCGGGGGTCAGTTCCTGGGGAATGAGCACGGGAAAAGTTTGCACGCCGCGTTTGGACCAGTCGTAGATGCGGGCGAGGACGGCGTACTGGTGGTAGAGATTGTTGTCCAGGACGGCGATCAGCGGCGTATTGAAATTGAGATCCTGCTGGAAGGGGCGGGCGCCTTGCATCTCGAGCGTAATGCTGGCGACGCCGTTGGCGAAGACGATGTGAGCGCCGTTGGTTTTTTCCGTTTGCGCGCTCCAGTCGTAACTGATGGGCGCGCCGCCAGGTTGCAGCGTCAGCGAGCCGGAGACTTTGCTGGCGGCGCCGTCGGGCGGCTTGATCTCCGCGGTGCCTTTGGCGAGCCAGCCGCCGCCGGAGGGCGCGATTTCAAATTCCTCGTGGCCGACGGTCTGTCCGCCGAGTTTGATGGAGAGCTTGCCCTTGTCCTGCGCGAAAACCGCGGGGCCGGAGGTTGCCGCGGGCTTCTTCTGAGCGGCGAGAGAAAATGCGGCACACGCCAAGATGACAAGCGCCAGGGCGAACGATGCGGTTCTGAATTTCACGATGCTTCTTACCCCCGGGTCCATTCTCTCTCAGGACAGGGGTTTCTCAACCACCAGATGCGCGGCGTTTCCCCCGGAGGCAACAATGCCGCGGCGCAGAATTTCCGCGACGACCTGGGCCGGTTCGCCGGAGCCATCGATGCGGTGGTCGGCGATTTGATAGGAAGGCAGACGCTGGGCGTAGAGCGCGCTGAAGCTAGCTTCGTCACGAAATAGCGGACGGCCGGTCATGGTCATGCAGCGTGCCAGCAGAAGTTCGATGGGCGAATCCAGCCACAAGACCGGGACGCCGGCAGCGCGGAGAAATTCGGGGCAGCCGGGCTGAGCATAAGTGCCGCCGCCCAGGGCGATAACGGTGCTTTCCTTGGTCTCGGCAGCGCGACCGATGGCCGCGCGGAGCTGATCGGCTTCGATCTGGCGGAAGGCCGGTTCGCCGAGGCGTTCAAAAATTTGGGGAATCGGGAGGTCGGCGGAAGCTTCGATGCGTTCATCGAGATCGACAAAGCGCCAGGCGAGCTGGCGAGCGAGGAGCGTGCCAATGGTGGTCTTGCCGGAACCCATGAATCCGGCGAGACAAAGAATCGGAGCGCGGAATTGCGGCCCGCGCAAAGGAGGTGTAGTGGTCACGCGATGCTGACGCGAAAAACTAGTCGCGCTTCAGAATGCGAATTGTACCACTGTAGGAGGAGAGTTCGACTTTGGCCAGACCTTGTCCGACGGTGCCAAAAAAGCCCTTAGTGAACTTCGACGCCAGATGTTTGACGCCATGGGAATCGGGCTTCAGGTACGCGGCGGCGCGATTGTCGACGGTGCCGACAGCGGTCTGCGCTTTCAGGTCAAACGAATCGTTGCCCGAGAAGCGGACTTCGACGAGGCCCTTGCCGCTCTTCATGGTATAGAGGCCGGTGCGCACGAAATCCCCGTCAAAAAGAATATTTCCGGAAGTGGTGAAGAGGCTGACGTTGGTGAGCGCCGGCTGGAGAACCTGAGCGCCGCCGCCAATGGACTTGAAATCCAGTTTGCCGGCGCATTGCGTGCAAACCAGCGAGCCTTCCGTGGTTCGAACGATGATGTAACCGGAGACTTCCTTCAAGTGGACGTCGCCGGCGACGCTTTCCAGCGTCATGTCGCCCATGACCTGCTCGACGTAAATCAGTCCCGTCTCGGTCTTGAGCTGCAATTCGGTTTCTTCAGGCACGGTGAGCTGCAAACTGGCCGCCAAATCCTGGGATTGCGCCGAGGCGTCCAGAACGTTGGCGGTGACGTCGATGCGGTCGCCAGCTTGCTCAATGTCAAAACCAATTTTGTCGGAAGCCTGGCTGGCGACAACGTCAACTTCGGCGTTTTTCCAGGACTTCACCTCGATGCGGCCGTTGGCGACGTTGTGGATCACGACCACCGGGCGCGTGTGGACCGCGAAATGCCTTTCGACGATATGCTGGCTGGCAGCGCCGGCGGCGGTCAGGCCGGAGCAGAGAAAAACGGCAGCGCCGAATAGCGGAAGCACACCGCGGTTCACATCCCGCCGCAGAGTAGACAAGCTCGACAGCGGCGGCGAAGCAATCAAATTCATCTTTCCCGTTCCCATGTTAGTGGATGCTCCCTTCGCGATCCAGCATCGCGGATAGCAATTCGGCTTTTTGCTGATAGGCGTTGGACAGATATTCGCGCGCCAGTTCGTCCTGCGGGGCAGCGCGCAAGCGGCGCTCGCAGACGGCAATAAAATCATCGATTTGCTGTAGGTTCTGCCGGAAAGAGTCGTCCACCGCGGAAGTCGAAGCAAGCTGCATGTTTCTAAGATCGATTTCCTGCTCGTTCAGAACCTTGGCAGTTTGCGCGAACGCCGTCTGCGATGCGGGCCCGGCGGCGATCCCTGCAGGCACCGAGGAATCATCCGGGGGTCGCCGCAATTGCACAACTGCGGCGGCGACGATTAGCAGGCCCACGGTTGCCGCAGCCAGAGCGCGGCTGCGAAACAGATCGCCGAAGCCCCGCCACCAGGGAGAATGCTCAACGCGAGCAGGAACCGCCGGCGTCTTGATAATCCCTTCGAGTTCAAGTTGCGCTTGAAGGGACAACCACACGCGGGCGGGCGGCTCGACTTCCGCAGGCAATTGATTCGCGACGGAAACAATGGCCGCGAGATCGGCGACAAATCCCTGGCAATGACTGCAAGTGGCCACATGCGCTTGCGCTGCTTCCGGCAGCGGCGCCAGACCTTCCTGTTCCATTACGAATTCCACGTCCCTACACTGCATAACCCATCACTCCGCGGGAGCCGGCGCTGGAGGCCCGCCCCGTTCGACTTCTCTCAAATCGTTCCGGCGAAAATCCCTGTTTTTCCGCCGCGAAGCCGCGCACACACCCTCGAATTGCGCACATTGTAGCTCAATCATCGTGCCCCGTCTGCGTTTTTGCCGCATGGCGTTCCTGCCGTGCCTGCTGGCGTACTTCTTCCTGGAGCAAGTCCCGCAGACGCGTGCGCGCCTTGTGCAATTGCGACTTCGAATTTCCCACCGAGCATCCCATGATGTCCGCGATCTCGTTGTGCTCGTACCCCTGGACGTCATGCAGTACGAACACCGTCCGGTAACCTGGAGGCAGCTTTTCAACCGAACGCTCGAGATTGACCCGGTCGACGGCGCCGCTTAAGCGCAAATCCGGGGCGCCGATGTCCTTCCTGGGGCCGCCCGTTTCATCATCGGGATCCGTCGTTTCTTCGAGCGAGGCCACCGGGAGCGACTTCTTGCGCAACCGCATCAGCACCACATTGACCGTCATCCGGTGCAACCAGGTCGAGAAGGCCGACTCCCCGCGGAAGGTCCCAATCTTGCGGAAAAGCTGCAGAAAAGCTTCCTGCATCAGGTCTTCCGCATCGGACGGGTTATTGACCATTCGAAGGCACAAAGCGTAGACGCGGCGGCTGTGCAAGCGGTACAGGAATTCAAAAGCCGCGGCATCTCCGGCCTGGGCCAGACGGATGGCCTCCGCCTCAGTCACCTGTTTGGGTGGCTGCCGAGGGGTCGACGCATCCGGATCGCGTGGTCGGTTCCGGGCCAACGGTCCATTAGCGGCGCATCCATCACTTCGGATGCACCGAATGCCTCCTTGAGTTGTCCTGGCAATGGCCCGCAGGTTCCAATTAGATACACCCCCCAATGGGTGCTTATCCGCCGGTTGAGATTCCCGGATGCCCGCGGGCGAGCAGGCTTGATCATTCTCCCGCGATTGCGGTCAGAAAGCGAGAACCAAGGCGCAGCGCGGCGTAGCGCAACGCGGTCACCAGGACGGTCACCGCCCCGCGATTGTGGTCATTCGTCTATGGCGGAACACCTTTTGGGAAGGCGAGACGGCGGCATCCTGGGATTGCATGCGAACGGTATCTTGAAAAGCCCCCAGTTGGCCTTCAGGCATGGCGACCAAGAAAGACTTGAACACCACGATGGACTCCCGGAGGCAGGTATTCAGGTCGTAGTGGTCCGAATCGACCTCCTCCCACATTTTCATGGGATCCAAGGAGATGCCCTCGGCAAGGTCATCGGCAGCGGTACGGAAATCCTTGCCCAAGTCATCGACCATCTCCTCCAGCGTGCTTATTTTATGAAGGAACTGGAGACGGTGAGTGAGCAGCACGCGATTCAGCAGGCTGCTCATGCGTGCCGAACGCTGGCCTCTTTGGCCCTGAAAATTCGCCGGATCGAGAGGGGCCGCATTGGGGGTGGTACCGTAATGCTTGGCATGTTCGGAGAGAGCATGAAGCAAGCCGCCGAGCATCTGGGTAAGCAGCTTGCAGAGCTCCGAGGTAATGCCCACGGCCATCTGGGACTTGCCGGATTGCCCGAGATGGCGCAGCTCGATGGCCTCGTTGAGCGACACGCTCAACATGGCATAACTGGATTCAAGTTCGTGGACGTGCTGGTTGTAAACTTGCGCTTTTTCTTTGGGAAGCCCTGCTCGCCAGTCTGCTTGCACAGAATCACCACGAAGGGGGAGGGGGCCTGCGTAATCGTTCACGGGATTCTCCGTAGGACAGGGGTGGGAGTATAACAAAAAGTCCTCCCAAGCCATATTAATTTTGTGGATAAGATGGTGTGCCTGGACTCCCTGTTGGAGTCAATTCAAGAACGGGCGGTTGGAGTGACGGCCAGCCATCAGGCGTTCAACGGGAGAGCAGCGGAAGCGCGTTCCTTGCCCAGAGATGAGGCCCGCCGTTATACTCGAACGCCATTGCTTCCGAAAGGATTTTCCCTTTGCAATTTGAGCCGCGCGACCAGTTTGAACAGCGCCAGAAAAAACTCGAACAAATCCAGGCGCTGGGGTACGAGCCGTATCCCCGGGAATTTCGCTGGACGGATACGCCGGCGGCCCTGGTCGAGAAGTACGGGGAGACCAGCGGGCCGCAACTGGAAGCGAACAAGCGCGAAGTGCGTGTGGCCGGCCGCCTGGTTTCGTATCGCTTGATGGGCAAAGCGGGATTCGCCCATCTACAGGGCTCCGGCAAGCGAATCCAGATTTACGTGCGCAAGGACGTGGTCGGGGAGCAGGGATTCCAATTGTTCCACCTGCTGGACCTGGGCGATTCGATTGGTGTGCGCGGGCACCTGTTTCGAACCAAGACCAACGAACTTTCCATTTGGGTGGATGAGATATTTTTTCTTTCGAAAGCGCTGCTGCCGCTGCCGGAAAAGTGGCACGGGCTGACGGATGTCGAGTTGCGTTACCGGCAGCGGTACCTGGATTTGATCGCCAACGAAAAATCGCGCCAGGTGTTTGTGACGCGCGCGCGGATTATCCACGAGTTGCGAAACTTTTTTGACGCGCGCGGGTACACCGAAGTCGAAACGCCGATGATGCATCCCATCCCCGGGGGAGCGGCCGCGCGGCCGTTCACCACGCACCACAACACGCTGGACATTGATTTGTACCTGCGCATCGCGCCGGAGCTCTACCTGAAGAGGCTGACGGTCGGCGGATTCGACCGCGTCTACGAGATCAACCGCAATTTCCGCAATGAGGGCATCTCCACGCAGCACAATCCGGAATTCACCATGCTGGAGTTTTACGAGGCCTACAGCAATTATCGCGACCTGATGGACATGAATGAGCAGCTTTTTGCGCTGCTGGCGAAGAACATCACCGGTTCGACCACGGTGAAATACGGCGGGACGGAGCTCGATTTTTCGAAGATGCAACGGCTCTCGATGCGCGAAGCGATCGTCAAGTATTGGCCCGCGGCCGCGGGCCAAGCGCCCACCACCAAAAATTTAGCGTCGCCAGGCGGCGCCCAGGAAACGACAAACCGCTATAACGTGTGGGCAAAAAGCACAGGTGCGCCCTACGCCGCCAAAGGCATGTTGAAGGACGGCGAATGGACGGGGCTGCTCTTCGAGACCATGGCTGAAGACAAGCTTGTCCAGCCCACGATTCTTTACGATTTTCCAACGGATATCTCGCCGCTTTCGAAACAAAAGCCTGAAGACCCGACGCTGACGGAGCGATTCGAGATTTACGTGGCGGGAATGGAAGTGGCCAACGGCTTCTCCGAGTTGAACGACCCCGGGGAGCAGGAACGGCGCTTCCTGGCGCAGATCGCGCAGGGCGGGGAAGAAATGCCCAAGCAACTCGACGTGGATTATATCCGCGCACTCTGCCACGGCATGCCACCGACTGCCGGCGAGGGCATCGGCATCGACCGCTTGACGATGCTGCTGACCGATTCCCCTTCGATCCGCGACGTCATCCTTTTTCCCTTGCTGCGCCCGGAAGGCGGCGGCGAATCATCTTCCGAAGCGCCGGGCGCATAACGTATTCTTCCCACTAGCATGCGATTCGAATGGTTTGTGGCGCAGCGGTACCTGCGGTCGCCGTACCGGCCAGCGGTGCTGCGGCTGGTCACGCTCTTTTCGATGATCGGCGTGGCGGCCGGCGTGGCCACGCTGGTCATCGCGCTCTCCATGAACACCGGCTTCCGCGAGACGCTGCAAGACCGCCTGCTGGGCGTGACCGCCCATGTTTCCCTGACGCGGCCCGGCACCAGCGGAATAAAGAACTATGAAGAAATGACTATCAAGCTCGCGGCGGCGACGGGGGCGCGCTCCGTCACGCCGGCGGTGTACCAGACCGTGCTGCTTTCCTTCGCCGGGCAAGCGCGGGGCGTGGTGACGAAAGGCATCGATCCCGAGCGTGAGCGCAAGAGCGACGAAGCGCTGCAACGCATCGTCGCCGGAAGCCTGGACTTTTCCCCGGACGCCGACGGCATCGACGCATTGCTGATTGGAAGACAGCTTGCCGAGGAATGGAAAGTCTCGCCGGGTGATTACGTGACGCTCACCAGTCCGCAAGGACGATTGACGCCGTTCGGATTGATGCCGCGCACGAGGCGGTTTCGTGTCGCGGGAGTTTTCGATTCCGGCTTTTATGACTACGACGAGAACTGGTGCTTTATGACGCTGGCAGCGGCGCAGGGGCTTTCCGGCGCGGGCGACGTCGTGAACGTCCTCGAGTTTCGCCTGAATCAGCCGGAGCGTGCGGGCGAAATTGCGGAGCAGGTACGGCAAGCCGCCGGGCCGGGTTTTTCAACAACAACCTGGATGGAAGAAAATCGCGCGCTGTTCCGGGCCTTGCGGCTGGAAAAACTGGTCACCGCAATCTTCATCGGCCTGATTACTTTCGTCGCGGGATTGAACATCCTGGTGGTTCTTTCCATGACGGTCACCGACAAAGCGCGAGACATCGCGGTGCTGCGATCCATGGGCGCGCGCCGCGAGCAGATTCGCACGATTTTTCTTTGGCAGGGCATCAGCATCGGAACTGCGGGCACACTGATCGGCCTTGTCATCGGCTACACGTTTTCGTATGTGGCGGGGAGCTACCATCTGATTCCCCTCGATCCACAGGTGTACGCCGTGCCTTATGTGCCTTTTCATCCGAGTGTGTTCGACGGGCTGTGGATCGCCACGGTGTCGATGGGAATTTCCATTGCGGCAACGATCCTGCCCGCGCGCGCCGCCGTGCGGCTCCTGCCGGTGGAAATCTTGCGGTATGAATGAACACCAGGAATCGGCGAGCAAGAACCACAATGGTGCGTCCATTTGGCGTGCGGTTTGCTCCTATCGGGAGGAGAGGGAGGTGGGTGAGACTGGGGCGATCGCTCAATCTCCGGTTGGAGGAAAAGCCCGCCGCAACCTGTTGAAAACAGGAAAATTAGAGATTTATCAGATTGGCGCAAAACTGCCTTCTTTTGGGCAGGCAACGGACTGGCCAAAAAGGGAAACACTTTGGGCCAGCGGACGCAAAATTTGCAGGCACTCCGCTCGGCACGCGGATTGCACCAGAGGCATCTAAGGAAAGAGAAGGAGCAGCGTGCGGGGAGGCCGAAAGGCCCAGCCACAGAATGAGCCAGCCCACACAATTCGCGAGCCAGGGGAGTACAGAAGATCGCCACCACGCGACGGTTGTGCTGGAATCGCGAGGGTTGAAGAAAACCTACGGCAGCGGGGAGAAAACAATCTCCGTGCTGGCGGATGCCAACTTGAGTTTGCGGCAGGGAGAGATGGTGGCGATCGTAGCGCCATCCGGAGCCGGCAAGAGCACCTTGCTGCACCTGCTGGCCGCGCTAGACACACCAACAAGCGGTACAGTATACTTCGCAACGAAAGCCATTGAATCGATTGATGACGCGGCGCTGGCGGATTTTCGGAATCGTGCCATTGGATTTTTGTGGCAACGCCACCAGTTGTTGCCGGATTTTACGGCTGCGGAAAACGTAGCCATGCCGCTGCTGGTGCGCGGCGAAAAGTTTGCTTCCGCGCTGGGGATGGCACGGAAGTGGCTGGCGGAGGTGGGCTTGGAAAATCGGGCCGATCACCGCGCAGGGGAACTCTCCGGAGGGGAACAGCAGCGCGTCGCCATTGCCCGGGCGCTCGTCACCGGGCCGTCGGTGCTGCTGGCAGATGAACCTACCGGAGATCTGGACGAGCAGAATGCTTGGGCTGTGTTCGAGTTGCTGCAACGGCTGCACCGCACGCACCGGTTGACGTCGCTGATCGCGACGCACAACCTGGCGCTCGCCGCGCGGTGCGACCGCATACTAGCGCTGGAACATGGCGTTCTGCTAACTCGCGAGGCTGCGGCCTCCGCGAGCGGGACCCCAGGGGGAGAAGCGAGCTAACGTGTTCGAACGTTATACAGAGAAAGCGCGTCGCGTCATTTTTTTTGCCAGGTACGAAGCCAGCCAGTATGGCAGCCCGTACATCGAGACGGAGCATCTGCTGCTCGGCTTGATGCGCGAGGACAAGGCGCTGGCCAACCGTTTCCTGCGCCAGCAAGGGTCGATCGAATCGATTCGCAAGGAGATTGAGGGCCGCATCACCATCCGCGAGCGCATCTCGACGTCCGTCGAAGTGCCGCTCAGCGCGGAGTGCAAGCGCATCCTTAACATGGCGGCGGAAGAGGCGGAGCGGCTCGGCCACAAGCACGTGGGCACCGAGCACCTGCTGCTGGGCATCCTGCGCGAGGAAAAATGCTTCGGCTCGGAGATTTTGATGGAGCGCGGCCTACGGCTTTCCACGCTGCGGGAAGAGCTGGCACGCACGTCGGGCGAGAAAACGGCGGCGGCTCGGCCCAAGGAAACCTCACTGCTCGCGGAATTCAGCCGCGACTTGACGCAAGCGGCTTCGGAAGGCTCGCTCGATCCACTGGTGGGGCGCGAAAACGAAGTCGAGCGCGTCATTCAAATTCTTTGCCGCCGCACCAAGAACAATCCGGTATTGATCGGCGAGCCGGGCGTGGGCAAGACCGCCATCGTCGAAGGCCTCGCGCAGCGCATTTCCGATGGCGATGTGCCGCCGTTCCTGGCGGACAAGCGCATCCTTTCGCTGGATCTTTCGCTGATCGTGGCGGGCACCAAGTACCGCGGCCAGTTTGAAGAGCGGCTGAAAACCATCATGAAGGAATTGATGGAGAGCCAGAACTCCATCGTGTTCATTGATGAGCTGCACACGCTGGTGGGCGCCGGTTCCGCGGAAGGCTCGCTGGACGCCGCCAACATTTTGAAGCCCGCGCTGTCCCGCGGAGAGATTCAGTGCATCGGCGCAACGACGCCGGGCGAATACCGCAAGTCCGTGGAGAAAGATCGCTCTCTGGAGCGCCGCTTCCAATCCGTGAAAGTTCCCGCGCCGGACGAAGAGCAGGCTGTGCAGGTGATTCAAGGCGTTCGCGAGCGGTACGAGAAATTCCACGCCGTCAGCTACACGGACGAAGCGCTGCGCTACTCGGTTTATCTTTCCAACCGTTACATTCCCGACCGTTTCCTTCCAGACAAAGCCATCGATCTGATCGACGAAGCCGGCGCGCGCGTAAAGCTGCGCCAGGCCACCGTCCCGGAAGAAGTCGGCGAAGTGCAGAAGCGCGTGAAATTCATCACCCACCGCATGGAAACGGCCATCGCCAATCACGAATTTGAAAAAGCGCGCTTTTATTCCGAGGAAGAGCGCAAGGAAAAAGAAAATCTGCGTGGGCTGCGCGAACGCTTCAAACTGGACGACGCCTCCACCGGCATTGTGACCCGCGAAGACATTGAAGAAGTGGTTTCGCGCTGGACGGGCATCGGCGTCACTTCCATCAAGGAAGACGAGCAGCAAAAACTTCTGCGCATTGAGCCGGAACTGCACAAGCGCGTCATTAGCCAGGACAAAGCCATCACCGCGCTGGCCCGCGCCATTCGCCGCAGCCGTGCCGGACTCAAGTCTCCTCTGCGCCCGGTGGGCTGCTTCTTCTTCCTCGGGCCGACCGGCGTCGGCAAGACGGAAGTGGCCAGGCGGCTGGCGGAGTTTTTGTTTGGTTCGGAGAAGTCGCTGGTGCGCTTCGATATGTCGGAGTTCATGGAAAAGCACTCCGTCTCGAAGCTGATCGGCGCGCCTCCAGGGTACGTGGGCTACGAAGAAGGCGGGCAATTAACGGAGCGCGTCCGCCGGACGCCTTACTCGGTCATTCTCCTCGATGAAATCGAGAAGGCCCACCCGGACGTCTTCAATATATTGTTGCAGGTGTTTGAAGACGGGCAGTTGACGGACGGCCTCGGCAATACCGTGGATTTCCGGAACACCATCATCATCATGACTTCCAATCTCGGCGCGCGCCATTTGCAGAAGCGCACCGCGATGGGCTTCCAGTCCGGCGCCGATGAAGCCGGGCAGAAGAGCATGGAAGACATGGTGATGAATGAAGTAAAGCGGGCGTTCAACCCGGAGTTCTTGAACCGGCTGGACGAAGTGATTATTTTCAATCCGCTCGGCGACGACGATCTGCTTCGCATCATCGATTTGCTGGTGGGCCAGTTGAACGACACGCTGATTCACCGCCAGGTGCAGATTGTGGTATCGCCGGAAGCACGTCAGTGGATACTCGAGAAAACGTGTGCGGACCGCAACTATGGGGCACGTCCGCTTCGCCGGGCTTTGCAGAAGTATGTAGAGGACCCGCTCTCCGAGGCGCTGATCCAGGGTGGAATTCAAAGGCCCGCGACTCTCCAGATTTACGTCGCCGGGGAAGGCCTGTCGTTCCGACCCGTTGGTGAGGCAACCCCGGTTGTCCACTAGCGAATCTGACACAACGCAAGGGTGATCCCGACCGGGTCGGGATCGACGCAACGGCTGGCCCACACCGGGTCCGGCGGGAGAATAACAACTTGAGTTTGGGGGCGCGGCCTTGAAGACCTCATCGGCCGCTCAAAGAAGAGTCTGTTCGCCGTTTGGCTATTTTGCGGCTCGCGTGACGTGCACGATCGCCTTGTCATTTGTCTTTGCGACCGTGTTGCCCGCGTCGCCGCGTCAAAATTCCCGTGCGGAGGATTCCCCATCCGCGCGTTCTTACCTTTTCTCTGCCTCATTAGATTACGCCACCGGCAAAGAAGTTACAGAAGATCATTCCGAGGCGGCTCCGCAGTCCGCCGCCCCGTCGCAGCAGTTCGTCATCGAGCGCATCGATTTCATCGGCAACCGCCGCGTGCGCAGCGACACGCTGAGAGCGCGCATCTTCACCCGCGACGGCGACGTCTACAATGAAGAGACGCTGCGCCGCGATTTTCAAGCGCTGTGGAACACGCAATTCTTCGAGGACGTCAAGCTCCGGGTGGAGGATTCAGCGAAGCGCCCCGACGCGAAAGTCATCATCTTTGAAGTAAGAGAGCGCCCGCAAATCCGCCGCATCCGCTATGACGGCATCCACTCCGTCTCCGAATCCGACATTCTCGACCGCTTCAAGGAGCGCAAAGTAGGCTTGAGCGTTGAGAGCCAGTTCGATCCCACCAAAATCAAGAAAGCTGAAGTCGTATTGAAAGAGTTGCTCGGCGAGCACGGCCGCCAATTCGCCAAAGTCACCCCGCAGTACGAGCGTATCGCCTCCAGCAACGCCGTCATCCTCGTTTTCAAGATCGAGGAAGGCCCCAAGGTCAAGGTCGGCAGAATCAAGTTCACCGGAAACCATGCCTTCAGCGACCGCAAGCTCATCCGCGCCATGCGCCATGACCGCCCCTACGCGATTCCTCTCTACTTCTGGTACATCCCGGTGCTCACCAAGACCTACGACCGCGAAAAGTTGAGCGAGGACCTGGAAGTCGGCGTGCGCGGTCTCTATCGCGACAACGGCTATTTCAAGGTCTCCGTCGGCGAACCCGTTCTCGAAAATATTGATACCACGCATTCGCGCCTCGGCGTTCCACTCGTCACCGGAAAAGGCCACGGCAAGGCCGTCAATATCACCATTCACATCGAAGAGGGCGAGCGCTTCCGCATGGGCACTCTTAAAATCGTAAGCTCCGATCCCGACAAGGCCCTGTCCCTCAAGGTTGATGCTCTCAAGGGCGCTTTCCCCCTCAAGCAAGGCGACATCTTCTCCACCGAAAAAGTTCGCAAAGCCCTCGAGACCTACGGGAAGATTTACGGTGAATACGGTTTCATCGATTTCACTCCCGAGCCGGACACCGAAGTCGACGACGCCAACAAAATCATCAACCTCACGCTGCGCTTCGACGAGCAAAAGCAATACTTCGTCCGCCGCATCGACTTCAGCGGCAACACCACCACCCGCGACAAAGTCATTCGCCGCGAGCTGTTGATTGATGAAGGCCAGCTCTTCAACAAGCGCCTCTGGGAGCTCAGCATCCTGCGCCTCAATCAGCTCGATTACTTCGACAAGATCGAAGCCGACAAGG
>Ga0210408_10001586_pt1 | contig 23549 bp, 18 predicted proteins | sample IncBWH4MmetaG_FD_155471 | JGI IMG/M metagenome (GOLD analysis project Ga0210408, IMG submission 155471) | Forest soil microbial communities from Barre Woods Harvard Forest LTER site, Petersham, Massachusetts, United States - Inc-BW-H-4-M | ecosystem: Environmental > Terrestrial > Soil >...
GCCGTATCGTCCCCGCCGATTTTGGCGACCAGCGCGTGCGCCGCTTCGTGGCAAGTGGTGGAGAAAAGAAACGCCACGTACCAGATGAATCCCAGCGCAATAAATTCCGGTCGAATTTCGCCCATGAGGGTACTCTTTTTCCTCAGGCTCAGTAGCGTAGATGGCCCGGTCGCGCTTTGCAAGCTACGAGCCAAGCATGACGGCTCCGTTTTCAGATGGCGCGTACTTGGCAGGCTGGCCCGAGTATCGGATTCTCCCAGCCCATCCCGAGTAGTGACAAACGGCCTCCTGAATCGTCAATAGAACAGCGCCAAGCAAGATTGTGCCGGACTGCGGGCGGCGCTCAAAAGCCTGCCGGATTGGGGAACCTGCCGCGGCTGGCCTGCGTACGGTAGGGAGAGGTGTTTAATGCAGAATCTTCCCGGCAATTTTCGGTATGCCTTGCGACAGTTCCGGTTATCTCCTGTTTTTACCGCCGCGGCTGTCCTGACGCTGGCTTTGGGAATCGGCGGCACCACCGCCATATTTACGCTGATCCACGCCGTGATGCTCCGCTCCTTGCCCGTTTCTGACCCCGGCAGCCTCTACCGCGTGGGCGAAGGCGACGATTGCTGCGTCGAAGGGGGGCCTCAAGACGTCTGGGGCATGTTTTCCTTCCCGTTGTACCAGCGGCTGAAGGCGGAAACTCCAGAATTCGAGGAAGTCACGGCTTTCCAGGCTGGCCGTGGCCGGTTGAGCGTGCGCCGTCAAGGCCTCGAATCAGCTGCCCGGCCGCTCAACTCGGAATATGTCTCCGGCACCTTTTTCTCGACTCTCGGAGTCCGCGCCTTCGGCGGCCGCGTCTTCACCGCCAATGACGACACGCCAGCTTCCGCTCCGGTCGCCGTCCTTAGTCATCGTGTCTGGCAGACCATCTACGCGTCTGATCCTGGCGTGGTGGGGTCCACCTTTGTCGTCGAGGGCCACCCTGTCACCGTCATCGGTGTCGCTCCGCCTGGCTTTTACGGCGAGACCCTGGAAAGCGACCCTCCTGATCTTTGGGTCCCCCTGCAATTGGAACCCATGATTAATGCCGAAGGAAGTCTGCTTCATCAGCCCGTCTCCGCCTGGCTCCGCATGATCGGCCGTTTGCGCCATGGCGCTTCTATTGATGGGATGGCTCCCCGACTCACCGGAATCCTTCGCCAATGGTTGCAAACCGATTCCGGCTATCCCGCCACCTGGATGGCCGACGTGGTCCGCCTCCTTCCCAAGCAGGTTATCGGCGTAGTCCCTGCGGGAGCTGGCGTAGCGGTGATGAAAGAGGAGTACGGCCGCAGCTTGCAGATTCTGCTTTCCGTCTGCGGGTTGGTGTTGCTGATCGCCTGCGCCAACGTGGCCAACCTGCTGCTGGCTCGCGGCGTAGCACGCCGTGGACAGACGGCCGTGCGACTGGCCGTGGGCGCCACGCCCAGAATGATCGTCACCCAGGCGCTCACTGAAAGTGTTCTGCTCGCCATCGGCGGCGGTATTCTCGGGCTTCTGGTGGCCATGGCCGCGGCGCGGCTGCTGCTTGCCCTCGCCTTTCATAACTCCCATTTCCTCCCCATCAGCGTTGCGCCATCGCTTATCGTCTTGGCCTTCGCCTTCGCGTTGGCGTTGCTTACGGGAATCATTTTTGGGGCGGCTCCCGCCTGGCTTGCCACGCGTACCGATCCGGCCGAGGCACTCCGGGGTTCAGGCCGTGGCACCCAGGATCGTTCTTCGTTCGCCCGCAAAGCGCTGCTGGTTGTGCAAGCCACCCTTTCCGTGGTTCTGGTCGCCGGCGCCACCATGCTGGCGCGCAGCCTAAACAAGCTCGAACATCAGGACTTCGGCTACCAGGTGCAAAGCCGCGTGGAAGTGGATATGAACAATCCGCCGGCGACATATACGCAGCCGCAGCTCGCCTCCCTTTACCGCCAACTTGAAGAACAACTCAACCGTCTCCCCGGCGTACGGGGTTCCGGCCTGGCCCTTTACAACCCGCTCACCAACAACTGGGGCGAACTCATCATGGTGGCCGGCCATCCTCCTGCCAAGTTTAACGAGGAAGGGGGCGCGTCGTGGGACCGCGTGAGCGTCAACTATCTTCAGAATCTTGGCATTCCCGTCTTGCGCGGACGGGCGTTTACCGCCGCGGACAACGAAACCACGGCACCGGTGGCCCTCGTCAACGAGGCTTTCGTGAAGCGCTTTTTCAAGAGCACCGAAGACCCGCTCGACCAGCATTTCGGTCTGGATGTCCCCGAGTATGCCGGCACATTCCGGATCGTCGGCGTCGTGCGCGATGCCAAGTTTGCCGGTTGGGGCCTCAGCAGGCCTGCGCGCCCGATGTTTTATGTGCCGCTGGCGCAAAATGTCGCCTACCCCGACAAGCTGATGAAGATGATCGAGCTGCGCTCCCACTTTATCGGCGGAATCATGCTGATAACCGATCTGTCTCCAGGCGTCCTCGAGGCCCAGCTCACGAGGATGCTTGCGGATATCGATCCCAACCTGACCATCAATAGTATCCGCACCATGCAGCAGCAGATCGATCTTCGTTTCGATCAGGAGCGTGCCGTAGCCAGCCTCGCCGCCCTGTTCGGGAGTGTGGCGCTGGTTCTGGCTGCCGTTGGACTTTACGGCGTGACTGCTTACACGGTTGCGCAACGCACCAACGAAATCGGCATTCGCATGGCGCTTGGCGCGGACCGCCCGAACGTGATCCAACTGGTGCTGCGGGGCGCCTTCAAGCGAGTCTTGTTTGGCTTGTTGCTGGGCTTGCCCTTGGCGGTTGGCGCCGGACGGCTGATCTCCGCCCAACTGTACGGCGTCACCTCGTGGGACCCGCTTGCGCTGGCTGTGGCAGCAGGGGCGCTGGCGATTTGCTCCTTCTTTGCCGCCATCATTCCCGCAAACCGCGCAGCATCCATTTCACCCATGAACGCGCTGAGAATCGAGTAGCGTGCATCATCGGGTTTTCGCGCCAGAAGTCCCCTGCGATTCGTATAAATGACTTGGACTCCGCGGAGAATCGTGGCGTAAACTCGCGTGCACTCTCCCGCAGGCGGTAACCCGCGCAAAACTATCACTACGCGTATCTCGTCGGCGCGCTCATCTTCGACGCCAAAGAGCTCCCTTTCGCCGGGACGGGCGGAGCCATCTGGAGCGTCGCGTACGAATACGTGCAAGGCTACCGCCTCGAGCCCACGAATGCGTGAGAAGAGAGGGGATGGAGGATAGGGGCCCCCTATGTTTTTTGTAAGTGTTGCAGCTAAAGAACTTAGCCAGGCCGTAAGTCTTTTGTTTGCAACACTTGCGGGGGATCCATAAGTGTTGCAGTTAAAGGACTTAGAAGCAAGGGTGGATAGCGACCCCGACAAGATAGATTCCATCTCCCCCCACCCCCGGCGGTTTTTGGCAAAGAGTGTGGAATCGTCTGAAAACAAAAGAGTTGAGTTTTCTGTCGATGCAAAAAACGACAAAAGAGTGCGGAAGCAACAGGAAGTAAAGGAGATAGGTGAGGTGAAGGAAGTAAAGGAGTGGAGAGTGTGGCACATGGGGTGTCTTGGCGATGCCCTTCGCACACGACGCTCAGGGTAAATTGTCGTCGAAAATCACCACTCATTCACCCTATCATAGCTTATAATCATTGTCAATTACTTTTGTATGAAACTTAGAGCCTTTAGATTGAGCAAGTTGCATAAGCGTTCGAACGGGCTTGTAAGGGAAAGAAAACAAAGGGGTAGAGATCGCAGTGGGCCGGTCAAGAGAGGCTGAGGGAATACGACGCGTCCTGCCTCAGAGACAAATCCAGCTAACTGCCACGATCCGCAGTTACCCTCCGGTGGGATTGCGTTCGCGGAGGCCGCAAATCCCTTAAAATGAGGGAATGAAGCCGGGGCGGCAATAAACTCGCCAACAGCTAGCGGCTGGGGCGACGGAAACTGTTTGAAGAACAGTTGGTAGACTGGCGTGGAGTTTATAGCCCTCGTATGCGGAATTAGCGGTTAAGGCGATGGGAAAAGGGAAACTCATTCTCGGGCTGGCCGTTCTTGCGTTGGCCGTCATCGCCGGCTGGCAGATTGTTTCTTGCGAACTGGCCAACCTGGAGCTCAGCGGGGACCTGCGGGACATTGCGTCGCAGGCGGGGGCTTACATCGGCTTGGTTTCATTCAATTCGGATGAGGATTTCCGCAAAGCCGTGATCCGCGCTGCCCAATCGCATGACATCCAACTGGAGCCTGAGCAAGTGACAGTGCAGCGCACGGGCACGGCTCTAAACCAGAGCATATACCTTGCGGTGGACTACAAAGCGCGAGTGAGGCTACCTGGATTTTCGCTCGCCCTGCACTTCCATCCGACGAGTGCGAAGTGAACCATTACCGGGCCGCGCGACTGACTCGCCTGCGGTGGCGGTTCGTGTCGTAGAGGGTGAAGCACGTTTGTACGATAAGCGCGTTACCAGACGCAGGGATCACTAAGAGCTCATTTCTTCGGAATCAGCCTCAGCAAGACTTCCATATCTCCATTGATTTCTACCTCTTGCTTTGCCATTTGCCACTTGGAAGTTTCCACCGGAACTCCTTCCGCCTGAAAATCGGGCTGAATGAAGCTGCTTACCAAATAGTGACCAGGTGGAATCAAGCCCAAGGTGTAGGATCCGTCTTTGTTAAGTCCGTGGCTCTCATGATAAGCCAGCGGGTCCTGGTCATGACTGTCGATGGCAACGCCGAGATTCTCCCAAGGCACGGGACTATCGTCTGGTGTGACAACTCTGAAGTGCACAGTAAATAGAGACTGCTTCTGAACAGTGAAACGCAAGTTGGTGAGTTCGGCCCCCGCCTTTACTTCAATCGGTACTGCCTGTGAGTGGTTCGTCACGCTAGGGTAGTAACCCATCCAGCGACTACCTGTGCCGTAGTCATTGTTCTCTGCGGTCAAAAGGTATTTCCCCGGAGAGACGTTCTTGACGCAGAAACTCCCGTCCGATTTGGAGAGGTCAGGGTCGGACTCGGTCTTAGGAGGCAGAGGCTCGTCCCGCACTTGCGACATTACCACCTGCGCCTTCCCCAATGGACTACCGTTAGGTTTTGTCACCCTTCCGCACACGGTGCCGGTCCACTGAGGCAAAAACTTACTGTAGTAGCTCTGCGGGTCTAACAAGTCATCAGCCGACGCCGGTTCTCCACGAAGGTATCGCAGTGCGGGGCCAGCTTCATTCAGTGGAGTAGTTCCGGTGCAGATGCTGGTGAATAAAATCCCACCACTTATGCTATCGGCGTACACCAAATATTCTTTGCCGGTCTCGAAGTCAAACCCGCAGTCCCCACCACCCATGCCCGTCACGAGCGTGAGAGGCCCTTCGATGTGACGACGATAGGAACGCGAGACGCGAATCGTAACCACGCGATGTGCTCCATGACCAGTCATCGACATGGCATTCGAGGGAGGACCCATCGGCCCCATCCTGACTTCCTGATTTTCAACGGTCCCCTCAAAAATAATGCCTCCACTCTGCCACTCGGCTACATCGCGCATTGTCTTCGTTCCTGGAGCAGGTGCACAAGTGCATGCGAGAGTTCCGATGGCTGAGAAGAGCACATGGATTGCGACCGCAGCTGAACACAGAACACGGCTTCGGTTTGTCATATTTGTTAAGGCTCCGATTTCAATGGGCCTTCCCTCGAATTACGCCCCGCATCGAGCAATAAAGCTCTCGCCGCCAACGCTAGGGGGCGGTTTGGGTGGGGACGGCTTTGGGGCCGGCAGGCGTGAAATGGAAGCGGATTAGCCATTCGCTGGGGACGCTGTGACCGCCGACATCCGGTGAATTGAATTGCCAGCGGCGCGCGGCTTTCAGGGCGAGATCGGCAAAATATTGACTCGGGCCGGGAGAATCGAGTGTGGCATCGGAGACGTTGCCGGTGGGATCGACGTGGACGCGGACAGCGACGCGAACGACGCCGTGAATGGTGTCGAGGGCTTTCTGGGGGGCGTCCGGCAAAATTTGGTCGAGGACTTCACCGCGAGCGGAAGGCGACGCTGTAGAAGACGCGGTTGATGAAGCGGGAGCGCTTGGCGCGTTTGCGGATGAGAAAGTTTCCGTGCGCACGGAAGCGGGTGTTGGCGCGGCGGCCGGCGGGGCCTGAGGTGCTGGGGCAATCTTTTTTTCGGCGGCTGGTTTCACTGTTTTTTGCGGCGCGGATGGCTTTGGGGATGGTGGAGTGGCGCGGCGCGCGGGCGGCGCGACCGCACTTGGCGGCGCAGCGGCGGGAGCAGAAGCGGTGGAAGCGGAGGAAGAAGAGTCGGAACGATGGCCGAGGATCTTCGGCAGCGCGAAGATGGCGACGATCACCAGAAGGGCGGCGGCAACCGGAACGACATAGTTGGGGAGAACCAGAGATTGAGTTGGCGAGCTCTTCGCGGCTTTTGGACGCGGCCCCTTGGCTTGGGGCTGCGCTTGCACTCCCGTTGAAGGCGGCCGGATGTCTGGGATTGGCAGCTTGGCCGCGGGGATGGCGGGAACGGAAGAGAGTGGGACAGCCAGCGGAGAAATGGTTTGCGCGGCAGTTGCGGCGAAGGCGGCGGGATTGAGGCGCGCAGCAATTTCAGCAATGGTCCAACGGCGGCGCGGATCGCGACGGAGGGCGTGGCGGGCGATGTCGAGAAAGGGCTGAGGAAGCGCATCGGGGACGAGCGGGTCCGCAGGGCTTCCGGGTTGTGAGGCGGGAACGCGCTGGGTGAGGGTTTCGACCAGGGTCATGCCCAGAGACCAGACGTCCGTGGCAGGGGAGAGTGGGCCAACGGCAACTTCGGGAGCGTCGTGAAGGTCGAAGCGGCGCGATGATTTTCGCGATTCACCGATGGGGAAAAGAGAGTCACTGGAAAGCTTGAGCTGATCGGCGGTGGCGAGAATGTTGGAAGGCTTGATGCGGGAATGAATGAGGCCTTTGCCGTGGAGAAAGACGAGAGCGTCAAGCACGGGGCCGAGCATTTCGCGAGCTTCGGATTCGGTGAGCGAGCGCAGCGGGAGAATCTGGGAGAGATCTTCGTCGGCGTATTCCATGACGACGTAGAGACGATCGCGGTTGGCCAAGCGGCAGCGGCCGATGTCGTGAATACGGAGCAGCTGGGGATGAGTGAGCTGCATGACGCGGCGCCAAAGAGAGAGTTGATGGTCGGCGGTGGTTCCGGCGGGAATGAATTTGATGGCGGCTTTTTTTGTTGATGGTTCGGGGAGGTTGGTGAGGAAAACGGCGGAGTCTTCCGTTTCTCCTAAGAACTGGCGGAGCCGGAATTTGTTGTCGACGACCTGACCTTCGCATTGACTCCAGACTTCGCTCATATTGCACCTCCAACTGCGAATGGCCGTGAGCCGAATAATGGCGACGTTGCCTACGGCGCAACGCGCGAGCGCAAACACGGAAAGAACACCACGGCGTAAGAGGCTGGGCTGGAACGTCTCGATTTGCTGCGATTCGCAGGCGCCAGGGGCCGGGCGCTCGTCGTCCACATTCTGGCACATTCTGGCACGAAATGGCCCGGAAAGGGAGGGTCGTTCCTATCAGTTAGGGAGAGGCGGGCTGGGAGGACGTGAAACGCGGCTGGAACGAGGCACTTTGAGGCAAGCGGCCTGGACCAAAGATTCGCAGGCGGAGAGGCAGGCGCGGCGGAAGTTGCGCGAGATTTTCATATGGGTGTTGGCGGAGTGGAGAAGCGTGGCGGTGCCGTGCAAGAGAGCCACAAGGGCCAGAGCGAGGGGAGTATATTGATCAGGCTTGCCACCCAGTTGAGCGGCGAGGCGGCGCTTCAAGAATTCGAACGAGGGCATGTGATCCTTGCGGGCGAAGGCCGTTGCCCAGTCTTCGGAGATGAGGCGGTAGTCGTGGGGGTGCGCCACAAAGAAGTCGAGAATGCGGCGGCAAGCCTGCGCGGGGGTGCGTGAAGACTTGATGGCGGCGAAGAGGTTGAGGCGGGCGCGGCGGCGGAGCAGGGAGAGGAGGTCTTCCTTGTCGGAGAAGCGCTCGTAAATAGTGGGTGTAGTGGTGCGCGAAGCGCGGGCGACGGCGCGCATAGTGAGAGCATGTTCGCCGCGGGTGCTCCACAGGTGGTAAGCGGCGGCGAGGATGCGGCCTTCCAGACGGGCGTCAGCTTTGCGAGGCATGCAGCGGCTCCCTCAGTCTTGTATGAGCGGAATTATATCCTTTACAGCGTTAAAGAAACAATGTATAAATAATAGGGCCTGGGAAATCCCTCGAACGCATTGTTCAAAAAATCAAAGGACAAGGGTGCATGACAGCAAGTTATGTTTCGATTTCAATATAGTGTGACCACGAAGGCCAGCCGCGAGGCGGCCTGGGGCGTTTTTTCGAATTGGCGGCGCTGGAATGAGTTCGCAGATATATATGGAGAAGTGGAGTGGCGGGAAGGAAAGCCGTGGGAAGCGGGAAGCCGGCTGGAGATTGAGGTAGTGGAGCCGGTGAAGACGGTGGTGAGTCACGTGATTACGAATTGCCAGCCGGGGCACAGAGTGGGATGGATCGATCATTCGCTGGGAGTGGTGCTGGCGCAGTGGGTCAACTTTGAAGAACATGCGTTAGGCGGGACGCGGGTGCACACCTGGGGAGATATTGTACATTCCGGTGTGAAGATCGCAGGGCGAACTGTGGAGCAAGTGGTCACCCACTTCACGGAAACGTGGTACGAGAATTTCCGATGCGCGTGCGACCAGCTCGCGGAAGCAAGCGGCGACTGAGCGCGGAGGCAGCTTCGGTCGCTTGAACTAAACTGCTTCTTGGGAATTTGGCGCTGAGTACGGCTAGCGGCAGTTTCGAACTTCTTCTGACCTTTCGAACATCGCCATTTGCGCAAATAAGACCGGGAGATGCCGTCCGACGAAGAGTTGGCGCGCACACGTCGTCTTCGCGCACGTCTTCAGATACAAACTGGGCCCTGAGGCTACAGGGCTGAAGAGTTAAACCTAGCTATTCGTCGCGGTAGATGTGCAGGTCGGGGAATTGGGGCTCACCCCATTCCAATCTGGTACGTTCCTTCATTAATGGCCAAACTCTGAACTTCCGCAGGTATTTCTGAAACCACAAATCATTGATTGCAAAGGAGATTGCGATCAAGAAGGCAGGCATCGCTGGCGAGTTGCGTGCAAGCGTTTCCTTGGGGGTGTGTGCAATGCGCGGACGGCGAGGGATGCGGTTGCGAAGAACTCGCCTAACGAGTAAAACAAGATGGGCTTCGAGATCAACCTGGAAGCCGCTCAAAAAGCAAGATTAAGCCCCAGTTCAAGTCTGCGGGCCCTTGCCAAGAGCGTCATGGGCGGCCAGGGAGGTACCTAGAATGCTGCACTTCCGAAATCCATCGGTCCGGCGCAAGCTGAGCACGGTCATCTTCTTTACCAGTCTTCTTGGCCTGAGTATCGCCGGCCTGGCGTTCGAAATTTATGAGCGAGCCAGTTTTCGCACCGGTCTGATCGACCAACTAAAAGCCCACGCCGATATGGTGGGTTCGAGTACGGCGGCAGCGCTGGCATTCAACGACCAAGAATCGGCACAGGACTCGCTCAAGGCACTGAGGGTGGAGCGTCATATCGCCGCGGCCTGCCTGTACGACAAGCGCGGAAACGTCTTCGCCGAATACCGGCGAGACTCCGCCGCTCCAGCATGTCAAATGACGGCCACGCTCGAGGAGGGCGCGCGATTCGATAAGGAGCTTGTTGTCCTTTCCAGGAATATTTCCCTGAGTGGGAAAAGCACCGGGGCCATTGCGATCCTGTCGGATTTTTCCCAGCTTGACGCCAAGATGAAACGGTTCCGGGAAATATCCCTTCTGGTCCTGATCGTTTCCCTGCTGGTGACTGTGTTCGTCTCCAAGCGTCTCGTTGGTCTAATCACCGAGCCTATCCTGCAGCTCGCAGGGCTCGCCGAGAGAGTCTCCACGAAGGAAGACTACACGCTACGGGCAATCGCAGTGGGCGACGATGAGTTGGGAAAACTCGTCGGCTCTTTCAACCAGATGCTGGAGCGCATCCAAGAACGCGACGTGGCCTTGAACAGCGCGAAGGAAGATCTGGAAGTCCGTGTCCTGGCCCGTACAGAAGAGTTGCAGAAAGAGGTCTTCGAGCGTATGCGGGCCGAGAAGTTGCAGCGCATCGCGTACGATGCGACACGCCTTTTGGCCGAGGCGGATAGCATGGACGAGGCCATGCCGGAGATCCTGGAGGTTATTTGCGAAGGGATGGGACAGGAAGTGGCGGCCATCTGGAGATTAGACGAGACAACCGACGTGCTGCGATGCACCTACACTTGGCAGCGGCCCGGGGCATCGGTTGACGAATTCCTCGAGGCAACTCGCAACACCTCGCTGGCAGCCTCGACGGGCTTGCCTGGCCGCGTCTGGGTCAACCAGCAGCCCGTGTGGATCGCGGACGTAACGAAAGACGCCGATTTCACCCGGGCAGAAGTGGCCGTTGCCTGCGGGCTGCGCTGCGGTCTAGTCGTTCCGATCTTTCAGAATGCCGAACTTGGAGGCTTACTGGAATTATTCAGCGGAAAAGTCCAAGAACCGGATCCTTATTTGCTTCGCCTGGGCGTCGCGCTCGGTGGCCAGATCGGGCAGTTCATGAGCCGCAAGCAAGCGGAAGCAAATTTGGTCCATGCCAAAGAAACAGCCGAGGCCGCGAGCCGCGCAAAAAGCGAGTTCCTGGCCAATATGAGCCACGAAATTCGCACGCCGCTGAACGGCGTGATAGGAATGACGGATTTGGCCCTCGACACGCCGCTTAGTTCGGAACAACGCGAGTACCTGGAAACGGTGAAACTGTCAGCGGATTCCTTGCTGACGGTGATCAACGACATTCTGGACTTCTCCAAGATCGAAGCGGGAAGAATCGATTTGGAAGCGATCGACTTCAACCTGCGGGATTGCCTGGAAACGAGTTTGAAAACGATGGCGATCCGAGCCGACGAAAAGGGCCTGGAGCTCTTGTGCGAGGTGGCCCCGGAGGTGCCGGAAATTGTGCGGGGAGATTCCGTCAGGTTGCGGCAAGTCATCATCAATCTTGTCGGGAACGCCATCAAGTTCACGGACAAGGGCGAGGTGGCGCTGAAGGTCCAAGTGGAAGCGGTCAATGAGCGCGATCGCACGTTGCGGTTTACGGTGGCGGACTCCGGGATCGGGATTCCACAGGAAAAACTGCAATTGATCTTCGATCCATTTTCCCAGGCGGATAGCTCGACAACCAGAAAATACGGGGGAACTGGTCTGGGTCTGACGATTTCGAGCAGGCTGGTAGGGATGATGGGAGGGAAAATCTGGGTGGAAAGCGAACTCGGCCGAGGGAGCCAATTCCACTTTACCGCAAGCGTCGGGATTGCGGATACGAAAGTAGTCGAAGTCGGAACAATTGCTCCGCCCGAGATACTAAGGGCTGTGAAAGTTCTTCTGGTTGACGACAACCGCACGAACCGACGAATCCTGGAAGGAATGCTTGGGCGATGGGAAATGAAGTCGAGTTCAGCGCAAGGCGGAGAAGAGGCACTGACAATATTGTCCCAAGCGCAGGAGGCTGGAGAGCCCTTCGCGCTGATCTTGATGGACATGCACATGCCCAAAATGGATGGATTCGAATTGATCGAAAAAATTCGGCGGAGCCCACACCCGTCCACTGCCACCATCATGATGCTTACTTCAGCGGGCCATCGAGGCGATGCGGAGCGCTGCAATGAACTGGGAATCGCCGCGTACCTGATGAAGCCGATCCGGCAATCCGAATTGCGGGAAGCGATTGCCCGGGTGCTTGGGGCACGGGAACAGAAGCGCGCAATCGCACTGATCACCCGGTATTCGCTGCACGATGCCCGCGAGCCCTCGGCTTCATTGCGCATTCTGCTGGCGGAGGACAATGCGGTGAATCAGCGTTTGGCAAGCCGGCTGCTTGAGAAGAGAGGCCACTCTGTCGTTGTAGCGGGTAATGGGCGCGAGGCGCTGGAGGTGCTGGAAAGGGAGAGTTTTGATCTGGTCTTCATGGACGTCCAGATGCCGGTGATGGATGGCTTGGAAGCCACCGCGGCGATTCGAAAGAAAGAGGGAGCCAGCGGAATCCACTTGCCGGTCGTGGCGCTAACCGCGCACGCCATGAAGGGTGATCGGGAGAAATGTCTGGCTGGCGGAATGGATGGCTATCTCGCAAAACCGATCCGACCGCAGGAGTTGGACGAAATTCTGAAAACCTATCTCGCGCGCCGTGCGCAGGCTCCGGAAGCCCAGGAGAGTGTGCTGAGCAAGAAATAGGCGGCGAGAACGGACCACACCAGGGAAAGTACCAAGGATTTGGCGAGGAGACGGGAGCGTACTCCCGGCGATCAAGGTAACTCCAAAGACGATTTTCTGCGGCTCGTGGCAGGGAGCAAGAGGCGCTTCGGGCCGCTGACGAAGGGATTGCCGCGTGCATAGAAGCGCAAGAGCTTATCGGCGGCGCGGGTAATGCCTATGCGCACGGTCTTACCGATGGGCAAGGTGGAATGGCTGATTTCACCCAACCAGAGCGAGCCGGCAGCGCAGAGATCCAGGCCGTCATGGCGGCGGTCGATTTGCAAAGCCGCGGCCAGGCGTCCCGGGCCGCGCGTGAGATCGAGAAGTCGCGCGGTCTTGCGGTGGCGCTGCATCAGCTCGATGCCTTCCAGCGGCTCGAGGGCGCGGATGAGAATCGCCGCAGCGATTCCGGCGGGTTCGCTCACGACATTGAGCATGAAGTGCGCGCCGTAGTTGAAGAAAATGTAGGCGTGGCCGGGGGCCAGATACATCGAACGAATGCGCGGAGTAGGTCCGCGGAAGTGATGTCCGGCGGGATCACCGGGCGGGTAAGCTTCTGTTTCCACGATGCGGCCGCTCAGACGGCCCGCAGTGTGATCGTGGACCACGACTTTTCCTATGAGGAAGCGAGCGAGCTTGATGGTGTCAGGCGGTAGTTCGGAACGGCGCAGGCGGCGGATGGCGAAATTGGGAGGCGGGGATTTTAGAGCGTCGCTAGTCGAGGACATGGGACGCCGGGTCAGCGGGAGAGCAGCTTCTGCAGATCGTCGGGCGCAACGAGATCCTGATACTCAGGATGTTTTTGGATGAAACTGGAGACGTAGGCACAGAGCGGGACGACCCGGAGGCGGTTGGCGCGCGCGAAATCGAGCGCAAAGCGGGAAAGTCTTGCCGCTATCCCATGGCTTTCGAACGGCTGCGGCACTTCGGTGTGCACAAGAAGGATGCGGTCGGGAAAGCGGCGGTAGGTGAGCAGGGCGCGAGCGCCATCGACGAGCAGTTCGAAACGCTGCGCCGCTTCGTTGTGGATAACGGGCAGGTTGTTGAGATCCACGTCCACGTGTCACCCGGCGGCTTGGCTGATTGCGCCGTTCGTCTGGATCTTTTCAGATTGGCTCATGAGGATCTCCGGGTGACCTGGAGAGTCTATCAGGGAATTCGCAAAAACTAGGGGGCCGAGGAGTCGGGAGGCTCGTTGTTGAAGACGCGGACGAGTTCGGCGTGATCGATGACCACAGCGGGGTCGCGCTGGATGGCGTCGAAGTATTTTTTCTGGAAGGCGTCGCCGGATTCCGTGGGGACGAACATTTTCCGGGCCACGGCGATGGCGCCGCTGGTGTATTCGGGGGTGATGGGCTCCTTGGAAGCCAGGGTTTCGTCGAGGCGCACGACGAATTCGGAGATGTTGTGCAGCCAGGCGAATTGCGCATGGTCGATGACCAGGCGGAAGAGCTCGCCGGTGTTGACGTAGCCGTGTTCGCGCTCGTATTCGCGGCGCTCCATGTTGAGAAGAGTCTTGTGCAGGCGGAGAAGGGCGAGGCGGAAGGACAAGAGCTTCTCGCGGGCGGGCGAATCGTCGTTCGCAGGATATAGATTAGAGCTTGGAGAATCCATTTTCAGGCGACACCACTATTCTCCGACAGTCGAGGCGCAAATTCAAAAGGAAGACGCGGCGAGCGGGCCGAAAATCGTTTGCTTGCTTGACCGAAACCGCTTGGCTTCCTGTAATGCATCAGGTAGCGCGCCCCGTGGACGGAAGAAATATTCCTGCCTTCATCAAATATTATCTATAAATTAAACAACGGCAGGCGAGGCAACGGAGTCCAGAAAAATCGATATTTTAATGCATTCATGCAATTCTTTTATTGCTGGCAATATAACCTAAAAGCTCCTTTTCCCGTCTAATGGGTGTAGTCAAATCACGCTCTTCCCCGCGCGAAGGAAGGCTCTGAATTCGCCTCCGCGAGGAGAGGAAAAAAAAGGAAACTAGAAACCATGAGAAAGACGAAATTGACCGCAGGTTTGGTGACATTTTCTCTGTTGCTCGCGTCCGGCGCCATCGCCGGCAACTCGAATAAGGGTACGCTGAACATCGCCGAGACCGTTGCTGTCGGTGACAAGCAGCTCCCGGCCGGCAAGTATCAAGTCGAATGGACTGGAACTGGACCGGCTGTTGAAGTCAGCATTTCCAACGGCAAGGAGACGCTGGCCAAAGTGCCGGCGCAACTTCTGGCGCTAAACAAAGCCGAGCCCACAAGCGGGTATGCCACCAGTGCCGACCCTGCCGGCAACAAGACGCTGACGGAAATTTTCTTCAGCGGCAAGAAGTATGAGCTGTCCATCGGCGAAGCGTCCGCGGCAACGGCTGCGGCCTCCGATAAAACGCAAGGGAGCAATTAACCTCGGGAACATTTCGAGGAGTTCGCAGTTACGAGAAGGAGGGGCCGCCGAACGGCCCCTTTTTTCGTTCCTACAGTAATGAGGTCACGGGAACTCTATAGCGTAGTCATCCGGCAGTGCGCGATTTGCAGCATTGGACAATAGTTTTGCGATATGGCAAAACTAGCTCCCATAAGTGTATGCTCTTGTGCGTCGGGCCCGCCGGAGGGTTGGCCGCGCATTGAAATTTGTCCAACGAATCCTCTCATTCGTTTGTTATTTCCAAGCGCAGTTCTGGTTTTCAGCAGCGGAGGAAGCTTCATGATTGTAGGTGTGCCACGAGAGAGCTTTCCTGGAGAGCGGCGCGTGGCGCTGGTGCCCGCGGCCATTCCGAATCTAGCCAAAGCGGGCCTGGAAGTGGTGGTGGAGGCGGGAGCCGGTGCCGGGGCAGGCTATCCGGACGCCGACTACGCCGCCAAGGGCGCGAAGATTGCCGCCGATCGCGCCGAAGTGTTTCGAGCCGCCGACATTGTGACGCAAATTCTCTGTTATGGCTCCAACGACAAGACCGGCAAAGCCGATGTTCCCCTATTCCGCGACGGCCAAGTGCTTATTGGGTTTTTGCGGCCGCTGGGCTCTATCGAAACGATTCGGGAGCTTGCCTCGAAGGGCGTGACCTCGTTTTCGGTGGAATTGATGCCGCGAACGACGCGTGCGCAGAGCATGGATGTGCTTTCCTCAATGGCCACGATTTGCGGTTACAAGGCCGTCGTGCTTGCCGCGGATACTTCGCCGCGCATTTTTCCGATGCTTACGACCGCCGCGGGAACCATTACTCCGGGCCGCGTTTTCGTGATTGGAGCGGGCGTGGCGGGTTTGCAGGCCATTGCCACGGCGCGGCGGCTTGGCGCGGTGGCTTCGGCTTACGACCTGCGTCCTGCGGCAAAGGAGCAGGTGCACAGCCTCGGCGGACGGTTCGTCGAGCTTCCCATCGAAGCCAAAGACGCCGAGGACGCGCGCGGATACGCGCGGGCGCAGGATGAGACTTTCTACAAACGCCAGCGGGAATTGTTGGGCAAGGTCGTAGCGGAAAGCGACGTGGTAATCAGCGCGGCAGTCATCCCGGGAAAGAAACCTCCCATTCTGGTGACCAAGGAAATGGTGGCAAGCATGGCGCCTGGTTCGGTGATTGTCGATTTGGCCGGCGAGCGCGGCGGCAACTGTGAGCTGACTCGTCCCGGCGAGATCGTCGTCGAGCATGGTGTGACCATCATCGGCTGGTTCAACCTGGCCAGCACCGTGCCGTATCACGCCAGTCAGATGTACGCGCGAAACGTGAGCGCTTTCCTGCTGCATCTCGTGAAGGACGGCAAACTGCAACTGAATATGGATGATGAAATCGTCCGCGAGACGATGTTGACGCGGGGTGGGGAAGTCGTCAACGCGCGCGTGCGGGAGTTTTTTTCGCTCCCGCCCTTGCCGCTTGAAGCCAAGGAGGTGGCGAAGTCATGAAGCTGGATCTCCTTACCAGCCTCTACGTTTTCATGCTGGCCGCGTTTATCGGATTTGAAGTCATACGCCGCGTTTCGCCCCTTCTCCATACCCCCTTGATGTCCCTGACGAACGCGCTCGACGCCATCGCCGTGGTGGGAGCCATCCTGCTTGCCGGTGAATACCACGCTCACGGGGCCATGCTCGCCAAAGTCCTCGGAACCATCGCCATTGTCGCGGCCACCAGCAACATCGTCGGCGGCTTCCTGATTACCGACCGCATGCTGAAAATGTTCAAAGCCAGCGGGCCGAAGAAACCATGACCAACTTGCCCGGCCTGGAAACCATCATCGAAATCACCTATCTGATCGCCACAGCGCTTTTCATTCTCGCCCTCAAATGGCTGAGCTCTCCGACGACCGCGCGCCGCGGCGTCTTTGCCGGTGAACTGGGCATGCTGCTGGCGATTGCCGGAACACTGTTGAACCGTGGCATCGTCGAATACAAATGGATTGTCATCGCCCTGGTGCTCGGAACCATTATCGGCGTGCCGCTTGGCGAAGTGGCCATGACGGCCGTGCCGCAGCGGACCGCGTTAAGCCACGCGTTCGGCGCGCTCTGCGTGACGCTGGTCGGCACCGCCGAATTTTATTTGCGCACTCCGGACGTGCCGCGCTTCATGATGGGCGTGCTGTCGCTCGAAGTCATCCTCGGCTCGCTCACGTTTACAGGCAGCCTGATGGCTGCGGGAAAATTACAGGAAATCCTCCCGCAGCGCCCCATCACCTATAAAGGACAGAATCTCGTCAACCTCGGCCTGCTCGGCGTAGCCATCGTTGTCGCCGGCATGCTGGTGGCGCACCCGGAAAAAACGCAGCTCTTCCCGCTGATCGTCGGCATCCCGCTGCTCTTCGGCGTGATGATGATCGTTCCCATCGGTGGCGCCGACATGCCCACGGTGATCTCCCTTCTAAATTCGTATGCCGGTCTTTCCGCGGCGGCGATGGGCTTCGTCCTCGACAGCAAACTGCTGATCATTGCGGGCGCGTTGGACGGAGCTTCCGGACTCATTCTCTCCGTGAACATGTCGAAGGCCATGAACCGCTCCTTTTCCAACGTGCTCTTCGGCGCGTTCGGCCAGGAGCAGACCACCGCCGCGGGCAAGCAGGAGGCGCGCCCTGTGCGCAGCGCGACGCCAGAGGAGGCCGCCGCCATCCTCGCTGCCGCGAACAAAGTCGTCATCGTGCCGGGCTACGGCATGGCCGTTGCGCAAGCGCAGCACAAAGTGCGCGAGTTGTACGACGCCCTGACCAAGCGCGGCGTCGACGTCAAGTTCGGAATTCACCCGGTGGCCGGCCGCATGCCCGGGCACATGAACGTCCTGCTCGCCGAAGCTGACATTCCCTACGACAAGCTCCTCGACATGGACGAAATCAACGGCGATTTTCCGCAAACCGACGTGGCGCTGGTGATTGGCGCGAACGACGTCACCAATCCCGCCGCCCGCACCGACACCAGCAGCCCGATCTACGGCATGCCCATTCTGGACGTGGACAAGGCCCGCACGGTGATGGTCATCAAGCGCAGCATGGCTGCCGGCTTTGCCGGCATCGATAATCCCCTCTACTACCTGGACCGCACCCTCATGCTCTTCGGCGACGCTAAATCCTTCGTCGGCTCCATCGTCCGCGAACTCGGCGGCGGCCACGAGTAGTTACCAGACGTTGCAGAGTCGCCGACGTTCCCACAGAACGATCCCAACCAAGATGTAAACGAACCGAACTGCGTGCCTATCATTCGTAGCGCAAGGCCACGATGGGGTCGACGCGCATGGCACGGCGAGCGGGAATGGTGCACGCCGTCAGTGCGACGACGAGCAAGAGAAGAGTCACGCTGACGAACGTGAGCCAGTCGCTCGGAGTGACCCCGTAGAGCAAGCTACTCAACAGCCGCGTGAGCAAAAGGCCGGCGATGATCCCGATGCCCGCCCCTGCGAGCGTGGCGCGGATTCCCTGGCGAAGGACGATTCTCAAGATGTCGCGGCGCTGCGCGCCTAGGGCCACACGGATGCCGATCTCACGGGTGCGCTGCAGCACCATGTGTGCGATTAACCCGTACAATCCCACGACAGCGAGAATCAAGGCTAGCGCGGCAAAACTTCCAATCAGGTAGGAAGGATACCGCCGTAGGAAAACCGATGGAGACTGGCCGGCCACTTCTTCCAGCGATTGCGGTTGAATCATCGGCAGCTGCGGATCCATTTGCTGCAAGGCCGCGCGAGCGGCCCCGACGAACGCGACAGGCTCGCCGGCCGTGCGCACCATGTAACTCAGGAAAGTATTCGGATCTTGATCGTTTGCTGTGTATATGATGGCGGGCGGTGGTGTCGCTAGATCGATGGATGCGGTATCCGCGGCCACTCCAACAATTTGAAGAAAAGGATTCTTCACGTTGTACGTGAAACGAATCCGTTTGCCGATGGGATTCTCCCCCTGCATGTAGGCTTTGACGAAAGCGCGGCTCACGACAACGACGCCCGGAGCATCCTTGGAATCGCTTGCCGTAAAAAACCGGCCGTCAACAAGAGGGATTTTCAAGGAAGAAAAATAGCCCGTGCTGACGCCTATGATTCGGCATTCATCTTCCTGCCCAAGCGCTGTGGCGCGGCCTTCAACTACAAATCGGATCGAGCCGCTCCCGCCGCTGACGGGAATAGCGGAGGTCTGACCAACCTCGACCACCCCAGGCAAGCTGCGGAGACGCTGCGTGAATTCGTGGTCAAAGCGGACCGCCGCCGCGCTGTAATAAGGATAAGTTTTTTCGCTTGGGTAGGAAGAGTCCGGCAAGTTTACAGAGAAGGTCAAGACGTTGTGCAGGTTGAAGCCAGGGTCTTGTCCCAGAAGTGCATGGAGGCTCTTGAGCAGAAGGCCCGCGCCAACCAGCAACACAAGAGAAATTGAGATTTCCGCAATGACCAGCGTGTTGCGCAGCCGTGCGTGACCTGTGCTGGTGCCCCCGCGCGATTCAGCTTTCAAAACATCATTTAGGGCAGTCCGCGAAGTTTCCAATCCCGGCGCCAGCCCAAAGAGAATTCCAGTGAGTACCGTAACTCCACAAAGAAACACAAGGACTGGAAGGTTGATCCCCGCGTTCCGCAGATATGGCATAGCTTGCAACTGAGTTTCCGGCATGGCTGCGACTAGCAAATTGACGCCCCACTGAGCCACAAGAAGTCCAATGCCCGCGCCGATAAACGAGAGCAACAGGCTTTCTGTCAACAACTGGGAGAGCAAACTGGCGCGGCTCGCCCCCAGAGCGGAACGCACCGCAAATTCCTTGCGCCGCCCGATCGAGCGCGTCATCACCAGATTGGCTACGTTGGCGCAAGTGATCAGCAGCACGAACCCCACGGCCCCCAGAAGTATCAGCAGAATGGGCCGGATCTTGCCCACGATTTGTTGATTGAGAGGCTCCATCACGAAAAACACCGCAGCGTTTTCCTTTGGATGCTCCTGCGTGAGCTGTGCGCTTATCGCCTGCATTTCCGCGCGAGCCTGCGCGGGAGAAAAGCGCGGGGCGAGCCGCCCCACCACTCTGAGCCAGTGGAGGCTGCGCCGCGTGATGAGATCCCCGGTTTGGTGAATGGGCACCCACAGCGGCGCTGAATTTGCGGGCGCAAACTCAAAGTCGCGCGGAAGGACGCCCACGATGGTCGCTGGTTTGCCGTCCAAGCGGATCATGCGCCCGATGATGTTGGCATCCCCGCCAAGTTCGGTGTGCCAGAATGCGTTGGTGACAATCGCAACGTGCGGCCCATCGGACTGCATTTCGCCCTCGACGAAATCTCGCCCGAGCGCCGGTTTCACGCCAAGAGTCGCGAAGAAATTCGGAGTCACTTGCTCGGCGAAGATATTTTTCGGCTCGCCGTTTCCAGCCAGCGTGAAGGCGTCGCCGCTATAGGCGGCGAAAGATTGGACGCTCTTGGCTGTTTTCTTCCAATCGAGATAATCCGGATAGGAAACTTGCGCGCCGGTTGTACTGTTATCAGACTGGCCCCGCGCCTCGCCAAGATGAAAGAGCCTGCCGGGCTCACGGTAGGGCAGCGGCCGCAGGAGCGCCGAATAGACGACGGAGAAAATGGCCGTGTTTGCGCCGATCCCAAGAGCCAGCGTCAGGATGACCACCAGCGCGAAGCTGGGGTTGTTTCCCAGCGTGCGCACGGCATAACGCAGATTCTGTGCAAGTGTGCCCATCTTCAGGCCTCCAAATCCAAGTAGGTTGCATGGGCAAGCGACTGGCCACCTGCCAATCCGGTACCTTGCTGAGCAAGAACGACTTATGCGGCGAGGACCAACAAGAAGGAAGCTGGCGTTGCCCGTTAATGGGACAAGGAGTGCGGATTCGGACAGCAGAAATCCGGGCAGAGGGTCACGCGCCTACTTTGCGTCGTGGAAGATGATGCCCAATGTATAGCGGGTACCCCGGTGCACGCAGCTGACGCCGTGGCGCAGATTCACGCTGTAATACCCGCGCGAGCCTTTCACCGGCCGGTAACGCGTCGTGAAAACGATCGCCTGTCCTTGATCGGCAAGCACCACCTGCGGCTTCGACTGCGCGCGCCGTTGCTGCTCTACGAGGATGAATTCGCCGCCGTCCCAATCGCGGCCTTGCTGCCCGAGCAGGAATACCATTTGCAGCGGAAAGCTCACTTCGCCGTAAAGATCCTGGTGAAGACAGTTGTACCCGCCGGCCTCGTAATGCAGGATCAGCGGCGTGGGTTTGGTTTGCCCGGCTTTATGACAAATTTTCAGAAAAGCGGCGTGCTCGCGGGGATACGGAGGCGTGTTCTCGCCAAACATTTCCGCCCAGCGATTGGCGACTTCGGCGAGATGCGGGTACGCGCTGCTTCTGAGCTCCACCACCAATTCCGGCAGCGGGTTGGCGAAATATTTGTAGTCGCCAATGCCAAAGCGATAGCGCTCCATTATGATGTGGCTGCGAAAGCGGCTTGCATCGTCATAAAGCGCGGTGAGCTCCGCACATTCCGCTGGCGACAAAATCGGCTTTGTAACCGCGTAGCCGCGCTCGGAAAGAGATTGCTCGGCGCCGGTCCAGTCCAGCGCCTCGATTCGTTCGGCGGCGGACGTTGTGATGGCGCTTGTTTTTGCTGCTTGACTCATGCAGCCTCCGCAATTTGCAATATCTCTCACAAAAGAAAAAAGTTTAAAGCACGCCGAGCGCTGGAATCTATCCGATCTTCGCCATCAAATTCTTCGTTGATTTCCATCCAAAGGACAAGAGCGTTCGCCCATCCGTCCGTGTTGCATCTCCCGCTTAATTCCTCCACGGATTCAATGCTATAGTGAGGCGCAGGCCGGAGGAACCATCCCGGTTTCATTTTGCGGCCGGAATCAGGTAACAGGATCTTTTCCTGGAACTTCCGCGTGTTTGAGGAGGGCCGGATGAAAACCAACGAAATCCTTTCCAATGGTTCGCGTCGGACGTTTCTCCAGTTGTCAGCGGCTGCCACTGCGGCGATGGCGTTTCGCATTGCCACCGAGGCGTCGCTCGCCGCCGAAGAGCGCAACGTTTTTCATCCCGGCGCCGTGGTGATTGACGCCAACGAAAACCCCCTCGGCCCCTGCGAAGCTGCGCGAAAAGCCATCGTGGACATGGCGGCCCAGGGCGGCCGGTATTCTTACTGGCTGAAAGAAGAGTTCATCAAAACGTTCGCGGAGATGGAGAGCTTAAAGCCAGAATATCTGCGCGTCTTCCCGGGCTCGAGCGAGCCGCTGCACTACTCCGTGCTTTCGTTCACTTCGCCGGCGAAGAGCTACGTCACCGCCGATCCTGGCTACGAAGCCGGCATGCGAGCGGCCAATGTTTCCGGGGCGCGCACAGTAAAAACTCCGCTGACGAAAACATACGCGCACGACGTCAAAGCCATGCTCGCTGCGGCCCCGGACGCCGGTCTCTTCTACGTATGCACGCCGAATAACCCTACCGGAACGCTGACGCCGCATTCCGCCATCGAGCAACTCGTCGCCGCGAAACCCAAAGGTTCCGTGGTGCTCGTCGATGAGGCCTACATCCATTTTTCAGATGGGGTAAGTGCCCTCGACCTGGTTAAGGCCGATCAAGACGTTATCGTGCTGCGAACTTTCTCGAAGATTTACGGCATGGCCGGCATTCGCTGCGGCATGGCTATCGGCCGTCCCGACTTGCTCGCGAAACTCGAGAGTTTCGGCGGCTGGAGCGCCATGCCTATCACCGCCTTGGCCGCCGCCACCGCGAGTCTGAGGCACGAGCATCTCGTTCCCGAGCGCAAGCAGTTGAACGCCGCCATCCGCCAGAAAACATTTGATTGGCTCTCCAGCCAGGGCTATTCCTACACGCCGTCGCAGTCCAACTGTTTTATGTTGGACGCCAGGCGTCCCAGTAAAGAAGTCATCGACGCCATGGCCAAGCGTAATGTCTACATCGGCCGTCCGTGGCCTGTCTGGCCAACGCACGTGCGCATCACCGTCGGCACTCAGCCTGAAATGGAAGCCTTCCAATCCGCCTTCGACGCCGTCATGAAAAATGCTAAGACCGTCAGTTTCGCGCGGCCAGCCAATTCGGCGGATTGGCGTCGCGGCCGCGACTATGCCGACGGACAAATGCTGCCGCGGGTCTCTTCCTAAACTGACGCGCGGGGTCGTGTCGCACCGCTAAATCATGTGATTGGAGGCCGATGCTAGAGAATCGTTCTGTTCCTGCCGACATTTTGCTTCCGCACATCGTTTACCAGAGCGTGCCCGAGGCGATCGCCTGGCTAACCAGAGTATTCGGTTTCCGCGAGAACTACCGTTACGGGAACACCGGCGGGCACGTCGACGGCGCCCAGATATATCTCGGCAAGGCTTACATCATGGTGACCGGCGCACACCGCGGTGGCGGCACGCCCGCAAAACTCCGCGCTTACACTCAGTCCCTCACCGTGTTTGTCGAAGACGTGGACGGGCACTTTCACCGGGCGAGATCGGAAGGCGCCAAAATTGTCGAGGACCTCAATCTGACGTGCTATGGGGAAAGACAGTATGGAGCCGAAGATCTCGACGGACACCGTTGGCTCTTTTCGCAACATGCCAAGGATGTAAGCCCCGACGAATGGGGAGCTACCATCGCCGGACGGTGACACGTGCGTTTCAGGCGCACGCTTCAGGCGCATGTCCATTTGAGGGCGCGAGTGTTGCGGGTACGCCGCCGGCGTGAAACTGTTCGGCCTCCGTTGATCCCGCCAGCGCGGTCGTGGAAGAATTCCCGCTAGAAACCACCTGGGCGATTTCGTCGAAGTAGCCGGTGCCGAC
>Ga0210408_10001587_pt1 | contig 23549 bp, 24 predicted proteins | sample IncBWH4MmetaG_FD_155471 | JGI IMG/M metagenome (GOLD analysis project Ga0210408, IMG submission 155471) | Forest soil microbial communities from Barre Woods Harvard Forest LTER site, Petersham, Massachusetts, United States - Inc-BW-H-4-M | ecosystem: Environmental > Terrestrial > Soil >...
CGGAATGGCCAACAGCTGGGGAGACTGCCCACTCAGGACAGCCAGGAGAATGAACACACAACTGAAGCAGGCTCGGCCAGAGCAGACGAATTTCATGGCGCGTTTCCTCTCTTCGGACGAAGCGGCGCGCACGTTAGCACAGAATGCTTAAAACTGCAACAGTTTATTCTTGCCTGTTTATTCTTGCCCTTTTCAAAGTCTGTATAACCTCCTGACTACTAGGGTCTAGCTGGAGGCGCGCCGTCGTGCAACCGCTTCTTGCAACCGGGACCATTCCTTTTATGCCGCCGACCGTGGTATGCTCGGTCCCTCGATTTGCCTGGGCCCCGTAACTCGTTAACACGATTGGGGGGCGACGATGTTCAGTCAGATGAACTTGGTGTTGGTTGCGCTTCTTACATCGGGGTGCTGGTGTCAGGAAGCACGGTCCGAGCTTTCCGCACGAGACCTGTTTTATCGGGAGCAGGTGCCCGATCCGCAGCCGCAATCTGGGAGCTCTCAGACCGCGGCGCAAACCACCGCTCCTCCACACAGCTCTCCCAAATCCATTCCCCACAAAGCGCCAGCGAAATCGAGCGCACGCACCGCGCATAGCGAGCCAGTAGGTGGCGGCATCCAGCTGGCAGTGCAACGGGATGAGATGTCTGTTGGGCCGACCTTGGGTCTCCGATACAACTTAGTTCTGATCAGCGGCGGCAAGTCAGAGCCGGCGGATTCAGACCGGATCTTTCAGCCGGGGGAATGCATTGCCCTCGAGTTCGAGGCAAATGGGGCTGGATATATTTACGTTCTGGAAAAAGGTTCGAGCGGGGCTTGGAGCCCATTGCTGCCTTCCGCGAAGATGCCTGACGAACCGAACGTCCTCAAAGCACGGACTCCAGTGCGAGTGCCTGGAAAATACTGCTTTGAGATTTCCGGCCCGCCGGGGGAGGAGCGGGTTTTCGTCGCAGTCTCGCGCAATCCCGAGGACCTTTACGAGCTCAGCCAATCGATCAGAAGGAGTGCCGGCGAAGCAAACGCCTCCCCGGTGTTAGCTCAGAATCGGTTATCCGATGAGGTGAACCAACTGGAGTCGGGATTGCGCAATCGTGATCTGAAGATCAAGAAGATCGAAAAGCCGCAAAACTCTTCCGAGCCAGCCCACTCAGTCTACGTCGTCAACGCTTCAACCACTTCTTCAAACCGTGTTCTCGCTGAGATCCGCATCCAGCATCGGTGACTGCAAATGAGGATCCCGACCGTGGCTACTTGGCTCCTAGGGACTGTGATTCTCGTCCCAGCGCTCGCCGCTCCTTCGCAGGATTCAAAGCCGGAGGCAGGAAATCTTGCCATTAACGTCGCCTTGCAGCGCAAGCAAAGAGACGAATGGCGTTTTGTCGATCCCGAGACCGTGTTTCACAGCGGCGAGGAGATTCGATTTCGCTTCCGTTCGTCACGCGGCGGTTTCCTATATGTGCTCAATCGCAGCAGCAGTGGTCAAAGTACATGGCTTTTCCCTAGGTCCCACGAGGGACAGAACAGTCGAGTGGAGCCCGGACCTGACTATCTGGTTCCTGGCACGAAGGGTTCGTTCATCGTCGAAGGCAGTCCAGGATTCGATGTAACTTATTGGATCCTAAGTCCGACCCCAGTCGACGTGCGCGAAACCAGTCAGCCGGTTCCTGGAAGCCAGCCCAGCACGCTCGAACCGCGCTGTCGCACGGAGACGTTGAAGGCTCGTGGTTTGTGTGTGGACGACAGAGCGGGTCCTGGACCAGTCAGAGAATCGGCCGATGCGCCTCTTTCGGTTTTGCGTAGCGGCTCGTTAGTCTCGCGGGACCTGAAATTTCATTCGCAGGATGGTACGACCCGCATCTCATCCGCGGATCCGCAGAACAGGACCATCGTCTATGAATTCCGCATCGCTCACGACTAGCCTGGTCCCGATATTGCTGCTGTGGTCAGCCTTAGCCTTGGGACAAGCCACTTCGCCACCGCAATCTGACTCGAAGGACCTTGCCGATAGGGACCTGCAGATCCGACGGCTACCGAACCCACAGTCGCCCGACCAATCTCCGGTTGTGCCGAGGGGCTATGCGCTCGTGATTGGCGTCGGGAAATACGAAAGACTTGATCCCGAGGATTTTTTGAAGTTCTCGGAGAGTGACGCCGACGCCGTTTATCGCGTTCTGATCAGTTTGCAGGGCGGCGCTTTTCCGGCGGAGAACGTCCACAAACTGATCGGACCTCAGGCCACGCTCATCAACATTCGACATGAGCTGGAGGACTGGCTCCCGCTGGTTGCCAAGGAACCCGATCGCGTCGTCGTCTATTTCGCGGGCCATGGTTTTGTCCAAAGCGGGCGCGGGTACATTGCCCCGTATGACGTAGATCCCTCTAATCCCGCGACCACGGCATATCCCATGAGCAGGTTGGGTACTGTTCTTGCAGGAAGTGTCAAAGCGCGTTGGAAGGTGCTTCTGACGGACGCTTGCCACTCGGGAAAAATCACCGCCGAGACCAGTAACGAGGCCATCGACGCACAGTTCAAGGAACTTCCAAGCGGGTTTCTCAACCTGACCGCGACTCGCGAACGCGAGAAGAGTTACGAGGACCCAAATCTCTCAACCGGGTTTGGCGTGTTTTCCTATTTCCTAGTGCAAGGGTTGCAAGGGAATGCAGATAACAGCCCCTGCGATGGTGTGATCACTGCAGATGAGCTCGTCGAATACGTTCGCAGCGAGGTACGAAGCTACACACGGGCCAGAGGTGTTTATCAAACCCCGAGCGAGCACAACGATTTTGACAACGACATGATTCTGGGCGCCAATCCAACATGCGTGGGCGCCGCGCCCGCGCCCCCGGCATCGCTAGGCAGCCTCGTCGTCGAGGCCAATCTCGACGGGGTCGAGATCTATGTCGACGATCAGTTGGTGGGCACGCTCAGCAAAGATAAACCTCTCCCCTTGCCCGGATTGGCTACAGGGGTACACATCGTCAAGGGCGTGAAGAATGGATACGAGCCTGACACCAAGGAAGTTATGGTCGTTCCGGGACAATCGCGGTCGGTAACCTTGCGCATTCAATATCGGCGAGAGTATAAGAAATCGGCGATCGATCGAGTTGATCGCGGTGAAAAGCTCCTCTTCAAGTCAACTTCGACGTATAACTTACTCACTGCCTATAAGCCTACGAAACAGACGGAATCGGACTTGAGGCAGGCCCGCGATCTGTTTACTGATGCGTTGAAAGAGGACCCTAACTACGCCAAGGCGGCTTTCGATCTAGCGATGGTATGCCAGATGCTCTCAGACGATAGCGCCATGCTAGAGGCTTTCCGACGGGCGTTGCAGATAGAACCGACGTATGTTGAGGCACGCGTGCAATACGCAGGCTCGCTTATCGAGCAGGGTGATCCCGACGAAGCCATTCGTCAGCTGACGGAAGCTCTGCGGATCGAATCGAAAAATGACACCGCATTTTCGCACCTTTCGCGTGCCTACTTGGACAAGGGTGTCTGGAACCGTGCGATCAACGCAGCCGATCAAGCTATCGCTCTCAATGTGCGCAACGACCAAGCGTATCTCTGGAAGGCAGACGCCTTGCGCAGGTTAGCAGCAACCCTGGACCCATCAGGTCGTATTCCTATCTATAGCAATTCGGTTGAGAGCTACCAGTACTACCTAGGTCTCACTAATTTTTCTTCCTCCACCTCTGGACGGCTCGCCTATTACTTGATCGGCTTCGGGCTCGGCAGCCGGCGCCATGCAGACCGCCTGATTGTTTATGCCTACCAACGTAGTCTTGCTTTCATGGGATTGTGCGAATGTGAGGAAAAGCTCGGCAATTTCCAACGAGCCAAAGACTATTGTCAACGCGCTATTAAGTACGACCCAAACGAGCCCTTCGCTCGATTTCTGCTCGGAAATGTATATCGAGATCTTTTTAACCGAACAAAATCAAGGGATGATTTGCTTTCCGCACGAGACAACTACGCAAAAATGGTTCAGATCAATCCTAACCTGGAACTTTCACGGAACGCGCAGAACTACGTGGACCAGATCGACCGTCTCCTGCCGCGAGTGAAATGAGAGCACTATCGGCCAAGACTCTTGGCGCATCGGAATCCAATGCCACGCATGCGTGCACGTGCCGGGACGGGGGTCGAATCCCAAAGCAAACGAGCCGCTTCCTCGTTAGATTCCAAGACGAAGAGATAGCTCCCACCACGGACCTGGTAGAAGGGCTCGGTAGGCAATAGCGGTGGCGTGAGATCTCTGAAAGTGGTTTGGTAGTTCGAAAACTCGTTACCCGTAGGCGCTGTAGCGGGCGCTTCAATCCACTCGGCTACGTTACCAACCATGTTCAAAGCCCCATATGGACTTGCCCCCTCCGAATACGAAACAGCGGGGGCTAAAGTTCGGGCCTTAACACTCTCCCCATAGCGTGGAATGTTGGCAAGGTTGTAATCAAGGGAGTCTCCCCATGGATAGGTCAAACCCTTTGGCCCTCGTGCCGCCTTTTCCCATTCGATCGCAGTTGGAAGGCGTTTTTTTGCCCAGCGTGCGAATGCTTGAGCCTCATCGTAAGTCACATCGGTCACGGGGTTGTCGGCGGGTGCGACGTCCGCCCTTGGAGGAAGTGGGGAGTTGGTTTCGTGGCAAAAGGCGAGAAACGCTCGATTTGTCACTTCTGTCTTGTCAATGTAAAAACCCTCGACCTTCACCGTTTTTCGGTCGCGTCCCAGTAACGCTTCGCCCGCGTCAACCAGAACCATGTCGCCGCTGGGAAGAGAAAGCGCTCGAGTGGGCGTTCTGTGAAGCCACAGCCATAACAGTAATGTTATGACTGCGATCGCCGTACAGCCTATGACAATAGTCCAGGCGCGCCTTGACCCTTGCGTCAGTTCCTCTGTGCGCCTTAGATCGAGTTCAGCGACAGCTGACTGAGTCAGATACTTATCCGTCGCAAGCGACGCGGAAACATAGCTACACTGCGGAGTGGAAGCGTTTAGTGATTGAAGATCGGTCAAAAATTCGTCGGCCGTCTGGTATCGCTGGCTTGCTTCTTTCGCCAGTGCCTTCAGAATCACGAGGTTCAACGGCGCCGATAATGTTGGATTCAGATCGATGGGAGGCACCGGCGCGGACTGCACCTGCGCCGTCATCACGGCATAATCACTCTTTGCCTCAAACGGCCGCCTTCGGGTCGCGATCTCGTACAACACGACCCCCACAGAATAAAGGTCGGAACGTCCATCTAAGGCATTGGATCCGCCAACCACCTGTTCAGGTGACATGTAATGAACCGAACCAAGCGTGGTGCCGGTCGAGGTGAGGCTTCGTTCGTACACGGTCTTGGCGATGCCGAAGTCCATGAGTTTCACTTTGCCGTCCGGGGTGATTATGAGATTAGCAGGCTTGATGTCGCGGTGGACAACGCCTTGGCCGTGGGCGTAAGTAAGTGCCGAAAGCGCCTGACAAACATAGTTGATTCCGTCGGCCAACGTGACTTCGCCGTTCTGCAGTTTTGCCATCAGCGTCGTGCCTGGCACGAACTCCATGATCATGAGCAGTTGATTGCGAAATCGTTGGGCGGTGCGTAGAGCGGCGATGTTCGGATGGTCGAGTCCGGCCAACACCTGAATTTCCCGCATGAATCTCTCTGCCGCTTCACTGTTGCTCTCCAAGTCAGCCAGCAGAACCTTCATTGCCTCCAGCCGCGTGCTGATGACGTTCCGCACCTGGTACACCTCTCCCATTCCGCCCTTGCCGAGTACTGCGACTACTTGGTAGTCGCCCAGCGCGTCTCCGACATTAAAGTTCACCAAGCCCTACCTTGTTTTCATCCGGGACGTTTGGTCGAACAGCAAATGGACTTGCCGTGATAACAACTCACCCAGAAGCATTTGGCTCGCGACATTATCTATCAAAAATGAGCCCAACGAACAGTTCGACGGTTTTGGAAACATTGCACCATTACCGAGGTAGATTCCGCTTATCCACTGTCTACGAGGATAGCTTGTCCTCGTGGCGTTGGAGAGTAGAGCGCGCCTGGCCGGTTCCTCCCGCAAACGGGTTGGCACTTCTGAAATGCGGCCGTTTCAGCACGGTCTGGCCCCGCCGATTGTCTTGTATGAAGACCGATTCCGACTTGTCCCTTCATGGGGAACCTCGCGTTTGAACAACTGGTAGACGCGACCAACTGGGCAATTAAAGGATCGAAACGGTGAAGTGTCCGTAGTTCGCTCATCGACGCCCTGGAGACGGGACGATTATCGCAAGGTAGACGGCAAATATAAACTTCATGAAGTAATCAGTCCATATACGCTGGCAGCTCGCACGTGTGTTGGCAAGGTGGGCGAATGGGCGGGACGTTTGAAACTTGACGAGAATCACATCGCGCTCTTTTTCGAGGATGGTAGCGAGGATAAAACCGATTTGATACGACGCTTGAAACGAGATGGAAAAAGAGCTCCCGTGTTTCTGACAAAGGATCAGAGCGTGGCTTTTCAGGCTGCCGATATGCTTTGCCTATGAGCTCCTTCTTGGTAATAAGCGCTTCCTCGCAGGCAAGGTTACTGCTTACGAGGATTTACGCCATCCCCTGAGAGCGCTGAATGACACACCAAATGGAGGCACTAACGCTACCGACTGGGGTGTGTTTCACACGTCAAATCTTGAGCAAGCCTGTATCGACCTTAACCTTCCGACCCGTGGCTCCGATGTAGAAGTTGTTTGGCCGCCAGAGGTAATGTGATCTCTGCCAGCTTTCGGCAAGGCATCCTATAAAAGGAACCGGCACCAGAAAGCCGTCCAAGTCAGCGCGGGCGAGGATCGCAGCAGCCCAACGAGCGCGGTGGGCAATAGTTCAGATCGAAAGCGGTAAGATCCGATACGGTTGTTCCGGTCCGCAAGAGGACACTCTCGGCAGCTGCGCGAAGGAAGAATGCTGCTGCGCAAAAGGCGCGATGGACGAGGGTGAAGGCGGGGAAGAAGACGGCTTGACTATTTAACACACAGCGTAGCCTATCCTCCATCGAAGCCTGCGTTTCTGTAGCAATCTCGTCAGTGCGTGAGCGCTTTATTGGTACTTGCATCCTACCGGATGCCCCGAATGATCCGGTAGCTCAGCTAAAGACTTGGATGCATCCGGTATATAGCCGTCTGCACCTCAGCAACCCGCTGTTGGCATCGCGTCTGAACGATTGACAACTCCTTTGCCCTGAGTGTATGGTTGCGTGCAATTCGGAGACTGGAACAGTGAGGTCGAATTGAACCTCACGTCAGGGGCTAATAGTCGCCGACTTCCCCACGCAATTGTTCTTCGTCGAGGACTTGAGAGTTGATTTTCGTTGAAAGCTCTCTACCTTCAGGCGCCGCTTCGTCTAGGTCTAGCGGAGAACTATGTTAACCCACTCAAGTTGAAACAGATTTCTGAGGAGTATTTGGGGCATGGTTTTCCTGAGGAGGATCAGTGTCCGCAGGATCAGACAATCTTAAACACATCGTTGTCTTGATGATGGAGAACCGCTCCTTTGACCATTTACTTGGCTACTTAAAGCTGGAGAATTCCGAGATCGACGGAATCGTTGGAAACGATTACACCAATCTCGACAGTACCGGTGAGCCTTGTCGGACAACTGACGGAGCGATATATCAGGGGCAGCTCGTAGCCGACCCGGGTCACGACGTGGACGACGTCTACTTTCAGATGTTCGGTGTTCCGTTCGGCACACCAGCCATCGGCGATCCCAACATGTCCGGTTTCGCCCAAAGCTATGAACAGCAGGGAGGCAATGCACCTGACATAATGCGGTGCTATCGCCCCGAGCAGGTTTTGAATACTGCGGCCTTGGCACGGCATTACGCCGTCTGCAACAAGTGGTTTTCTTCCGTCGCGGGCCCCACACTGCCTAACCGTGCCTTTGCGCATTTCGGAACTTCTTTTGGGCGGCTCGATATGTCTCCGGTTTATTTTTCTGGCAAGCCGAGCATTTATCAGCGACTCAGGGAAGCTGGGGCTCAGGGAAAGATTTACTATTACTCCAAGCAAAGCGGCACGATGGGTTTAACATTCCTGCTCAATAATCAGAGCGATTATTTCGGACTGTGGGGAGATTTCGAAAGTGACTGCAAGAGTGATCGCCTGCCGCAATATTCGTTTGTTGAGCCTCCGTATTACGACAATGGGCCAGTGATTGCGGCCGATCAGCATCCTGACCATGATGTCCGAGCAGGTGACAACTTCATACGTCAGGTCTATGAAGCCATCCGATCAAACGACAACACATGGCACTCGACCTTGTTGTTGGTGGTATGGGACGAACACGGCGGCATTTTCGATCACGTTCCACCACCTAAAGTTGATCATCCGGACGGCTTTACGTCGACGGCACCTTTGTACGACTTCGCATATTACGGCGTTCGCGTCCCGGCGCTCGCCATCTCACCGTACATTGAGAAAGGGTTCGTAAGCCAGACTCTGTTCGAACATGCCTCGCTTCCAGCTACGGCTACCATGCAGTTCATCGGCGACCCGAAGGCCGAAGCACCATACGAAAGGGAGCGAAATTCCAATACTCTGCTTGAGCTCTTGACACTGGATAGTCCGCGCGATGATCTGCCGGACTGGTCAGCACACCCGGTCATGCTCGATCCGACTGCAGTTTCGTCATCCGCGCATGACGCTGCTCAATTACACCTCGACCACGTCAACGAAGTTCACGCAGTTCTGCAGCAACGAGACCCGGTTCTGGCAGCAACGATGGATCCGGGCTCGGTGAAGATGGAGGGCGACGCAGCCCAGTTTGTCGCAAAAGCCATGGCGGTGATTCACCCTGAAAGTACGGAACCCGGGACCGGGGTGCGGCCGTGAAACGGCAGATGGCAATGGCTTTTGCTGCCCTGACATTTGCGATTTCGGCGAGAGCGGCAGATCCATGCGACTTGCCCGCCGCTAATAAAAATAGGGTTTGGACCATACACCGCCCGCACTCCTGGCTCGCCAATGTCGAGCATAAGCAGTACGTCGAAGTGCCCAGAACTTGGTGTCACATTTGGGAAACACATGGCATTGACCGGGTCCAGAAAGCCATTGACTTCGGGCGTGTCTTCTTTACCGGCGACGGCCTGCATCCCGCCGTCGGCGGCATCGTTCCGGGAAGCGGATTCGCCGGTGGGCTGACCTACAACTTAGAGCGGGCCTCGGCGACTCTACCGCTACGATACGCGGGCAGTGTTGAAGCGCGTGGCTCATATAACGGTTTCTGGACTGCTGGCAGCAAACTGGACATATGGGGAAGCGGTAACAGTCGGGACGATCGGCACATTCACGCTTTGCTAGATGTGGAACACTACGAACTGCCGCAACTACCGTATTTCGGATTGGGCAACAACAGTTTACTCGCGAACAAGAACCTGTTCAGTTTAGCCCAAACGATTGGAGGCGGAAATATCGAGGTGCCTCTGCCAGCTGGCTTTTTCATAACAGCCGACGTCACCGGCTTATGGAACAGTCAGTCGGGAATGCGCGGAGTGTTTTCGCCTACGATCTTTACTTCGGTTAATACTCCAGGCCTTGGTGTTGATACGACATACCTTGCCGCAGGCGGAGGTTTCGATTGGATATATCCGGTGGCGCCACGGCTTAAGGGTATTTCTACTTCGGTCACAACCGGCTATCACTTGTTCCACGCTGCAAGCGGGCCATATTCTTTTCGCCGTCTCGATGCCCTCTGGCAAAGCCGCTACACTATGGCGACGAAGAAAATAGAGCTCGGCACAATCTCGGCTACCGTTCGGTTTGTCGAAGCGTACGCACCGGCGGGTAACGCCATTCCGTTTTACCTCCAGCCGACTATCGGAGGCACCGACATCAACAATGTCGACGTGTTGCGCAGCTATGCCGACTACCGCTTTCGCGCGCCTAATCTCCTAACTCTCCAGACTGAGTACGAGCGCACAATCTGGGGACCATTCGCTCTATTGGGATTTCACGACGTGGGTCGGGTTGCGGAGCAGCGTTCCGATATAGGGATCGTCCATATGCGGCACAGTTTCGGAGCCGGTTTGATGGTACAGGTGGGAAGCCTTCCAATTATGAAGTTCTATTACGCGTGGGCGGGAGAAGGAACTCATACTACCTACACTCTTAACACAAACAATTTCACTTTCTCTGAACCAGCCGGAGTGTTTTAACCGGCGTTGGCGAGGAACTATGGCTCGATATTTGATATTAGAAATAGCTCTCCTGCTGGAAATAGTGGTTATTGCTGCCGGTCAGGGCGCAGCAGCAGCGTTGCAAATACGAATACAGATCATAGATGAAGATAGTGAGAGTTCTATCGACCAGGCTGCGGTCACCGTCCAGATCCAATCAACGGGGTCGAGCCCTGAATTGAAGTTCAGAACAACCGATGGACACGGAGTGGTGAATTTCGGCGGCCTGCCAGCGGGAGAATTTGAAATTGCAGTTTGCCGTCCGGACTACATCCCTTCGGGTTGGAAACGCTGGAGTGAATTGACGGAATCCGAACAGGCCGGAACCAAAGTGCTCAAGCTAAAGCGAGGCACGACTCGCGCGCAATGCACATACGGTGACCAGAAACGCCGGAAGGGCATGCGTACCACCGCACAGAGAGGCCACTGACTGGTGTGGAGTGGATAGAGTGTGTGGCGGTGAAGACCGCCTCACCGACGATGTTTCGACTCAAAAACTGCAGGGCAGAGTCGAAGATTGCTCCCATTCGTGGAAAACGGATGCTGTCGTCAGCTTCGCGAAGGAAGATCGCCGCTGCGCAGAGGGCGCGATGGGCAAGGGTGAAAGCGGGGACGAAGGTAGGTTAATCTGCGTTTGGAGTTAGGTCGATGGAGAAGCTGGATCATTTTCTCCCCGCGATCCATCTAATTCACTTCGCCTTCGACTCGCGACATCTACTAACGTTTTACAAGCCGGCTTGCCCGTTAATCCGGCAATGCAAACGCAACAACTTCGTCGGACGTTTTCCCCCGAAAGAAACCTCCCCCTCCCGCGGCAATGACTACGAATTGTTTGCCACTTTTTTCCCCCATATAGGTCACTGGCGCGGCGTGGGCACTAGCGGGCAACTCTGCCATCCATAGTTGCTTTCCTGTTCGCGAGTCAAAAGCCCGAAAGCGACTATCTGCGGCCGCCCCGATAAATACGAGCCCGCCCGCGGTTGCGACGGAGCCCCCGAGATTTGGCGAGCCCGTTTCTCTGTTTAGTCCCTCGACCACACCGAGGGGCACCTTCCAAATGATCTCGCCTTTGTTGACGTCGATCGCATTCAATGTTCCCCATGGAGGCTTCTGGCATGGCCACTGGTTCTGGTCCCAGAAGCGGGCATATTCGCCTCCTTTGGAGTTACGCCGGTACGCGAGGGGCGACGCTGCTGCCTGTGGCTCCAATGCTCCCACGGCTCCTAACTCATTGACGTTCACGAATAAATATCCCAACTCGGGATCAAACGATCCGCCCGACCAGGTAGCTCCGCCTAATGTGCCCGGCACGACTAAGGTCTGCTTGCGCCCATAAGGTGTGTACATACCTCGATTCTCGAGCGAATGAAACAATTCCGTGCAATAACGATTGGACTCCGGTGTAACCGGAGTGATGTCGGTTTCATGCAACTCTTGACGCACCAGGGCTGGCGGTTTGCTCGGAAATGGCTGCGTCGGCCAAGCTGCCTCGCCCGGCACATTACTTTTGGGAACCGGTCGCTCCTCCACTGGAAACAGCGGCTTTCCCGTGATCCTGTCGAAAATGAACACGAATCCCATCTTCGTAACCTGGGCAACCGCGGGGACCGATTCGCCATTGCGGCGCAGAGTGATTAGCGTCGGTTGTGCCGGCATGTCGTAATCCCAAAGGTCGTGGTGCACCATTTGGAAATACCACACCAATCTGCCTGTCGAAGCTTGCAATGCCACCAGCGAGTTCGCGAACAAGTCCTGGCCCTTGCGATCACTGCCATAAAAATCATACGAAGGCGAACCGATCGGCAAAAAAACCAAATCGCGCTCCACGTCCACACTCATGGTCGACCACACATTTACTCCCGTTCTTCCCTTCCACGCTTCTTTTGCCCAAGTCCCGTGTCCCGCCTCTCCAGGTCCGGGGATCGTATGAAATGTCCATACCAGCTTCCCGGTGTGAACCTCAAATGCGCGTACTGCCCCGCTTGGTCCCCTGGAGGGATATTCCGGGACCGCAGCTCCAACAATCACCAAGTCTTTGTAGAGCGCGGGCGGCGGCCATGAATTTGTTGCGCCTTGTACAGATGACAGATCGAGACGATTGGCGAGACAAAGCCCGTAGGACACTCGCTTCGTTCGGCGCATTGCTTGCTAACAACGCAGCGGACGTCCCGGCCATGGCCTCTGCGCTCGATTTCGACCTCGCCCACAAGCGGCAAGTTGTAATCGCTGGAGCCCGTGGAGCCGCAGACACTCGCGACCTGCTGCGCTTGGTGAACGAACGTTTTCTGCCCAATAAGATTGTGTTGCTCGCCGACGATAGTTCGGGGCAGCAGCAACTAGCACGCTGGCTTCCATTTCTTGGCGACGTCCATCGCATCCAGGGGAGAGCGACCGCGTACATCTGCGACAACTATGCCTGCAAATTGCCCACAACAGATCCCAACGTGGTCGCGCGACTTTTGGACTCCAAGCCATAACGGTGGCGACAGAAGAACTGCGTTGCTTTTGCTTCGCGGCAAGCTCCCTAACTTTTTCATCGAGTTGGTTATTGTGTAAGCAAGGGTCCTAAATGTTCCATTCAAGGAGGCTCTTTGAAACGACAATTAGTGTGTGGGCGGCCCGTTTCGGTGGTTTTTGCCCTCTTGAGCGGATTGGCTCTCGCCCAGCAGGCGTCTCTGATTCCTCCAGCCCCAACTCCAAGTCAACCTGTCGGTTCGCCGGACAGGGCCGTTGAGCTGAGTTCATCTGCTGCTGTGAACAGGAAATCTGGTTTCCTGGCAAGCTGGAGCGAGCGCGTAGACGAGACGATTTCTCGTCAACCTGCCTGGCCGATTCCCTTAGTCACGGCTTCCTCCGGACTCGTGGAGTGCTTTCGCTCCGATTTCGCCCGTCAGATCACACCAGCCGGCACCGACACGTGGATCTACTGAAATTCCAAGGGGGCCAATCTTCTCCCGTGGTACAACACGGAATTCGATGCCGCGATGCCACCTTATATCCAACACAATTCCGCAGCCAAGGATGGTTTTGGAGACTTCTCGATGCTGCTGAAGTACCGGCTGGCGGCGGCGGACGCCAGCCACGGCAACTATTCGGTTAGCGCCTCTCTGGGCGGCACTTTACCGACCAGCAGCTACAAAAATGGAAGCCTAGATGCCACTATCCTGCCGACCGTTTGCGCGGGCAAAGGCTTCGGCCGACTCGACGTGCAATCAACTCTGGGTGCGACCCTGCCGGTGGCTGACACGGTTACGCTAGGGCGCGTAGTGGCCTGGAACAGTGTCGCCCAGGTCCGCATTGGCAAGATATTTTGGCCTGAAGTCGAGGACGATGCGTTTTTCTATCACGCCGGGCCGAACGATGGCCGAGTTCAGAATTTCGTGACTCCAGGCCTGATTGTAACCAAGATCAAGTTTAACCGGGAATCCCACAGCCGGCGCGCTCTTGTTTTTGGCGGCGGCATGCAGATCGCAACCTCCCGGTTCCACACCTACAATCACGGGCTTGTGCTGACTGTGCGGACTCTTTTCTGATCACTCAATCGGCGTAGCCAAGTTCTTTCAATGCCGGACGAAGACAAAGACGAGGGAAACCACACACTGAGGTACGCTCAAGACGCACTCTCGAGGATTTGTCGCAAATCGGGCTCTTTGAGGTGTCTCTTAAGATGGAGCCCAAAGCCTTTTTATCACGCGGAGTGACATGACGAACAGCACGAGAGAGAGCTTAACGATCCCGCTTGCGCCACCCGAAAGAAATTCCTTACCGGATAAAGGCTCAAGATTCGGGCCCCTATTCGTGAGGGAGTGCGTTCCGGCCGGGGCGGGTTTCACCCGAGTTACACGTCTGCATACTGGCTGCGTCAATAGGACGCAAGAAGCGCTCGCGTTACCTTGGATTCGAAAACTACCGGGCGAGAAGCATGTTCGGTACATCGATGGTCAGGTCTTCGTCATTCAGAAGTATGCCGGGTGCCAACTAATCCGCGCCCACATCTGCCACGACGAAGAGCGAAGAGGGCTTGACTTGGGGGATCTCGACTGCACATCGAAGGCAGAGCACGAAATGAGCTTTGAACATGTGGCATGACTATCTCGTATTGGAATACATCTGGCTACTACCCATCCTGCTAGGCGCGGTGATGGCCGCACTGCTTATTGCCGTGCCAAAGATAACGGACATTCTCCGCAGGAGGAGACCGGAACCTCTCGGTACGCTCACCTCCCATGCGACTGTCAAGCCCAGCCAGAATCACTCCGCTTCTTGAGCGCGCTGGAAATTCTTGGGCCGTACAGCTAGTCTTGGCAAGCTTCCCTTGGGTCCTCATAGAATCTTTAGGTAAAGGTAAGGTCCTCTGACTACCGGAGCCAAAGTCTATGTTTCACCTGAATTCACAGAGGCATTTGGGCGTTCGAACTACGAACTCAGCGTGATCCCGTATACGAGCATTTAAGGTCGCTCTATGGCGCCACGGTCACCGCCAGTTTTCAGCTCGATGATGCTCACACCGGGGTAAGTGCTTGCTGGAATAAGCAAACATCGTGCCTGGCGTGTTTACTCCTGTGCTCGCCAAACACTCGAAGTCGTTTTCGCTGATCGACTGCATCTTGGTGGGCGTTGATCGAATGCAGGTGAACTTCGAACCCATGCGAAAGCAGTGGAAGCGTGGCAAGGAAGTGAACTGACGGACGTCACCGCGAAGGTGGTCATTACGAAGCATTCGTCGAGGGCAGACTGGAAGCCCCAAAGCACCTCGCCAGCAGCGTGCGTGACCTCTACTTGGAGCTGAAGTACGAGGAATTCCGGCCGCGAACCATCTGGAGTCTCTCCAATGCGTTCACGTCGCCGTCTAAGGAACTGGATCCCATCCCGCAATTCCGGGATGCAGCCAAGCTGGGAGAGTCCCTCGAAGCCCGGTTCTCACAATCGTTCTAGCCTGAGGGGCGGGATCGGCCAACCGCCGATCGCCACTCTGTGACCACAGCGGGTCTTAAGAACACCGCTGAGGAAGATTGGGGCCTGCGTAAGCGTGCTGAGCGTGCGACTTTTTGGTGCACAGACGCCGCATGCTTGTCTGCCACTCGCAGCATTACTTGAACGTCATCATCGGGACATTTTCACCAAGATCTTTTTCCACGGCTGCCTGGCCGGACATGGAGATGCGCCTGGGGCGTGGGCCCTATCCCCATTTTCGGGCCGAATGTCTTGGACGCAAACGGCGGACAGAACGTTATGGTTGTTCGGGTTTCGTAACAAGATGTTCTTTTTCGTTGCCAAGGAAATCCCAGTCTCATTTTCTCTTTATAGACGCTCTCCACTTGGCCCGCGGGCGCCAAATCTTCGAACTAAACAAAGTGAAACGTCCCGTTGTTCCGGTTTCCGCCAATGATTACAAATTCTGATCCTGCAAACCACATCTGAGCTATAATCTCGCACCCGCCGCTTCCCAGCGGCCCAAAGTTCGTCGTGATGGAGGTTCCGTATGTCTGAGGCTGCTACTGGTGTTACCACGGGACGCAGACGACTTCAGCCCAACAAAGCGTTTCAACGGCTTTGGGTCGCAGGCACCTTAGGGGCTTTTTTCACCACCCTAGCTCGGACTTTGCCCGGCGACCTTCACCAACTCGTGTATGAGTTCAATCCCGGGTTTGCCCTGAACGTGGTCCTGCGTTATGGGTACCAGCTCTGGCTCATCTGGTATTTCTTTTTGTCCAACTTGCGGAGCCAGAACGACGATCCGCCAAAGAAACATGAAGTGCCCTATGATGTCGTGCAATCCGTGTGTGGCCTAATTGCTGCCTATTATCTGGGGTTTCTGGTTTCTCCCAACCTTGCAGAGCACCCGTATGGCACCTTTCACGGCATTCTCGCGTACTTGGCGCCGAATGGTGCGATTTGCGTCATCTGTTTCCTCGCATGGCTCCTGTTCCGCGAGAAACACCTTGAACTGCAGACACCAAGGCTCGTGGGCGCCGGCATTGGCGCTGCATCCCTCGTGCTCGTGGTCGCGATTCGGAATGGTCCCTGGTGGTCGGTGAGCACCCTGTTACTCTCGCTTGCAGTCCTGCTATGGCCTCTTCGGAAATTTCATAGGACGCGCGTACAGGAAACACGGGAACCGGGTCTACCGGCGATGGGAGAAAATGACCGGGGAGCAAATACGGCAGTCATGGCCAAATCCCCAGTTGATGGGGCAGAAGCTGCGAGCCCGGGCGAAGCAGCCACAAAAGACTCACTCGCTAGCTCAGTTAGGAAGTGATTGAACGTCTTATAACTCAGCCGCTTCTTGACGAAGGGCTTCGATGATACTTTGCAATCCGCCGGGTTTTAGTTCAACGATGGCCGGGGTCACTCCGTCCCTGAGCAGGTTGCGAAATTCCTTTTCGAACCAATTCAGCAGTTGCTTTACGCACGCTCGCGGAAACTCGAACTTATCGCCCATCACCTCGCCCTTGGGATTTTGTTTCATGGTCGAGGTCACCGCATTCTTGAGGGTAAAGCGGCCGATGTGTTGAAATCCCAATCGATCCACGAGGGCCCGGGGATTCTGATTGTCCTCATGAACATAAGCGACGATTCGGTACCCATAATGCCACGGACGATCGTTCGCGATGATATGAGCGATGGCGAAACGCGCCAAAACGCTGGCCACTCCTAACTGTTGGACTTCCGGCAACACAGCCAACCCGCCGACTTCGTATTCGTTTGAAGACTCGTCGAGCGCTGCATAACACAGCGCCAGAACGTTCGACGCGGCCGAGCGTACGCCAAACAGTTCGCCTTCCTCCGCGAACATTCGGATCTCGTCTACCGACCGAAGACGCAGATGTGGGTCTGATTTTGCGATCGAGCAGTGGAATGAAAACGCAAGACTGGCGGCTTGAATCGGAAACTTAAAGAAGACTAGTGCAGAGCCGGGCTCTCCTGCCATGGCCAAGCGTACCTTTCAGCAAAGGGGCCCAAAGTGATTCGAGACTACCTTCCCATTGCTACTAGGCCCTCGGCGTAAGTGTACGAGTCAGATCCGGAGCCTCGTGAATGCGCAGTACGATTCTTGATCCGTGTGTTAAGTTCCTGAATCAGCCATTGGACCGCTGGAGTTCGCATTGCAACGTGCGGCAAGGTCTTGCCATTGATCCAGCGGTTGAAGGTGGGACGACTGACCGATAGCGCGTCCGCGATTTGCTTCTCCGACATCTCCAAAACACCGGGAGCCTCTCGCATTACGTTCTGAAACTCCGCATCGTCGCGAACATCAAGAGTAGTCGCGCGCGTGAGCAACCCTCGCAACTCTTCCGTTCTGCTAATAGTAGCCGGCATACATCACCTCAGTAGTACACTCTGTACTATAGAGGGAGGGCGAAGAAGTGTCAAGCGAATTAAAGCAATTTTATGTTTTTCAGTACTTTACATGGGAACCTACCTCATCTCTAAGGGCTCCCCATTGAAACTCCACTATAGTGCATAGTGTACACGCGCTTTGCCTTTGAGTCAAGCAAAGCCCTGCTCACAATAAATCCTGTGTTTTCAGTTGGTTCGGCGTACGACCTGCTGGCTATTGGTTACTGGGGGTTGAACGGGGATCCGTGGAGACTGGGTGCTTGTGTGTCGTCGCTTGTTCTTGTTGACCCGGTTACGGCGCGCAGGGTTTCCGTCAAAACTTTCACCTTTTTGCGTACTTTGCCAAGGATGGGGCAAAAGCTGTCTATGGCGCACCGTAAACACTGACTCTGCCCGGGTGTCTCCGAGTCTCGAAATCGACGAGAGTGGGCGTCCCAGGTGTAGCGCTCTCACTTCTTCTTTTGCGCCGCCTTCCACTTGGCCCAGCGCGCACGCTGGGCAGCAGCAATCCTCCTCTTCGCGGCAGCTGACATGGGTTTCCGTCTCCCGGATCCGATCCGTCTGCCGTTCGCTCCTGGCCTGCTCGTTCCGAAGCCTCCCAAGGCCTTAAGAGCGGTGTCCAGTTGAGCTGATTTCGCTTGGGTCGCGGGGGGAATTGTACCAGCCCATTTTCCGAGACATTTTCCGTGCGATTTGTTCAAAATGTCCAGAGCTTTATGGGGCAGCTATGTGAGACGCATCAAGAGTCCACCAATCGCACTTTCGCTGGCAGCAGGACGCGTATTGCGCGGCTCTATATTAAGGTGATAGGCTGATGGGCGAATAAAAGGCGAACAACTTCGGAGTCCTGTATGTCCCCTTCCGAGTCTCTGGCTCCTCGAACCCGCGAAAGTCTCCAGGCTGTTCTGCCACGATTGCGAATCCCGGCGAACTCGCCTCCCAACTGATCGAGAAGGAAATCGAGGTCGTCGAAGACAACGGAGCTCCTGCGGGAGAGAAACTCTTCGTGTTCTACAACCCACCGATGGTGAATCGAAATCTCGGGATTCGCCGTAGCTATATCAACGAAGCCACACGAGTCGCGGAAGAGATCCTTGGCCGGAAGCTGCAGACCATCGTCTTCGCTAATTCCAGGCTGCACACGGAAGTGATACTCACTTATTTGCAGCAAGCAAATCCCGCTAAACCCGGCAAACCGGAGCCGATCCGCGGTTATCGCGGAGGCTATCTTCCGGGAGAGCGCCGCGAGATTGAACGCGGTCTGCGCGACGGCCGCATTCTGAGAGTGGTAGCTACAAACGCACTCGAACTTGCGCTTGTACTCGATCGTTCCCATACGCTAGAGAAAATCTGGTCGAGAATGCCTGTGCGTGCAACCAAGTTGGCGGCCTGTCTCAGAATCCTAGAATCGGAAGGTCGGAGTGGCATGGCGACACCTAAATGACCCGTCTCCACATCAGAGCCCCACCTGCAATCCAATAAGCAGATTTGCCATTTACATGGAGTTGACAGTTCATTGTGTCAGGTGGAGAATTCCTTCTGCTTTCTCTTCCCCAGAATAGCGCCCCCAAATAGAACGACAACGGTTCACAGCTGAACACCTTTGTGTTGAGGTGCGACATGACTCAAAAAGAATCCGACCAGGAACGCCTGGAGCAGGAGAAGCAGGCTGAAGTTGAGCCGAACCGACCGGAACGGGAAAAGCAGGCTCAGGCACACGCTGAGCAAGAGCGGCTGGAGAACGAATGCAAAGCACGAGCTGAGCAGGAACGGCTAGAGAACGAGCGCGGGGCGCTGGCTGAACAGCAGCTGCTCGAACCGCACCGACTGGACGCTTGGTTTGAAAGGGCCGAACACAAGCGACTAGAGAGTGAGGCGAAGGCCGAACAGCAGCTGCTGGCGAGGGAGAAGCACGTCCAATTGTGGGCTGAGCACGATCGATTGGAGCGCGAGAAGCAGGCTCAAGCTGAGCGCGAACGGTTGGAACGGGAAAAGGGGGCTGCAGCACAAGCCGAACATGAGCAACTGGAGCGCGAGAAGGAGCTTGCCGCTCAGGCCGAGCAGGAGCGGCCTGCACTTGAGTTTCCCACCATGGTTGACACGAACTCCAAATACGAATACCCGCTCTATGTGCTGACACTTGGTAAGGCTCAAGAATTCGAGGTTCTTCGTCACCATCTCTCACAAACCCCAACAGTAAAAAGAGTCTTTCATGAAGATTCGTCACACCACGCGTTTGGCGAGATCGGCGGAGGACTTGTGAATACTATTTTCATAGATCCTTTCTCGATGTGGGGTGGTGTGGATGATGCTACGTTCTTCATCTTTCATGTACGGCTCGAGTCTCCGCAAATAGTGTTTGTTCTGTTTGTTAACCCCCACGAACTTGAAACGCGACAATCAGAATTGTTTGCAGAATTACCAGATTCCTTGACCCGTCGAGAAAGCGATTTCTTTGCAAAGGAGAGGAGTCGGTTGTCTCACTATTTTCGACTTGGAAGGAATGTTTCGAGCCCGACATTCACAAAAGACCTGAGCAACATCATTTCAAAGTGCCAGCAATGGCATCAGACATTTGTTAATAGCCGTCCGGAGCGGAGCTTATTTGAGTACGATGTTGCCTTATCGTTTGCCGGAGAGGAACGCCAATATGCGGAAAGGATAGCGGAGGTTCTGAAGGCGCATGGTGTTCGCGTATTCTACGACACGTTTGAGCAAGCTAATCTATGGGGCAAGAATCTGTACGAACATCTTCACGAGGTCTATTCGAAGAAAGCGCGCTTTTGCATCGTGCTGGTTTCAAGGTCCTACGCGGCTAAAATGTGGACCGTACACGAAAGAAGAGCTGCTCAAGACCGTGCCCTGCAGGAGAGGGATCGCGAGTACATTCTTCCAGTAAGAGTCGATGACACGGAGCTTCCCGGTCTGCCTCGCAGCATCGCTTACTTGAGTATGAGTTCTGGTGCACCTCACATTTGTAAACTCTTTATCAAAAAGCTCGGTGGTGTCCTCGGGAAATTAGCATAGCGGACTGCCAAACAAAACGGATCATTCTGGTATTACGGAGAGCGCGTCCAGAGACGTTCCGTCACATCAGGAGATCGCAGCTCTTGTCTCTCATCCAGAGTTCAGTACAAAGCTGCACCACCTCCTCATGGAAGTCCATGAGCTGGGTTTTGCGTTTGCGATTCTGGACTGCCATGGAGGCCTTGACTACATTAGCCTGGCGGCCTATGAGATCGCCGACCGCTCTTTGGTTGTGACAGAAGCGGATATCAGACCAGTCCTGAGGGGGTGTAGCATTACCCCCTCTCGGCACCTCCCCCTCATCCGTTTACCAGATCGTTACCTGGAGCATTTTCCCCTCCGTGCGTATAACCCCCTCGACCATTTGACGGGGTGAGAACACAGAGGGATGGAATATGCACTTGTCAAGGTAGTTGACCCCGCATTACCAGAATAGTAAACGCCGATTCGCAGAGGCTGGAATTGAGTGTGTCAGAACATGACGGGAGGGAATATGCCCCCCCAATCTCATCCCCGGATCAGCCGCAGACATGGCTACTGGCAATCCCATTCGCGGTTTGAATAGTAGGTATAAAATCGGTGCCGGGTGTTGCCGTCAGAACAAGAATCGATTCAAGTTCGGAAGGTACACGATTGTTACCCACTACGCACTGGTCTAAGGATTTTGTAGAACACCTTCGGACCGTCCATTTCACGCTGATCGCAGTGTCTGTAGGTTTGATTCTTGTTCTGTTTTCGTCGCGGCCTTACAACCCCGCGACCGCGTTGGTAGAGATAGAAGGAATTATTGAACTCCAACGCGTCTGGTCTCCGACGTGGCTGAGTCAGTATGGTTCAACCGAAACGCAGCGAACGCAGCATGCGACCCAGCAACCACTCAACCTTAGCCTTGATCTGTTAAGCGACCGCCTAATGCTGGCAACTATCAAGCCCCAAAAAGCAATGTCCGATTGCCCCTCGAAGGTCATTCTGGTATTCCCCAGCGCGATGTGGTATCGGAAAGGAGACTATAGCACCGCGATGTATAACGCGGATGATGCGTTATCCCCCGACGACTTCCCAAAAACACTAATGAACTTCCGGGACCTATGGAATGCCCTTCATCAACCTCTGGCATTCGAGGCTCCCAAGGAGATCGACGTAAATGGAAATCTGATGAGCCAGGTAAAGTTTGAATCGGTAGGAAGCGTGGTTCTATCCCAATTGTCATGGAGTGACTTGGGGGCTTCGTTTGAGCGAGCTCCGGTAACGGTTGTTACGTGGGACGACAAGTCTGGCCATCAGTTCGGTCTTTCGGCTACCCTGCGCGGAAAGAAACTAAGCTTGTTCTTTCCGACAACTTCGTACGATCACACTACCGTTGATCAAGAGAACTTGGTTAAGTATTTCAAGAATTGGCGAACAGGTTCGTTTGATAAGGCCTTCTACGATCTCGACCAGGCTACACGTGAGGTCGGGATGCTCAAGCTCGAAACTTTAAAAACGTTGATCGCTGATGAAGCAGCAAAAGGAAGCCAAGCATTCGAAGCTTTCGGAATGAAATTTCCTGCGGGACAAATCACTCTTTGGGGTATTGTTGCGCTTCTCGGTGTGCAGCTTTACTTGTTCGTCTACCTAAAGCAATTGTCGGATAAGCTCAGGCCCAGTGATCCTGGGTGGGATGTGCCTTGGATTGGAATGGACCAGTCCCGCTTGGGCCGGATCATTATCTTTGTAACGATGGTTCTTCTCCCTTTCGCCGCGATGATTGTTCTCGGATACTACGAGGTTTCACATCTCACTCATGATTATTGGGCGATTGCAGATCAGCCGTGTTGTCTTGCTGTACGAGTATCGCAGTGGGATAAAAGTGTGCTAGGTGAGGTGCTAGCCATCATTTCCAGTATCGCGGTCAGCATCGCTCTCGGTGCGCTCTCGTGGAGATATCGGCCCTGCGTGGTCGCGGATTCTGCCCCATTACAACTGTTTGAGTAATAGGGGCATGGTGTTCAAATGCTTCAGTTGTCTGACTCCGATGGAGCTGCAGGTTATCCGTGATTGCGAATTGGAGTCATGCGAACAACCATCTTTAGCAGCCGGAGCGATCGCGAGTGCACTTCTTGCCCTCTTCGTGCTCGCACGATCGTATGCCGACTCAATCCAGTTTCGAATTCCAAAAAGGCCAGTGGTATCTCAAGCAGCCGTTTTCTGAGTTGCTCATCGGCAATAGTAGTATCAGAGTAAGCGCTCGGTTATTGGCGTATTGACAGCTTGCGGAGTGTTTTTCTGTGGCCGGTAGGTTAAGCTGCGGGTTCTGCTTCTTGCAGGAGTAGTTCAATCTTCCAAGGCAGCAGCTCGTCGATGCGGTTGATGGGATGATCGGCGATGCGAGTCAGCACCTCGCGGAGATAGGCTTCCGGGTCGAGACCATTGAGTTTGGCCGTGGCGATCAAGCTGTAAATGACAGCAGCTCGCTCGCCGCCGGCATCGGAACCGGCAAACAAATAATTTTTTCGTCCTAAGGTCACGGTGCGCAAGGCACGTTCTGCAGGGTTGTTGTCTATCTCCAGGTGACCGTCATCGCAATAGCGGGTCAACGCCGGCCACAGTGTCAGCGCATAGCGGATCGCTGCCGTCGTGTCCGACTTGCGCGAGAGTTTTGTCAGCGAGACTTCGAACCAGTCATGCAAGGCCTGGAGCAAGGGGCGCGCTCGTGCTTGCCGAACTTGTTTTCGTTCCTCCGGTGGCCGTCCGCGTATCTCATCCTCGATGGCATATAAAGCCGCAATCCGTTCCAGAGCTTCCCGGGCCAGGGGAGAACCATGGGCTTGTTCCAGATCATGGAACTTGCGACGACAATGCGCCCAGCACGCCACTTCCTGAATCCGACCATCCTTATATAGCTGATTGAATCCGGCATACGCATCGGCCTGCAAAGCACCCTGAAACGTCTTCAGATGTTGCTCGGGATGTTGACCGCCACGATCGGCCGAGTATGCATAC
>Ga0210408_10001589_pt1 | contig 23537 bp, 24 predicted proteins | sample IncBWH4MmetaG_FD_155471 | JGI IMG/M metagenome (GOLD analysis project Ga0210408, IMG submission 155471) | Forest soil microbial communities from Barre Woods Harvard Forest LTER site, Petersham, Massachusetts, United States - Inc-BW-H-4-M | ecosystem: Environmental > Terrestrial > Soil >...
CGGCTTTGTACCTTCGATTAGGAATGTTCGGAAATTGGTGCAGCCGTCGGTCATGATCGTGATCGAGTGCATGGTGTTGTAGATCATCAAGGGCTTGTAGACGTTCATCTCCAGGTAGCCCCCTGCGCCGCCGAAACCCACGGCTACGTCGTTGGCCATCACCTGCACGGCGATCATGGTGAGCGCTTCGCACTGGGTCGGGTTGACTTTGCCGGGCATGATCGAAGACCCCGGCTCGTTCTCGGGAATCTCAAGCTCGGCGAAGCCGGCACGGGGGCCGCACGACATCAAGCGAATGTCATTCGCGATCTTGTAGAGCGAGACCGCCAGCGTGCGAAGCGTGCCGGAAAGCTGCACCAGCGCGTCGTGGGCCCCCTGAACGGTAAACTTGTTCGGTGCAGTGACAAACGGCAGGCCGCTCAGTTTCGCGATCTCGGCGGCTGCCGCTTCGGCAAAGTCGGGCGCCGAATTGATACCCGTGCCGACGGCTGTACCACCGAGCGCCAGACGGTACACCCCCTGCAGCGCAGCTTCGATCCGCTCGAGATTGTCCGATAGCATCCCAACATAGCCGGACCACTCCTGACCCAATGTCAGCGGCGTGGCGTCCTGCATGTGGGTGCGCCCGATTTTGACGATGTCGTCCCACGCTTTAGCCTTGATGTTGATGGCATCTCGCAATGCAGCCACCGCTGGAATAAGGCGCTGCTTCACATTGACGGCGGCGGCAATGCACATCGCGGAAGGGAAAGAATCGTTCGACGATTGCGCCATGTTGACGTGATCGTTTGGATGAACCGGCGCGTGGCTGCCAAGCGCCGTGCCAGCGAGTTGGGAGCAGCGGTTGGAGATCACTTCGTTGACGTTCATGTTGAACTGGGTACCGCTGCCGGTCATCCAGACGTGCAGCGGAAACATGTCGTGGTGCTTCTCGGCCAGGATTTCGTCGCAGGTCTGAACGATCAATTTGTAGCGCTCATCGTCGAGCCGCTTGCCTGCATGGTTAGCGATGGCCGCGGCTTTCTTCAGCGTCGCGTAGGCCGTGATCATCTCGCGCGGAATAAGATCCTTGCCGATGCTGAAATGCTGGAGGGAACGTTGTGTTTGAGCACCCCACAGCTTGTCGGCGGGCACTTCCACGATGCCGAGGCTGTCGGTCTCTTTTCTCATCGCAGTCATGACTCATCTCCTGTTTGCTACGTAGAGGTTGCATATCGTGAGGAGGCGGGATCGCACCCGAATCCGATGGCGATGCGGTTGAAGACGTTCATCAGGCCGATCGCGATCGTGAGGTCGACCATTTCCTTCTCCGTGAAATGGGCGGCGATGTCCCGCTGGATTTCCTCCGGCGCATGCCGCTCGGAGATGAGAGTGAGCGTCTCCGCCCATTCGAGAGCCAGGCGCTCCTGTGTGGAAAACGTCTGTCCAGTCTCGCGGCATACCGGAAGAAAGAGATCTTTAAGAACTGAGCGTCCTTCATCGTGGGGCCCCGCATGTGCGGGATCTCGGTGGGCATCTTGATGCCTGCCGTCATGCCCAGAAATAGGATCGGGGCGGCGACCACATAAAATGTATGCGGAAATCCTATCGCGAAACGAACGACACCCATAGTTTTCCTCACGCACACGGCCGAGGGCACGGCGGGCACGTCCTAGTTCATCTCCGATGGCTCAGCGATAGACGTCGTGGTCGCAAGCGAAACGACGCGTTTGCGTGCAAAGGAATCGCCAATCCTATCTTGGCGGTCATGGGGTCGCCGGCCGACTGGCGGGCGGAAAATAGCAGGGCCGTCTGCGTGCGGCGCTTCGATAATTGCTCCAGCTTTTTCAGACTTGCTGCATTCGGGACACAACCCAGTAGAGAACCTCGTCGCCGGACTCATCGAGAACTTCGAACCTTGCTACCTTTTCGCGGCAGAGTGAGGTCGGCTATGCGCTACATTTCGGACTTAGTCTGAGAGCGACCTTGTTTTAGGAATGGGTCACAAGCCGACATTTCCGGATAGTATAGTATCAGTTGTAGCGCAAAGCGGACGCGGGCGCGGCAGAGCGGCGGTCGCCTACGCCGAGGCCGCTCTGCGCTTTCTTGCGCGTCGACCGCCCGAACTAGAGGAGGTGCGCGTGTCGCTCAAGGGTATCGTCGCGACGAGCCATCAAGCGGACGACGTGATCGACCGGACCCGTGCAGTCGAACCTCCCGCACGGCTCGCCGGTCGTCGAAGGTGATCGGGTGCAACTGCAACAGGTTATCAGCAATTTGATCATGAATACCGTCGAGAATGAGCAGCGCTAGCGACGGGACGCGAGAGTTGTTCATCAGCAGCCGCAAGGCGGAGCCGGGCGGCGTGCTCGTGGGGCGCGAGATTCAGGTCCCGGACTGGCGGCGACTCTCGAGCGGTTTGGGGCTGGGGCTGTCGATCTGCCGCTCGATCATCGAAACTCACGGCGGCCGGTCGTAGGCGACCGCGAATGTGCCACGTGGTGCCATCCTTGAATTCATCGCTCCTGCGCGCGCAGACATTAGATCGTGATTGGATCATTCGGTCCGTCCACAATCTTTGGTTCGGTGAACGCGCCAGCGCTGGCTGCCTGTATCCGATCGCTGTCAGACAAGGTGCGCCGCCTCGACTTCACGCGAACGCCGGCGCTACTGACCCGCGCCACTGTCGCCAATGCTCGCGGTCGCTTGCTGTGATTTGCCCCGGGCAGTCGCCGGGCGGACTGTGCGGCGAACGATTGTGCGAATAAGCTAAATAGCCTCGCCGCACCACGCTGATATGCCGGTTCGCTGCCTAAGGCAACCTCTTCTCTATTGCCTTTGTGCTGTATTCGATCTCAAGCTTGGCACACACCGACCATTAAGTGAGTAGACCTAACGTTATGCGCCCCACTCGGCCTGTGGGCCTAGTGCTCGATTTAATCCCGCACGATCAGCGCAATTGCGACAAGAGCGAGAAAGACAAGTCAGCTGTCACGTCATCAAGATGGCTTCGGCCTCTGCAGCGCTTCGAACGAACACGGACGTTGCATAATGAAGTCAACCGGATGGCTCGTCACGCACGGAGATTGCTATGCTTGTTAACCTCGTCGCTTTTCTGTGCAACGGCCAAATCTGCTTGGATTCTAAGCCTCGAGCCGTCCGGACTTTCGCTGGGTTCGCAGTAACCCTCGGGTTTCTCGGATACTCGGCCTATGCCGGCACGGCCGAATTTTTTTATCATCAGAGGTAGCACCGCCAGCTCCGGCCGCACGGAAACATTTCAAGGAACTGCGAGACAGCCTTGCAATGAAAAATGCGACGCAGGCGTTGACGGGACGCTTGGTGGAGGCGCCTCCGTGGAGCTTTGGCTACACAACCGACCATGGTCCGAGCCGGTGCGGTGAACCTATCTGGGTGCATGGAAATATCGACAATTAGCCGTCACCTCGCGCAATGGAGTTTCATCATATCCCATGTTTCCATTTAGCAGTTTGAAATCCTCGATGGTTATGATCGCCGAGATCTCTGATCACATCCAGTCATTCCTGAAATGGAGCGTCGTGCCGACTACGGCGCTCGCCGCGATGGCCTCTGTCTTGTCCACGACGCCGGCATCCGCAGGCGAATACTGCCGCAGGGACGTGACGTCCCAAGTGGTGTCTTGCAGCTTCGACAGTCTAGAGCAGTGCCAGTGGACTTCGTCAGGATTGTTTCCGCGATCTCTCGCTGCCGGCCGCCGAGAAGCTGGCCGCCGTGAGCGGGAGCCATCCATCTCGTCTGCTTAGCGCCAAAGGCGCTTGGCCTCACCATGCCGCCGTCGCTGTTGCTCAGAGCCGACGAGTTGATTGAATAAGCCGCAATTGCTCCGGTGCATTAGTCTGTTTGTGGACCCACAGCAGAACTCGCGGTCGGGTTGCCTGTTCTTTGGGATGGCTCACGAGTGCAGCACCACGACGCAGTGTTTGCGAGCGCCAGCAGGGCGAGTTGAAGGCTGGCGCCGCGCGGCGAGCGGCTAACAGAATCGCGCCTCGACAAAAGAGCAAAGGACTCCTCGACATAGCAAATCCCTCCAAGAGGCGTTCGACCGACCATGAGATCGTAGCGCCATCATTCAGGGAGTACGGTTGAGGAGATTTGTCATGCTAACGGTTCAACACTTGTTCCAGCCGGATGGAATTGTGAGCGACGCGAAGGGCCAAGTGCCATTGCAAACCCCGGTGGAATTCCTGCGCACCTATAATGCCCAAGCCCACGAGATCGTCGACACGATCACGGCGGCGGTCACTAGTGCACAGGCTGGGTTAAACTGGCTGAGCGCTGAACCGCCAGATCTGGAAGAAGTCCGGCAGGTGCTCAATTTCATCGCTAGCGCCGGTAACCGAGCAGCCGAAATCGTCATTCGACTTCAAGGGCTCATTGAGAAGGTGCCCACGGCTGATGCAGCTCTTTAATCCTTGAGCTGGTGGCCGAACCGATGTCGCCTTCTGGCGGCACTTTTCGGACCTCACCGCTTCGTCGAATGTCGGCTTCGCACCAGAAGCGATCATTCGAAGTCATTGCATGCGTATTGGATGATCGTGACTAGAACTCGCGCCTTCGGCATTATCGTCATCTTTGCGCAGAGCGAATTCAATCTCGTCGGCAGCGCTCCGTAAGGTGATCGCCCTCAAACGCGATACCGTCTCGGAGCCACAGGCGTTTGAGCGCTTGAGGCGGACCGTCCGCGCTAAACGCGCGAGAGCCGCCAGGATGTCCCCAGCGGCTCGCGCGTTGCGTAGCGATGTGGTGCGACGCGCAGCGTCGCGTGGTGGAACGTTGCGATGCGCCGAGGCGCGCCGCGTTGCCTACCGCGATGTCGATAAGTCCTACGCGTCTCATCGACCAAGCCAACATGGCTGGTCACGAAGCGACTTCAAGACAGCGCTGCTGTCGTAGTCGCCATCTCTTTCGATCGCACCGAAAAGCCGCAACTGCTGGAACGGGATGTAACAAAAGCTGTAACGGTCGGTTTTGGCGCTGACGACTACGACGCTTGAGCGCGCGCGCTATCACGCTTCGCCCTTAGCAAAATATTTGACCAAAAGAAAAGACACGCGCACAGCTCACAAAAAATAGAATAGGCTGTCCAGGCTCGAAACGTTCCCGCCCTACGCGGCGACACGGTTACCGTAACCGAACACTGGAAACGTTAGGCTTGGCGACGCAAGGGAAAGCATAGTTGATGCTTGAGCCGCGAGTATCCCCGGCGGCTTTTGCAACGAAGGATCGCTAGCCTTCTTGGCGATGTGATAGCCGTTGGCTTCAAGGTCCAAGAGTATCGCCTTGGCGATGTGCGCAAAACCGCCGCGCCGGGTCGAGATTGGCGACGGCTCTCCAGAAAGGCGGGTGTGATGCACTGCCGGAGCAATTTAGCTGTCCACGGTTTCACTCTTGCGGCGCCATTGCGATCCGGTTGAGCTTGTCGTCGATCCCTGCGATCTGTCTCCTTAGCGCTTCGATCTGAGGCGCGCCCACCGGGTCAAGCGCGCCGACCGGTGTGCCGCAACTTGCACATTGAACGAGTGTGAGCTTGCGGCTATCGCCTATCGGCGTCAACAGCGCGAGTTCAAAACGATGGCCGTTGCACTTAATGCAGGTTGAGACTGGCATTGCTAATCTCCCAATTTCGGCATCCCATAGTTCGCGTCCCCCAACCGCAAATGATGGCGCGAACGAGGATGGTTAGGCCTTCTTGGCGATGTGATAGCCGTTGGCTTCTAGGTCCAGGAGTATCGCTTTGGCGACGTGTGCGCTTCGATCGGGTGGGATCCACTCATAGCTCATGTTCGGGCCACCATCACCCTCGGGATATTTAATAAAAGCCGTATGAATGGCATTGGTGATCAGTTTTTCTATCGTGTCGGTTGACATTTTGCCTCCTGCTCCTGGTCTAACCGTAGTAGCACAGTTTCGGCTACACGACGGATGCACTTGTGGCAGCCGGATGGGCTGGCATCTGGCCAATTCCGGGGGCATATTCAGGACATGGCGACAATCATCGAATGTGAATGCGGCGCGGCTTACGAGCGCACCCCGACTAAGGCGTTATTCCGGGATCGAGATAGCGCGGAGTGTTCGTGTGGTCGAACGCTTGAATCCTGGAATGGCTCGATAGTACCTGTCTACCGCAAAATCAGAGAAGCGCCGAATGTTACCCTGCTCCCGCATCATTGATGGAGCGCAGCAGGCGCGCCGCGTTGCCCGGGCTCTTCAAGAGGTGAACAGTCTCCATCAGACCCTCGTAGTCATCCTCGGACATCAGGACTACGCTTCGCGCATTCTGGCGAGTTACAACGAGAAGCGCGTGGCTGTCGCACACTTCGTCCATGTAGCGGGCTAGGTTGCTGCGGAGCTGACTATAAGAAACGTGTGCCATGAGACTTTCCTACTTTGCACGGGGAAATTTCCAAGAAGACCTTGTCCGCGAACCATCCCACTTAGTCCATATCCTCGGCCAGATTGAATCGCACGCTTGACGCGCCATTTTTGGAGCGGCCCCGCTCGGCGTTTGCCAGGGCCAGACCGGACAAATAGATTGGCATTGGCGCTACGGGGGGCCCCCGCTTATCCGTTGGATGCCACGTCAAACGAGGTCGCCGACACAACGGATTGAAATTTGGCAAGGACCTCGGGATGGTTTTCGTCGAGGTAGCGCGCGACCCTTGCGTTGCCGATCAACTTCGAAAGATAACTCGTCGCAATAACAAGATGCAGCACGTTCTCGCCGTAGGAGGACTCGATCGCTTTGAAATCGTTCTGGACGGTCTTTAGCTCCCGCTCCATGAGCGCCAGGTCGGCACAGGTCATGGGACCCGCCGGTTTTCCTTGGAGAGGCTTTGCCAGGTCTGAATCCCGAGCAGCGGCTCAGATCGGGCTCAACTGGCTAATATGGCCAAGCAGGCCAAGGCTGTTCTCCAGACCGAGACGCTCGAGGCCGTTGCCGATCGCGGCTACTTCAGCAGCCTGGAGATCCTCGCGTGCCACGAGGCCGGCATCACGGTAACTCTGCCCAAGCCGCAGACGTCGGGTGTCAAATCGGAGGGCCGCTTCGGCAAGCAGGACTTTGTCAATTTGCCAGAGGAGGACGCCTATCGCTGTCCAGCCGGGGAGCAACTGCCATATCGCTTTACGAGCGAGGAAGACGGCAAGCGGCTACGGCGCTACTGGACCACGGCCTGTCAAGATTGTTCGCTTAAATCGCAGTGCACGACAGGGCCAGAGCGGCGGATTCCACGATGGGAGCATGAGCATTTGCTCGAAGCTGTGCAGCAGCGCCTTGATGCAAACCCACAAGCCATGCGTCAGCGTCGAGAGACAGTCGAGCATCCGTTCGGCACGATGAAGGCCCGCATGGGAGCGACACACTTCCTCACCAAAACGCTTCCAAAAGTAGCCGCCGAGATGGCTCTCTCGGTCTTGGCCTATAACCTCACACGGGTCATCAACATCGTCGGGATCAAGCCGCTGATGGCTGCGATCGTGGCCTGAGACCGAACCGGTCCTGGCTTCTCACCGATTTCCCTGGGAAGGGCGTTTTTACACGGCCAAGACCCGAAGCTGACTCTGGTGGCGGAGCACTCGTTGTTTCGGCTGCGCCAACGAAAAAAGCCGATCTTCGCCGGCACAAGCGCTTTCGTTGGCATTTGCTGTTCAGGTCTCTGGGCCAGGCGAGAAGCAGCGCACCAACACGATGCCGTTCTCCCTCGACAGCCACACCACGGCGCCGCCTGTGGGGTTGTCGCGGACAACCGGGCCATCCCAAATCAAATGCATGGAACGCAGGTCCGATGGATCAACAAGGCTGAGGTGGTAGCCGTCAGACGCGACCCACCACGATCGGAAGATGACCGTGGGTTCGCCCCCCGCGACTCTGACGGGCACGCCCTCCCGATAGCCGTCCGCTTCATCGCAACACGCCGCGCCACTTGGCGATTTGGCCGTGCGAAACCACGTTGAGATCTTAGGGTCGGAGTTCGCGGGAATCTGTCCGACGTCGCGGGCCGCGGCGGTACCACAAGCAAGGGTCAAAGCGACAAAGGGCGCCAATTTCATCGGAAGGTCGTTGAACAGGTTTTGGTTGGCGTGGGGCAGCGTTCGCGATTTCATCTGGTGTTCCGCCGATTCTGGCGCGGTTGTCCGCCGGACGCACTCCGATCCTTGCTTTCAAATCGGCTGGTCTGTTTCGCTGGACGGCACGAAACGAGCGGCTCATCGCCCAGCCCGGATGCCTTGGCTGGGACATCACCCGCATCGCCTGACTCGTCAAACCTTCGAGGAGCAAGATCCGACGGGTCGGCCCGCGATGGAGCGGCAGTTCATGCCGCCGCCAGAGATCGGGTCGCCACGCGGCTCGACGGCGACGGAAACTGCCCAGGTGATCGATTTCTTTTCTATTAGGGGCGACTCCTCCGGGAGGTAGCGAAACCCGCATCACAGATGAGACAATCGGCCTTAATGACCCAGCGATGGCGAGCGTCCGCTCTCAGCAGAAAAGCTGACTGGACACGATCGGACCGTTACGTCGGCTTCTGGCACCTTTGAGACATGCCGACAGACACGGAGAATGTCCGTTCATCGGGGTAGACCAGAAGTGACGCGCGGGCGATCAGAACGACGCGATTGACCCGAAGCCGAAGTTGAGCCTGCTTGCTTAAATCACCGCTTCTGCTCACGCGCTCCTGGTCGGGATCACGGGCATGGTTTTGGAGTGGATCGGAGCGACCACTTATTCTGAAGACTGCCGGGTCAGCTCGCCCATACCTACGAGCGGCTATAGGGTTGAACAAAAAGCCCCGGACGACGCCGGGGCTTGAGTTGGGCTTGGAGAATCAGAGAATCAGTAACGGGCCGCGACCGGGGCACCGTAGCCGCCGAAGCGGTAGTTCAGGCGAACCAGACCTATATCGACGTCCTGACTGATGTGCTCCGTCTCGGAGAAAAGAGGTGCGGTCAGAGTGACGTTGCGAGAGCCCATGAACAGATGGTCGTACTCGACACCGACCGACCAGTTCGGAGCAAACCCGAATTCGAGACCAGCACCGACAGTGCCGCCCCAACGAGTTTCGTTCGCCGAGGCGAGAACCAAGCGGGTCGTCCCACTGAAGGCGTCATACTTGTCGCCGGTGACGGCGCCACCCCCCTTCACGTAAAACAAGACGTTGTTCCAAGCGTAGCCGATCTGACCGGTGATCAACCCAAATGCATCGACCCGCGAACGGTTAAAGTCGGGCGCAAAGAGGTTGCTGACATTGCTGCCGCTGAAATCGGCCCAGTTGCCCTGGCCCTCGATGCCCCACACCCAATTGCCCGTCTGCCAGCGATAGCCGATTTGACCACCGACGGTGCCGCCGGTTGCGTTATGGCAGCCTTCTCGCCCTGGCAGATCGCCATCAGAATCTGCCACAAAGTCCCAGCACTTGTGGGCGGAGCCACCACCGCCATTGATGCCGATGTAGAACCCGGTCCAGTCGTAAATCGCAACGACCGGCGCGGGTGGCGCCTTGGTGTAGGGACGGGCAGCCAGATCTGCAGCCGACGCAGGAGCGGCCATACCTAGTGCTACTAGACCAACCGTAGCCAGCCAAAACCTCTTCATCATACTTCCTCCATCGCGTCGCTTCTCATCTATCTGAAACGACAGATGCGCTCGCGACCGCCCATAGCTTGGTTGCAGAATTGCACTTGATTCCAAATTCCAACCCGCATCCTAAGCGATTAGGCCCTAAGGTTTTGTACCTCTAGTGCAACAGTCCGTTTTTCAAAAACGACTGAAAAATGGCAACTGGGTCAAGCTTACTGACCTCTGAAAGCGGACGCATGCCGATTGGAATCCACAATCACCCTACTTTGAATCAGTCAGCGGCCTAATTTGAATTATGCAGGGCGCGTGCTGTCGATCAAATGGATACCACGATGCGCATTCTTATTGTGGCATTAGGCGCGGTCGTTCTGATTGGCGTAGGCGCGAACGCTCAGCATATCAAAGACCCGCCATGGAATCCGGAACACATCGACCATCTTCCACCTGAAGTCCGTGGCGCTGTGATGGCTAAGTGCTCCCAGAGACCTAACGCCGGGCACTACTTTGCAACCTATTTCCATGATGAAATACACTTGCATTATGAGCACTTGCATTGCGAGACTGCTCATTCTGCAACGGCTCGCAGTGTCTGCATCAGGTCTACAAATTGACCGGCGGTCACTACCATCTGGCAAAGAGCTTTTGCGATTCCGACTGAGGGACCGGAACGTCGACGTCTGCTTATAGGAGAAGAGCCGACCTCGCGGTTGCGCGCGCCGAAGTCCGGAAATGACCCTGGAACGGACGTCACGCTTCTTGGCTATTTCCGTTCACTCAATAATGAAGAGATTTCTAGCAATGAGCACATGCTTCGCTTTTTCAGCAGTCATTCTGTTGAGCCCGCGTCGCTTCGATATTCAATTGAGAAATTATGGGTGTCGATTCCAGACGGGTCAAGGGTCATCGAAATCGTCGCGTGGGCGGCCCTCATAATTTTCACCGTCTTTGTCATCGGGTTTGCGTGGAATCCGACGCCCTTCGCCCAATTTTTAGCCGCTTGCGGAATAGCAATCGCTAGCGCTCATGCGGTTCTCGTCCTTGGCTGGAAAGACACGGCGGGTTTTGTTTTGATCGTTCTGGTGGTGACGTTCTCGTTGGAGAATATCGGTGTCGCGACCGGCGTGCCGTTCGGCAGCTACCATTTCGAAGTCGGAGCAACCCTTCCTCATATCGGGTTGATACCGATTGTCGTCGGTCCGCTGTGGTTCGGGATGGGATATTTTTCTTGGATCGTTGCGGAGACGCTGCTCCTCGAACCAGATGTCCAGTTCCGAACGAAATTCCAGATCGTCTCTCTCCCCCTCGTTGCGGCATTTGTGATGGCGCAATGGGACGCCGTCATGGATCCGCCGGAAGCGACGATCTCGAAGGCTTGGGTCTGGCATGACGGAGGCGCACATTTCGGTGTACCGCTCTCAAATTACCTCGGATGGCTGTTGACCTCATGGCTTTTCTTTCAGGTGTTCGCGATCTATCTCGGCCGCCGACGTCGTCACGCTCCCACACGGTCGATTGGAGACATACGCAAGCTTCGGCTTGCAGCGATCGTGCTTTACCTCAGTTCCGGACTTACCTATTTGACACCATGGATAGCTCGGCAAAGCGGCGAAACGACCGACGCGGCCGGCCATATCTGGCAGATCGGCGATCTCCGCGAAGCAACTGTCGTGATGATGCTCTTCACGATGGTCTTCACATCGATGCTTGCGATGCTGCGGCTCGCGGGCGACAGGTCGCGCAGATAGCCGCCAAGGAGGAATTCCGAGTTTCGCACGTTTGAGACATGCCGACTGCACCGGGCGATGTCCGCTTCTTCAGTCGGCGTGATCAGTTCGTCGGGCTGGCGTCACACTACTCGGTCCCCACGGTCTACCCGTGGCGCGAAGCTGTAGCTGCCGGCGGTCTGGTGAGCTACGGAGCCAGTGTCACGGACGCGTATCGCGTCGCGGGCGTATACACCGGCCGCATTCTTCGAGGCGATAAGCCGGCTGACCTGCCGGTCCAGCAATCCACGAAAACTGAGGTGGTGGTCAATCTCAAGACCGCGAAATCGCTCGGCCTCACCGTCCCAATCATCCTGCTTGGCCGTGCTGACGAGGTGATCGAATGATTATCCTGTTTGCTGCGATGCATGAGTCCGGTCCTGGCAGATATTGTTGAAAAAGTCCTTTTCGGCTGACGAACGAAATTTTTCAGCCTCGCTGGTGCGTCCCATGCGCGGCGACATGAGGGACCACACTAATTTCCACAAAGCGCAATCACAGACCTTCGTAGCTGTCCTACGGAGGCTCGCAGCAGCGGAGAGAACTAAAAACCGATCTTCGCGAGATTTTCGGAGCCGCTCAACTTTCGACTTTTTCAACGCAATCGGCACGAAGCGGACATGGCTACTCCGACAGACGATGTCCGCTATGGAGCGCATAACGGACTCAACCCTGACATCGCGTTATGTCCGTTTCGTGCCATGAGCGGAAGTCGGGTCTACTTCGTATGTGTCGTGCCATGGATCACCAACTATGAGACAAGAGGAAGCCTGATCCGGAACGACGCGCCGCCGTGATCCCGATTTTTTGCCCATATCAGCCCATGGTGCGCCTCGATGATCGTGCGCACAATGGACAGCCCCATCCCCATCCCCCCCGACTTGCTGCTGTAAAACGGTTCAAAGACCTTTTTTAATTTGTCTTCGGGAATGCCCGGTCCACGATCCGACACGGATAGCTCGGCAAACTTTTCGACGCGCGAAGTCCGAATGCTGATGATGCGGTTTTCGGTAGGCGTATCCTTCATCGCGTCGATCCCGTTGACGACAAGGTTCAGAATGACTTGTTGAAGTTGAATGCGGTCGCCGAGGATCGGAAGCGCATTCTGGGTGATCCTACTAACCAGTTCGAATTTTCGTGCAATAGCCAGCGCCGAAAGAAACTCGACGGTTTCCCGAACGAGGTCGTTGAGGTCTATATTTTTCACCTCAAAAGGCGCTTTTTTCAACAGACTGCGCATCCTCCGGATGACTTCACCGGCGCGTCGATCATCCTGCAAAATATCCTTCACGATACCCTTGAGTTCAACGATGTCGGGGCGCGGAGAATTCAAGATCGCGTCTGCCGTTTCGGCGTTGGTCAGAATGGCGCCGAGCGGCTGGTTAATTTCATGGGCAATTGAGGCGGTCAGTTCGCCAGCCGTGGAGAAGCGGTTGACATGGGCAAGTTCCGCCATGCGCTGCCGGGACTGCACTTCGGCAAGTTGGCGCCGACGACGCTCATGTAGCAGGCCCGAGATCATTGCGCCCTGGATCACGATCAGCGCGATGACGAGTGCGATCTGCCAGCGATATCTCTCGAACGCGGAGGGCTCACGAAAGAAGATTTCGCTGCCAGGCGGAAGCAGGCTGTCCTTGATTCCCCACTTCTGCAGTTGCCGCCAATCATACCGGGGCGCAGCCAATCCCACCGGCACTATCTTGATATCGCCGGGAGTCTCGCCATTGAGAAGCCGCACCGCGACCTTTGCGCAGGCGTCAGCCATCTCGTGGCTGGAAAACATCGGGCCGCCGACAATGCCGTGACCAAAAAGACTGTCGGTATGGGTGAAGATCGGCGCGCGGTCCTCCTCGATGAACCGAAGCAGGAGAGCATCTCCCTCCTGCGGTACACCGCGGCCATCCACGCGGATGGTCGGGTAAAAGATCGCGGAGTGCGCGGGCAGCGCGGCGACACGCTTCACCATGTCGTCGGCCGCCAGGTGGGTGAACCATTCGAGCGTCACACGGTGGGAAGAGCGCTGAAGCGCGCGCTGGAACAGGTCATTCCAGAACTGCTCCGTCGCGGAGGCGCCGGTCATCGCCACGACGATATGGTCGGTGGCGGGAAGCAGACGCAGGATATGATCGATATGGACCGTGGGATCGTAGATCGTAGGGCAAGCGGTGTCATTGGCAGTGAGCGCAAGATCATCGTAGGTGCGCACATCGGAGGTTGCGATCAGCAGCGGCGACGACGGAAACAGTCGCGCCCTGTTCCGCAGTGCAAAGCGGGTCACCGGTGCGCCCATCGCCACAATGAGCCTGGGTTTACGGTCAGGCAGAAGCGCGTTCAGATAATCGATGAATGGACCTTCCTCCTGGGCCGGGCTCTTGCCAAACCGTTCCGCCTGAAGCGAGGCTTCGTAAAGGTCGATCGGATTCGGAGCGAGTTTTCTCAGCGCTTCGCGAAACGGCGGCGTGATGGTGTTCCAGGGCGAGAAGTCCGGACCAAATGAATGCAACAGGAGAACGCGATCCAGGTCCGCCGCATCAGCACACTTGGCAAGGATGAGCAGGCACATCCCTCCAAAGCAGACACGACGTATCCACTTCATCGTTGATTCCGCCAGCTAGTGCTCGCAAAACGACGCGAGCCTGTTTTTGCACATGCACTCGCGAAATTGTACCGAAACCGCACTCGGATGTCATGTGTCGATGACCAATGGATGTCCGCTCGGGGTCAATCGCGTCGTTTTGACCGTAGCCCAACCACTTCCGGTCTACCCCAACGAACGGACATCGCTGCGCTGCCCTGGCACATCTGAAAAGTGCCATGAGACATTCTCGGAAAATACTGATTTCACGCTGCGAACAGCTTTTCAATTGTCTCTGGCAGGAAAGCTTCCGGCGGCAATCGCTCGGGACCGACTAGGACAGCTGGGTAAGGCGAGAGGCGACGCTCTGCCGCACGGAAGGTCACGCGAGCCCTGCGTGCTTTCGCGTCCGGACCGAACTCCACCCTGAGCTGCGTTGCAAAACGGGCTGCGATCCTCAGCCGGCGCATGCGTTCACGCCGTTCCTCGACATAGGGTGCGAACTCGCTCTGACGCCAGTTACCGCCGCCGGAAAGTAGAGTGTCTCTCATCAATCGCACATCCCGCAACGTAATCGAGACGCCCTGTCCAGTGATGGGGTCGTTGTGGCCGGCGGCATCGCCGATCAACACGACACCGGGTGCCGTCGGATCGTCGATCCATTGATCTTCGTTTGAAAATCCGTTCAGCGGTCCAATCGGCGTTCCTGCTGCAATCGCCTCGCCCAGCGGCAAACAGTTCAACCGGTAGGCACGAAGCATCTGGGCTTGCTTGTCCGGGCCGGAAAATCGCGCGCGGTCGGCAAAACCGTAACAGGCATAGAGGCGGACCAGATCATTGCCCTGCGGGAACACCAGAAAGTGAAGCCTGTCCTCGGTTCCGATCGCCTGCATGTCGCGCGGCCAATCCGGCACATTGGCCACCAGCATGCCGCAGACAATGTTGTGCGGCGGATCGGCTTCGAGGCGAAACTCAAGCCGCTTTCTGACTTGCGAGTTGCGCCCGTCGGCCCCGATGACGAGGCGGGGCGACAACGTTGTCGTCACGCCGTCGTGGACAAAGGACACCGCAGGCCGCGAGCCTGGCGTCACCTCGATGTGCTCGACGCCCCTGATGAACCGAACGCCGCCCACAACAGCCGCGTCGTGAAACACATTACACATGAGCGGATGACCGATGCACAGGGCTCCGGGCGCTTCCGGATGCATCACGGTCATATCCAGCGCATGCTGCTCGGCAGCATCCGGCGGCCAGATCTCGTCGTACAGAACGTTGCGCGAGATACAGAGGCCGCCGTGCTCGCGCAGTAGATTGAGCAGGCCGAGCCGTTTCGCCTCCGCGACGCCCCAGGGAGCGATCCATTCCCCGCGAACCCGATCGGGAAAGGCGGTCTCGCGTTCGAGCACCGCAATCTCGATGCCATCGCGGGCGAGCACGGTCGCCAACGCACCGCCGCCAATGCCTCCACCCACAATCACAATATCCGGCGATGCACTGGTCATAGTATCCTCCGTTTATCGACAATCGATAACACGAAACGGAACTATGGAGCGACTTTCGACGATGGGTGATCGGCTGGCTGAAATCAGGGGGCCGGCGAAAATACGCATTTAAGGTCCGAGATGGGTCAAAGGCTGCCCTGACGGCACCGAAATGCGACTTCCGCCATTCCCCCGGAAGCAGACTCAACTCGGACATCGGGGCATGTCCGAGAAGTGCCAAAGGCGGAAGTTAGAGTACTTCTGTTTCGTCGCCGCCGGGCGAAGGCCAAACCGCCGATTTCATTGCGGCTGATGGGCTCGACTTGCTTCAATAATACTGAACGACGACGCGGTTGGAACTATCGCCTTGATCTCAAGGCCGCTTTCCCTCAAGAGCTGGCTATACTGCGCCTCGCCGCGTTCGCACCCACCCGTCATGACGAGCATGTTGAGATCGGTCATAAGAGCGCGCCGGTGGAGCGGGACAGCTTCTATTCTCGCAGGGAGCACTTGCTCGACCAGAAGTAGTCTGGCGGTTGCCGACATGGCTGCAGCGCAGTTCTTGAGGATCATGCAGCACATCTCGTCATTCCAGTTGTGCATCACGCTTTTTAGTAGATATGCGTCGGCTCCCGCGGGTAGGGCCTTGAAGAAATCGCCGTGCACGATTTCGCAACGCTCACCAATTCCAGCTGCCGCAATAAGTTCTGGAGCTCCCTCCGTGCCGGAGGGCAGATCAAAAAGTATGCCGTTGAGACCCGGTGTGGTGGTAAGCAGGCTCGCCAGCAGCGCGCCGTTGCCGCCACCAGCGTCGACAATGGAACGGAAGCGGCTGAAATCGTATGCCGCGATAGCGGCAGCCGCTACCTGACGGGTCATGTCCGCCATCGCCGCATTGAAAACCGCCCTGTCCTCCGGATGCTTGCTCCGATATTCGTAGGTGTCCATCCCGAAAACCTTCTGAAAAGCGGAGTTTCCCGTGCGCACGCTGTAGGTCAGATCGCTCCAGGCACGTCGCGCTTCAGGAGCCCCAACCATCATGGCGAGATTGCGCAGGGAGCCCGGCACGTCACTGCGTAACTGATCACCCAGAGGTGTTGAGGCGAACAATCCCTGCTGTTCGGTTTCGCGGAATACCCCTAGCGATGCAAGAGCGCGCAGCAGGCGTGCGAGCGCCGCAGGCTGCGTGCCAGTTGCGTGCGCCAGCGCCTCTTCGGACTGATGCTCTAGAGCCAGCAAATCCGCAAGGCCCAGCGCGGCTGCAACACAAATCGCTTGCGAAGCCCACGCGCCGGTGATCATGGGCATGAGCGAGGGCCCGGCAGATTGAGCGGTCGATTGTGTCTGCATTGCTGGCTCCTTCAAGACTGGATATGGCCCGCAGATCGAGGCTAGTATTGCAATCTGATCAGTTCGCCGAACCGCTCCCAGGTGCTGCCGTTGAAGCGTTGAAGCTGCATCTGGGTTATGGCGAAGGGACGCTCGGGACTGGTTTGAATCCTGATGCCGGGCAGCAGCATTGGGAGTTCGACATCGAGGCTGTCGGCCTGGCGCATGATGTTCTCCCGAGAGAGGTCGTGACCACATTGCTTCAACACCCGGGCAAGCGTCATCGCGCGACTATAAGCGTTAGCGTTAATGATGTTGGCAGGATCGCCTTCCGGATAGTAGTCACGCATGAAACCCCGGTACTCGCGAACACCCTGATCGTCCTTGAACTGCGGATCGGTCGGATCCTTGATGTAGGCCGCGCTGACGATACCGACGGATTTGTCGAGGCCGACCGGTGTCAATACGGTTGCGACGGAAGACGAAATCGAATTGAGAAAATGCAGCGGCTTCCATCCTATCTCGTCGATCTTGCGAATGGCTTGCGCGGCGAACTTGGCCGTCGTCACGTCAAAGAAAACATCCGCGCCTGATGCTTTCAGTGCCACGATCTGAGAATCTATGGTCGGGTCGCTCACCTGATACGTCAGTTCCTTGACGATCATGTCATTGGCCTTTGTTCCAAGGCCGTCCCTCATTCCCTGCAGATAATCCTTGCCGTAGTCGTCGTTCTGGTAGAGCACCCCAATCTTGGCGTCCGGCTTTGTGCGCAGTAGATATCCGGCGTAAACGATGGCTTCGGCCCGGTAGGTCGGTTGCCAGCCTACCATTCCCGGGAAATTTCGACGTGCCTCCCATTTGCTGGCACCAGTAACGAAGAACAACTGCGGTACCTTCTGATCGGCGAGATACTTTTGCACGGCCGATACTGTGGCGGTGCCGAACGCACCAAACATCAGAAGCACCCCGTCGCTTTCCACTAGCCTGCGGGTCTGTTCAACCGTCTTCGCCGGACTATAGGCGTCGTCGAACGAAAGAAAATTAATTTTGCGGTTATCGATGCCGCCCTTATCGTTGAGCATCTTGAAATAGGCCGCTTGTACGCGACCGATGGTTCCGTAAGCCGAAGCGGGGCCACTATACGGCATCGTATTGCCGATTTTTATTTCACTGGAAAGCGTTTGTGCGGACGTAGTCGGAGAAATTCCGAGGGCTACCAGCAGGACCAAAGACGAGAGAGCGTCACTCCGATCCCTACGTGCGAACGGGATTTGCCGGGCTGTGAATGTTCGGTGTCGCAGATACCACATTCTTGCCTCCTGCTTATTTGGCCTCTTGAAGATGAGATCGACGCGTTTTGCGGCGACCGTTGCCAGGACGGGCATAGGACTGATTGGCCGCGATCACGCGGGCGAGCATGGACAAAAGCGCTTTGCGTTCGGCAAGAGAGAGCGGTGTCAGCAGTCGTTCCTGTGCGGCAAGCAGGGATGGACGCAGCCGGCGTCGCAGCTCGGCACCACGTCGCGTTAATCGAAGCACGCGTGCCCTGCGATCGCTCGGATGAACCCGCTTGTCGACAAGCCCTTCCGCATCGAGAGAGTCGATCATCTGGCCGACGCTCACTGGATCGATGCCGAGGCGGCTCGCCAGCTCGCGCTGACCGCTTCCCGGCCGCTCCTGCAGGTCGGCCATGATAGCGTAGATCAGCGGGGTCAGGCCTTCACGTTCAAGAATTTCAGCGGTGACCCCAAGGCATATTTGATGGAAGCGCCGCGCCAAATGGCCGGGAACGCGATGCGACAGCGGGACCGGTGTGCCTAGCGGAAGAGGTGTCTTTGGCATTTGCCCGGTTCCGAGCGCCTGTTGCGAAGCGGGTCCCGCAATCAAGAGTATTATTATAATAAGAAAACTTTCTATTTTGTCAATAACTTTCGCCCACCCACCAGAGACGGCGATCAGTCGTCATTGTGGCCACGGACGACTGTACGGAGCACGCGTGATCTCCGCCTTCATCCTTTTTGCGGCTTGGGCGCGAGCGGGAGGCTCGCGTAGTGATAACCGAAGCTCGCCGAATTCGCCCCGCCCTGAGCATAGAGGAAATTCAACATTTCTTTGGTCGATATATTGCTCGGCATCTGGTTGCAATTTGGTCCGACGGGGCGGCTTAGAGGATCGATCTGACGGCGCGTCACGCTGACAGGCTTGGGCCGCGCAGCATGCATGGAGGATTATGCCGAAGACGTGTTGCTTCGACGGTTGAGCCGGCAAGCGTCAAGCGGACATCGTCGCTAAACATGAACGCTGGTTTGCCTTAAGCGAGATCGGCCAACTGATGATGCTTGATCTCTTCTATAACCAGTCAGGAAAAAGCATTGCCCGGATAGGCCTTGCGGTCGGGCTTTTTGTCGCGCCGGAACTGATGTCATTTCCGCTTCCCGCTGAGGTAACAACACCAGTCGACGGCCGCGGGGGCACTGGGGTTCGCTGAAACCAGTCCTTTTAACGAGTAAAACTGAGCTGCAGGTATAGGCCTGGTGATCGCGGCCTCAAGGGCGACCGCCTAACAACGGCAACACTTCTGAGCCACCCGCGAGCAGGGGATTCGACGGCTCGAAGTGCTCCCGCAACTCTCGCTTCCGAACAAGCGAGCGGGCTTCGATAAACGCGTCCTTCAGGCTGCCAGCCTTCCGAAGTGCGACGTTGAAAAAGGCGCCGCCGAAATAGGTCCACTTGGCCTTGTCCTGACACCCGAACGACGGGTGATCGGCGTCGGCCGCGGTGATGACCAGCACATCGGGACTCGCCAGACGCGGGACGAAGACCCCGGAAAAGCAAGCCGAGATGACGACAACCTTGTGCCGCACACCCGTTCCGGCGAGCATGTCCCCGAGCCGAGACGGCGTAAGCGTCTCTGTGCGCCGTCCCGCCCTGATCGCGAGGCCGTCTGGAGAACCATGCGACGTGAGGATCAAGAAGAGAACGTCTCTTTCGGCATCGAGGTCGCGGGCCGCCGCCTGCAACGCCCTGGCCAAGCCCTCGATCGTCGCGTTCCCGCCCCTCCTCGTGTTGTACTCGACGTCGACCGGGCCAGTCTCGAACCGGCCGGCAACGACCCGAGCTGCGCCGGTGGCCTCGGACTTGAACACGCCTTGGTCGCCAAACAGGCCGAATGAAACTATGCCGACCCTACCAGTGCCCTCGACCGCATGTAGCGGCGAAAGCGACGACCAAATGGTCAGGAAAAGCGCGACGAGCGGCGCGTTGAGCCGCCTGATCGAGAACCGGCAGATCATGTCGAACCTCGTTGCGAGATCGCCGCTAAAGAACTGTGCTCGACACCAAGATTGTATGACACCAGCAAATTCCTACGCTCCGGGTGGGCTTGGATTCGATGCTATGGACGGCTTCTCCACCGACACGTGAGTGCCACGGATGTGGGCCTGTTAGATCGTCGAGATGTCGATCACGAGCGTAACCAATTGCGGTGCTTACCCAGTGCTTACCCACCGCAGTGCGTAGAAAACAGACAATACAATAAATCGTTGGTTTAATTGGCGCGCCCGAAGAGATTCGAACTCCTGACCCCCGAGCACGCCCGGGACGTCGCTCGGTCGTTCGCTGGTACCGAGGGCTTTGAGCAGTCGCAACGGGAGCGCAAGAAGATCGAGATGCGGTTCGCGCACTTAAAGCGCATCCTGAGGCTCGGCCGGCTTCGACTGCGCGGTCCACGAGGCGCCCAGGATGAGTTCGTTCTGGCCGCCATCGATCAGAACCTGCGGCGGCTCGCATCGCTGGTCGCTCGGCCGCCACCCGCTGGGGCCCTCTGTATTGCGTAGCGTGGGGGTTGCGTAGAGGGCGTCAGGGCCGGCGGATCAAAGCCGGTCGCTCATAGTGAAATGACCGAACGACACCCATCGGTTACAGCCGACTTTTGCAACAAAATCTGCCAGAGGCAGACATTTTCAGTGCCCCTGGGCATTGCGAAGGTGTCGATCACGCCGCGCGAACGCTATCGAGGAATTTCTCGACCTCGTCCCTGAGATAGCTGCTCACTTCTGAGAGCTCCCGTGCCGACTTCAACATCAAACCCGATGTCGCTCCCGTTTCGCGGGCATTGTTCGCAACATGCTCGATATTGTCGGCAACTTTGAGCGTGCCGCCGGCAGCAGCCTTGACCTCTTCCGCGATGCTTTGGGTCGCAGCACCTTGCTGCTCGACCGCGGAGGAAATCGAGGCAGTGATCCCGCTGATGCGCTCGATCGTCAACCCGATGGCCTTGATCGCCTCCACCGATTCTCCTGTGGCGCGCTGCATGTTGACGATGTGCGAGCTGATCTCGTCGGTGGCTTTTGCGGTCTGGCCCGCCAGGTTCTTGACCTCCTGGGCGACCACCGCAAATCCGCGGCCAGCATCGCCGGCGCGGGCGGCCTCGATGGTGGCGTTGAGCGCGAGGAGATTGGTCTGTTCCGCAATCGATGTGATCAGCTTCACCACGTCTCCGATCCGGTCGCCGGCCGCCGATAGTTCCACCATCCGCTGATCCGTTGCATTGGCCTGCTTGACCGCATCGGCGGCAACACTGTTGGAGTCCTGGACCCGACGGCCGATTTCGACGATCGACTGGGACAACTCGTTCGATGCGGTCGCGGCACTGCGGACATGTTCGGAAGCCTGTCTCGAAGCATCGGCGGACTGTCCGGACATCTCTGCCGTCGAATGCGCCGTCACGGAGAGCGTTTGGGCATCCTTTTCAAAATGTCCCGAAGAATTCAGAACCTGCTCGATGATTCCGCCAATCTTGGTGCGGAAGGCCTCGACAAATTGATTGAGCCCCGCTTTGCGCTGCTCCATCGCCTGCTTTTCAGCGCTGATGCGTTCGGCCTCTAGTTGGCGGCGCTCGATGAGGTTGTTCTTGAACACACCGACGGTCCGGGCGATCATGCCGATTTCGTCGTGGCGATCGGCGTGCTGAACCTCGACGTCCGTCCTTCCTTCGGCGAGGACGGTCAGTGTCTCCGCTACGGCCCTCAGCGGCTTGGTCACGCGGCGAACTAGCGCCATCGTCATAACGAGTGCGAGCAGGGCGGCAATGCCGGCAGCAATTGCCATTGCGCCGATCGCCTGCCACAGCATGGCGTCGAGCTCTGCCGTGGGAATGCCGACGTAGATGATGCCGATCACCTTACCGGCGGGATTAAACACCGGCTGATAGGCTGTGAAGAAGCGACGGCCGAAGAGCATAGCGGGGCCCTTGTAGGCTTCCCCGCGACGTAGCAAGGCTTGCCCGGGATGATCCGCCGCGAGCTGGGTGCCGACCGCCCGGTCGCCATTTTCTTTTTTCACATTCGTCGTTCGGCGAACAAACTGCTGCGATGCGTCGTCGTAGACGAAAAGCGTAGCGTTGCCTCCAACATACGAGGTGGCCCGGTCCACGATCCGGTGATCGGCAAATTCGGGCATCTTCGGAATTTCAATGCGGTCAACGACGGCGTCGCGAATGGTGATCTTAGCATCCTGGAACGTTTCTCCAAACGCCAGACTGAGCGTGCGAAGGTTGAGTTCGATATCTCGCTTCGCACGGTTGTCAAAGTCGCGTGTCAAAGACCAGTAGCCTGCTCCGACCAACAGCGCGGTATTTATCGCGATCAGCAGCGCCGCACTCATGACGGCCTTAGGCCCCAGGTTCAACCGCGAAAAAGGGAAACGCCTTCCCGTCAATCCGAACGTCATGGGGAGTCTCCAGAAAATCTGGCTTAATTATAAAGACTTACTTTTATTGATTTCCTTTACCATCACGTTAATGGTGGATTGGCCTGCACCGCAAATCGCTCTTTTGATTTGTAAAAAGGCGCGCGCTCTGCCTACCGCCAGCTTGATCACGGACCGAGCTGGCGTTGCGCAAGGGAGACCACGGGCGATCCGACACGCTTCGGGTCATTTTCAGACCTCGGGCCACGTCTGCTCTGGTCCTTTGCATCCCCGGATAGCCGACATGGCCAAGCTGCTTCGGGATGACTGTTTGGTGCCAACCCGGCGACATGCCTTACCCCGGCATTTTCGCTCATCCGAGAAAGCTGCGCGTCCTAACTGATACCGGGAATCCAGTCGGTGAAAGGTTGCCGGCTCCGCTGCGGTGGCCTTAGCCGGACGAGGTGCACGCGCTTCGTTAGAAGAAGCCGACACTCATATCCAAACCGGAAGTTGCCAGGCAAACGCATACGACGATGCCAAGACCGCAAATCATAGCGATCACGTTCATAGCGTAGTTAATTTGCGTTTCGGGAACAGCCGGCGTGAAGACTTCGGGAATCGCTTTCATGTCACCCTCCAAAGTTGAACCCTTTGTCTAGAATAGAAATCCGCTATTCGGCTTTGATCGTCAGTGCGTTGTTCGCGATGCTTCTTGCGATAGAATTATTCAGGCGCTACCGGCACAAACCGAAGTGAACAAAGGCGGCGCGTGTGAGAAGACCAATTGGTGGCCACCGAGGTCTGCTTGAGGTCAATCCCGACCGAGTTGGGCTGTCACGTGATGTCCGGTTTAGCGACCGCGCTGTGGACATCCTTGATTGGCAGCTTCGTGACCAATGCCAGACGTTGGGATCGCGCCAATGCGCTCGCTTTACTGTCTTGGTTCGACTTCTTTGAGTTGATGAACGGATAGGTCAAGTCCAACGGCTCGTGCCGGAATCGAACATTGGCTCGCGGGCGGGTGGGACGCACCAATTTTGCCGTCCGCGACAAGAGATGCTAATGCTTCGCAGACGCATTAAGTATTTGATATATATATC
>Ga0210408_10001590_pt1 | contig 23536 bp, 22 predicted proteins | sample IncBWH4MmetaG_FD_155471 | JGI IMG/M metagenome (GOLD analysis project Ga0210408, IMG submission 155471) | Forest soil microbial communities from Barre Woods Harvard Forest LTER site, Petersham, Massachusetts, United States - Inc-BW-H-4-M | ecosystem: Environmental > Terrestrial > Soil >...
AAGTTCGCACACTCGAGCGAGGAGTTGCCGCCCGCGATCGTGGGTGCCCTGTCATACGACCGTAAGGTGGTGCTCGAGCGCTATGTGAAGGGACGTGACCTGGCGGTGTCGGTGCTCGATGCGGAGACGGCGGTCAGGGACCCGATAGCGCTTCCCGTGATCGAGGCGATCCCACGGGAGACGGAGTTCTACGACTACGAGTCGCGATACGAAATCGGAATGACGACGTTCGTCTGCCCGGCCGAGTTGCCGGACGGCGTGACCGAGCGGGCGCAGGAGCTGGCGCTTGAGACATACAAACTGCTCGGGTGTCATGGCGTGGCGCGGGTGGACCTGATGCTCGGGCAGGACAGCGACGAACTGGTGGTGCTGGAGACCAACGTCGTGCCGGGGCTGACCGAAACGAGCCTGCTGCCACTGGCGGCCGACGCGGCGGAGATCTGGCTGGACCTGCTGGTACAGAGGATCCTGAACAGCGCGTTTACGCGCTAGGACGACCGCTGGGACGGCGCGATGCTGCGTCCTCGTCGCTCGCGTACCGATCGACGATCAGATGCGATCCACGATCGGCCGACACGCCACGCTCCCTGCGTCCTTACCGATCGTAGATCGATGGGATCTCCGACCGGCCGGCTTGCCCATCGGCCCGTCCTGAGCCTATGAGTCCTCCCCTGCCGCGAAATCCTCAGGGGTGACCTGGTCGAGGAACTCCTTGAACTTCTCGACGACGTCCTCGGACTCCTCGACGTCGTGCTCGAACTCGATCGCGGACTCGGCGATGACCTCCTCGGCGGCGAATATCGGGGCGCCGGAGCGCACCGCGAGGGCGATCGCGTCGCTGGGACGCGAGTCGATCTCGAGCTCACGGCCGTTCACCGTCAGCGTGATCGAAGCGAAGAACGTATTCTCGCGCAGCTCCGTGACCGACACCTGGGTGCATTTGGCGTCGAGCTCGCCGAGCACCTCCACGAGCAGGTCGTGGGTCATCGGCCGCGGGGTGCCGGCGCCCTGCAGCTTCATGAGAATCGACGCGGCCTCGGGGTGTCCGATCCAGATCGGCAGGAACTTGTTGCCGTCGGCCGTCTTCAACAGAACGATCGGCTGCTTGCCGACCATGTCGAAGCTGACGCCGTAGATGACCATCTCCTGCAAGGCAAATCCTCGAGAGGGGGGTTTAGCAGCAATTTCGAAGTATAGGCGCCTGTCGAGGGTGGATCGACCAGGCTCTCTTACCCGGGCGGTGGCCCGCCATCACGGCGCCGAACGCTGCGCGATCAACCCCGGTGGCGGAAGCTCCAGAGCTTGTTGCCGATGAAGTTCAGCGGCATCGACGCGGCGACGGCGAGCGCCTGGGCGGGCACCTTCGCCACTCCGGCGCCCTCGACGAGCAGCGTCAGCAGCAGCAGGCCGAACGCAAACGCCACGAGGCTGACGAGGAAGAAGCGGATCGCCTGGAAGCGGACGTTGCCGGCGCGCGCGTCGAACGTCCAGTGGCGGTTGAGCACGAAGTTGTTCGTGACCGCAAGCAGCCACGCGACCACGGCGGCGCCCTGGTAAGGAACGTCGAGGACGTGCACGCACAGCGCGTACACGGCGAGGTTGACGACGAACCCGCTGCCGCCGACGATCCCGAACCGGATCAGCTGCAGCCAGTTGGCAGGATGGCGCATCCCGTGCAGCAGGCGGATGTGCGGGCGGATCCTCACGGACGCCGTGGTGCTTGCGCGAGGAACGTCCACGACGGTGGCGTCGTCGGGCATCCGGTCAGGTTAGCGGCACGCGTGGGCGGATGCGACAAAAGGCGCGTGGGCGCCGAGGACGCGTGGGCGCCGCCACGTGGAAGACGGCGGCGGCGCTAGCCTTTTGGGGATGAGGGCTCGGAAGATCGCCGTGCTCGGCGGCTGTCTGGCGGCGGCGATCGCCGTTGCGGGTTGCGGGGAAGCGCAGGTCGGAGACCCGGCGGGCGCCGTCGTGCACGGATCCTCGCCGGGGGGCGCGAACAGCGCGAGCTCCGGCAAAGGCGGGGCGCCGGCCGCAGCGGCAGCCGGTTCCGGTGGGGCGACGTCGGGAACCGCGGGTGCCGGGGGGGCGGGGGGCGTCGCGCACGAGGTGGCGGACCCGGAAGAAGCGAAGAGCTTTCCCGTGCCGGCGTCGGTGCATCATCGATCCGCCAGCTCACCGAGCGTGGCGGGAGAAGCCGCCGTCGCGGCGGGCGCGCCGTCCGACGCCGAAGTTCGCAGGGAGCTCGGCGAAGAGGAACAGGCCAAGGCCCAGGAACGAGCGACTCAGCGTCGGGTTCTCACGCCGGTGGCGGGGGGGTCATCCGTCGGTGGGAAAGGCACGATTCCAATCCCGACGAATGTTCCAGAAGCTGTGCAACGGGTGATCGCCGGTGGCAACGCGATCGCCGACTTCCCCTATATCTGGGGCGGAGGACACGCGTCGTTCATCGCCAACGGGTATGACTGCTCGGGCTCGGTGAGCTATGCATTGGCCGCGGGCGGGCTGCTCAACGCTCCGCTCGTCTCGGGCGAACTCGCCGGCTGGGGGGAACCCGGCCCGGGGCGCTGGATCACGATCTACGCCTCCGCGGGTCACACGTTCATGGAGGTGGACGGCGTGTGGTTCGACACCGCAGGGCGAAGTGGGCCGTATGCTTCGCGCTGGCTCGTGTCGACGCCCTCCCTCGCCGGCTATGCGGCGCGCCACCCGCCGGGACTGTAGGGAAAGAGGCCGGAGGGCGAGCATGATCGTCGGTTTGAGCGTGCTGGTGGGAAGTCTCGTCGCCTCCCCGCTTGCGCTGGACGGTGACGCCGCCGCCGAAACGGGAGGCAGCGGCGAGGCGATCGCGGTCGTGTCGGTGATCTCGATCGTCGGCGGGTATCTGCTGCTGTTCGCGCTGTGGCGGTATGTGTTCAGCGAGAAAGCGAAAGTCAAGCGCAGGGAACCGCCCGGCAGAGACTGAGTCAGGGGCCATCGGGGTTCGCGTGGATCCTCAGCGCAGGGTGAACTTGCTGAGGACCGTCGTGGTCGCGCCCGAGGAGCTGCGCACGTTCAGGCGCAGCATCAGCGAGACTTTGCCCAGGTGGCGCAGGTGCGCGGCGGTGATCTTGCCGAATTGGACCTTGATCGTACCGCTCCCGCCCCTGGTCGTGACCAGGATCGCTTTGCCGATCACCACCTGCGGAGGAGTGCCGGCGGGCAGGTCCATGGCGAGCGGCGAATGCAGGCCGATGCGATGTGCGGTCGACGCGGCGAGCAGCACTTCGAAGCGGCCGGCGACCTGTTGGTTGACCGAGTAGCGCAAGGACAGTCCCCTGCGAGTGGTCTTTGCCAGGGAGGTCGCCGCGACGGTCGCACTGGCGACGGGGGGCGGACCGGGGGTTTTGGCGCTTACGCCGGTCGTGGACGAGGTGCCCGTTGTGGACGGGGTGCCCGAGGACGTTGCGCCTGATGTCCCGCCCGACCCGGAGCCGCCGCCCGGGGTCGGATGTGGAGGACCAGCGCCATTTACCATGATCGCTTCGGTGAAGCTGGCTTTGTTGCCACCCGTATCGGTGATCGTGAGCGCGACTTTGTAGGTTCCGCCGTACTGGTAAGAGTGATATGTGCTCGCCGCGCAGGGGGTGAGCCACGTGGGACAGGACGCGGTTTCGGGGGAGTTCAGCGTGGGGGCCCCGGGGCCGTAGCCGGTGACTTCCGGAGAGCCATCACCGAAGCTCCATTGATAGGTGGCATAAGTTTCTTTAGGGGCCGAACCCGTGTAGGCGGTGCCCTCGTTGAGGGTAACGTCTGACTCCATTCCGTCGAAACCGACGATTTCCCCCGAGTTGACCGGGTTGGGCGCGGTGAATTTGGGTTCCAGGCGAATGCCGGGAAGGCAGGGTATGCCCGGGTAGGGCAGCTTCAGCGAGGCCAGATTGAAGGCGTCGTTCAGATAGTATTTGCCTTCCCCGAATGACTGATTGTAGAGCGTCCCGCCGAACGTTTCGGGACTGGCGGTGACGCTGCCTGCTATTCCACTGGAGGCGAAGAAGTCGCGGCACTCGTCGGTCGCCTCGTTGCCGCTCGGGTCCTTCCAGGCATTGAGCAGCGGATCAGTGACGATGTTCTGCTGCTCAACCGCGATCTGGTTGACGATCAGGTCTGCCAACCCTGTGTCGCAATAACCGTCCGGGCTGGGACAGGGCACCTGGTTGGGCTCCTGCTGGTGGGGTTCTTCGAGATTCAGCGCTTCCGCTTCTTCCCGTTCTCTTTTTTCCTGAGGCGTCTCTTTTGCGAATTCTTCTTCTTCCTTTTTTGTGTGTGCTTTTTTGTGCTCCTTTTCCTCGATTGGTTTACTGCTGGGGTTAAAACCACCATCCTGGCATTCGTCGCCGGTCGTCCGATCTACCGGCGCCAGATGGCCGTCGCCGAACCCCCCGGCGATCCATGGAATCGCCGCGTATAGGATCGTTTTGGAGTCGCCGTTTGGGACGCCGTCAGGATTGATGTCCGCGTGATAGCTGCAGAAGCTCTTTTCATAGCTCGTTTCACCCGACAGGCCTTCGTAGTCTGAGCAATGACCGCCGGCTTCGTCCAAGCAGACGGTGACACCCGGAGGGGTGAGCAGGTAGAAGATCGTGCCCATGCCCGTCGGCAGTTTATGATCGGCGATAAAGAGCTTCAGCTCCGTTTCGATCTGCGCGTTGGTGATGCACGTGATCGCATCGGGTTTGCCCCAAGGGTAGCTTGTACCTTCCAGTGGGTGCGGGTCGGCGCATTTTCCGCTCGCCGGATACGGGTCGGTGTCGGCATAGGCGCCCATGAAGGTGGACTCGTAGGCGGCGTGCTGGTTGGCGGCGTCAGTGTACTGAGCGTCAACGGCGAAGACGCTGGCGAGCGAGCCGCTGGCGGTGCCCATGTTGTGGAAGAAGGTGTCGATTACTGCTCGCCAGTCGCCGTGATAACTATCGGTCGGGTCCCAGTAGATCGCGTAGGTTTTGTTAGCGGGCAGAACCGGATCGCCGATCGGATTCGCAAAGCTTTCCGGACCCGCGCCGACACCAGCCAGCAGCGACGTGCTGCGTGGCTGCAGGCCCACCGTGACCCCCGGCACTTCTTTATTCACAACAGCGCCCGCGGAGGCACTGAGAGCCAAGAGCGAGAGGCATAGCACAGTCAGCGTCGCCGGCAGGAGCCTGGAGGGGCGTCGAGTGCCGCGCCGCGGGAGCGTACGGGTGGAGGTGATCACGAGTCCATCATCGGCAGCACATACCCGATGCCTTAGCCCGGCGGACCGGACCGCGTTTGGACGGCTCACGGCGGACCAGTGAGTTCCTGTATATAGAATCTCGATGTCGCCCGGTCAGCGCTCGGCTACGGTCGGGCGTCGGATCCCCTCAGTAAAGCCGAGCAGCACAAGCACAAGCCTTCAGCGGGCCCTACGAATGGGCGATCCAGGACTCGAACCTGGGACCTCTTCCTTATCAGAGAAGCGCTCTAACCAACTGAGCTAATCGCCCGCGGGCGGAAATTCTAGCGGTCGTCACCGCCCGGACACTCGCAGTCGACGGCTCCGAGACCGCCGTGAGCGCGGTCATCTGACAGGCGCCGTTGCCTACACAACCGCGCGCGGGCGCAAGCGCCGAGCCAGCTCGAGCGCCTCCTCGGACGTGGCAAACCCCATCTCCGCGCGGTATCCGCCGTCGCGCGTCGGCTTCACCTGAACCTCCGCGCCCAGCGCCGCGCCCAGCGCGTCGGCGATCTCCCTCGCCGCCTGCTCCTGGTCGGGATGCGCGTCTCCCGCCGCGTGACCTCGCTTGCCACCGCGCTGCTGATCCGCCCCGGCGCTGGTGTTGGCCTGGCGCGCGCGCGCTTCCACGGTGCGCACCGACCACCCCTCCTGCACCGCGGTCCGCGCCAGTCGTGTGCGCGCGCCGTGATCCTCGGCCAGCAGCAGTGCCCGTCCGTGGCCCTCGCTCAGCGTGCCCTCCTGCAGGAGCTCGATCACATCGTCGGGCAGGTCCAGCAACCGAACGAGGTTGCTGACCGCCACCCGGCCGCGGCCGACGCGGCGGCCGACCTCCTCGCGCGTTAGCCCCAGCTCCTCGACCAGCGCCGCACATGCCCTGGCCTCCTCGATCGGGCTGAGGTCCTCGCGCGCCATGTTCTCGATCAGCGCCAGCTCCAGCGCTTCGGCGTCGTCGCGGGGACGCACCAACGCCGGGATCGTCTCAAGGCCCGCGATCCGCGCGGCGCGCCAGCGCCGCTCGCCGGCCACAAGCTCATAGGTCCCCCCCGTCCTCGGGCGCACCAGCACGGGCTGCAGCACGCCCCGCTCGCCCAGCGATCCCGCGAGCGCCTGCAGCGCCTCCTGGTCGAAGCGCCGTCGGGGCTGTGTGGGACTGGGCGCGATCAGCTCGATCGGCAGCTCGCGCAGTTCCTCCTCGCGCGCAACGGCCCCCTCCGCCGAGACCGACAGGATCGCCTCCAGCCCTCGCCCCATCCCCGGCTTGGGCCTAGCCACGTGCCGCCACCTCCTTCGCCAACTCGAAATACGCCTCCGCGCCCGCGCTGTGGGGATCGTGGTGAGTCACCGGCAACCCATAGCTCGGCGCCTCGCCCACGCGCACGTTGCGGGGGATCACCGTCTCGAACACAAGGTCTGGGAAGTGCTCGCGCACTTCGCGCTCGACGTCCCGTCCCAGCCGGGTGCGCGAGTCGTGCATCGTCAGCAGCATGCCCGCCACGGTCAGACGCGGGTTCAGCTCGCGCCGCACCAGTGCCAGCGTGTCGAGCAGTCCCGCGAGTCCCTCCAGCGCGAAGTACTCGGTCTGCACCGGCACGATCACCCTGTCGGCCGCGACCAGCGCGCTGACCGTCAGCGGACCGAGCGACGGCGGGCAGTCCAGCAGGATGTACTCGAACTGCTCGCGCAGGGGCGCCAGGCGCTCGCGCAGGCGCTGCTCGAACCCCTCGATGCGCGGCAGCTCGACGTTGGCGCCCGCCAGACCCGCCCCCGCGGGCAGCACCAGCAGGCCGGCCACGCTCCCCTCCGTCAGCGCCTCTGTAGCGGACGCCTCACCCGTCAACACCTCATACAACCCGGGCGACTGCGTACGGGCCACACCAAGCCCGACGGTCGCGTTCGCCTGCGGGTCGACGTCGACCAGCAGCGTCCGATACCCGGCCTCGGCGATGCACGCGGCCACGTTCACCGCGGTCGTCGTCTTGCCGACCCCGCCCTTCTGGTTGGCGATCGCATAAATCGTGCCCACCGCGCGCAAGCTATCAACAACCAAGGGGCCGCTTGCGGGCCACGCCCGCCCGGCGGGGGAAGCGCGAAGGGGTCTCGGCGACCTTTTCGAAAACGTGCAGATGGTGGTCGCGCGCGCCCTTGTATGGCTCGGTGCGGCGTATCTCCAGCAGGCGCATGCCCAACCGCTCGGCCGCGCAGTCCGCCTCCGCCTCCTGAGCCGAGTCGCGGCGACCGCGCCAGTCCACGAGAACGCCTCCGCGTTCGAGCAGCGGCGCCGCATACTCCAGCACCACGGGAGACGGCGCAAGCGCTCGTGCGATCACTGCGTCGTGCACGCCCAGACCCTCAGACCACTCCTCTACCCGACTCTCGGCCACGCGGACGTTGTCGACCCCTGCCGCCGCGATCGCCCGGCGCAGAAACTGGCACTTCTTCGCTTGGCTCTCCACCAGCCGCATGTCGCTCGCCGGCAACGCAACCGCCAGCGGCAGCCCCGGGAAGCCGGCGCCTGTCCCGATGTCGGCGATTCGCCGCGCCGATCGGAGGCGGTCGACTTCGAGCGCCACCAGTGAGTCGGCGAGATGAACGTCCACGGCCTCCCCGGGGTCGCGCACGGTCGTCGGCGCCCGCTCATCCGCAGCGAGGGTCTCGAGGATCGCCGTCATCCGGATGTGCGCGCGAGGTGGCAGCCCATACCGACGCGCCAGCGTCTGGACCCGGCGTTCCGTGGGTCGCTCGCGGCGTGCGAAGAAGTGAGGATACCTGGCCCTCATGTCGCGGATGCGAGCACCGACATGGGTGTCGATCCGATCGGTCAACACACCTTCGACGACCGGCAATACGTCCTCGGCCAGCACCTGGCCGCGGGCCATCCACTGGTAGTAGGAACGTCCGCCGTGGTGATAGGGGCCGTACAGGCGGGCGCGCGGGAACAGCTCTTGAAGCCAGTGAAAGATCGCCTCGTGCCTGACATGCATCCTGAGGGTGATCTGCGGCTGCTTCCCATCCCCGCCGAAGTGCCCCTCGCCGATGAGCAGGCCCGTAACGAGCCCTCTCTCGACATCCGTGATCTCGCGACCTTGCGACTCGTCCATGCAGACATTGTTCCACCGGGGAGAAAAACGTGAAACGCCGCGCCCCGGTCGCTGCCCTTACGGGCTCTACTCGTACCCGAGCGGGGAGACCACCAGGCGCCGCGCGGGCTCCTCGCCCTCGCTGTGCGTCTCCACGTCGCCGCGCTCGCGCAGGTGCTCATGGACGACCCGCCGCTCCGCGGCGGGCATCGGGTCCATCTCCACGGGGCGCCCCGTGCGCAGCGTCTCCTCGGCGGCGTCGTCGGCATCGGCGCGCAGCGTCTCGGCCCGGCGCTCGCGGTAGCCGTCTGCGTCGATCACGATCCGTACGTCGGACGGGCCCTCGTGAAAGACGATCCGTTGCGCGAGATGCTGCACGGCGTCGATCGTCTGGCCGCGGCGGCCGATGAACAGACCGATGTCATCGCCTTGCAGGCTGCCCCTCAACAGGCCCTCGCTCTCCTCGACTTCGATCTCCACATCGAGATCGAGGCCATCGGCGATCTCCGCGAGCAGGTCTTCGAGCACCGTCGCCGGCTCGTTCTCATCCCCGTCCACGCCGTCCACGCCATCGCCGCCCAGATCCGAGTCGCTCATCGTCGCCTGCCCGAGCGCTTCTTCTTCCTACGGGGAGGGGGCGGGGGCGTGGCGGTGGGGCCACCGACGGCAGCCGCTCCGGCGAGCGCGGCCTTCGGCGGGGCCTTTGCCTTGCCGTTGGGCGATGACGCCCCCCCTCCGCCCGCGTCCGGGGGCTTTGCCGGCGTCGGTCCCATGCGCTGTTTGATGAAGTACTGCTGCCCGATCGTCCACAGGTTGGTGGTGATCCAGTACACCAGGAGGCCGGCGGGATACTGGAAGAGGAACGCGACGATGACCAGCGGGAGCAGCAGCATCAGACGCCGCTGGTTCGGGTCGGCCGTCGCCGTCGCCATCAGGGTCGAGGCGATCTGCGAGCCGATGTAGACGGCGATCAGAACGATCAGCACCGCGCCCGTCGCCTTGTAAGTGATGTCGGGTATGAACAGGAACTTCGCCGAACCCGGAGCGACGACGTTGCAGCCGACTTCGGTCAGGCCTTTGACCGTGTGGCCCATGACTTTGACCGCGTGTTCAGGGATCTGGCTGTTCTTGGTGACCGGATGGTGCAGTTCCCGCGAGTAGTACTCGCGCAGCTGCTGGCCGCAGATGTCGAACTTCAGGTCGGTCCGCAGCATGTAGAACAGCGAGATGAACACCGGCAGCTGCAGCAGAAACGGCAGGCAGGAGGCCAGAGGATTTATTTTGTTCTGCTGGTAGAACTTCATGACCTCCTGCTGCTGGCGCTGTTTGTCGTCCTTGTACTTCTCTTTCAGCGCGTTGATCTCGGGGGCCATCCGCTGCATCTCCTGCATCGAGCGCAGCTGCTTGAACGTCAACGGAACGAGCACCGCCCTGATTAGGACCGTCAGTCCCACGATCGCGAGTCCCCAGCTGCCACCCACCAGATGCGCGTGGATGAACACCATGATCGATTCGAACAGACTGATCAGTGGCGAGAAGGCTTCCTCGATGATGTTGGTGGCGAAGATGGGCATGCGGTTAGGGCGTGGTGGGGGTTGTCTGAGGGCGGTGTCGGTGGGGGCTGGGTCTGATGTGATGGCGCAGGCGCACGCCACGCGCGCGATTACGGCGCTGCTCGGCCAGCATCCGCTCAGCCGCCGGGGTGCGCACGGACCTTGAACACTCGCTGCGCCTGCACTGGATCGTACCCGCCGTCGCTCCAGGGGTTGCACCTGAGCACGCGCCAGGCCGCGAGCACGACGCCTCGAAGTATGCCGTAGGAGCGGATCGCGTCGAGCGCATAGCGCGAGCACGTCGGCTCGTACTTACACCGCCTGGGCAGCGCCGGCGAGATCGCCCTTTGGTAGACGACGATCGGCGCGGCGGCGAGAGCACGCAGCGCGCGCACGAGCGCGCTCGGGGTCTGCCGGGGTGGGGAGGATGACCCGATGGCGCTCACGACTTCGCCGTCCCGGTCGCCTTCGCAGCACCCGATCCATCGCGGTCGCGCAGTCGCGCGCGGTCGATCAACTCGCCGAGCGCCGTGCCCACCCCATCCAGACCATCGCGCTCGGCCAGCTCACGGATCTCCGGACGGGCGACGACGACGACGTCCTGCTCGGGGACGAGCTCGTGCTCGGCCCGTGCGAACGCCTCGCGCAGCAGCCGCTTCACACGATTGCGCTCCACCGCGCCGCCCACCTTGCGCGACACCGACAACCCGAGCCGGGGGCGGCGGGCGGCCGGGTTCGGGAAGGTGTAAAGCACCAGATAGCGATTGGCCGTCGAACGGCCCTGCCGGTAGACGCGCTCGAACTCCGCGCTGCGCGACAGGCGTCGGCTGCCGGCTTCCGCCATCTCAGGCGGACAGGCGCTTGCGGCCCTTGTAGCGGCGGCGCTTGAGTATGAGCCGCCCCGCGCGGGAGCCCATGCGGGCGCGAAACCCGTGAGTGCGAGCGCGCTTGCGCTTCTTTGGTTGGTAGGTGCGCTTCATGTTTCCTCGCTCTCCGCAGGGGCGCCGTGTTCCTTCCACGCCGGTCCCGCCCAGTCACCGCCGGGGGGCGACGGCCCAGCGCAGAAGTATAGGCCCGATGATGAGGCGAGGGTTTTTTTCTCGCCAAATGCGGGCACCCAGACAGGGCGCAAGCGGGTGTCGGATATAGTCGCCGAACCGGGCCCTCCGCGGGTCCTCTGTCCAGAGTTCCGATCACTTTTCTCCCGGGAGGAGCGGGTTGATGCTGCCGTGAGCGCCGAGCTTGAGCACATATGGTCACGCGTGCGAGCGGAGCTCGCGAGCGCCGTCGGCGAGGAGACATATCGCATCTGGCTCGAGCCCCTGAGGGTCCGCGAGCTCTCCCATGGGCGGCTCTCGATCGAAGCCCCGGCACAGGCCTACGGGTGGGTGCGAGATCGGTTTGGACGCGTCATGCAGGCCTGTGCGATGAGCGTCATAGGCGACGAGGTTCTCATTGAGCTGGTCCCCAGCCGGGATGTGCCTGGCGAGACGGGTATGGACACCTCTCCAGACAGCCGTCGGCGCACCGGTGCGCCGGGGCGCCGAGAAGCAGGGCTATCGCCGGAGCGCCCAGACCCCCGACGCGCCGCTTCGACGCTCGACGTGTCCTGGGCCGACGCCCTGCCCAATCCCAAGCTGACATTCGACCAGTTCGTCATCGGCGACTGCAACCGCCTGGCGCACGCGGCGGCGCTGACTGTCGCGGAGATGCCGGCACAGGCCTATAACCCGTTGTTCATCTGTGGACCGCCGGGCGTGGGCAAGACCCACCTGCTGAGCTCGATCGCCGATCTGCTGCTCGCGCACAACCCCGGGCTGGCCGTACGAGCCACGACCGGAGAGGCCTTCACCAACGAGTTCCTGGGTGCTCTGGCCGGGCGACACACGGAGGCATTCAAGGCACGGTTTCGCCACATCGACGTGCTGCTCGTCGACGACGTTCAGTTCCTCGAGCGCAAGACGCGCACCGAGGAGGAGTTCTTCCACACGTTCAACGCGTTGTATGACTGCGGGCGTCAGATCGTGCTCAGCTCCGATCGGCCACCCCGCGACCTGCAGGCACTGGAGGATCGCCTGCGGGAGCGGTTCGAGTCAGGCCTGGTTGCCGACATCAAGCCTCCAGATCTCGCCACGCGCATGGCGATCCTGCGCAAGCGGTCTCAGCACGACGATCTCGATCTTACCGACGAGTTGCCGCTGCAGCTAATCGCAGAGCGCATCCACGACAACGTCCGTGCGATCGAGGGCGCCCTCATCCGTGTGGTCGCGTACAGCTCACTCACCGGACGAGAGCTCACCGGCGAGTTGACGCAAGAGGTCCTCGACGGCCTCTATCCGGCTACGCAGCCCTCCGCTCACCGTGGTGGACCACCGTCGATCAGCGAGATCACCCAGGCGGCGTGCGAGCGGTTCGGGTTGACAGCAGACGAGCTGCTTTCCCCCTCCCGTGCGCCTCGCATCTCCTGGCCGCGCCAGGTAGCGATGTATCTCGCACGCGAGCTGACCGACGAATCGCTGCCCGCAATCGGCCGGCAGTTCGGGGGGCGCGACCACACCACCGTGTTGCACGCATATCGCCGAACCGCTACACGTATCGCACAGGACACAGCCTCACGGGAGCTTGTGGATAACCTCCTCAACGATCTCCGCGGCGGCATGCAAACCGGCACCGTGCCACACCACGACCGCCCAGCCTGAAACACTTCACACGCTTGTCCACAACCAAGCCGGGCGGCTTTCCGGTTGAACAAGCCAGACGGCTACCAAGACAACATATCCACAGTCCCTACTGACTTCTATCCTCCTCACGAGGTACATCAGTGAAGCTATCCATATCCACCGCCGATCTACTGGCGCAACTGCAGACCGCGACACGAGTCGCGTCGACGCGAAGCGCCGTGCAGGCACTGTCCGGCGTGATGGTGGCAGCCGGCGAGGGCTCGACACCTGAGCTGCTCGCCACGGACACTGAGATTGGACTGCGGGTGCCGCTCGCAGCTGAGGTGGCCAACCCTGGAACCGTAGTGCTCCCCGCCCGTTTGTTCCTCGACGTCGTCCGCACGCTTTCCGCTGACCGGTTGACGTTGGAGTTACGTGCAGCGGAGCGAGATGTCGAGCTGATTTGCGGTTCAGCCACGTTTCATCTACGTACGCTCCGCTCCGAGGACTTCCCGACGCTCCCGGCTCCCATGCCCGAGACGCGCATAACGCTCCCCACCGCGGCGTTCGTGCAAACCGTGTCGCAGGTTGCCCGCTCGGCCTCGCGTGACGAGACCAGACCGGTGCTCACCGGCATCCTGATGTCGGCGTCCGGGCAGCAACTGCGGATGGTTGCCACCGACTCCTACCGCCTGTCAGTCAAGGAGTCGGCATTGGAGGCACCGCTACCGGGAGCGTTGGAGGCGAACATCCCCGCTCGCGCCCTGCAGGAGCTTGCCCGCATCGCGCAACAGGACACCGCCGAGTCGCTGTCGGTCAGCGTCGGGCAGAATCAGGTGATATTCGAGCTGGGGGACGTCGTCTTGTCCTCGCGCCTGATCGACGGCCAATTTCCGAACTACCGCCAGCTGCTCCCGGAGTCCGTTGAGCACGAGCTGCGCATCGCGAGCGCCGAGTTGGCCGACGTCGTCCGCCGTATCAGCCTGCTGGCGCAGAAGAACACGCCTCTGCGTCTCGGTTTCAGCGAGGGCGAGCTGACGATCTCGGCGCAGACCCCTGACGTCGGCGAGGCCAGCGAGACGATCCCCGTTCCGTTCAACGGCGATCCGTTCGAGATCGGCTTCAACCCCGAGTTCCTGCGCGACGGGCTGGAGAGCGTCGAGTCCGACGAGCTTGTCCTCAAGCTGATCAGCCCACTGCGCCCAGGGTTGATCGAATCGCCGGACTCGGGAGACTTCGTCTACCTGATCATGCCCATTCGGCTAAACGTCTAGTGCGGTGGGCGCATGCGCCTTATAAGAGCCGACGTGGTTCCGGTCGGCACATGTGCCGACCGGCGGGGCCGCACATGTGCGGCCCCGGGACGTGCCGCATGCGGCACGTCTGCCGTTGGCGCATGCGCCAACGGCGGTGACGCGCATGCGCGTCACCGCCCAAGACCGCATGCGGTCCTGTTGCTCTCATTCCAACCGAGTTCCTGAGATATGCGCGTTCTCGGTGTTCTGCTGCGCGACTTTCGCACCTACGCCCGCGCCGAGGCGTCTCTCGGCGAGGGCCTGACCGTCGTGCATGGCCCCAACGGCGCGGGCAAGTCCAACCTGCTGGAGGCGCTCTACTTCGGCTGCACCGGGTGCTCGCCACGGACACGCAACGAGCGCGAGCTCATTCGTTTCGGGCAGGGCGCCACCCGCGTGAGCGTCCGCCTCGGCGACGGAGCCCGCGATCGCGAGCTGAGCGTCGGGTTCGCGCCGGGGCAGCCCAAGCGCATGAGCTCCGACGGAGCCCCCGTAGAGCGGTTGCTCGACGTCGAGCATCGCCCGCTGCTGAGCGTGTTCATGCCCGATCGCCTGGAGCTGTTGAAGGGTGCGCCCAGCATCCGCCGCGCACACCTGGACCAGGTCGTGGCGGGATTCTGGCCGCTGCGCGCCGCCGATCGCCGCGCGTACGCCCGGGTACTGGCCCAGCGTAACGCCCTGCTCGCCCGCATTCGCTCCGGCGCGGCCGCGCGCGCGAGCATCTCCACCTGGGATCTGCAGTTGGCCCGGCATGGGCTCGCGCTGCGCGATACTCGTGCCCGTGCCGTCGCGCTGCTCGCCGAGCCATTCGCCCAGCGTGCCTCCCAGCTCGGTCTCAGTGGCGAGGCACGCCTGGAGTATCGCCCGCGCACGCACGCCGTCGACGAGGAGGCGTTGATGGCCGAGCTGGGCGAGCGCCTGGACAGCGACCTCCAGCGAGGATTCTCCGGCCACGGTCCCCACCGCGACGAGCTGGCGCTCGTGCGAGACGGGCGCGAGCTGCGCGTGTACGGATCCCAGGGCGAGCAGCGCATCGCTCTGCTCGCTCTGCTGCTCGCCGAGCGCGCTGTACTCGCCCGCGAGCGCGCTCGCCTGCCGTTGATGCTGCTCGACGACGTCATGAGCGAGCTCGACGTCGAGCGTCGCGAGCTGCTCGCACACGAGCTGTCCACAGGCGGCCAGAGCGTCATCGCGACCACAGACCTGGCTCACGTGCCAGGTGGCGCCGGTGCGGGAGTCACGCGCCTGCGCGTCAGCACCGGCGCGATTCTTCAGGAGGCGCTGGCGGCATGAGGCTTGGACCGGCCGTTCATCAAGCCCCCGGCGCGTGAGCAGACTCGCCCCCCGTCCCCTCGCGGCGCCCATCGAGGCACTTACGGCCGAGCTCGCGCCGGCGACCACACTCGCGCGCGTGCAGGAGGCATGGGAGCGCCTCGTCGGTCCTGCGATCGCCGGATCGGCCCGCCCGACGGCCGAGCGCGACGGCGTCCTCACCGTGCTCTGCGAGGCCGCGGTGTGGGCGCAGGAGCTCGATTTGATGGCCCCCGAGCTGATCGGACGTCTGAACGCCGAGCTCGGCGAGGACACCCTCCGTCAGCTGCGCTGTCGCAGCGGCTGAGCCGCTCCCGCTCCCCGCCGCCACCACTCGTCGTTTTCCGCTATTTTGCAGGGATTTTGTGCCTCTGCGGGGGCCTGTCCGGGGGCCGGTTGTGCTATTATTCAACTACAGCACATCTCGCCCCGGACCACCGTCTGAGCGCCCTGGATTCCGGGGCGTTCGCACGTCATCGAAGGATCAGATTGGATACTGCCGACAGCGCCCGCGCAAGCAAGCCCGAGGACAGCCCCGCCGCGGGCGTCAGCGACACCTCCGCGGGTGTCGACGCGGGGTACGACGCGCAGGACATCACGGTGCTGGAGGGCCTGGAGGCCGTCCGCAAGCGCCCCGGCATGTACATCGGCTCGACCGGCGTCATGGGCCTGCACCACCTCGTCTACGAGGTCGTGGACAACTCCGTCGACGAGGCCCTCGCCGGCTACTGCACCGAGGTCGCCGTCACGATCCACCCCGATAACTCGATCACCGTCTCGGACAACGGCCGCGGCATCCCGGTGGCGACCATGGAGAAGGAGGGGCGCCCGGCGGTCGAGGTCGTGCTCACCGTGCTGCACTCCGGCGGCAAGTTCGGCGACGGCGGCGGCTACAAGGTCTCCGGCGGGCTGCACGGCGTCGGCGTGTCCGTCGTCAACGCCCTGTCCGAGCGACTGCTCGTGCAGATTCACCGCGACGGCCATGCCTGGGTCCAGGAGTACTCGCGCGGCGCTCCCCAGAGCGAGCTGGCCCGGGGCGAGAAGCTCCCCGCCGGCGCGCCCACCGGCACCACCGTCACGTTCCTGGCCGACGCCGACATCTTCGAGACGCTCGACTACGACTTTCACACGCTCGAGGAGCGCCTGCGCGAGACGGCGTTCCTGACGCGCGGTCTGCAGATCTCGATCGTCGACGAGCGCGGCGAGGGTCACTCCGCCGAGTTTCGCTACGAGGGCGGCATCGAGGACTTCGTCTCCTACCTGAACGAGAACAAGGACACGGTCCACCGCAAGGTCGTGTTCTTCGCCGGGGAGTCCGAGGAGGGCGCCGCCGAGGTGGCGATGCAGTGGAACTCCTCCTATCAGGAGTCGATTCACTCGTTCGCCAACAACATCGCCACGCGTGAGGGCGGCTCGCACATGTCGGGGTTTCGTTCGGCGCTCACCCGTACGCTGAACCGCTATGCGCGCGACAAGGGCCTGCTCAAGGAGAAAGAGGACAACCTCTCCGGTGAGGACGTGCGCGAGGGGCTGACGGCGGTGATCTCCGTCAAGCTGCGCGACCCCCAGTTCGAGGGCCAGACCAAGACCAAGCTCGGCAACCCCGGCATGGCCGGCTTCGTCGAGTCGATCGTCAACACCGGTCTGGGCGAGTTCTTGGAGGAGAACCCGAGCGAGGCCCGCCAGGTGATCATGAAGTCCGTCCAGGCCCAGCGCGCCCGCGAGGCCGCGCGCAAGGCCCGCGACTTGACCCGCCGCAAGTCGGCGCTGGAGAACTCGACGCTGCCGGGCAAGCTCGCCGACTGCTCGGTCAAGGACCCCTCGCTGGCCGAGCTGTTCGTCGTCGAGGGCGACTCCGCCGGCGGCTCGGCCAAGCAGGGCCGCGACCGTAACACCCAGGCCGTGCTGCCGCTACGCGGCAAGATCCTCAACGTCGAGAAGTCGCGCATCGACAAGGTTCTGCAAAACGTCGAGATCCAGGCGCTGATCACCGCGATCGGCACCGGCGTACGTGACGAGTTCAACATCGAGAACGCGCGCTACCACAAGGTGATCTTGATGACGGACGCTGACGTTGACGGCGCCCACATCAGGACCCTCGCGTTGACCCTGCTGTTCCGCGAGATGCAGGAGCTGATCGAGGCCGGATACGTGTACATCGCCAAGCCCCCGCTGTACAAGCTCAAGCAGGGCTCGCGCGAGCGCTACATCGAGAAGGACTCGGAGTTGGAGGAAATCCTGCTGGCGGACAAGTGGGATCGCCTGGACGTGTTCGACCGTCACGGCACTCAGTTCAAGCTCACCGAGTCCCGCTGGCAGCGGTTCACCCGACTGCTCAAGCAATACGAGGGCTGGGCCTCCTCGCTGCGCGCCGTCCACGGCCACGACATGGTCCAGTTCCTGGAGGAGTCTTCGTTGCTGGGCGAGCAGGCGCTCGACCCCGAGGCGGCCGTCGCGCTGCTCTCGCGCGAGGGGCTGACAGGGGAGACGCACGCCACCGAGCTGCTATCCGTGGACGCCACCGAGCTGCGCGTCAAGGCGGTCGAGGCGAGCACAGGGTTCGCCCGCACTCATCGCATCAGCCGCGATCTGTTCGACTCCCAGGAGTACCGCCAGCTCGCGCGCGTCCACGCCCAGCTGGTGGAGCTCGCCGGCACGCCCGCGTTCGACGTGCGCCTCGGCGACGCCCGCGAGCACGCGCCCTCGTTCGAGGCGCTGCGCGAGGCCGTGATGACCGTCGCGCAACGAGGGACGAAACTGCAGCGGTTCAAGGGCCTCGGCGAGATGAACGCCGAGCAGCTCGCCGACACGACGATGGACCCCGCCTCGCGCACGCTCGCCCAGGTCACGCTCGAGGACGCCGCCTCCGCCGACCGCATCTTCTCGATGCTGATGGGCGACCAGGTCGAGCCGCGGCGGATGTTCATCGAAGACAATGCACGCGCGGTGGCAAACCTGGATGTGTGACGTCATGGCCGGCGCTGGACGATCGACGAGCGCATCTTGGTCGTCGATCGGTCTGCGTCCTCAGTCCCTCGCGTACCGAAGCCGGGAGACACTCGCTTCGCTCGCATCCCCGTTGCGGACAGCACGCCAACGCGCTCCCTCGCATCCTATTGACCTGCTTGGCCTTGACGCCACACATCAGCGTCGCTCGTCTGCTTTCGCCGAGGTAATCCATGGCTAGCACAGATGTGATCGGTGGCGGGAACATCGAGCCCCGCGCGCTCGAGGAGGAGATGCGCACCGCCTACCTCGACTATGCGATGTCGGTCATCGTCGGGCGCGCCCTGCCGGATGTGCGCGACGGCCTGAAGCCGGTGCACCGGCGCGTGCTGTATGCGATGAACGAGCTCGGCCTCGGCCCCACCCGGCCGTACGCCAAGTGCGCCAAGATCGTCGGCGAGGTGATGGGCAACTATCACCCCCACGGCGACTCCGCGATCTACGACACGCTCGTGCGCATGGCCCAGGATTTCTCGATGCGCAACGAGCTGGTCGACGGCCAGGGCAACTTCGGCTCGGTCGACGACGATCCGGCGGCCGCGATGCGGTACACGGAGGCGCGGTTGGCGCGCATCGCCACGGAGATGCTGCGCGATCTCGACATGGATACCGTCGATTTCGCGCCGAACTACGACGGCTCGCGCCAAGAGCCGCTGGTGCTGCCGGCTCGCTTTCCCAACCTGCTCGTCAACGGCTCCTCGGGAATTGCCGTGGGAATGGCGACGAACATCCCGCCGCACAACCTGCGCGAGGTGGTCGCGGCGACCGTCGCCTACATCGAGGACCCCGAGATCGACACCGACGGTCTGCTCAGGCACATCAAAGGCCCGGACTTCCCGACCGGCGGGATCATCCTCGGCCACCAGGGCATCCGCGACGCGTACGAGACCGGGCGCGGTCGCGTGCGCGTGCAGGCCCGCGCTCACGTCGAGCCGCTGCGACAGGGCAAGGAGGCGATCGTCGTCACCGAGCTCCCGTTCATGGTCAAGAAGGGCGGCGACGGCGGCCTGATCCAGAAGATCGCCGATCTGGTGCACGACAAGAAGATCCCCGAGATCTCCGACCTGCGCGACGAGTCGGACAAGCGCGGCATGCGCCTGGTGATCGAGCTCAAGCGCGACGTGATTCCCAAGGTCGCGCTGAACAAGCTCTACAAGCACACCTCGATGCAGTCGACGTTCGGCGTGAACATGGTCGCGCTCGTGGACAACGTCCCGCGCACGCTGAACCTGCGCGCGGTCATCCACAACTACGTCGCCCACCAGCGCGAGGTGATCGTGCGCCGCACCAAGCACGAGCTCTCCGAGAAGGAGGCCCGTGCGCACATCCTGCTGGGCCTGCTCATCGCGCTTGACAACCTCGACGCGATCATCGATCTGATCCGCGCCTCGCGCGATCGCGACAACGCCCGCGAGCAGCTCGTCGCCCGCTTCGAGCTGAGCACGATCCAGGCCAGCGCGATCCTCGACCTGCGTCTGTCCCAGCTCACGGCGCTGGAGGCCGACTCGATCAAACAGGAGCATGCCGACGTCACCGAGCGCATCGCCGAGCTGCGCGCGATCCTCGGCGACGAGACCCGCGTGATGGGCGTCATCAAGGAGGAGCTCTCAGAGATATCCGAGCGCTTCGGCGACGAGCGTCGCACCGAGATCAGCCACTCCGAGGATGAGATCGACATCGAGGATCTGATCGCCGACCAGCAGATGGTCATCACGATCACCCATACCGGCTACGTCAAGTCGTTGCCGCTGGCGACCTATCGCCAGCAGGCGCGAGGCGGACGCGGCGTCACCGGAATGGACATGAAGGACGGCGACTTCATCGAGCACCTGTTCGTCTGCTCCTCCCACGACTACCTGCTGTTCTTCTCCAACCGCGGCAAGGTGTATCGCTCCAAGGTGTACGAGCTGCCGGAGGCCTCGCGCACCGCCAAGGGCCGCGCGCTGGTGAACATCCTGCCGCTGCGCGAGGGCGAGCGGATCCAGGCGGTGGTGTCCACGCGCGACTTTTCAGAGACGAAGTACCTGGTGTTCGCCACCCGCAGCGGCACTGTCAAGAAGACGGAGTTCCTCGCGTACAACACCCCGATCAAAGCCGACGGCATCATCGCGATCAAGATTCGCGATGACGACGAGCTGCTCGCCGTGCGCGCAGTCGATCCGCACGACGAGATCATCATGGTCTCCAAGGCCGGGCTGACGGTGCGCTTTGCCGAGGCCGACGCGCGCTCGATGGGCCGCGACACGAGCGGCGTGCGCGGCATGGATGTCGGGACTGACGGCGAGGTGATCGCGATGGACGTCGCCCGGGACGACATGGATCTACTGGTCGTCACGGAGAACGGTTACGGCAAGCGCACCCAGATCGGCCAGTACCGCAAGACCAACCGCGGCGCCAAAGGCGTCAAGACGATCAAGCTCACCGAGCGCAAGGGCGGCTTGGCCGGCGCGCTCGTCGTACGCGAGCACCAAGAGTTGGTGTTCATCAGCGTCGGCGGCATGGTCCAGCGGACCCCCGCCGGCGGGATCTCCCAGCAGGGCCGCTCTGCGACGGGCGTGCGAGCGATGAACCTCAAGGACGAGGATCTCGTCAGCGCCGTCGCCGTCGTGGTCGACACCGAGAACGACACCGCCGAGGATGTCCTGCCTGGCGGCCCCTCGATCGAGGACGGCGCGGCGCCCTCGTCTGAGTAGACGCCTGACGCGAGTGAGCGCGTTGGCGTGCCGCGTACGCGTGCCGGCCGATCGGAGATTCCGTGATCTCCGATCGGCAAGGACGCAGACCGAACGGGACCAAGATGCGCTCCCCGAGCGTCCGGCGCCGACTATCACGCCAGACGCTCGCGCACGTCATCTCCGTTCGCTACTCTGGCCAGACCAGAGAAAGGAGGTGGTCCGTACGCTTAGTCACAGTTCTCGCGGGACCCTGGAGGTGACCGGCCGCTAGGTCGGAGGCTGGACCGCTTGGCGGAATCCAACCCGGGACACCCCGAGACGACCTCCGGACCTGGTCCCTCCGGCAGCAGCGCGTAAGCGAGTCGCCTCGGTCTTTCCAGTCACAGCCGTATCTGCGAGGGGCATCCTGTCGAGGGGTGCCCCTCGCTCTGTCTCCCTCGGCTGATTACGCCGCCTGAGGCAGATACTGCAGCCACGCCACCGGGATCGTCGGCGAGGCGACATGGATGAAGATCTCCGCGCGCGGGGTGCGCGGCGCGCGGCGCGGATGCATCCCGGCCTGGCGCGGCAGCCGGTCACCCTTGCGCCGGTTGCACGGCGCGCACGAGGCGACGATGTTCTCCCAGCTGGAGTTGCCGCCCTTGGAGCGCGGGATCACGTGATCGACGGTCAGGTTCGAGCGCGATCCGCAGTACTGGCAGGCCCAGCCGTCGCGGGCAAACACAGCGCGCCTGGTGATCTTGCGCCGGTGGGCATCGCGCGGGACCCGCACGTAGCTGACCAGCCTGATCACGACCGGTCGCGCGACGGTGGAGCTCTCCGAGTGCAGCTCCCAGCGCCCCCGCTCCAGCAGCTCGGCCTTGTCCTTCAGCAGCAGCACCACCGCCCGGCGCACCGAGCAGACGTTGATCGGCTCGTATGTCGCGTTCAAGACGAGCACCCGGCCACTGTCAGGTCCGCGCCGCCTGTGCTCTGGTGGCGGCACGGACCTCAGTACTACAGGTGGAACGGTGCTATCCATCTGTAGCGCCGGAGTGTAGCGATGGCGCGTGCTCGTCGTGGCGATTGCCCGACGGGTGTTTCTCGGTCCCGCTCCCGCTCGCCCCGGTCTCCGCCGGGGCACTGCTTGTCCGGTAGGACCCGAGCACGCGCGCCTGCTCGCAGATCTGTGCGAGCGCTGCGACCGCCTCCGCGATCGCGGGGTCGCTCACCCGGCCCTGCAGGTCCACGAAGAACATGTAGCTGCCCATCCGATCGCGCTTCGGCCGGGACTCGATCTTCGTCAGGTTGATCTCGCGCCGTCCGAACTCGTCCAGGCAGCGAACGAGCCAGCCGGGGCTGTCCGCCCCCGGTCCCCAGAACACCAGCGATGTCTTCCATCCGCCACCCACGCGCGGGCGCAACGGCGGAGTATGGATCCACTCCCCGTCATTCCCTTGACCGTCATCTTCCCGAGGTACTGTCCGGTCAGCCGGCCCGCCCCCGGTCCCGACCCCACCGCGTCCGTGCGCCCGCGCAAGCCACACGAACCGCGTTTGGTTGTCGTCTCTGTCCTGCACTCCCTCCCGCAGGACCGTCGCGTCGTAGATCTTGGCCGCCAGGACCGTCCCCAGCGCCGCCTGGCCTCGCCGCTGCCCCGCGGCGACCATCCGCACAGCCTCGGCCGTCGAGCTCGCCGGCAGCACCGTCGCGTGCCCCAGCTCACCGCGCAGGAACCGCTCACACTGGCCGGGGACCTGCGGATGGGTCAGGACCGTGTCGATCTCGCTCAGCTCCAGCTTGCCGGAGGCGATCAGCGAGTGCCGCACCGACAACAATGTCTCGCCGACGATCTCCAGATCCCCCTCCTCGCTGCCCAGAAGGTCCAGGGTGACGCTCACAGAGCCGTCCAGGGAGTTCTCGATCGGGGCGACCGCCCACTCCACCTCTCTGCGCGTGAGCGCGAGAATCGTGTCATAGATCGTCCGCAGAGCGACCGGCTCCACCGTGCCCGGCGAGGCGCTGCAGAGCAGCGCCTCCTCGGTGAACGTGCCCTCCGGTCCCAGGTACCCGACGCGCACGCGCCGCGCCCCACCACCCTCAGCCGGCGTGCTGTCCGGCGACATCGGCTCGCTCCCCGGCCGGGCTCAGCGCGAGGCGCACGGCCTCGGCCTCCTCGGGCGAGAGCTCCAGCTCGCCTCGTCCGCCGTGCACCTGCTTGGCATACACCCGCGCCTGGTCGCGATGATGAATGCACGACAACACGATCCCCGAGCGCGCGTCGTCGAGTAGGGCAATCGACATCGACTGCTGACCGGACAGCTCGTTGTAGGCGTCGTAGCGCACCAGCGCGCGATGCGCGAGCGTGCCGTGCAGCGCCGTCTCAGCGCCCGCCAGCCGTCCGTCGAGGCGTGCCGCGACATCCTCGACGTATCCCCGCAGGGCTTCGAACGCGTCCTGCATGTCGGCGGCATGGGCCACCACGTCGCGCGTCTCGCGATCCCCGATCACGAGCTTCTGGGAGCGCCTGAGCCTGCGCACGGACATCGCCAGCGCCGCGCACGCGAGCAGCGCGACCACCGCCAGCGCGGCGGCGACGATCGCGACAATCCCCTGGGTGTCGGTTATCGCGGTGGCCATGTTCGCCACAACTTAGCGCTCGCGGAGGAGTCTGGCGCGGGCAGGAATCCGGGCCGGGAAACGCCAGGTTCCGGGCGGCGCAGGCGCCGGCTCAGTTGCCGAAG
>Ga0210408_10001591_pt1 | contig 23493 bp, 19 predicted proteins | sample IncBWH4MmetaG_FD_155471 | JGI IMG/M metagenome (GOLD analysis project Ga0210408, IMG submission 155471) | Forest soil microbial communities from Barre Woods Harvard Forest LTER site, Petersham, Massachusetts, United States - Inc-BW-H-4-M | ecosystem: Environmental > Terrestrial > Soil >...
TCTCTCCTTTTTCCACGGCCAGCCACAAGCCCTGGTTGATCCGTTGATAGATGGCCAGGAAACCGGGCTCGAATGGCAGTCCGCTCTGGCGGAAGGCCTGCCCGAGCGCGACGCTCTCCGCCCGCTCGTAATCAAACAGCGTGCCGTCAGCGTCGAAGAGCAGCCATTGGTAGCGGGGCAAGGGCATCTGTCGAGCAAGGGCTCCTCGGTGCTCCTTCCTACGCCATCAAATTGCCCGCCTGCGCCACGGCGTCCTTGGCGGCATCAGCGTCAGTTTCCAGCCACTTGCCGGCCTGGCGGAGGTCATTGGCCAGCAACGCGACTCCGGTGTTTTCCTTGCCTTCAAGCTTTAGGAAAACGCCCTCGGGCGCCTGCGGACGGCAGCCACGGATCGTCGCGGAGCGTGTCCGGCTCAACTTCACTAGCGACGCAGCCCCGGGCGAGCAGGCGCAATCCAATCCATCCACCTCCAACTCCTCCACGTCGTCAAAAACCAGGGCGTGGCGGGCGTCGGGCGCCGCCAGCCGCAGCAGCACGTTTTGGAGTTTAAGTCCTTTGACATGCCGGCAATACAACCCCCAGGCCGGCAGCGTCCCAAACATCCATCCTTCGGGATAAGCCTCTGCCCGCTCGGGCACCGCGCGGCGCGCATCTTCGGCCGTGCCCCCGCCTTCGTAACTGAACTGCAGGTTGCTGAGCGTGACGTTCTCGACGTTCTGACCGGGCAGACCGGTGATGGAGCCGCCGACCATGCCCAGGTTCGTCGCCACGATGTTGCTAATAATGACGTTGCGCAGCGTACTGGGTGCGGCGTCGGCCTTGCGCTTTCGGCTGCCCAAGCGGATGAAGAGCGGCAGTGTAATTCCATCCATCGTGATATTCGAGATCGTGATCCGGTCCATTACCCCGCCATCCACTAGTTCCAGGTTGATGCCGCCAATGCCGCGGTCCGCGCCGTTGATCTTTTTGGAATAGCGCGGCGCCACCAGTGCGCAGTTCGTGATCGTTACATTCTTGAACCCGCCCGTTGAAGCCGTCCCCATCTTGATCAGGTTGCAATGGCTGCTGGCGAGGCAGTCACTGACCAAAATATTCTCGCAGATACGGTCCGGCGTGCTCTTGAGACAAATGGCGTCATCCTGGCAATCGAAATGACATTGGGACACCGTCACGTCCGTGCAGGCGTCAATGTCGAGGCCGTCGTTATTGTAATTGGCATGGCTCCAGACCCGCACGCCTCGCACCACGGCCCGCTCGCAGGCCAGCAGGTGAATCACCCAGGCGGCTGCGTCCTCGACGCGAACGTCGGCGAGCAACACGTCCTTGCATTCAATGAACTTGATGCCGAACGGCCGTCCGGGCGCATTGTCTTTCTGTATGAAGCTGCCGCCGCGTCCGTTAATCGTTCCCCGGCCGGTGATGGCGATCTTGCGCGCGTTTTGGGCCAGGACCAGCGCCACCGGGGCCCGCCTCGAGCCGGTCGAGTTCAGAAGGTAATCCTCCGGCGCCGTGCTCCCGAGAATGGTCGCTCCTTCAGCCAGGTAGAGCGTCACATTGTCGCGAAGCTGGATCGTGCCGCAGACATAGATGCCGTTGGGAACAAAAGCCGTTCCGCCGCCCGCCGCGTTAGCGGCGTCAATGGCCTTCTGAATTGCCGCCGTGTCCTTGGTTTTGCCGTCACCAGTGGCTTTGAAATCGCGCACGTTCCAGAAAGTGCCGGGCGAGGTGGAGTTTGTCGCCTCGGCTCCAAGCGAGCTGGCCGCCGCCGCTCCTGCCGCCACGAAGCCAAGCCGCCCGAGCGCCTGGCGGCGGGAGAATGCATTGTCATCCATGGTTCTTTTCCTTGCTAAACTTGCTGATCTCGGATTTGCATCCCATCTGCGTTTCTGCTAAAGCGTGTCCAGCCCTGGCCCAGTGGTCAACGTCGAAACACGCCCCAAGAATTGTACAAGCCGACGCGGCATTTCGTTTATGACCTTGAGAAGGCAAAAACGCGCCAGGGCGGCTTCGCGTCGCTAGCTTTTGCCGAAGAACCGGGTCCAATCCTGGGCCGCGTGGAGGATGCGCAATACCCGAATCAGTTTCGGCTCGATTCGGTAAAGAACCAGGTAATTTCGGTAGCGGGAAACCGGCCAGAGGCGTACGCCGGCTTCTCGCTCACTGCACGGCTCTTTCAAAGGCATTCCTTTCCCGGGCGTGTTTCCAAGCTGGATGCTTTGCTCGACGATGGCGGCCCTGACGCGCGCAGCCACCGCTGGGTCACGAGCAGAAATATGGTCTTCTATCTGGTCGAGATCCTCTTCGGCTAGCGCCGTGAAAAAGACGGGCAGCCCTTTCATTGCCTCCGGCGCCGCCGGAGAAGCTCTGTCGCTGGGATCATCGGACGCGGGTCCATGAGCGCGGTCTGGATAATCCGGCTCAGGTCGTCGCGGCTGGCGGCGGCTGCCTTGGCTTCATGCTCCTCCAGCAGGCGCAGGCCGGCACGGATGACCTCGGACTTATTGTTGAAGCGTCCACTGGCGACAAATCGGTCAATCAGCTTTTCGAAATGTGGCGTAATCACTTTGCTCATGCCGGACGCACTTTCCGATAGTTTACAACTGTTGTCAACCACTCCGAACCGCCGGCCCCGAGCCTTCGTCATTCTCTGCTTGATACCGAGCCGCGGCGGGTGTTGTATAGAGCTGCGATGAAGACGCAGGCGATGAACCAATGGGTCTTCGAAAAAGCTCCGCCGGCGCTTGGACGTCTGCCCGCACAGGAGTTTTGAGGAACCAAAGCACAGGGGCTCAGCTATGAACGAAGCCATCCAGCACGAACCTTCAACCGATGTGGTCGTGACAACAGTCGCCGGCCAGGTCACGCCGACCCACTACTCGGATTCCCCGGAATACAATGAAATGGTGCTCTCGCTCTTGCGCCAGTCGGCCCGGAGCGGCAACGCCGATTCGCAATCCCGGCTCGGAGCGATGCACGCTTGCGGCGACGGCGTCCCGAAAAACTACAGCATTGCCCTTGCCCTTCTGCGGCGGGCGGCCGACCAGGGCCATTGGCGCTCTACAACCTGGGAGTTATCTACGCCGAGGGCTACGGCATCGATGTTAATCCCGAAGTGGCCTTCAACTGCTACGCCAAGGCCGCCGAGCGCGGCAGCCTCGATGCCCTCAATAACCTGGCTGTCTGTTACCAGCACGGTTCAGGGTGCGTGCGCAACTTGGATCTGGCTTTTGAAAAATTCCGCGACGCCGCCGGCCGCGGCTATGTCATTTCCATGTCCAATTGCGGTTACATGAAGGAGTTGGGGTTGGGCACCCAACTGGATGAGGAGGAGGCCCTTCGTTACTACCGCAACGCCTCCGGGCGCGGCTGCGTCGAGGCCACTTACAACCTTGGCCGGCTGCATATCTTTACCAAGACCTTCTACAATGACTTCGGCCTGGGCTGCGATGCTTTGCACAAAGCGGCTAAGCTGGGTTCGGGGGATGCCGCCAACCTGCTGGGCTGCATCGCGTACAAGGGTTTCAAAGTGCAGCGCGATTACGACCAGGCGCGGGAGCATTTTTTGCAGGCGGAGCGCCTCGGCAACGCGGCCGCCCAAAATAATCTCGCCTGGCTCTACCAGCACGGCTATGGCGTGGCGGTGGACCTCGAGAAAGCCGTGCATTACTACACGGCGTCCGCGGCCCTGGGCTACTCCAGCGCCCAATGCAACCTGGGCTACCTGTACTTTCACGGCCTCGGCGTCGAGAAGAGCACCCCCAAGGCGTTTGAATTGTTCGGCCAGGCGGTGGATGCGGAAAACACCACCGCCATGTTCAACCTGGCGCTGCTCTACCTGGACCCGGACTCCGGCTACTACGACACGACCCGGGTGGCGTCCCTGCTCAAGAAATGCGCCCTGGCCGGCTTCGCCGAAGCCCGGGATCTGCTCGAGGAAATCCGTTCTCAAGAACCTCACGGTGCTTAAGCTCATTTACCAGGCGGCCGCCTTCGGCCCCATCGATCTCGAATATCACCGGCCCGTCGTTCGCGTCGGAAGCAGCGAGGACAATGACCTGGTCCTGCGGCATCCCTCGGTCGAACCGCGCCACTGCCTGCTGGTCTTCCGCGGCGAAAAGGTGCTTTGCCTCCCGCCACACCAGGCCGTCTCCTCGCAAACTGATCTGGGAAGGTTGACCGGTCCTGAGTTTGGCTCGGGAGACTCGCTCACGATCGGCGAACTCCAGTTTCGCCTGGCGCATTCGTCAGGGACCGTCGCCGTTCCTGAGGTCCAGAGTCGCGGTGCCGGCGATTCGGGAGGTGAGGCGGCCACTGGGATTGGCGAGGACGTGAGCCAACGGCGTTACTATTGCGAATACTGCAAGACATTCATCCAGGAGGCCGAGCTCAAGCATATGGGATTGGTGGGCCGTGCCAAACGCAAGCTGTGTCCCAAGTGCAGCCGCGTTCTCGAAAGCGAGCCCGAGCCTCAAAAGCCACCACCGCCGGTTCCCACCAAACAACCGTCGCGGTTCTGGCGCCCCGGCGGCGCGCAATGAAGCTCAGCATCGAACCGATGGCTTGCCTAGCCTTCGCGGGTTGTCTTCTGGCCGGCACCGTCCTGGCGCAAGCTCCCGTGACCGTGACCATCAACTCGCCTCCGCCGGGCACTCCCATCCCGGCCGATTTCATCCGTGACGTCCTCCCGTGGCTCAGGGCGGGGGTTTTTGCGGCGCTCGGCTTCGTTCATCCCTGAGGCGCCTTTTCTGCCGGTGTTCGACTTTCTTGATGTGGTCGGCTACGGGAAGGTTTTCCGGCATGGTGCCGCCAAGTTCGCGGATGGTCTGGCGCACTTTCCGGCCAACGGCCTCGTGGGCCTGGTTGGCGGATTGCTTCGAGCGGATGTTTTCGCGGCGTAGCCTTTCCTCGGTCTGCGTGGCTCGGAACAAGTTGGCGGCCAATTCCGAGCTGCCCATTCGGTCCAGGATGTTTTCTTTGGGATGCAATCGCTTGCGCTCCTGGATGTCCCTCGTGCCCAGTCCGCCGTAGAGGCCGCGATAGCCGTGGTCCATGAAAACCGCATAGTCCAGGGGCTGGACCACGCCCGCTTGTTTGGCGGCGTTGGCGAGGTGCTTGTTGTGTTTCTTCATCTCGCGGCGCAGCATGAGTCGCTTCTGCTCCTCTTTCAGGGCTTCGTCATCGGCCAATTCCTGCCGGCGGGTTTGAATGGCGAAATAATTCTGTCCCAGCGCGACCAGGGGCTTGGTCGGATCGGCGTTTTGAATGACCAGATAGCAGGCATAGCGTGACAGCGCCCAATCTTCAATGGGCCGCCACGCCCCGGAGCCGATGCCGACCATTTCGGTGATATCAACGAAATGGTCCGAGAGGGCGCGGCTGCTGTTCGCGCAAGCCGCTCGCGCCTTGTTGATGACCGTGATGAAGTTGCGGAAGTCGCTATATTCCAGCACCCGCGCCAGTTCACGGGCGGACCAGAACTCGCCGCCTCGCTCGTTGACGCGCTTGATCCGCTCGAAAGTGTTTGCCGCCGGGCTGCTCAGTTCATCGCTCATAGTTTTCGTCGCAAGATACGTTGCCAGAAAGGTCACACGCATGGGAAGCCGTTTATTGCGTTATGCCACCGACCGAAACGGATGTTGAGGGCGAACGCACATTTGCCTTTTCCGCCCAGCCCCCGGTCCCAATCGCGCTGGACCGTCGCTGCCCAGGGCCTCCTTTCAGCGCCTGTCAACAAACCATCTGCGGGCCCGCGGCACAAAGAGAGCCTCGATGTTTTCCGCGACACGCGCCCGCTCTACCGCGAGAGTGGCGCGCCAGGCTGGCTCGGCTATCAACAACAGCGCGTCCCAATGCGGCACAACCCGAATTTCATGGCGGGCCACCTGGTCGGAACGGCGGCGGGCGTGCTCGGCTTTGGCAGCGGCGAGACGCTCGGCGGTTTTTAGCTTGATTCCCTCGCTGTGGCTGCGCGTCGCGCGGGCGCTGAGCTCCTGTTGGTAATGGTCGAAGTAATCGTCAATGCGTTCCAATTCGCGTCGCAGATAGTTTTCCTGGCGCGCGCCGATGGAAGCCAAATCGCTGGCGAGATCGGCCTCCAGCGACGCCTGCAGTAAAATTTGCCAACGAGCGGGATCTGGGACCGGCCAGTTTATCCCGGCAACGGCGCCCGGGTTGGTTTGGGCGAAAGTCAGTTCCCGAGCCAGAGCCTCATCGGTGTCGCCCCCGGGCAAGGCCAGCGCTACGCGGTGGAGCGACCAGTGCTGGGCGATGGCCTGGACCTCGCATCGTGCCAGACCCACCAATGCGAAATGGAAGTCGCTCTTGAATGGCCCACCCAACCGCCAGCGGCTTGTTTCTGGGAATTGTGCGCGCCAAAGTTTCTCCGTCACAGGCGGGTCAGGGGGCCGGTCGCCGGCTTCACCGCCCAGAACCAGCCGTTCCAGCGGCAAGGGTGAAGGACGGATGTTTTCCGCCAGTTTGAACGTCAACGGGCAGCCGGGGAACACCTCCCGGGCGGCATCACGCGCGGCGCTGGCATCCGCTGAAGCAAAACTGAGTTCGAGCGCGTGCAGGGTTCCCTCGGCGGTCCAGAGCTTGGCGCTCCTCCCTTCGGCGACGATTTCCAGCCGGTCATGCCACGTCCGCTCACACAAAGCGCCCAACTGGGTTAGTGCCTCCGCATAAAAATCGACCAGCAAACTCGGAGTGTAGGGTAATCGGTCGAGCTTCATAGGGATTCATAATCTTTCGCAAACAAGGTCTCATCCAGCGCCTTCACCTCTCCATATGCGTCGCGCGCGGCTGCGAGCTCCTTCCCGAGGTCCGCCAGTGCCTCACCGACCCGCCCTTCGCTCTCGCGCCACCGCCGCAGCACTTCCTCGGCAAATTCGTCGCTGCCGAACCGCTCGCCCAGCACCAACCCGGTTTCCCCAACCACCAGCTCGAAGAGGTTCAACTTTTCCTGAAGGATTTGCAGCAAATGCTCCTGGAGGGTGCCTGCCTGGACGAAGTTGTAGATGTGGACCGGGTGCCGCTGTCCCAGGCGATGCAGCCGCCCGATGCGCTGCTCGATTTCCATTGGGTTCCACGGCAGGTCGAAATTGGCGAGGCAATGGGAAAACTGCAGGTTGCGCCCTTCGGTGCCACTGTGCGTCAGCAACAGCGCGCCGCCGCGCCGCTGAAACTCCTCGGTAATCGGCTGGCGCGCCGGCGGCGGCGTCGCCCCATTAATCACAAAGGTTTCCACGCCTGCCCGACGCAAATACTCAGCCACGGCTGCCTGAGTCTGCAGAAACTGGGTGAAAATCACCGCGCCGCCTTCGACGCGTGTCAGCGGTCGTAGCAGTTCACATTTGCGTTGCCAACTGGCCTCGAGCGGTGCTTGCTCGCGCCACGCTCGGGCGGCGGCACGCTCGGGGAACTTCTCCAGGGCGTCACGCCAGGCTGCCGGGCTGCTGCCGGCCGCCTGGAGCAGCAGCCGGCCCCATAAATTGGCCTGGCTGGGGCTTAATTCTGCCAAGCGGGCCCGGAACTCCCCTTCCCATTGCTGCCAAAATGCGCGCTCCACCGGCTCGGGCTCGAACAACACCGTTTCGGCCCGCCGCGACGGGAGGCGCAGGCCCGCATTCGCGCGAGTGTTGCGGATCATCACCTGGCCCAGTAAACGGCGCAACTCCTCGGGCTCGCGTGGCTGCCGTGGCCGTTTCGGATCGATAAACCGCGCGCGAAATTCTTTCGGCGAAGGCAACTGGCCCGGCTGGAGCAAGGTGACGAGGTTGTAGAGTTCTTCGAGCGAATTCTGGACGGGCGTGGCGGTCAGCAACAAAAGGAAGTGGCGCGGCAGGACATTGACGGCCCGCCAGGCAAGCGACTCGCGATTGCGCAAGTAATGCGCCTCATCGACAATGAGGATGTCCCATTGCACCTGCCGGGCCACGGCCAGTTGCGTAGGCTGCTTGACCGTGTGGAGGCTGGCGATGATGCCCGGGTTGTCGCGCCAGAACTTTTCCGGGTCACTCCGCGCAACGACCTGGTTCGTGGTCGCAGTGGCCAGCCCGAATTTCTCGCTCAATTCCTCCTCCCATTGGTCCACCAGGGATGGCACGGTGAGCACCAGGAACCGCTTGACCATGCCGCGCGTGAGCAACTCCTTTAGCACCAGGCCGGCTTCGATGGTTTTGCCCAACCCCACTTCATCGGAAAGCAAGGCGCGGCCCCGCAAGAGACCCAACGCGCGCAACGCGGTGCGCACCTGGTATTCCAGGCGCTCGATCCGGCAATACGGCAGGCAAAGCAGGTCGTCGGATTGATTGGAAATCCACCACAAGGCGGCTTGCTCGCGCAACGAGTAATGGCGCAGGTCCTCCAGCGGGAAGGTGGTTTCCTGGAATTCCAATGACGGCAGGTTGAAGCGCACTGGGACCGGCGGCAGCGGAAGCCGCGGCGCCGGGTTTTGGTTTTGCCTTTCCACCTTGCGCCTGTCTTCTTTCTTCGCCGCTGACCTCCGCTCGGCCGCAGCCTGCTCTTTGCGCCGGCGTTCCTCCGCCAGGCGCGCCATGGTCTCTTGTCGTTTGGCCTGCTCTTCCTCGCGCTTCTGCTCCTTGCGCCGCAACCGCCGCGCCTCCCGCTCCCAATCAAATGCGAACGAGTCAAACCCATCCGGGCTGGAGCTCGGCGGCGGAAACTGGCTGCTGAGATCTTCAGCCATGGTTTGGGTTTGCTCTTCGAGCCAATCCCAGGGAGATTCGTTCGGCAAAAATGGCGGATCTTCCACCAGCAACGGTTTGGGGCTGCGCACCTGCGGCTGCAACCGAAAGGCAGTAACGTTCTCCTCCGGGATGGGAAAGCGCTCCAGCCAGCCTTTGAGAGCGCTATGAATGGAGTTGCGCCCGTGATTGGAGCTGGCGTGCTCTCGACGGCCTTCCACCTCCAAATCCCAGCTCAAAATGTTCCGGCCTGCGCAACCAACGCGCCCTACAGCCACCGTCTGCTGATCCAGCGAATCGCGCCATTCCAGTTCGATAAAGCCGTGGATGAAATCCTGGGTCACCCGCAAACGCAACGCTCCAGCCACGATCGTTCGCCGGCCGGGAGCCGCGAGCAGACCGGGATCGAGACCCAACCATTCGCACGCCAGCAGGCGGGCCGCCGCCATGCCGCGCCGTTCCGGGAATTTGTCGCCTGCTATCGTAATGATCGTCCGAGAAAAACGCGCGAATTGCTGAATCTGACGGGCCAGCCATCTCCAGCATGGCCACTGGGAAGGCGGCGCAAAGTTACTGGCCAGGCCGGCTTTAGCCGCTCCCATATCAACATCGGGCAACAGTTGAATCCGGATCGCCTCCTCAGGGACCGGGAACCGCTTCCGAACTCGGTTCAGCAGCGCGCGAACCGAGGAGGAATGCTCGCTGCAAAAATCGACCTCCGTCTCCCCATCCGCCTCAAACTTCCATTCCAAATCGTCGAACCCCAGCGTCGGCCGTGCTGTGGGCGTGAGACGCCCCCGGGCGAGTTTTTCGTCGGAGTCGTGCCGGCGCCATTCGAAGACCAGACCCCCGGACGACACATCGAGCGTCACGGTCATAGTCATAGCGGGCTCGCCGGCCTTTACCGGCTCCGGTGAACCGGGTCCTGTGTTGAATTCAATTTGCTCCATTAAATCTCCGGGCTCAACCCGGCAGCGTTGTGATTTCTTCCGACGATGAATACCACCAAGCCGGAGAGCAACGCAATAATCCAAATGGTGAAGCACCTTTGGGGTGAACGAGAGCCGCGACTGCTTTCATTTCCCTTCGAGTCGGGTTATGACCCACTTCGAAGACATCGATTCTGGATTATAGGAGAGTCCGCATGAGCATGATGTACGTGATCCAATGGAAATCGAAAGCAAACGGCAGCGCCGGAAAAGGAACCCGACGCTTTACGGAAAAAGAAGCCCGGCGACTGGCAGACGAACTCAATCGTGAGTATCCGCAAATCGAGCACGAAGTGATCGAGGTGGACCCTTCGGCAGAAACCAAACCGCTCCCACTGAGTTGGTAGAGTAACCGCCTCGAGCCGCAAACCGGGGCCTCAAGCGCCAACTATTCTAATAGTCAATCATCGATCATTCCAGTATTCCTCATTCATTGCCTCGTCTCAACAGCCCACGCCTCCGCTTGGGGTTTGGGCCGCGCTGGTGTAGATTGAGGGTGATGGATTTTGACGGAATCTCCAGAGCCATTCGTCAGGTCTGGGACAATAAGCCGGGCGCCGTCGTGCTCCTGTTCCTGGGCTTTTGTGTTTTTGTCTTCGTGGTGGTGGATGCCTGGCGGCACAAGCGCCGTCACCGCCGCCGGGAACGGAAGCACGTGGAGGAAAGAACGCACAAATGAGCCACCTTCTTGAGTTCTTCTCCATAACTTCTTCGCCTCGGAGTTGGCGACCCTAACGGGAATCGAACCCGTGCTACCGCCGTGAAAGGGCGGTGTCCTAACCGCTAGACGATAGGGTCGTGCCAGCCAAAGGCTCGCAAATATATTCTGCTCCCGGTCGTTGTCACGCAAATAAAATTGCTTTGTCAGCCTATTTTCTCTTAAACTTCCGGTGATGGGCGCTGCGAACCGGGCGCAGAGCAGTGCTGTGCCAGAGGCAACCGACCGGAACCTGGCAGAGACCAGGCTCTAGGCTAAGGCGCCATCCGTCAGCGTTTAGTTGGACATGAAGATTTACATCGACGGGAAATATTACGACGAGCGGACGGCCAAGATTTCGGTCTTCGACCATGGCCTGCTCTACGGAGATGGCATCTTCGAGGGTATCCGCGCTTACAATGGCCGCGTGTTCAAACTGAAGGAACACATCGACCGGCTTTTTGCTTCCGCCAAAGCGATCCTGCTGAAGGTCCCGATTTCCCATGCCAAGGTCATGGACGCCGTCGTCGCGACTTGCCGCCGGAACCAACTCCGAGACGGCTATATCCGTTTGGTGGTCACCCGGGGGACAGGGACTCTCGGCCTGAACCCCAACCGCTGCAAAAACCCATCGGTGATTATCATTGCCGGCAAAATCCAGCTCTACCCGCCGGACCTCTACCAGAAGGGCATGGAGATCATCACCGTTCCCACCGTGCGAAACCTCCACAGCGCGCTCAACCCCGCGATCAAATCCTTGAATTACTTGAATAATGTCCTGGCCAAGATCGAGGCGAACAATTCCGGGTGCGAGGAAGCCATTATGCTCAACGTCGAGGGCTTCGTGGCTGAATGCACCGGCGATAACGTCTTCATCGTCAAAGAAAACGAGTTGTTGACCCCGCCGCTCTCCGCCGGCGCGCTCTACGGCATCACCCGCCGGGTGGTCATGGACATTGCCGCCGAATCCGGCCTCAAAGTCAGCGAGCCCAACCTGACCCGCTATGATGTGTTCAACGCGGAGGAGTGTTTTTTGACGGGCACCGGGGCGGAACTGGTGCCGGTGGTCAAGGTGGACGGGCGGGTCATCGGGGACGGCAAACCCGGGCCGGTGACGCAACGCCTGGTGGCCCAATACCATGCCTTGACGAAAGTGTCCGGCGAGCCGATATACGAGTAGAGATTTATGTTGTGCTGCATCTGCAAGGAAAAAGAAGCCACTGTGCATCTCACCCAAATCGCGGGCGATAAAATGCAAAAGGTGGACCTGTGCGAGGAGTGCGCCAAGACCAAAGGGGTCAATGATCCCACCGGCTTCTCCCTGGCGGATTTGCTGTTGGGTTTGGGCGCTTCGCAGGAAATCGAACAGGCCGGCGGCGGCGCTGAAATCAAATGCGTCCGCTGTGGGTTCACCCAGGGCGATTTCAAAAAGGCCGGCCGGTTGGGATGCCCGGAGTGTTACCAAACCTTCTCCGAGGCGCTCGAGGGTTTGCTCAAAACCATGCACAAAGGCACTCGCCACGTCGGCAAAGTCCCGGAATCCCTGCGCCAAAACCGCGACCTTTCCGACCGCCTCAAGCTGTTGCAAAAGCGCCTCACCAAAGCCATCGAATCGGAAGATTTCGAGGAGGCCGCCATCTTGCGCGATGAAATCAAGCAAACCACTGCCCGCCTGGGCAGTCCTGCCGCGCCCTGATCCATGGACATCCATTCCTTCCTCGTTCCTCCTGCCGAGACCGCCCGGCGCAAAGGTCCGCACGACCGCATTGTCATGTCCAGCCGCGTCCGGCTGGCCCGAAACCTCAAAGACGCTTCCTTCCCCGGCTGGGCCAAGAAACCCGAACGGATTCGCGTCCTGGAATTGATCCGCCCCGCGATTCAAACGCTCCCGGAAATGAAGGAGTCCTTTTCGGAATCGATGGACAGCCTCTCGTCGCTCGATAAGCAGATTTTGGTCGAGCGGCACCTCATCAGCCGCGAACATGCCGCCAAAAGCGCCGGCAGCGGCCTGGTCCTCAACCGGGACGAGACCCTGTGCTTCATGATCAACGAGGAAGACCATTTGCGGATGCAGGCTCTGCGCCCGGGCCTCCAGTTGCGCCAGGCCTGGACCGCCATTGACCAGGCCGATTCCGCCCTGGAGAAAAAGCTCGAATATGCCTTCAGCCCCGAGATGGGTTACCTGACCGCCTGCCCAACTAATATTGGCACCGGCATCCGCGTCAGCGCCATGCTGCATCTTCCCGGCTTGGTGCTGGCCGAACAAATCAACCCGATCATCCAGTCGGTCAATAAGCTGGGGCTGGCGGTCCGCGGCCTTTACGGGGAGGGCACCGAGGCACTGGGCAATGTCTTCCAGGTGTCCAATCAAATGACACTGGGTGAATCGGAAAACGCCATCGTTGAGCGTCTCGAAAAGGTTCTGGCCCAGATTATTGAGCATGAGGAGAACGCCCGCGGGAGCCTGTTGGAAAAGAAGCCCAAAATGGTCTTTAACCATATCGGCCGGGCTTACGGGATTCTGGCCAATGCCCACAGCATTTCCTCGAAAGAGACCATGAATTTGCTATCATTAATGCGACTGGGTGTGGATATGGGGTTGTTTCCCGGCGTGGACCGGGCGCTGGTCGATGAACTGTTCATTCTGACCCAGCCGGCACACCTCCAGAAACAGCACTCCGAGAAACTCTCTGCCGAGGAACGCGACTTGCTGCGTGCAGACATGGTTCGCGAACGGCTCAGGCCGGTTAGCCGCCCGGTGGCCAAACCACCCCCGCCTCCGGCAGCGGGAGTGGACAAACAGTCGAATTGACTGCACTTTGTACTGTAGATTATGAGCGATGAAGCCATGAATAATTTCACGCCGCGGGCCCAACAGGTGCTCGCGCTGGCGCGCAAGGAAGCCGACCGCTTCAACCACAACTTTGTCGGGACCGAACACCTGCTGCTCGGCCTGATTAAATTGGGGCAGGGCGTCGCCGTTAATGTGCTCCAAAAACTCGGCCTGGACCTCGAAACCGTCCGCATGGAAGTCGAGAAGCAGGTCGGCACGGGTCCCGACCAGAAGATGATCGGCAACATTCCCTATACGCCGCGTGTCAAAAAAGTCCTCGCGCTCGCCGGCAAAGAGGCCAAGGCGCTCAACCACACCTATGTCGGCACCGAGCATATTCTCCTCGGCCTGCTCCGCGAAGGTGACGGCGTCGCCGCCCGCGTGCTCAAAAACCTCGATGTCGATATCGAACAAACGCGCCAGGAGATTCTCAAAGAACTCGATCCTAATTTCGCCGCCCAGGAGGAAACCGCCTCCGGCGAAACGTCGGGAGAAAAACCGGCTGCCGAGAAGAAAGGCGAGATCAAGACCCCGGCGCTGAAGGCGTTTGGCCGCGACCTGACGGATATCGCGCGCAAGGGCGAGATGGACCCGGTGATCGGCCGCAAGAACGAAATCGAACGCGTCATCCAGATCCTTTGCCGCCGCACCAAGAATAATCCGGTGCTGCTGGGCGAGGCCGGCGTGGGCAAGACCGCCATCGTCGAGGGCCTGGCCCAGGAGATCGCCTCGGGCAACGTGCCCGAACTGCTTCGCGACAAGCGCGTCATCACGCTCGACCTGGCGTTGATGGTCGCCGGCACCAAATACCGCGGCCAGTTCGAGGAGCGCATCAAAGCTGTCATGGACGAAATCCGCCGCTCCAAGAACATCATTCTTTTCATTGACGAGTTGCACACGATCGTCGGCGCGGGCTCGGCCGAAGGCACCATGGACGCCTCGAATATCATCAAGCCGGCCCTGAGCCGCGGCGAGCTCCAATGCATCGGCGCCACCACCCTCAACGAATACCGCAAATACATCGAGAAGGACGCCGCCCTCGAACGCCGTTTCCAGGCTGTTAAGGTGGAGGCTCCTTCCGTCGAGGAAGCCATCCTCATCTTGAAGGGACTGCGGCCCAAATACGAAGAACACCACAAAGCCGAGTTCACTGACAAGGCCATCGAAGCCTCCGTCAAGCTCTCCGATCGCTATATCACCGACCGTTACCTGCCGGACAAGGCCATCGACCTGATGGACGAGGCCGGCTCGCGCGCCCGCATCGGCACGATGACCCGCCCGCCGACGGTCAAGGTGCTCGAAGGGGAAATCGAGGAAATCAAGACCAAGAAAGAGCGCGCTATCAAGAACCAGGATTTCGAGGGCGCCGCCGCCATGCGCGACAAAGAGAAGCAGGCCAAGGAAAAGCTCGAAGCCGTGCTGAAGGAATGGCGCACCACGCGCGAAGAAAAACGCGTCAAGGTGGATGAGGAAGACATTTTGCACGTGGTCTCGAAATGGACCGGCATCCCCCTCCAGCGGATGGAGCAGGGCGAGATGCAGCGTTTGATGCAGGTCGAGAGCGAGATGAGCAAAGTCGTCATCGGCCAGAAAGAGGCCGTCTCGGCCTTGTGCAAGGCGTTGCGCCGTTCCCGGGCGGACCTCAAAGACCCGCGCCGGCCCATCGGCACTTTCGCCCTGCTCGGACCCACGGGTGTGGGCAAGACCCTCCTGGCCAAAACGCTTGCCGAGCAGTTGTTTGGCGATTCCAAGTCCCTCATCCAGCTCGACATGAGCGAGTACATGGAGAAATTCAACGTCTCGCGGCTGATCGGCTCGCCCCCGGGCTATGTCGGTTACGAGGAGGGCGGCCAGTTGACCGAACAGGTCCGCCGCAAACCGTATTCGGTCGTGCTCTTCGACGAGATCGAAAAGGCGCACCCCGATGTGTGGAACATGCTGTTGCAAATTTTGGAAGAGGGCAAACTGACCGACAACGTCGGCCGCGTCGTCAATTTCCGCAACACCATCATCCTGATGACCTCGAACGTCGGCTCCGACACGATCAAGAAGCAATCGTCGCTGGGCTTTTCGCCGATCACCGACGAAAGCAGCTACGAGAAAATGCGCGAGAAAATTCTGGAAGAGGCCAAGAAAACTTTCCGGCCGGAGTTCCTCAACCGCCTGGATGACCTGATCGTGTTCCGGTCGCTGACCAAGCCCGACTTGATCGAGATCCTGAATCTGGAAGTCAGCAAAGTGATGCAGCGGCTCAAAGCCCGCAACATCATCCTGCAGCTTGACGAGAAGGCCAAGGACTTTTTGGTCGGCCGCGGTTACGACCCGCAATATGGGGCCCGGCCGATGCGGCGCTCGGTCGAGCGGTTCCTGGAAGACCCGCTGGCGGAGGAAATCCTCAAAGGCTCGTTCCACGAAGGGGAGCCGATTATTGTCAGCGAGGAAAACGATCGTTTGGTCTTCAAGCAAACGGCGGCGGCGGAAGGCGCTCTTTCCAGTTAACAGTTGAAAGTTCAAAGTTGAAAGCCGCAGGTTAAACCCTGCGGCTGGAAGTTTACGCTCCGCTGCTGGCTCATGGACTGCAGGGGATTCTTTAACTTTCAACTTGCAACCTTCAACTTGCAACCTTCAACTATTCCTGGGCGCATGTCGCTGAGGACGTGCGACTTACAGCTTCCGGCCTGCTAGGATTTCCCTAGGGCTTGCCTTGAACAAAAACGTGGTTACAATGTCTATGATCCGTTCGCATTAAACATCAAATCAACACTATGAAAAGACTAGCACTACTGTTCACAAGCATGGCGGGCCTTATGTTGCTCGCAGTAGCTACCCCGACATTTGCCGCCGAAAATGACAAGGGTCCCGATACTGAAAAAGGCAAAGGCAAGGAAGCCAGGGAAAGGACCATCACCGGCGAGGCGAAATGCGCCAAATGCATGCTCAAGGAGACTGATAAATGCCAAACGGTCATTGAAGCCGAAGGCCGGAACGGCCAAAAGGTCAAGTACTACCTGGCCGACAACGAAGTCGCTAAAAAGTTTCACGAAGAGGTCTGCAAGGAAGCCAAGAAAGTGACAGCCAAGGGCACGGTCAAGCGCCTGGATGACGGGAAGCGGGAGTTAACCGTCACCGAAATCAAGGTCGCCAAGGAATAGCAGCGCTCCATTTTTCGTTTCACCAAAGTTTAACCTTGCCCGCAGCCTGGGTCCTCCCGGCTGCGGGTTCTGCTTTCAGGCTGCCTGGGGGTCGCCGGGATAAAAGGACTGACTCAGCAGGAAGTTCAAATCGTGCACGGCCATCGTTAGTTCGCCATAAGTTGCCGCCGAAGCTTCGTCCAGCGCGGCTTTTTCCAACCTCCGGGCGGTGCGCCGGAACCGCGCGCTCAGCGCGGTCCTTTCATCCGTATCGCCCAACTCCCGCAGCAGCCGCCGCACTTTGTCGGCGCGCTGGCGGGCCGTGCCGATGATTTCCAAAGCCGCTTCCCGCCGGGTTTTGCCGGCTTCGACACTTTTCAGCAGAAGGCACTCAAACTGGCGGCAGTAATGGGGCCGCTCCGGATAAATCCGGCAGCGGCAGCCATCGAGGGCGGAGCAAGGCTGAGGGAACTGCCGGGCGCGAAGAGCCGAGGGCGCCGCCGATCGCTCCGGCAGCGGCAAACCAAGGGAGCGCAGCCTGGCAGCGTCGTCGCCGGGCTGTAACTGGACCCGGGCAAAAATGACGCCATTGCAGCACAGGCCACAGGAGAGGCAAAGGTCCTCTGCCCGTCCCTCGTTTGAGCTCGCTGCGCTGTTCATATGTTAACCATTCCACGCATCACGTTTCACGCATCACGTTTCACGTTTTACCCATCACGCTTCACACGCCATCCACCAATCCATTAATCCATTAATCCACTAATCCAGTACTCACGCGCCACCTTTCAAAAACTTCACCACCGCTTCCGTGCGCGAGTGGACATGGAGTTTCTCATAAACGGTCCGCACGTAGCTGCGGACGGTATCGATGCTGATCTTCATGCGGTCGGCGATTTCCTTGTAGGCATAGCCGTTGGCGAGCTGCTCGAGAAACTCGCGTTCTCCCGGGGTCAAGCGCGCCAGGGGCGAGCCGCTTTCGGGCACGCGCACGAAGAACTGGACGACGCGGCGGGCGAGTTGAGGCGTCATGGGGGAGCCGCCGGAATGGACGTCGTGAATGGCTTCCAGGAGCCGGGCGGAGGCGGTGCGCTTGAGGAGATAACCGCTGGCGCCGGCTTTCAAGGAATTGAACAGCGACTCGCTGTCCTCATAGACGGTGAGCATCAGGAACTGCACGGCGGGCAGGGCGGTCTTGAGCTGGCGGACACATTCCATGCCGTTCATCCGCGGCAGGTTGATGTCCATCAGGACGACCTCGGGGGGCCGTCGGGGAATGCCCTGGAGGGCGGTTTCGGCGTCGGGGTAGTCGCCGATTAACTTGAGGGTGGGCGCCCGGCGGATGAGCGCGGTGAGGCTCGTCCGGATCCCCTCGTCATCTTCAACGATGGCTACTTTGATGGGCATAGCTTTACCGTCAGGCGCACTTCGGTACCCTTTTCGCGCGCGCTCTGCACGCTCAAGGTGGCGCCGACAGCCTCGGCCCGCCGGCGCATATTTGTCAACCCGTTCCGCTTGCCTTCTTCGGGGAGCGCGGCGGCGGGCTCGAAGCCCCGGCCATCATCCTGAACGACGATTCCCAGACAGCCATCGAAGACTTTTGCCTGCACGCGAACTTCGCGAGCCTGGGCGTGTTTCAACGCATTGGTCAGGGCCTCCTTCACGATCAGAAAGAGGTTGTGGCGCATCTCGGGCGGCAGCGGTTGGGCCGGCAGGTCGTGCGGCAAATCCAGCCGGCAGCGGGTGGTGGCGCCTTCAAACAGCTCATTGGCAAAGTGGGCGGTGTACTCGACGAGGCTTTGCAAGGAATCGCTGCCCGGGCGGACGGCCCAGACAATTTCCTCCAGGGCGCGAACGGTCTGGGCCGCCGATTCGGATATTTTCTCCGCATGCGCATCGACCTGGGCGGGATTATCCCGGTCGGCCCGGGCCAGGGTGCTGAGCAGGGAAATCCGGGTCAGGGACGAGCCGAGATCATCGTGGAGGTCGCGGGCGATGCGGGCGCGCTCGCGTTCGAGGGCGCGCTCCTGCTCGATATGCCGGAGCCGGCGGTTCAATTTCCTTTTCTCGACCAGCCGGACGGTGCCGCCCACCGAACCCAGGAGGCCGAAAGCCGCCGAGCCGAGGAACCACCAGGTCTGCCAAAAATGCGGCAAAACCGTCAGGGCCAGGGTAGCGCCGGTGTCATTCCAGACGCCCTCGCCATTGCACGCGATGACGCGAAAGTGGTAATTGCCCGGGGGGATGTAATTGTAAAATGCCGTCCTTCGGGTGCCGGCTTCCACCCAGTCAGGTTCGAGCGGTTCGAGACGATAGCGAAAGCGCACGCGCTCCGGGGCCCTGAAACTGATACCGCTATAGAGCAATTCCACCCGGTGGGTTCCCGGGCCAATCCGGATTTGACCCACCGCCGTGGCCGGGTCGGCTTGACCGCCCTGGGCGGGTGTTTCGCTTGCGTTCAAAGTCACCGGTCCGGCGGCCTCGCCGTCGATCAAAACTTCCTCGACCACGACGCTGGGGGCCGGGAGCGCGGCGGGGCGGGGGCGCGGGTCCACGACGACGATTCCCTTGGAGCTGGAAAACCACAGGAGGCCCGATTTGGTTTTCAGACCCGCCGGGTAACCGGCCCCGGCGCATTCTTCTGATACCATTCCCTCGGCCCGGCCATAGACCTTTGGATAGACGGCGGACTTGCGCTCGGAGACCTCGTCGAGCTCACGCCGCGAGACACAAGCGATGCCACGGTTATTTCCCAGCCACAGCCGGCCGGCATTATCGGCCAGGATTTGCGAGATGGTGTCATCGGGCAGGCCTTCGCGCGTGGTGAAGCTGGTGATGCGTCCGCCCTGCCATCGCGCCAGGCCACCTCCGCCGGTGCCGATCCACAAAACCCCCTGCTCGTCCAAAAAGAGGGTGCGAATCGAATCGCTCAACAAACCGTTGCCTTTGCCGTAATGGGCGCGTTGTGAGCCTCCGAACCGATGCAGTCCGCCGCCTTCGGTTCCGACCCACATCGAGCCTTCACGGTCCCGCATGAGCGCGGTCAGCGGATGGGGCTGCCAGAAATTGGTCTCCGGCCGGCAATTGCCATCACGTGATTGCCACAGTTGACCTTGTTGGGTGCCGGCCCAGAGGGTGCCGTCGCCGTCTTCGAATAGTGAAATCACGTTTAACCCGGGCAGCGCGACTGGTTCGACGGTCTCCGCGGCCGCTTCCGGCTGTTTGAAGCGCAGCAACCCCTGGCCGCAGCCTGCCCAGCAACTGCCGTCCCGAGTCATCAACAGGCAATTGATCTGCGGTTCATTGCGCGACAAAGCTGCGGGAGCCAGGCGGCTGAAGATCCGGCCGTCCCAGCGGTGCAGGCCGTCGTTGGGCTTGCCGGCCCAGATGAGGCCGGGGGCGATTTCGGCGAGCGCGGTCACCGCGCCATACCCCAGGCCCTCGGCGGGCCCCAGGACGGAAACATTCTTGGGCCGCAATTGGTTCAAGCCGGCGCCGGTGCCGGCCCAGAGATTGCCTTCGCGATCCACCAGGAGTGACTCGACCGAATTATCCACCAGGCCGCTGCTTGCATTGATGGCGACGGGGTTGCCGCTCTTGAATTGAAAGAGGCCTTCGCTCACCGAACCGGCCCAGACGGAGCCGTCCGGCGCTTCGGCCAGGGAGCTGATGTAGGGCCGGGCGAGGTGGCGCGGGATGCGGTAACGCCGCCATTGCCCGCCCTCGCGGCAGAGCACAAAATCGTCCCCCGCGCCGATCCAGATGCGGCCGCCCTGGTCCACCAGCAGGCAATGCGGGTCCTGGAGCAGTCCCTCGACGGAGGGGTCGGTGAAAGGCACAAACCGGCCCTCTGAAAGGCGGAAGATTCCCGCTCCACGGACGCCCACCCAAAGGGTTCCCTTCCGGTCCTCGAATAGAGTGGTGATAGTTTTGCCGTTGAATTCGGCGCCGGCCGATGGCGGGGCCCAACGCCCGTCCTGCCACACAGCCAATCCGGCATCGGTTCCGGCCCACAGGCCGCCGGCGTTGTCTTCGGCGAGGGCGGTAATGGAATCGGAGGGCAGCCCTTCGCGGCGGGTGAAGGTGGTGAACCGCCCGTCCTGCCAGCGAGTCAGGCCGCCGTCGGCGCCGCCGCTCCAGAGTGCACCCCGGCTGTCTTCCAAAAGGCGGCGGACGGGCCCGCTGCGCAAGCCCTCGCGCCAGCCAAAGGAGACAAACCGCGCCCCGTCGAACCGCGTGAGGCCGTCGTCGGTGCCCATCCAGAGGTAGCCATCGCGGGTTTGGGCCAGGGCGCGGACGGAGTTGCGGGGCAGGCCCTGTTCCCGCTGCCAGGCGCGGAAGCTGAAGGCGGAAGCACCGCGGCGGGCGCCGGGGGCCAGCGGGCCCGGTTCGGCGTTGCCCGGCGCGATGAAGTCATTGAACGACGTGGCAATGGCCATGTCGCTGAAGCTCCAACCGCCACCCCCGCCGCCATGGCGAAGCCGGATTTGGTCGAAGGAAGCATCGGCGGTAAATCTGGTGGTGAGGCTTTCCGGCTGGCTGTCCTCGGTCGCCCCGGGCGCCAGGTCGGGATTCAACCAAACCGTTACGCGGTCGGTTTCCCCGGCGATGTATTCGACTTTAAAGACGATGGTGCGCTCGATACCGCGGACGGGAAACTCAAAGGTGGTGAACACCTGCTCGGAGCGGCGTTCCGGCCGCGAGGAGCGCAGGTCGAAATCCCCGGGGACGTTTCTTTCATTGCCGGTTTCGGCGGTATTGAAGGCGCTGTAAGCCCAGGCGCCCTGCGAATTGCCGACCGCCAACCGCTCGTTGTCGGCTTGGTACAATTGGAACGCGGCGAAGTAAGGCTCGGTTCTGGCATCTGAAAAGGGCTCGACATGAAACTTGAAATAGAGGGTGTTGGTGGAGGAGTCGTCCTGTTTGACGGCGCCGCCCAGGATGTCGGAGCCCGGCCCGGTTTCGTGGGCGAGGGTTTCGCCCAGATCGCTCCAGAGGATGGCGGCGCGAGCGGGAGTGGCCGGCGCCAGCATCCAACCCAGCAGCGCAGCTAGCGCCAGTTGAGCGCGGGCTTTAAGCATACTGGCATCCTGCAGCCTGGAACGGCCAAATGCAAGGAGGCATGGGGCGGCGGGTGAGCGGCGACGCGGCCGGACACTGCTCCCCAAGTGCGCCGCAGTTTTTAGGGGTTTTTACGGTGTGCTCGTTCCCAAGGTGGAAACTTGCACAAAAAACTAGCACAGGAACTTCCTCATTTCGGCCTAGGTCGGGCAGTTATTGGCTCAACCGGTAAAACTGCCGTGTGCCGGTGATGGGATTAGTCACTGTGTTCTGCCCGTTGACGACGGCGGGGGCGGTAGAATTAGTGGCCCAGATTGCCGGTGAAACAAGGTTGGTGGTGGATTGCAACGTGAACCCGGTGGCATTGGTCGGCCACGCTAAAATAACATTTGCTCCAGAAGGAATGATGGTCAGTCGCGGCAGGGGCAGCGAAAGACTGAACACCGTGCCATAGCCTGAACTTGCCGTCCCATACAGGGTGTTGCCGCATAAAACCAACGCGGCCCACGGATAAGCACCGTCGCTGCCACCAGTGAAACTATACAGATTCGTAAAACCCGTGCCATCGGTGTTGACAGCGAACACCGTGCCGTTGCCCGAACTGCCGCCTTCCACTGCCGTGCCATATAGGGTGTTGCCCGATAAAATCAAACCAGCACGCGGCATAGCTCCGTCACGGTTACACACTGAATAACCACAGGAAGCACCTGCCGTGAAACTATACAGGTTCGTAAAACCCGTGCCATCGGCGTTGATTTTAAACACGGTGCCGTTGCCCGAACCGCCGCCAGCAGTCGTCGTCCCATACAGTGTGTTGGCCGATAAAATCAATCCACCAGCCGGATGAGCTCCGTCGCTGCCACCATCGAAACTATACAGGTTCGTAAAACCCATGCCATCGGTGTTGAGCTTGAACACACTGCCTACGTCCTGACTGCCGCCAAACGCGGTCCCATATAGAGTAGCGGCGGATAAAATCAGTCCAGCATACGAGCTATTTGTGACACCGCCAAGGACATCAAAACTATGCAGCCTTACGAAACCCGTGCCGTTGGTGCCGATGGTGAACACCGTGCCATTGCCATAACTGTTACCAGAAAGTGTCGTCCCGTACAGGGTATTGCCCGATAAAACCAACCCAGCGCACGGATAAGCTGCATCGTTACCAAGACTATGCAGGTTGGTAAAACCCGTGCCATCGGTGTTGAGGGCGAACACCGTGCCGCCGCCAAAACTGCCACCTTCAAACGCCGTTCCATACAGAGTGTTGCCCGATAAAATCAATCCGCCAGTCGGGTAAGCTCCGTCACTGTTGGGAGAATCAATAGCGAATGGCGGGAAACTATGCAGGTTGGTAAAGCCCGTGCCATCGGTATTGACCCTGAACACTGCGCCATAGCCCGAACTGCCGCCACGCATTGTCGTCCCGTACAGGGTGTTGCCCGATAAAATCAAACCAGCGAACGGAATAGCTCCGTCCCCGCCACCAAAACTGTGCAGGGTCGTGAAGGTCTGCGCCGCCGTCCGACCAGACAATACCAGGCCCAGACCGACCATCAACACGGGCAGTACAACGAGATCTCTAACGTGTGCTTCCATCGTGTTACTCAGGGGTAATGCATGATCGGCACGCCGCCTTTGAGACGTCTTAAATCGCGATCCGCCGGGTCGCTGGGCGAGAGCCAACCCGAGCCTGATGGGCCCAGGCCGGAGTCAGCGAGGGCATTGGCGGCGGGAAGCCAGCGGTCCAGCCAGCGCCAGATTTCGGCATGGCCATCGGCGAAGGAGAGGACGCAGCCATTGTTATGGCGGCTGGCGGGCAGGTTCCAGTAGGTATAATAAGTTCCGCCCAGCGGGTCGGCATTTCATCGTTTCCGGCGAACACCCCGCTTTCGGGCAGCACCTCTACGCCAACTGGAATCAGGTTCTTGATGGCAAAGTTGTGCGGATGCCGTGCACGGAGTGGAAATCCCTGCCTAGCCTGACTTTCGCAACTCGACCTGGTTTTTGAGAATTTTCGCGAGGTGAATTCATTGTTTTCCGTGGAAATCAGCCGATTTCGTTTCAAAAACGCCTTGTA